>OGYI01003273.1_pt1 | contig 10320 bp, 5 predicted proteins | sample 1576521 | NCBI WGS metagenome assembly OGYI01 (sample SAMEA3541484, study PRJEB24748) | human gut metagenome | biome: human gut; feature: human-associated habitat; material: faeces | place: China | collected 2012
TCGCGTCCGCCGCGCGCGACGTGGAGTCGCAGGTGGCCGCCGCGCTCGCTGCCGACGACTACGCGGCGGCCCTCGCGGCGCTCGCCGACTTGCGCGCGCCCATCGACGCCTTCTTCGCCGACGTCCTCGTCATGGACGAGGACGAGGCCGTGCGGGCGAACCGCCTGCGCCTGCTGAACCGCTTCGTGGGCGTGTTCACGGACGTGGCCGACTTCGGCAAGATGGCGAAGGGCGGCAAGTAGCGCCATGGACGACCTCGTCTCGTACGGCACGCCGAGCGCCGGCCCGGGGGGCCTCCCCACCATACACGTGGTCAGCGACTCGGTGGGCCTCACGGCCCAGGCGGTGGCCCGCGCGGCCGCCGCCCAGTTCGGGGTCACGAACCCCGCCATCGAAGTGCTGCCGAAGGTGCGCACGTTCGAGGAGATCAAGTCCTTCATCGACGAGCACGGCGCCGTCCACCGGCAGAACTCGGGCGACGGGCGCATGCTCGTGTTCTACACGCTGGTGGACGGTCATCTGGCGGGCCAGCTGGCTGCCTATGCGGCAGCTCGCAACGACATCGTGGCGGTGGACCTCATGACCGACGCCATCGGGGCCATCGCGCGCATGACGGGGCGCGATCCGTCCACTAAGCCCGGTGGCCTGCACGTGGCCGATCAGTACTACTTCAAGCGCATCGAGGCCATCGAGTTCACCATCGCCCACGACGACGGGCGCAACCCGCAGGAGCTCTCCCAGGCCGACATCGTGCTCTTGGGCGTGTCGCGCTCGTCGAAGACGCCCACGTCCATCTACCTGGCGCAGCAGGGCTACAAGGTGTCGAACATCCCGCTGGACCCCGCCACCGAGCCGCCGCGCGAGCTGCTCGACGTGGAGCGCACGAGGCTGTTCGGGCTCATGACCACGCCCGAGGTGCTCATCGGCATCCGCCAGCGCCGCCTGGGCAATGCGAGCGTGGTGGCGTCGAGCTACGCGGATCCCGAGTACGTGTACCAGGATCTCGAGAAGGCCCGTGCGCTCATGCGCAAACTCGGCTGTATTGTCATCCACACCGAAAATCGCGCCGTTGAGGAAACGGCTCAAGAAATTTTGCGCTACTATGAGCGCGCCCACCCTCCATCCGCTGATATGATGGGCTAGGCCTGCGAACCAGCAAGGGGTTCGGTACTCTGTACGATTGAAACGTCGCGTTTAAGGAGAAAAAGGTGACCGAAGAAGTCAAACGAGTCTATGCATTCGGCAAAGACGCTCAGGGCAACAACGTAACCGAGGGCAACACGCACATGAAGGCGCAGCTGGGCGGCAAGGGCGCCAACCTCGCCGAGATGGCCAACATCGGGCTGCCCGTGCCTCCCGGATTCACCATCACGTGCCAGACCTGCATGGAGTACGCCAACGCCGACAACACGTGGCCCGAGGGCGCGCTCGACACCATCCAGTCCTACCGCGAGGACCTCGAGGCCCGCATGGGCAAGAAGATCGGCGATGCGGCCGATCCGCTGCTCGTGTCCGTGCGCTCCGGCGCGCCGATGTCCATGCCCGGCATGATGGACACGGTGCTGAACCTCGGCCTGAACGACGAGTCCATCAACGGCCTCATCGCCCAGACCGAGAACCCGCGCTTCGCCTGGGACTCCTACCGCCGCTTCATCCAGATGTTCTCCAACGTGGTCATGAACCTCGACGGCGACCTGTTCGAGAACGCCATCACGGCTATGAAGCACGCTCGCGGCGCGGCGTCCGACACCGATCTCACCGCCGAGGACCTGCAGGAGCTCGTGGCCGAGTTCAAGCAGATCTTCGCCGAGAACGTGGATGCAGCGGCGTATCCGAGCCTCGTCGTGGACGGTGCCGTGCAGTTCCCGCAGGATCCCAGCGTGCAGCTGCAGCTGGCCATCGAGGCCGTCTTCGGCAGCTGGAACAACCCGCGCGCCACGCTGTACCGCAAGCAGAACAAGATCGCCGACGATCTGGGCACCGCCGTCAACGTGCAGTCCATGGTGTTCGGCAACAAGGGCAACACCTCTGCCACGGGCGTCGCGTTCACGCGCAACCCCGCCAACGGCGAGAAGGAGTTCTACGGCGACTACCTGGTGAACGCCCAGGGCGAGGACGTCGTGGCCGGCATCCGCAACACCTCGCCGATCGCCGAGCTCAAGGACGTGGACGGTCTGGAAGAGGCCGGCCGCGAGCTCGAAGAGGTGTTCGTCACCCTCGAGAACCACTTCCGCGACATGTGCGACATCGAGTTCACCATCGAGCAGGGCAAGCTCTGGATGCTCCAGACCCGCGTGGGCAAGCGCACCGCCGCCGCCGCGCTGCACATCGCCATCGAGATGGAGAAGGAGGGCCTCATCTCGAAGGAGGAGGCCGTCATGCGCGTCGATCCCGAGCAGCTCGACCAGCTGCTGCACCCGCAGTTCGACAAGAACGCCTCCTACGACGTGGTGGCCAAGGGCCTGAACGCGTCCCCCGGCGCCGCCGTGGGCGAGGCCGTGTTCTCGGCCGCCGACGCCGTGGCCGTCACCGAGGCCGGCCGCAAGTGCGTGCTCGTGCGCTGGGAGACGAACCCCGACGACCTGGCCGGCATGATCGCCGCCGAGGGCATCCTCACGTCGCATGGCGGCAAGACGAGCCACGCGGCCGTCATCGCCCGCGGCATGGGCGCGCCGTGCGTCTGCGGCGTGGAGGCGCTGCGCATCGACGCCGAGAAGAAGCAGGCCAGCGTCGTGGGCACCGACATCGTCATCAAGGAAGGCGACATGATCTCCATCGACGGCACCACCGGCTCCGTGGTGCTGGGCGCGGTCGAGCTCGTGCTGCCCGAGATGACGGGCGACCTCGACACCATCCTCGAGTGGGCCGACGAGTTCCGCACGCTGGGCGTGCGCGCCAACGCCGACAACCCCGAGGACGCCGAGCTGTCCCGCGGCTTCGGCGCCGAGGGCATCGGACTGTGCCGCACCGAGCACATGTTCCTGGGCGACCGCAAGCAGATCATCCAGACCTTCATCCTCAACGAGGATCCGGCCGTGCGCGAGAAGGCCGTGGGCGAGCTCTTGGCTGCCCAGACGGGCGACTTCCTGGGCATGTTCCGCGCCATGGACGGGCTGCCGGTCATCGTGCGCCTGCTCGACCCGCCGCTGCACGAGTTCCTGGAGAGCCCGCGCGACCTGGAGGTGGAGATCGCGCGCCTGGAAGCGTCGGGCACGCCGGCCGCCGAGCTCGCCGACAAGCGCCAGCTGCTGAGCCTGGTGGACGCCATGGCCGAGGCGAACCCGATGCTCGGCCTGCGCGGTTGCCGCCTGGCCATCCTCTACCCGGAGCTGCCGGCCATGCAGACGCGCGCCATCGCCACTGCTGCCGCCCGCCTGAAGAAGGAGGGCCTGGACCCCGAGCCCGAGATCATGATCCCGCTCGTGAGCGTGCTTCCCGAGCTGGAGACGCTGCGCGGCGAGGTGGAGGCCGTCATCGCCGAGGTGTGCGAGGCCGAGGGCGTGGAGCTTGACATCCCCATCGGCACGATGATCGAGCTGCCGCGCGCGGCCGTCACCGCCGACGAGATAGCCACCCAGGCCGACTTCTTCAGCTTCGGCACGAACGACCTGACCCAGACGACGTTCGGCTTCAGCCGCGACGACGTGGAGGCCGAGTTCGTCCCGCAGTACCTGGCCGAGCGCCTGCTGCCCTACAACCCCTTCGCCACCATCGATCCGGGCGTGGCGAAGCTCGTGGAGATGGGCGTCGAGCTGGGCCACAAGGGCAACCCCGACCTCGTCTGCGGCGTGTGCGGCGAGCACGGCGGCGATCCCGATTCCGTGAAGACGTTCCACACGATCGGCCTCGACTACGTCAGCTGCTCCCCGTACCGCGTGCCGCTGGCCCGTCTGGCCGCCGGTCAGGCCGCCCTGGCCGAGAAGATGGGCGACGGCCGCGACAAGTAGCCTCCGTCCGAGACCTCGCATGATCGAAGGGCCCGCAGCATCGCGCTGCGGGCCCTTTCGCGTTCGGCGTCGAGTTGCGAGTGCGACGGGACGCGAAACCTTCAGTGAGAGGGTGCGAAAAGGGCTCCATCTTGTTGACGGAGCCCTTTTTGAAAGCTTGGACAGCTTGTTTCAAACTGTATGCTGCAAAACAGGTCGCGCGATGTGCCGGCTCTGTTGGGAGCAGCTAGACCGTCTCAAGGTACTTGGCAACGCTCTTGCCCGCTTCGCGGCCCAACACGATGGCCATGCCGAGGCTTACGCCGGGCGTGGGGGTGATGTATTCCACGCCGAAACGACGACCGCAATCGTTGCCGGAAACGTACAGGCCGGGAATCGGCTCGAAGTTGGCATCGAGGGCGTTCTGCTCTGCGTTGGTGATGATTCCGCCGCAGGTGCTCATGATCTCGCCAAGTCCCGGATTGCCCGCGAGCGCGTAGAACGGACCATCCTTGACGGGGAAGAGCACTTCCGCGTAGCGACCGAAATCCTCGTCGATGCCGTATTCGCAGAACTTGTTGTACTTCTCGATTTCCGCGACGAACGTCTCGACAGCATCGCCTTCGAGCCCGAGCTGCTTCGCCAGGCCCTCCAGCGTGTCGTCCGCGATGAATTCCGGTGCTGCGAACATCGCTCCAGCCTGGTTGTCCTCCTTGGAGGATTCGGGCTCGACCCAGGTTCCCTTGAACTTCTGATAAGCCTTGTCCATGCCTGTTTTTAGCTCTTCGATCGCGGACGTTGTCGGGCTGAACATGCCGTGTTGCGGCACGGTGTACTGGCGGTACTCGGGGAAGTTCGAATCGAACACGCAGGAGATGGGCTCTCGGGGCAGATACACGTTCGGCACGCCGCGCTGCTCGACAACGGGGTAGAACTCGTTCATGAAGCGCTTGCCATCGGAGCGGACCCATACAGCTTGAGGGAAGTTGTTCATAGAAGTGGGTGCTTGGATGTGCTTGGCGTTCATGCCGGGGATGATGCTCTCCAAATGAGCTCCCGCCCAATGAGCCATCTTGATGCCGTCGCCTTGATACTGCCAATTCGAGGCGTCCCCGACGAACCTTTCATTGCCGAAGGCATCTTTCCAAGCTTCTCCCTCGATCATGTTGTTCTTGATGTCGGGCATCAGGTCGTTGAGCATTTCCTCGTTGTAGGCGAAGCCGCCCGTGGCCACCACCACGGCCTTGCAGCTGAACTTGAGGTACGACCCGTCGGCCCGGTTCTCGGCGATGACGCCGGACACCTTGCCATTGTCCTGCAGGATCTGCAGTCCCCGCGTGTTGAAGAAGAACTCCGCTCCTGCGGCTTTCGCCTTTTCGCGGTTGTATCCCTGGATCTTGGTCTGATTACACTCTTCCGCATATGCGGATATGACGCCGGGGTAGAACTTGATGGGTCCGATATTGGGCAGCAGGTGCGGCCATGTTTCGCCTGCTGCGGGGGATCCGCTATGGCTCAAGGTGGCGATGTCCGAATCGGTCAGGCTGTCGTAGTACCAATCGATGTTATCGCCCATGTTCTGGCAGTACCTCATGATGAGCCCGGGGTTGCCCTGGTTGCCGATCATGGTCATCCAATTCTGGTAGTACTCGACCGGGTCGACATCATGGTACTGGTTGCCTTCGGTGATCTTGTTGACAAGGTTCGAGTTGACGCCACAGCTCTCGTTGCCCGTTGCCATGTACGTTTCTTCGGGTTGGAACTCGAGAAGGGCGACCCGGTAACCCTGCTCGGACAGCTCTCGGCACGAGGTTACGCCCGCGTACCCATGGCCCACCACGACCGCATCGTAATCACCGGCTTCGCTTGCTTGCGCGGAGTAATCTTGCGGCGTCCGCCAAGAGATTGCGCCCTCCGTCGCGCTGCCGTCGGATACGTTCTTCTCATCGGACTTGTCGCTGTCCGTTTTTCCGTTCGGCGAGCACGCCGCCAAGAAACCCGCTCCTACGGTTCCTACGCCAGCAAGCGCTGCGCCTTTGATGAAACTACGCCTATCCATCCCTCTCTCCGTTCATCTCAACAGCTAACACGAAAGATGCTGCCGGTCGGTTTGCCTTCAAGCCGGGCAGCAAGGCAAAGACTACGCAAACCGCTTCTTTTTCGGAATCGCGATATTGAGGGAATTGGGAAAAGAGTCCTTGCAAAGCGCCTGGAAAGCATCGCGGTTTTTGGGGAATTACGCAAAACACGAGGTGAAACGCTTATGGCGTTCGCCGGTTCGCCGGAGCGAAGCTGCTTGGGCGACGAGTCTCCGGTTTTAGAAATCCGTCATCGAAGACGGCTCGTTCTCGTTTTCTATAAGCTGCAGAAGGTCCTCGCGCGAGTGGATGTCCAGCTTTTTGTAGATGCTCTTGATATGGGAGCGGACGGTGGAGTCGGACAAGAACATCTTCTTTGCGACGTAGGCGGGGGAGTAGCCGCGCCCTAGGAACAAGAGCACCTCTCTCTCGCGTTTCGACAGGCCGCCCTTGTCGGCAACCCGATTGCAGCATGTTTCCAAGTCCGACAGCAGGTTCGGCTTGTTCGCCTGCTGCGAAGGGAGGTACATTGTTTTCCACGAGCGTATATTGGGCACCAGAACCAACGAGATGAAGTACAGGGTGGAAAGCGCAAGCAATACTGCTTCCTCGTTCCCGCTGATGCCCGCAAGATCGCCGAAATGCAAGCCGATGATCGAAACCAAGCAAAAAGCGGAGATCGAGCTACCGAAGATCAGAGGCACCGAGAACTCTTGCGCGTGCGCGATCGCGCAGAACGAGGCCAGCGCAAGCACCCCTATAGCGCCGAAGAACACGTAAATGCCGATCATGCCGATGCTGTGCACCGCATGACCTGTGGGGAAGCTGCTGAGAAACAACAATATGGCGGCGAAGATGGGCAGGTATATTTGGAACACGAACGGCAAAAGAGGCTTGTCCGACTTCCTAAGCCATAAAGGCAGAACCGAGACGACGGCGAGGATCGTGCCGATGCTTTCGGCGTACATGTTGCCGAAAACCGCGATCTTGCGTACCGCCATCGTCAAGGCGAACAGCAAAAAACCCACGAACGGACCGAGGGCGACCGAGAAGAAGGAGTGGAACACGGTGGAATCTTGGCTTTTCGCATCGCGTTGCACGTTCAGCAGGCGAACGAACTCGCCGTGCGTAGAGCGGATCAGCAGGGGCACGAGTCCGAGAATGCTGAGCAGAAGAAAGCTCGCGACCCCGGTTTCGGGACCCATGTAAACGAATCCCGTATTGATGAGCGCGCAGATGGCCAGCAGGACGCTCAGGCGAATGAGGGCTTCCCGGAACGTGAGGGTGGAGAATACGCTTCCCCAAGCGATGCAAAGGAGCAAGGTCGTCGTTCCGCAGAGCGTTCCTCCGAGCAAGGAGCACAATTCGACCGGAACTCCGGGGAGAAGAAGGGAAGCGAAGAGCAGGAAAAGCCCCGTCAGGTAGAGAAGCGCGACGATCGTCATTCGAAGAGGAGTTAGGAATGTTATCCGACTTGGTTCTTTCGCGCACAGCGCGATGCACGCGGCTGCCATGCCGGCGACCATGGCGCTCGCCAACGTGGAGTGGACGAAATACGGCATGGCCAAGTCGAAGCCTGCCAAGTCGGGGCTGAATATCATGTTCGGGGAGTAGAGTGGCAAGGTTGCGAAAAAGGCTACGAAACAAACTTGTTCGAATGCGGATGGCTGGCTCATGTCGAATCCTTCTCGCTTGTACCTATCTGCCAAGTGCATGGATCTTCGCGCTCCGGTCATGCGGCACCGTCTTTTTCCGGTAGCGCTTGGGCGGCCGCCGTTTCGCCCACGAGCCAGATGCGGTCATCGGGGAACAGGCGCGTGTTGCGGCTCGGCTTCATCTTGAGCAGCTTCTCATGCTCGTGTGCGACGACGAGGCAGCCGAAGGAGCCCTTGAAATCGACGGCGCCGATGGTCTTGCCGGCGAAGGGCGAGCCCGCTTCCACGGAAAGCGACACGCATGCGAGATCCAACTTGTCGGGGTGCGCGGCCGCGTACTCGTCGAACGATGCGCTGACGGCATCGGCCTCGTCGATGGAGTCCTCCTTGAGCAGGGTTTGCAGGTAGGCGTCCACCTCGTTCTCGGTGCCGAGGAACGTCAGCACGTCGCCCTCGCGTATGCCCAGCGGGTCGGCCGGGTCGTTGATGCGCCGCACAAGCTCCTCCTTGGTCAGTCGCGCGAGCGCTTGCGATCCCATGCGCACGCCCTCGCGCTCGATGGCCATGAGATCCAGGTTGTGCGCTATGCCGAACAGGAAGTCGCTCGACCGCTCGGCGCCCAATCGGCGCAGCGTGCGCGACGCTTCGACCTCCACCACGTACAGGCGCTCCTCCACCCACCCGGCGCGTTCCTCCTCGTCGGATTCCGCCAGGCGCTCGGCCAGGATGGACTCGTTGAGGTTGCCGACGAAGCTCGTCTCCAGCTTGAGGAACCACGAATGCAGCGTGCGCGAGCGCGCGAGCAACAGCGAGCACGTCGCCGCCAGAACGAACATCCACACCGATTGGCGCGCGCCGGCCGCATGCACGATGTAGGCCACCACGCCGCAGGACGCCGCGCCGCCCGCCAGCATCAGGACGGCCAACGGCACATGGTTTCGACGGCTCTTCATCCACAGCACGCCGAACTCGTTCTTTCGTCCCGTGTAGAACAGGTTCGACAGGAACAGTCCCGTCACGAAGATGCCCACCGCGGCAAGCAACGGGTTGAGAACGGCCTCCGGCACGAAACCCGACAGCAAAGGAAGGGCCGTGTTCATGAGCACCTCCACCGATGCGATGCCGGCCAGCACCACGAGCCCCAGCTTGAGCGTCCAGCGTTTGAGGTAGTCCACCCATAAGTTCGGTTCGCCGTCCTCTTCCTGCGCGCGCTCCAGATGCTCATGGCGCAGTGCGAACAGGCTTTCGGGCAAGACGCGCACGAGGAGGTGGTAGATGCGTTCGGAATTCTTCACCAGAAGAGGCGAGGCGAGCGTCGTCGCCACCGACACGGTGACGATGACGGGGTAGAGGAAGTCGGGAGTCACGCCCGTCGCCGATCCTAGCGCGGCGATGATGAACGAGAACTCGCCGATCTGCGCCAGGCTGAGCCCGCTCATCACCGAGGTTTTCAGCGTTGCCCCCGACAACAGAGCGCCCAACCCGCAGAACAGCGAGCGTCCGATGATGGCCACCAAGGCGATGACGACGATGGCTCCCAGGTTCTCCGTCACGGCCGCGGGTGTGACCAGCATGCCCACCGATACGAAGAACACGGCTCCGAACAGATCCTTGATGGGCTTGAACAGCGCGTCGACGCGCTTTGCCTGCACGGTGCCGGCCAGGATGGATCCGGCGAGGAACGCGCCCAGCGCCGAAGAGAACCCGATGGCGTCGGCCAGAACCACCATCCCCAAGCACAGCGCGATGGACGCGATGAGCAGGATCTCGTCGTTGAGCTCGGAACGCAGGCGCTTGAGGGCGCTCGGCACGAGGATGACGCTGAGCGCGAACCATACCACGAGGTACAGCGCCATGCGTCCGATACGCACGGCCACCGCACCGCCGTCCACCGACGCGCTGACCGCCACCGTGGACAGCACCACGAGCAGGAACACGCCTGCGATGTCCTCGATGACCAGCACGCCGAACACGAGCTGGGCGAAGGCCTTGGTGCGCAGGCCCAGCTCGCCGAACGTCTTCACGATGATGCTGGACGACGAGATGGCCAGCATGCCGCCGAGGAACAGGCTGGTTGACGGCGACCAGCCAAGCAGCGTGCCGCAGGCGAACCCTGCCGCTATCATGAGCGACATCTCCACGACGGCCGTGACGAGCGCCGGACGGCCCACGGTGGTCAGCTTCACCACGCTGAACTGCAGTCCCAGGCCGAACATGAGGAAGATGACGCCGATCTGCGACCAGGTGGACACGTCGGCCGTCTCCACGATGTTGGGGATCCAGCCGATAGCGGGGCTCACGAGGAATCCGGCCACCACGTACCCCAGCACGAGCGGCTGTTTGAAACGCCGGCAGACGATGGTGGCCACCGCCGCCACGGCGAGCAGCAAGGCGAGGTCGTTGACGAGCTGGGGTATGGACTGCATAGGTTCCTCTTCGCGCACTGTACGGTCGAAACCTCATTGTAGCAAGCCGAGACGCGTCGGCGGACGAAAAAGAAGCGGCCCTTGCGGGCCGCTTCCCAAACATGGATCGGTTTCTGGTTTCTTACGATTCCGCCAGCTCCGCGGGGGTGGCGCGGCGCGCCATGGCCTTGTCGTAGTCTTTCGTGCCGGCGAACACCTCGTTCATGTACGGGTTCACCTTGAGCTTCTTGGCGCG
>OGYI01003277.1_pt1 | contig 10299 bp, 10 predicted proteins | sample 1576521 | NCBI WGS metagenome assembly OGYI01 (sample SAMEA3541484, study PRJEB24748) | human gut metagenome | biome: human gut; feature: human-associated habitat; material: faeces | place: China | collected 2012
ATCAGCTGCTCCCCGTCCTCTGCGTACAGGTAGAAACCGCCGCGTTCCCGGTCAAAGAACTGCCGGACCATGATGTCTGCCCAGCCAACTGCCTGCTTCAGGTAATCCGTCTCAAATGTGACCCTGTACAGTTCCAGTAATGCCAGTGCATAACAGGCATAGTCGTCCAGTTTCCCCTGGCCCGCAGCATCCCCGTCCCGGTAGCGCACCAGCAGACGCCCGTCCCTTACAAGATGTGTTCTGATAAATGCCTCTGCCCCCGCAGCCATGTCCACATACTTCCTCATGCCCAGCACTGCCCCTGCCATTGCACAGGCGCATATCATCCATCCGTTCCATGAGACCAGAATCTTATCATCCTTGTGGAGACGCGCCCTGCGGATGCGGTAATCATATAACTTCCTGCAGCATGCCTGAACATCCATTCCCGCCCCAGGGGACGCTTCTCCTCCGGCAGCCTCAAAATCCTCATTTTCCAGCAGGTTCGGTATATTCCTTCCTTCAAAGTTCCCTTTCCCGGTAATCCCGTATTGACTGCAAAAGGCATCTCCCCTGTCCGTCCCCAGAACCTGCCTGATTTCCTCTGGCGTGAACACATAATACCTGCCTTCCACGCCATCGCTGTCCGCATCCTGCCCGCAGTAGAAACCGCCGCCGCCATGGGTCAGCTCTGCTTCCACATAACCAAGGATCCGTTGTACCACAAACCCATACAGGCCGCGCCCGGTGAGGCCGTATGCCTTTGCATAAGCCATTGCCAGCAGGGCATTGTCATAGAGCATTTTCTCAAAATGGGGCACCAGCCATTGTTCATCCGTGGAATATCTGGAAAACCCTCCGCCAATATGGTCAAAAATCCCCCCTCCCGAAAAATCTTTTGCGACTTTTCCAAACCGTTTGGTTTGTTTCTTGGATTCTTTTCGTACCTTTGGGGGCATGGAGGTTAGGATATACGCCCCGCATGGCGCGGGTTGGCAGAATATCTGAACCTAACGGATGCTGTTATCAATACATTATCGTCAATATGCATAAAATATGAAAGATAAAATACAACAATATATAGACAACAACATTATTGAAAATCCAAATATTGACTTAAGCAAGTTGTCTGTATTAACACAACCTGACGAACTACACTACCTCGCAAGTGTTGTGAATTGGGATATTCACATACCAATATTAGAATGGATTGTGAAGCAAGCTATATGTAGCGAAGCCACTGCTTTAATGATTTTTTGGCAGGCACAACCGCAAGACTTTACTGTTTATAGGTGGAATGAAACCCAAATAAAAGAGGACATCACTGTGTTCCACCTTATAAAGATTATCATCATCAACTATACTAATGGATTTTATCTTAAAACAGATATACATTACAATCCGGCAAACGACAAAAAGGATATTTTTGTTATTCCCAATTTTATGTATAAAGACGTTAAAGGAGAAGAACCATATAGTATTTATGATGAACAAGACGTGAAGTCTTGGTTTGGCGAATATCTGAATAAGCAGATAAATTCTTGTTCATCAACTATGGATTTATATGGTATAGCTTGTAATCTTCCCCTTCTTGGAAATATAGATACAGTCTTTCATATTTTAAGGCATCCATTATGTGATAAAGGTATAGCTTTTATGTTGTTTTGGCGATTTGAGCCTATTGCCAGTGATGATATTCTCAAACGATTTATTTCAGAAATCTGCCAAAAGAATTATCCCGAAATAATTGAATACAAACATGATTGGAATAATTCAAAAGCTATGTGGAATATTCCTGAAATAATGATGAAACCTGTATAATATGACGATAACAAGCACCTATTTTGCCTAACGGCGGAAAGCTGCAACCCATTATAAACCCCTTAAAAAAACAAACGACAATGAGCATTTTTTTGAAAGCGGTACAACGCATCAACCCGTCAGAACCGGACGAACCTAAAAAATGGTATCCCGTTCAGTACACCACCAAGATGGTGGACGAGAGCGAAGTGGCTATGCTGATAGCCGACGAGACGACCCTCAACCCGATGGAAGCGGCGATGGCGATACGCCAGTTGCGCAAGGTGGTGCAACGCCTGCTGCTGGACGGCAAGAGCGTGAAGCTGGGCGACTGGGGCACGTTCAACATCACCCTCAACACCGAGGGCGCGGAGCGCAAGGAAGACCTCACCGCCCACAACGTGAAGCGTGTGAACATCAACTTCCAGCCCGCCGACGAGATGAAAGCCGCCATGCAGAAGGCGGACTTCGTGTGGCTGGACAAAATCGTGGAAGGCGGTACGGCTTCCGGTGGCGGGGAGGAAGAAGGTCCCGTCGTGCAGGACAATGAGGACGAAACCGAGAACCCCTTGGGCTGAGCCGCGCATCCCGTTCCGGCAGGTTGCCCGACCCGTTTCTGTGAGTCGGGCAACTTGAAATCGTGAGTTGGGCAACTCAAAGTTCTGAGTTGGGCAACTCAGCTCGGTGAGTCGGGCAACTCACGGAAACGAGTTGGGCAACTCGGAAAAGTGAGTTGGCGGGGGATTGGTGGAATATCCGATGCTTGGCAGATGATACATTATAAGCAATTTGCATGATAGATAATAAAGAACATATTCGCTTCTTTTATTCTTCTTTCTCTGTACTGGCTTCATTCAAAGAAGGAATAGTTAAAGATAAAGAAAATACAGCGTTAGAAACAAAGCGGAAACTATTGGAAATAGATTTCTGCTTAGGTAAGTCATTAGTGGCGTTACAAAAAGATACACATAATTATGTGTCTGCTTTATGCAAAAGCTACAATCGTAGGCAAAAATTGAATGGACTGGATATGATGAATATCCTAACAGCGTTTTTCTTTCTGTTTGGCACTAAACAGACATTAGCCAATAATAATGTGTCCATTGTCCGCTGGCTGCAAAAAGCATCCGATTGGAATGTAGACAATCAATCAGAATGTAATCTTACTCTGTTTGCTGTAACATACTTCCGTCTTATACTTGATATTTTTAGTAAAACCACTTCCCCTGCTATCATAAGCTCTAATATAAGGTTTGCGGCGGATAGGGAGTTTTATGCGTTAAAAGATAAGAAATATTCCATTTTATATGAGGTAATTGAGCAGGATTTAACAAACGCCAATCGGATGCAAAGTATATATCAACGAAGTCGTGAACCTTTTACAAAGCCTGTCGGTTATCAGGATTTTTCAATATTATGGTACGTTTTAGGGAAAATCTCCTTGTGGCAACAAATAGGCATAGAAATGAGAAGCGAATGTTTGGACGATATTTTTATTCGGATATTCAATAAAAAAAGAATGTTCTTTGATTATTGAAACGCTTGTAACAAGGTCAAGGCAATAGCTTAACGCCGTTCCCCGCCAAACCATTATTAAATATGGAACACCGGATTACATCCCGATTGCTATCCCCTCCCAGAAGTTTAGTTATATACATCCAAACTGGCTTAAACCTGTTTCCATCGGCAGCGAAGTATGTGCCCGGCGAAAAAGAGAAAGCGGCATTTCCTTTTTCGCCAGTTTCAAGGCTGGTGGCTATGGTGGTTGGTGGAGGAAATAGCAGGATGCCGACAGCCATTCTTCCCCTTCTGCCAACTCTTTCGCGACTTTTCCAAACCGTTTGGTTTGTTTTTCCGATTCTTTTCGTACCTTTGGGGGCATGGAGGTTAGGATATGCGCCCCACATGGCGTGGGTTAGCGGAATGTCCGATACTTGATAGGTGCATTTATAAATACATAAATTGCAATATGAAAATAATAATGCTATACATTTTATTCTTGCTTTCACCTTATACTTTCGCACAAAGCTATAAGGTAACTATTCAAACAGAGCTTGATGCAATAAACGAAATGCCTTTGTGGATTGCATACCTTGTTCCTTTGGATAGTCTGGGAGAAGTGATAAGTGATGAATATATGGATTTTAATCAAGTTCATTCGTATAAAATTTTAGATGATGGTCAAATAAAGAATGCCAATATATTGTTCACTATGTATTTCGATAGAGATAATAAAATAAGAAAAATATTTAAGCGATGGGCTGACGGAGGTGACTTGCATAGTATTGCATATTATAATTCCGATGGGCGATTAATATATGGAGTATATAATAAAGGCGATGAAACTCACGGAAAATTGTATGCTGACGCTTCTGGTTTTCATATCGAGCATTTTCCTAAAGAGAATGAATGTAAGGATTGTTTTGAAGCATACTTATTCCCATCTACTAAATGCATAGAAACACAATATGATATAATGTTACAGAGTCCCCAAAATGCTAAAAGGACAAACTTTATGCCACAAGTTGGAGATAATGCCATACTATGCAGCACCCACGTTTATTCTTTACCTAATGGAGAAAAAACTACCAAAGGTGAAGATGGCGTAGCAGTCCGATTTGGAATGTCTGTTGTCATAAGTGCATTAACAAATGGTTGGTGCAGAGTAAATTCTATTTTCAATGCTCCTTTTGGTTATATACCTATTCAAGACATTGAAGTCATTAAGTAAATTAAGTAACTAACTAACAATAGTTGAATGCTATTCTTCACCAACCTACTTAGCCATCAAAATCATGCTAAAGTTATTGGAGAAATATTACAATATACTATACTATTGCGAGTATAATTTGTTATTCTTTATATTCAAAAGACTTTTGAATCCTTTCTATTGGATAAGCATCCCAAAATGGAACAACAAGTACATGAAATGTATTGTATCAAGAATAGAGAAACAAGAAGTTAGTGAAATTCATGGAGGAGTAAATATACTCATTGATTCAAGGGCGATATTTGCCATAAGTTGCACCAGTTTTTGGTTGCTCTGTATGGTATTGATTGTAGGCGGTAAGGTCTTAAAGATGTTAGGCATAGGCGTTCCAATTGCCATTTTTGAGTACAAGTTCATTCTTTTATTATTGCTTATATTCTTGATTTTCTATCTATGCTATATAAATGAATTATTTGTATTCAAGAACGATAAGTACAGGAAGTATTTCGCCAAGTTTGACAAAGAGAAAAAGTATCTGCTCTACTACGGTATCTATGTCGTTTCTCTGATAGTCCAGTTCGCGACTTTCTATCTGCTGCTAAGTAGCGCATGACGAAATAGTGGTATAATGCTTGCCGCAAACGCAAGTTTTCCCTACCTTCGTGGGCTAAAAACATAAACCCCTTACGCTTATGATAACAAACCGGGAAGAAGTGCTGGAGAACGCCTTGCGGGTGTTCGCCAAGATGAACTACGAGAAGGCAAGTCTGGTGACTATCGCCAAAGCCTGCGGGCTGTCCAAGTGGGGGCTGATTTATTACTACTCCTTCAAGCAAGACCTGTTCGTGGCGGTGGTGGACAAATACATCTTCGCCACGCAAGACCCTGCCAACAAGTTCAATTTTCAGGGCGGCACGCTGCTGGAGTTCATCGACCACCACGTGGAGAGCGTGGAAAAGACCATGCACCGCATCGTGGGCTTGCTCGACGACGGGAACAACCCGCAGGGGTGCAGCTACAACTTCTACTACTTTCATCTGCTGATGCAAGTGCGGCAGTATTACCCCGATGCCGGGGCGAAGTTCGCCGCCCTGTTCGAGAAAGACCGGAAGCTGTGGCGCGACATCATCGAGCGGGCAAAGTCGGCGGGCGAAATCCGCGCGGAGGTGGACACGGAGGAAACCGTCGCCATGTTCCGCGAGGTGTTCTACGGCTTGTCTTTCGAGCAGGCTTTCCTCTCCGGGCTGGACACGGGGGAACTCTCCCGCAAGCTCCGTTTCATCTATTCACTCATTAAAGCCTGACCCGTTCAGGCTTTTTTTATGCCCTCCGGCATCCTTTTTCTCCCTCTTGAAAATTCTTTTGCGACTTTCCCAAACCATCCGGTTTGTTTCTCCGATTCTTTTCGTACCTTTGGGGGCATGGAGGTTAGGATATATGCCCCGCATGGCGCGGGTTGGTGGAATGTCCGATGCCTGACAGATGTTGTTATCAATCCATTATTCGCATAATAAATATATAAAAAGAGAAGATATGATTAATTTAGACTCCTTACCCGAAAAGGGATTAAAACGGGAAGCCGCAATATTAGAACTTGGACGTAATCCTGAAAATGCAGAAACATTAATGTTTTTGGTGAACACTGAAAAAGGTAAATGCAAAAATGCGGCTCTGAAAGCACTTGCTTGTATAGAATGTCAAGAAGCTCGTCCTTTATGGAAGAAGCTTGTCAAAGGTAAATGTATGGGTGAGAACATCTTTGCTAACACTTGTTCTGATTGTGTTTCAGAAGAAATAGCACCTGTTATCCTGTGCTTTTTGACAAATCTACTTAATCGACAAAAAGATGAGCCTATTGATGTCAATCAGATGGAACAACTGAGGTTTTGCCTGTCAATAATGTTAGGAAAAGCATCTCAAAATATGTTGGAGGTATATCGTTTTATGGCAAAGCCCGAAAATTTGTCCCGCTTTACTTCGCTAAAACGAGCAAAAAAGAATTCTAACGATGAAACTACAACTTGGAATTTTAATTCTGATACCCTTCGTATAAGTGAGGATAATCGTTATGAAAAGGAAAAGGTTTTTCCGTTAGTAATGACAGCTTCACTGATAAAAAGCCAAGATGTACGCCTAATGGCACTTGCAGATGAACTGTATGCGACTTATGGAGGGGCTTGGCTCATTCCTGTGTTTATGAAAGCAATCCTCACAGAACCTAAAGAAAAGGTATATGATGGATTTGTAAAGTATCTGTCAGAAGAATCTACAGCAATTTATTTGCTTAATGTGTTTGGATGGCTTGATTATAATGATTATCCAGAGGATTGGAGCTTTAAACGAGAGAAACCTGTAGGCTATCGTGCTCTTGTTTTCTGGGGTAATTATAAATATGGTGCTTATGATACTCAATTTACAGTTGATACTTTTGTCGATATAGATGAGAGATGGTTGTTTGCGCTCGCCAAAGATGCTAAAAGTAAAAAACCAAAAGTACATTGGCAAGCTTACAACCGAAGAAAAGGAGGTGTTTCTTTCGAAAACTATGATGAAATGTTATTGGGATTACTTCCTGAGAAAGTTGAAAACAAGGAATTGAAAGAGCTTCTTTATTATTATTTCAAAGAACGTTCACAGATAGTAAATGTGCCTAAAAGTGTTTCTGTGTATGAAGATGCTCTCAATCGTCTGCAACGATAAAAGTATAATTGAAGTATGCGGATAACATGCACCTTAATCGCCCTAAACGGCGATTAGCTGCAACCCATTATAAACCCCTAAAAAACAAACGACAATGAGCATTTTTTTGAAAGCGGTACAACGCATCAACCCGTCAGAACCGGACGAACCTAAAAAATGGTATCCCGTTCAGTACACCACCAAGATGGTGGACGAGAGCGAAGTGGCTATGCTGATAGCCGACGAGACGACTGACCCGTTTACAGTGAGTCGGGCAACTTGAAATCGTGAGTTGGGCAACTCAAAGTTCTGAGTTGGGCAACTCAGCTCGGTGAGTCGGGCAACTCACGGAAACGAGTTGGGCAACTCGGAAAAGTGAGTTGGCGGGGACCACAAGGATGTTGTTGTTTACTCATTAATAACAACCAAGATATGCAGATGAAAGTATTCTTATCAATATATAAATTCATTATAATACTTATGTTGCTGAATTTTGAATCTTGTACAAGAGCAAAGGGCAAATATGTATTCAAGGCTCTATTTGATTATGAAGATGTGTGGAAAGACCGTCAAGTAACAGGCATATATCTGATGGATGATAGTACTGGCATATTGCTTTGTGAGGATCATCGTAATGTGGAGTCCATATACCGAGGCGTTGAAACCTTTGTGCTTCGCAGTGAAGATAACGGAAAAACATTTGTGTATTCTTCCTTTGGCAAAGCGCGTAGCTTGTCGAAACTCAGTATGTCGGCAGATAAAAGTCTTCTCTGCATTATTCAAAGTAAAGCTTCTGATGAAAAAGACGGATTGTGGGTGTCGAAAGATGCTGGTCGGTCATGGGAAAAAGTGTTTTCCACGCTAGAGAGTGTGGATGAAATTGTGTTTTACAACGATAAAGTCGGTTACATGCAGACGTATGACCGAGAACAAAAAAAACTGCACAAGACATCAGACGGAGGAAAGACATGGTTGCTTCTTCAACAAGCGGAGATGGACAATAAGCTCATTTGCACCGTTACCAAATCCGGTTTCTTGTGGGGGTTAGATGGGAAGGAAAGTGTTTGGAAGATGGATGTACGAACAGACAAGATAGAAGAAGTACCAATAGAGCTGCCTGAAGGGTATTGCATCGACACTCCGATACAAACAGATGACGCCGGAAATGCCTTGTATATGACGTGTAGGGAAAAACAATGGGATAATGACTGTAAATTCCTGATATATAACTTAGATACGGGAAACATGATAAAAGTGAAATTCCCAATAGGCGTGTACTCTGTATGTGGTGATTATATAGGTGTAGTTAGCTGGGAACGCTCTAATGAATATAAGAATCGCTATTATTACAGCAAGGATGGAGGAAAGACTTGGCATAAGGAATATCCTCCCGGCTGTTCCTTGTTGTCGCAATATGCTGTATATGGGGAAGGACGTTTCTGGAGCATTACCGAAATAGGCGATGATTTGATGTGGCCTTTGATGATAAGAGTTGATAGGGAGAAATAATCTCAGAGGGATGCTTCAATAAAAATGTGAATTAGAATAAAGGCATTGTATGTATTAAGTTAAGCCATCAAAATCATGCTAAAGTTATTGGAGAAATATTACAATAACGTGAGTTCGAAATAAAATTAGAAAATAGCCAGTTGTCCGTCATTGACAAAGTTAATGTCAATGGCGGGCTTCTTTTCAAAAAAGCAGTATGCTGCTATAGCCGACAAAGAATTGGCTATAAAGTTATTGAATGAACGATGTCTGGAATGTTCTATCTGTGCGATGTTCTTCAACTCATCATTGACCGTTTCAATCAAGGCTCTTTTTCGGAGCAGGATTTTGTCGGCAATACTCATCAATGAGTTCTTCATATTGTTTTTAACTTTAGTGACAAGCTGTATGCCATTAAGGAAAAGGTTCTCAAACAGAGCCTGACCTATATATCCTTTGTCTGCGCATAGTTTTCCTTTGATGTTTTCCAGAAACTTACCCTGTTTCAGCGGTTCCCTGTCGTCCACGTTTCCAGGAGTAAACATGAAATTGAGGATCTCTCCTTTGTCATTGATTATCAGATGCAGCTTGAATCCGAAGAACCATCCCATTGAACATTTTCCACGCTCGGCAAGTCCCTCAAATGTCTTATGAATCAAGATCCTTTGGTTGCGACAAACACGTAAAGGAGTGGAGTCAACAAAACTGATGCCGGTACAGGTTCCCAGCAGTACTTTTTTGATGAAGATAGTCATGGGAAGCAATACTTCCTTCTCCAGTTCTACAAAACGGTTATAGGAAACCTGACGCGGAAAAAGGTGTTTCAGATGTTTACAGACATATTCCTTGTAGTAATGCTTGAAACAGCGGAAACCACCGGAATGAAACAGGATTAGAATAACCATAATCTCCGCATCACTCATACGGTTTGGTTTGTTACGATGACTGGTCTTCTTGTCCTCGATCATATATTTTTCCTGCTGCAACGCAAATTCCTTGCAAAAATCATCGGCCATACAATAAATCTCTGTAACTTTAGACTCTGGAAACATAGTGGTAATCGTTTAAATGTTATAATTGGGTACTATAAATTTAATGCTTTTATCGCTATGTTCCTGATTATCAGAAAAATATATTTATTCTTATTTCGAACTCACGTTACAATATAAATTATTACTGCGCTTATAAGCTGCTGTTTTTCATTTTCGAGAGGATGCTAAACCCTTTCTATTGGCTAAGCCTCTCGAAATGGGACAACCGCTATATAAAACGGGGCATTTCGATGGCACAGAAACAAGAAGCAGCCGAAATGCATAAAGGCATCAATGGTTCTATCATAATTTGGTCGACTAACACCCCATGCATCATCAGCTTTTGGATGCTCTGTCTTGTCTGCCTTGCCTGCATCAAGATTTTCAGGGTGGAATTATTGAATGTTTTGGATATGATTGTTGGGAACATCTTCCTCTGTATTTTGTGTTTCGCAATCATAGTGCTGTTCTTGTATTATGCCAATCGCATATTCCTGTTCAAGAACGACAAGTACAGAAAGTATTTCGCCAAGTTTGACAAAGAGAAAAAATATCTGCTCTATTACAGCATCTATGTCGTTTCTCTGATTGTCCAGTTCGCGACTTTCTATC
>OGYI01003281.1_pt1 | contig 10289 bp, 6 predicted proteins | sample 1576521 | NCBI WGS metagenome assembly OGYI01 (sample SAMEA3541484, study PRJEB24748) | human gut metagenome | biome: human gut; feature: human-associated habitat; material: faeces | place: China | collected 2012
GGAGAAGGCACACGGGCAGCGAGCGGCGCAGACGGGTCATGCGGACCGAACGATCGGCAGCTGTCCCACAGAAAGGACAGGCTTGAACCGCCGAACGTGTACCATACGCAACAAGAGAGCAAAGGAGAGTCCCATGCATGCAAGACAAGCCGACCAAACGTCCCTTTTCGCCCCCGTCGACGCGGCAACGGCGTTCGCGAATCTGTACCAGCGATGGTTCGACGACCCGCGCGGCCTCGCGCGTGCCAACCGAAGGCAGGCGCGGTGCGCCGTCGGATCGTACGTGGCCGACGTGCTCACCCTGTTCGACGAACGCGCCCGCGCCTACCTGCCCGGTGCGCCCACCGTCCTGCGGCTCGAGGGTTGCGACCTCGCCGCATTCGTGATGCGGGCACCGCACATCGCGCTGCACGTCGGCAGCTTGGAAACCGACGCGCCCGTAGCGGGACTGCGCTGGAAGAGCCTACGCCCCTGCTCGTACGCCATCGGACGGCAGGTGAGCGATCTTGTGTTCTGCACCGACGAGAACGGGTTGCTCGTGGAACTGGAGATCGTCCTCGACGACGGAGGCCGACTGGTCGTCGGCGGCGGCCGACCCGCCTGCGAGCACGACGAAGAGGCGATGCCGCAGGCGGTGTGAGGCGCGCGGACAGCCGAGGCGCTGGAACGGCGGCGTCCTACTCGTACGCGGCGACGATGTCCTCAAGGTAGGCGCGGTACTCCTGCGCCAGCGCGGTCGGCTTCTCGATGCGGACGCGGCCGCCGAACTGAGCCAGCCACCCGAACAGCACGGGGCTCTTCATCACCGTGGCGTACACGCGCGCCTGCTTCTCCCCCGTCGGCACCGACTCCACGTCCTTGCCGAACCGGTCGATGACCGCGCCCATGACCTCCTCGTCCACCAGCAGCGTGGCCGCCACCGGCTCGCCGCTGTACATGCCGAACGCGCGGCTTTCCAGCTCGCGCGCGTCGAACGTGGCGATGCGCTCGTTCTTGGCGGCCGGCTCCTCCAGCACCTCGATGCGATCCATGCGATCCACGCGATAGTTCGCGAACCCGTCGTGCTTCTCGTTGAACGCCACCAGGTAGTAGTAGCCCTCGGAGTACACGAGCTGCACGGGCGTCTCCACGTAGCGCCTGCCGTCATGCTGCAGCTTCTTGCGCTTCTCGGCGTCGTACTTGAAGTAGGTGAAGGATATCTTGCGCTTGCCCGCCAAGGCCTCCTGGATACGGTCGACGCTGTAGAACACCGACTCGTTCTGCATCTTAATGCGGCCTTCCACGTGCACGCGCTTGTCCAGCAGCGCGCGCTGCCGCCGCGAGGCCAGCTGCTTCACGCCCTCCACCAGCGCGTCGCTTTTACGCTGCGTGAGGAAGCGGGAGCTCTGCACCGCGTCCACCAGCAGCTGCAGTTCGGCGAACGCGAACGCGCGGTGCTCCACGGCGTACTCCACCGGCGCGCGCTGGTAGGTGCGCACGTCCACGCCGAACTCGCGCAGCGCCTCGATGTCGCGGTAGATGGACTTGCGCTCGGCCGAGATGCCCAGCGCTTCCAGCTTCCCGATGATCTGCGCCATCGTGAGGCCGCGTTCGGCATCGGTCTCCTCCTCGAGCATCCGCATGAGATACAGCAGCTTGAGCTTCTGACGGTTGACGGCCATGGTTCCTCCTCGCAACAGGTCCGCTTGCAATCCCTACGTGCGAGTATAAACTATCTATCCCTATTATGGTACAGGCAATCGCCCTGAAAACCACCGGCAATTGTTAACCGACGACGGAAGACGCATCCAACCTCACACCCTCCCACCCCTGTATCTTAAAGCGATGCCCTCCGGTTGGTCATCCTATTCGTTTATGTCCACCAGTCCGCCAGCCACCGCTCCAAAACGGCTACCGAAGGCTACGCGCCCAAGATTAGCTTGATTAACAGTCGGTTCGTCACCGCACCAAAACCAGCGCATGCAACGAGCGTATCAGCCGTTTGTCTGACCACCAGTCAGTTTGCCACTGCTCCAAAACGCTGCGTTCATCTTCCGAGCTCGCCACTTCCGTTTGACTACCAGTCAGTTTGCCACTGCTCCAAAACCTGCTCTCTTCGAGCTTGATGATGCGGCGCGTTTGACTGCCAGTCAGTTTGTCACTGCTCCAAAACTGGGAGACGGTGATGCGGCATGAGCGAACAGTTTGACTACCAGTCAGTTTGTCACTGCTCCAAAACATGAATTCCCAGGGATTGTCGTACAGCTTATTTGACTACCAGTCAGTTTGTCACTGCTCCAAAACACTGGGAAGGCGACCAATCGGTCGAATGGGGTTTGACTACCAGTCAGTTTGTCACTGCTCCAAAACCGCATCAGCACGTTGTGGGCCGTGTTGGGGTTTGACTACCAGTCAGTTTGTCACTGCTCCAAAACAACATCGACGTAGATTTTAGAACTGGTATCGTTTGACTACCAGTCAGTTTGTCACTGCTCCAAAACGATCTCATAAGTCCTCCTTACCAGTTTCGGTTTGACTACCAGTCAGTTTGTCACTGCTCCAAAACTGAGGTATGTGAGCCTTTTCAGCGGAATCGGTTTGACTACCAGTCAGTTTGTCACTGCTCCAAAACACAACTTCCGCACGTCCTCGACGGTTGTTGGTTTGACTACCAGTCAGTTTGTCACTGCTCCAAAACTTCCGCGCTTCCCTGCGCGCTTGACGTGCCGTTTGACTACCAGTCAGTTTGTCACTGCTCCAAAACATGAAGTGCTTTATCCGTTTGTACTTGAAAGTTTGACTACCAGTCAGTTTGTCACTGCTCCAAAACTCACCGACGACACGACCGTGACCGTCGAGAGTTTGACTACCAGTCAGTTTGTCACTGCTCCAAAACCGTTGGGGCAAAATCCTCTCTGCAGGAGGATGGACAAGCCGACTGGCGGGCTTCTTCATGATTGAAGAAAGTCCTTATCAATGCACATTTTTCTCTCGAACTCAAAGCTCGCTCCATCAGGTACGTTCTCCAGCAGCAGAACGTTCAATTCTGAAAAAATCGCTTGCCGATAGAACTCTTGAACCTCTTCCGTCTCCAAAAAATTCTTCAAATTCACGAAAACCAACTGCTTTTTAAACGACGCGTCGGATGCAAACTTCAAGAACTTTATCAGGTTGTCAAGGAGCGTGTCGGAAGAATCGACATCAACGCTGAAATCAAAAGCTTTCAGATACTTCCGCATCTCCCATTGTACGTCAAAAGCATAGTCCGATTGAAGCCGCAACCCCAAAGCGGCAACCCGCTCGGATAGTGTTCGTCCCGCCGTCTCAATCTCCTGACGCACATCATCCTCAGAGAGAAACATGCCCTCCACACGCTGAAGCACTTCGCCGATAAGTACCCGCTCTGACCAAGGAAGCGCGAAGGGATTGAACACAAAGAGAAATTGGTTTCGCGAACTCCGCCGCTCATCATCGTCCCAAAAGGCATACGGCTCCAGCGCCTCGTCATCGAGCTCCGAGAACAACGATTGGCACACTCGCGAAAACAATGTGCGATTATGAATCTCGAGCACCGACACCGCATCGCTTCCCAAGTCAAGCGCTTCGGGAAACCCCGACAGGATCAGCTTCATAGCACCACGAACTCCTCTAACGTGTCGAGCTCGCTGTAAGATTGCCGCGAGCCCGTTATGAACTCCATCCCCGCGAACTGCTTCTCGGTCACCTTGAGCGCCTGCACCAACCCCGCTGGCGGGCGGTGCTGTCGCAGGCGGATGACAGCCGCATTCGCTTGCGCATCGTTCACCACCAGCTTGGCGTACACCGACTCCTGCAGCATGAGAAACCCTTCCCTGACAAGGTATTTGCGAAACAGCCGGTACTCTTTTCGCTGCGCCGCCGTTTCCACCGGAAGGTCGAAGAACACGAACACCCTCATATAACGCACCCTTTCCCGAGCGCTCATACCTGCTCGAAACCCTCGATCTCGGATGCGGCCAGGTTCTTGCCGAGCGCCGCGAGGCAGTCCTGCACGAAAAGAGACACCACCGAATGCAGGCGATACGAGCCGCCCTTGTAAGCCATGACGCGACTCCCCAGATCGCCGAGCAAGTGCCGAACCTCCTGGTCGAAGAGCTCCTGCGCGTAATCAAACGCCAATCGATCGACGATAGGGCGGAACGGCTCCATCAGATCGCAGGAGAAATTGAACTGGTTGTACTCGTTACGATGACAGATGCCGCACTGCGTCAGATACCCGCGCGAGACAACCTCCCTGTTCACCATGGAGAGCAGCACGGCGTACCCGTAGTTCAAAGCAGCGTTGACCGGCACGTTGTCATCGCGTGAGAAATCGCGGCCTAACAGCGCTGTAAAGTAGAGGCGCGCTGCATGGGCTTCCCGGTTCGTCGTGTCGCCCGACTTGACCTCACCTCGACAGACATACAAGGCCTTCGCAGCCTCCATCTGACCCTTCTCCTCGAGCACCCGCGCTTGCTGGCGGATCTTCTCTTTGACCACCTGTTGCCACACGCGCTTCTTGATAGGCTCACCCCACGCCAGCTGCTCCGCCACGCGCTTGCTGGCATTGTGCGCACCATACAACGGAAGGTATTGCCCGATGGGGTTACACTTCTCGTCGGCCACCACCAGCGATATCTTGCACTTGGCCAACTCCGCCAACAAATAGGCGCTCAAATACACCTGGGTATTCTGCAAAATAATGGAGGATATCTCCGACAGATGGATCTTCTTCGTGTCATCCGTTTTACGCACCACCAGGTAGCCGCCCTGATAGCTGCAGCGGCACTGGCTCTCGATGAAGATGGTTCTAAAGGCCAATGGTCTCCCGCCTCTCGAACATGCCGGTGACCGAAGAGTCCACGAAGCAGACCGTGCCGGCTGTAAGCTCCTTTGAGAACGAGACGCGCATGCAGCCGGCACACTTCGACCCGCCCATCGCTGACAAATCAATCATATTGGTGTGGGCAGCCGCAATCGAGACAAGCGACAGAAGAACTTGGCGTCTTTCGACCTCTCCAGCTTCCACAAACGATGGCATTAGATCAGCTACCTGCATCATTTGTCCCAAGCGAGGCGCAAAGCGAGCATACTTCGCCTGTAAGGATCGCAGCATTCCCAGAAGCTCATTCTCCGAGCAGCCTTCTCCGCGCTCAATCCGGCAAATTAGCTCGGTTTCCTCCTGCGAGAAAGCGAACTGCCGCGCATTGCGCACTTCCTTTTTCCCCGTGACATACAACTGTGAATCGCCGACGATGATCTGCTGGTACTTGTACACTTTCCTACGCCGTATGCAGCAGAACTCAAGGCCTTCCGCCTCGGCGAGCCCGCGTGCGTAGTCTTCCAACGCATCCGGGTCGCTCGCCAAAGCCGATGCAACCCGCACCGGCACCGGCGCGAACTCCAACACCCGCTGCTTTTTCTTGGGCTTCACGGCTTCATACACGAAGAAGTAGGCGAACTGCTCGCGCGAGTAGCTGCCGTACTTGCGCGGATCAAGACCTTTCTTCAGAGGAAGGTTCAGCGTCTTGCCCGCCGCCCTCGGCGAGTAGATGGTCGCGTCCCAAAACGCTCCATGCGTCTCTTCGGGCATGCGTGAGATGAAACAATCCTTATAGTCGAAACAACGCCTAATACGGTCGATCTCTGCCCCGGCGTCCCACGCATCGCGGAACACCTCACCCGTCTCCACATCGAATCCTGGCGTCATGAAGCTCGACGCAATGAAACCGGCCGAGCCCGGCAGCTCTCGCGTTCGGCGATAGTCCTCCGCCTGCTTCTTGATGAACTGCTTTACCACCGCGGCCATCTTCACCGGCTCGCTGTACACGGCGCTGTGTCGGTACTGCACGAACCTCCCCACCTGGCACGCCAGATAGGCGTCGTGCGCATGATGGAAGTCGTTGATCTCGCGGCTCTTCGCCAGCGCGCATCCAACACGCAGTTGATGCGACACGCCCGCCTTCACCGGCTGCACCTCGCTCTCGGGGTAGCGCGCCTGCAGAAGCTGCTGCACTTGCTTCACCATCTGGCCCGTCTCAACCAGCTGGCGGCTCACGAACTTCTTCATCTGTTCGTCGCTCACGCTCGTGCGTGTGAGGTTGTTGAACTTCTTCTCGCCGATGAGCTCCGCATCGCGCAGCGTGCGCCAAAAGCCGCGCATGCGCGCGATGAGCCGCTCGTCCAGCAGCAGCGTGTCGCCCTTACGCTGATTGGTGTCAGGACGCACCAGCACCTTGTTCTCGAAGCTGTCGTCTTTGACGTACGACTGCGGCAGGATATGGTCTACCTGGTACGTCTGCAGCTTGTTGATGTCGAGCGCATCGCCCGAGTACATGCACTTGCCGCATTGCATGAAGTAGAGCATCAGCCGCTCGTCGTCGAGCGCGCGCGGATCCCGCTCCTTGAGCTCGGCGTACACGTCGGCGCACTGCGCCTTGATGCTGGAAAGCGCCGCGTCCAGGGCCCGGTAGCGGCTCGTGGTGCGTCTTCCCTTGTTGCGCGCATCCTCGTCGCGCGTCACCTCCACATAGATGTGCGCAGGGGGCTTGCCGGCGATCCCGGCGATCTCGTCTACGACTCGCAGCGCCTGGTTGATGCCGCGACGCAAAGCGGGAGAGCCCGTCACCTCGTCGACCGACATGCCGCCCACCGCAAGCGCGCGCTCGCGGTTGCGCTCGTCGATCTTCACTTGGAACTCCAGCAGATCGTCGTGCAGTATCTCCATAAGGTTCATGGCCGCCCCCATGCGCTGCGCATGGTTCGGGTCGCCTTCCAAAAGGATGTCCATAATGGTTTTCGGCCCGTTGTCAGTATCGCTGCGCAGCCCGCGTAGAAGCTCGCCCGACAGTCGGCCCCAACCGGTGTAGCGCTTCTGACAGAGCTTGCGGACCTGCGCGTCGCCCAGGCGGTCGCCGTACGCCAGCTTGATCTTGCGCTTCAGGATCGAGCGATCCTCGAACACGGTGTTCCATAGGATGATGTCCTCGGCCATGGCGGCGTCGGCGTCCGACAGCTCGCCAACCCCGAGGATCTTGCAGAAGTCGTAGTGCGAGGAGAGCTGCGATTCGAACGCGTCCTCGCCCTGCCCGCCCGATACGTGGTACGCCCCGCCGGCCGACTTGCCGCCCTCGGGCCCGTGCGTCCGCGCGAGCCACTTCTCCGCCGCCTCGTAGGTCACGCGCTTGCGCTTCTTAAACAGGTCCTCCACGATACCCAGGCGATCGGCCGCGTCGAAGCGGTAGCTCTTGTCGCCATCCTGCGTCCAGCGGGCTCCGGCGAGCTCGTTCAGCACGCAGAACAGCTCGTAGTCGAGCGAGCAGCGCGCCAGCACCGGCTCGCCTTTCAGGTAGGTGCACGTGCCCGTCATGCGGCGGATGAAGTCCTCGGCGCTTTGGTCCTTGTCGATGACGTCTTCCCAGTTCCAGGGGTAGACGCGCGCGTCTTCCATCCCCAGCTTGCGCGACGACCACGCGAAACGAGCCTCGCCATTATTGTCGACCGCGGCGTTCTTCCGCGTCAACGGCCCCACATAATAGGGAATGCGGAACGTCACGAGCGATTCCAGCTTGTCCTTTTCACGGGCAAGGAAGGGGTAGTGGGCCGCCTGCCGCTCGACGATGGCATCCATCTCCTCCAAGTGCAGCTGGTAGGGAATGGTGCCATTATCGCTGGTTTTGAGGCGCCGCAAGAACGTGCCCGCCTCGATAGCGCGCTCGACGCCCGCATAGCGCTCGTCATCCTCAGCGCCGATGTCGGCGAGCAGCTTCCGCACCTGCTTCAGGAAATCCTCGTGCGAGAGCTTGCTCGTGCCCAGGTTGTACTTGGTGTAGCCCTGCGCCCTGCCGGGATCGTAGTCGTGCGTGCCTTCATAGGAGGGCCCGCGGAAGAACTCGTCGTAGCGCTCGGGGCCGTAGGTGCGCACCAGGCTCTTGAGCGTTTCAAGCTCCCTGCGGTAACGCTCGTACTCGCCCATCTTGCAAAACGAGAGCGTTTCTCCCTGAGCCTCGCTCAAAATACCCATCAGCACGTAGGACGAATACACCGCCCGCAGCGCCTCGAAGAGGTCGCGTCCCTCGTCGGGGCAGGCATAGGACTCCACTTTCTCGTCGTTGGAGAGCGCGAACTTGCTGCCCTCCGCCTCGGTGAGGAACACGTGCGCGAACTCGGCCGCATATCCCACCATAGCGCCGGAAACCGCCTTGGCCAGCTTCTTGTACGCCTTCTCCACGCCGAGCGTGGCTTCCACCCGCTCGCGCTTCTCGGCCGACCGCAACGACGTGTCGACCAGCGCCTTCTCCAGCGCCGCCGCATCACATGCGCAGTCGATGTCATGCGCCTCGCACCATTCCTCGAGTGCCCTGCACAGCTCATCGACCGCATCCTCCATGTTTGCGTTCTTCGCGCTGAGCGCGGGGTTGTCCTGGTGCAGGAAATTGCCGCGATGCTTCACGATGTTGTGGAGTGCCAGGTAGACGAGCCTGATATCGGCCTTCTCGTCGGACTTTATCAAGTACGCGCGTAGATGGTAGATCGTGGGGAACCGCTTATAATAGTCGGCTTCGGTAAAATCGGCCCCATTGAACAGCGGCCAGCGGTAGTCGGCATGCGCCGGATCGCGGTCCTCGGGATGCAGGCGCGCCTGGTTGAGGCGGATGAAGAACCCGGGGTCCACCTTGGCCACTTCGCCCGCGAAGAACCTTTGCAGCAAGTCGATCCGCTGGCGCCGGCGATCGTAGCGGCGTCGCTGTCCGCGATGCACCCGGGCCTCGGCGGCGGTCTCCGCTGTCGGGAACACGCGGCTCCCCCAGGCAGGCTTGCCTTTGAAGCGGCAGAGATCGCCTTTGTCGTCGAGCACCGCCCAGCCAACCGACCCCGTGCCGATGTCCAGCCCCACTTGATACGATTCGACGTTGCGCAGATTCATAGGTTCCCCTTTCCGGATGTACCTGCTAGAATGGGCAACATCTTGATACCAGTCAAGATGTCACTGCAAGTCAAAATAAAGGCTCAGCCTTACCTGCCCTTCGAGGCGCCGCGGAGGCGGCATTTTGGCTTATTACGGGGCCCTTCGGGGTCCTGTTTTTTCTTCTACAATCAACCTTCTCCCAGCAGAACAAATCACGTGCGAAAGCGCATCTTCTGGGTTATAGGACAGAATGTGTGTCCGCAATCATATGCTTTCCCCAGGTAGAGACATATAAATCACGTCGATAAGTTGGCTCGCTCCAACTTTTCACTCGGACAGAATGTGTGTCCACTTTCCTATTGACGCGCCTGTTCGGGCAAGCTTTCTCGAAGAAGAAGTTGTTCGAGGACAGGAAGAGCGAGTGGATAATCCGATCTGCAGCGCATGCGGCTCAACGATGAAGCGTAACGGACACACGAGTTCAGGGGCCACCAGATGGCGATGCAAGGGATGCGGCGCATCCCTGACGCACAGGATCGATAACGCTGCGAAGCGCCTCGCGGAGTTCCTCGACTGGCTCATGGGGAAGGGCGCGCAGGCCGATCTCCCCGGCGAGGGCCGCACGTTCAGGAGGCGCACCTCTGAGTTCTGGAGCATATGGCCCATCGCCCCCTATACCGGTGAGGTCTTCGACGTCGTGTTCCTGGACGGACTTTGGGTCGGACGCGACGCGGTCGTGCTCATGGCGTGCACCAAAGAGCATGTGGTCGCATGGCATCTGGCGCAGAGCGAATGTGCCGAGGCATGGGCGGCCCTCATGATGCGCATGCCCGCGCCCGTCATGGCGGTGACAGACGGCGCCCCCGGGTTCGCCAAGGCAGCCCGTGCGATATGGCCTGCCACGCGCATCCAGAGATGCGTCTTCCATGCCTTCTGCCAGGTTAGGAGGTGCACCACAAGCAGGCCGAAGCTGGATTGCGGAATCGAGCTCTACGGCATCGCCCGCCGCCTCCTCAAGGCCAAGGACGCCGATTCTGCGGCTGCATGGCTTGCCGACTATGCCGGATGGTGCGCGAAGTGGGACCGGTTCTTGCGGGAGTTCACGCTGAAGGACGGTCGCAGGCAATACGTCCACGAGCGCCTGCGAAAGGCGCGCCATGGTCTGAGCAAGCTCGTGCGCTCAGGCGAACTGTTCACCTTCGTGGAGATGGCAGAGGAGCGGGACGGCCTATGGGATTCCACCAACAACATGATCGAAGGCGGGGTGAACGCGCGCCTTCGCGAGATGCTGCGGGTGCATCGAGGACTCTCGACGATAAGGCGCATCAAGGCGATCTTCTGGTGGTGCTACCTGCACACAGAGAAACCCCTGCCTCCAGCTGAG
>OGYI01003285.1_pt1 | contig 10276 bp, 10 predicted proteins | sample 1576521 | NCBI WGS metagenome assembly OGYI01 (sample SAMEA3541484, study PRJEB24748) | human gut metagenome | biome: human gut; feature: human-associated habitat; material: faeces | place: China | collected 2012
TATAGTTTATAAGAAAAATTCTATTGTTTATAGTAAAAATCCAAAGTTGTGTCAATCTATATCTAAAGTTTGGAACAAAGGGTGAGACACAATGGAGGACAAGGAGAAAAAGCTGGCGCTGCAAAAGGCCGTGGGCGAGCGGGTGTACCACAGCCGGAAGCTGGCGCGGATGAGCAAGGAGGCAACTTTAGCAATTTGGTCCATTGTCAAAATAACGGCTGCTGTATATAATGTAGCCGTAAATGGAAAAATAAAGTTTGAGATTATTTGTTTTGGCGGAAAAACGCCCTGTTTACGGAGGTTGGAAGTTAAAATGATTAAGAAATTTTTGCAGTGCTCCACTACAAGAGAACGGATCGAACTGCTTTCCGGTACAGTGCTGAAGGATTGGTCCGACCAGGATCTGGCTTATGTTCTGGAGGCCTTGGGGCTGGAGAAGAAGGAGAATGAAGCAGCTATCGATAAAATTGCCCGGATTGAGAAATATCTGGCTGACTACAAGCACGAAGTCGAGCAGAAGGCTTCCATGGACTGCCAGGAGATGGACAGCATCCCGGAAAAGGAATCCGGGAGCACTTTGTATGAGGAAAAAGGCTTGGGCCATCTTATGGCTTACGCAATGGCTCAGCAAAGCAGATAAAACTGGAAGCGCGGGAACAGGCCCCTGGCTGTTCGGATATATTGTTATCCGGAGGGCCAGGGGATTTTTTTGCTGGCTTTTATTGTCCGGAATGAACTGGATTACTGCGTTTGAAATAAAGCCGGCATCCATTTGAATTTAAAAAATGAAAAATCCATTGACACAAGTAACCGGTTGGATTTATTATAAAAATGTGGGAAAATGCAGGCAGTTTAGAAACCGGTAAATCCGATAACTCAGCACAACTGCCGTTCCAAAACCAGCAGGGGAAAACGAGAGTGTGTCATGGATGAGAGAATGAGTCAGGAGCATTATGAACTTATGAGCGGCTATCTGTCCTCTATTATGGATATTGGAGAGCTGCTGCTGAAATATGGGGCCGAGGTAAGCCGGGTGGAGGATACTATGGGCCGGCTCTGTAAGGCCTATGGATTTGTCCGGGCAGATGTATTTACTATTACTTCCAGTATTATTGCTACCGTAACCCTTCCGGATGAACGGTCGATTACCCAGACCAGAAGAATTAAGGAAAGGGTGACGGATCTGGGAAAGGTGGCCCGGGTCAATGCCTTGTCAAGGAAAATATGCGCCTCTCCCTGTGGGCTGAGAGAACTTCAGGATCAGATACAGGCCATTTGGAAGACCCCCGGCGTCCCGGACTGGCTGAATTTGGCGATGTATTCCATGATTTCTGCCGCTCTGTCCGTATTCTTTGGCGGGGGATGGATGGACGGCTGCGCAGCTGCCCTGTCAGGCCTGGTTCTTTTCGCTACGCTGCAGCTCAGCGCCTCTTTGAAGCTTAACAGCATCATTCAGACCATGATCTGCAGCGCCATTACGGCGCTGGCTGTATTGCTTTTGGTGAGACTTGGAATCGGCCGGCAGCCGGATAAGATTATGATTGGCAATATTATGCTGGTGATTCCGGGAATCCAGTTTACCACGGCTTTGCGGGATATGATTAACGGGGATACGATCAGCGGGCTTTTGAATATGAGCGAGGCGGTGCTAAAGGCAATTTCCGTGGCCATGGGCTTTGCGGTGGTATTGATTGTGGGAGGCGGCTGATGAAATTTTATGTAATTCAGACGATTATGGGAATTTTGGGTTCTGTGGGCTTTGCGGTTCTGTTTGGTATCTTGGACCGGAAACTCATAGGAATCGCACTGGGGGGAGGCGCGGGATGGGCGGTGTATCTGCTGTGTACCGCAAACGGACAGAGCATGTTTGCGGGGCTTTTTGTGGCAAGCCTGTTTATTGCGGCCTTCAGCGAGATTCTGGCCCGGGTGCTGAAAGCGCCGGTGATTCTTCTGCTGGTGCCTATGCTTATACCGGAAATTCCGGGGGGAGATTTGTATTACGCTATGTACGATCTGGTGCAGAGACATTTTACGGATTTTGGAAATTCTGCCAACAAGGTTCTGATGGAAGCCGGAGCGATTGCTTTGGGGATTATCCTGGCTTCCTATATTTCCAAATTTATCCGTAATATTCAGCTGCACCTGATCAGACATGCTTGAAAGGAGAGGGAAAATGAGCAAAAAAATTACAAGAGACGATGTGGCAAAACTGGCTGGGGTGTCGCCGGCGGTAGTTTCCTATGTCATCAACCAGACGAAATTTGTCAGTGAGGAAAAGACCCAGGCGGTGCGACGGGCGATTGAGGAACTTCAGTACCGGCCGAATCTTCACGCCAGAAGCCTGAAAACCAACAAGTCCATGCAGATTGCTTTTGTCTGCGACAATCTGCGGAACAACTGGCTGGAGATTGCGGAGCAGAAATTCTTTGACCGGGGCTATTTTGTATCCCACTGTTACAGCCGTGATGGAGACGAATTTATTCAGACGCTGATCGAAGGGCGCTTTGACGGGGTGTTCATGCTGTCCAACCGCTATACGGCCGCCCAGCTGAATCAGATTGCCGGGGCCGGAATCCCGGTAGTGCTCTACAAGACCAGGGACTACAGCTTCCTGGAGAGCAATATTGTGACTGTGGCTCCTGATATTTACAGCGGAGTAGAGAAAACGGTGAATTATCTGGTGTTCCGGGGGCATAAGCGGATTCTTCTGGCTCCCCCTCTGCGCTACAACATGAATATGGCTAAGGGCTTTCGTGAACGGGCTTACAGGGATGCCCTGGAGGCGAATGGGCTTCCTTACAATGATGCCTACATCTGCCGGAATACGGAATCCGAGGCCAGCGTTCTGGCAAGCATCTTTGACCTGGTATTTGCGTGCAATCCCGAAGAGCGGCCTACGGCTATTATTGCCGGCGACGATTATTTGGCGGGACATGTTATGCAGTATGTGCAGAAGCTGGGCCTGAAGGTACCGGATGATTTGGCGATTGTAGGGATGGATAATATTTATTTGGCAGAAATGCTTTCTCCGAGACTTACCAGCGTGGATTTTTCGAAGGAAGAATTCTCCCAGAAACTGGTGGATACGATGCTGCAGCTAATTAACGGACAGATTCCGGCAGATCAGTTGATCGGCGTTTCCCTTGCTGTGCGCGAAAGTGCATAAAAAGGGAAATTTTTTTAAAAAACCTATTTACATGTGTAACTAAATGTGCTAATATATAGCCAACAGAGATAAACAATATGACGAATTAAACAATAATAAACATTTTATTTAATACAAAATGCCTAAATATATCGAGGCAATTTTTTAAAACAGATTAGTTACACGAGTAACTAAAAAGATTCCAGCGATCAAAGGCAAAAGCCTTTGCAATAAAAAAGTATTTATAAAGGGAAACAGATGAAAGGAGTTTCAAAATGGCAGAGAAGAAAATCTACGAAGCATGCAGACGTCTCTTAACGATCTGCGCAAATTGCCAGCCGGAGGAGAACATTCTGATCGTCACCGATACAGACAGCTTAGAGATCGGTATGGCCCTTTGGGATGCGGCTGAGGAGTTCCCCAATAAGACGATGGTTATGATGGAACCCAGAAAAATGCACGGAGAGGAGCCAACCGCACTGGTAGCAGCCGCTATGTTAAAAGCGGACGTAATATTTCGTGCCACCAAGTTTTCACTGTCCCACAGCCATGCCAGAAGGGACGCGTGTGCTGCAGGTGCCAGAGATTTAAACTGCTGCGACTACAGCCTGGAAATGCTGGAGAAGGGCGGACTTTATACCGACTTCGAAGCAGACCGGAAATATGTGGACCAGCTGCTTAAAGCCATGAAGGACGGCGACCAGATCCACATCACCTCCGAGGCAGGAACCGACTACTATGCCAGCATCAAGGGACATAAGCTCTTCCCCCAGTACGGCATGGTAAGAAATCCCGGCGAGACCTGCTCTCCGCCAGACATTGAGATGGCTTCCGGCGCGATTCCCGGAACCGCTCACGGAAAGATCGTAGTAGACGGAAGCATTACCCATCCGGCCATGGGTGTTCTGAAAGAACCCATTACCATCTACGTGGAGAACAGCTTTGTGACAAAGATCGAAGGCGGCGAGGAGGCGAAGCGCTTCGCTGAGGAACTGGCAAAGGTTTACGATCCCAGAATGTACCGGGTAGGCGAAATCGGAATCGGCTTAAATCCCGACGCTTCCCTGTGCGGACGGATGTTAGAGGACGAGGGCTGCAGCGGATACGTACATGTAGCTCTTGGCAACAACGAGACGGACAACCAGGATTTCATCCTTCACATTGATATGATGTTCAAGGATCCCACCATTGAGCTGGATGGAAAGGTGATCTTCGATCACGGCAAAGTGGTATTCGACTAATACCGAAGCCGAAAAGGAATTTCATAAAAAGCGAAATAAAAATAACGGAGCCGGGACCCGTTTAAGCGCACGGGCGGGCCCGGACAGAAAGATTCTGAAAATATAAGGAGTAAAGAAAATGAGCGACGTAATCAAAAACGGCCAGCTGATGCCGGCGGAACTGACAGCACAGATTCGTGAAAAGTATCATCATGTTGACGTAGATCCCTTTACAAATACAAAGAGACTGTTCTTTGATAATTCCGGCGGCTCCTTCCGCTTAAAAGCAGCCAGCGACGCTTTCAAGAGCGTAGATGATCTTCCCAACTGCGGAGGACACGGCGGCGCTGCTTCCGATTATCTGGATTCCCTGAGAGTTCAGGCCTGCAAGGACGTTTCCACCATGTTCAACGCAGAGGGCGGATGCATTGCTACCTCTATGACCGCTTCCATTATTCTTTTTGATGTTTCCGAGGCGATTATCGCAAATGTACCGGGAACCAACGTGGTAACCACCGCTCTGGAGCATCCTTCCGCTTTCGACGGATGTGCGATCCCCGCAGAGAAGTACGGCAAGGAGTTAAGAGTCGCTCAGACCGATCCCAGAACCGGAACCATCCGTCCTGAGGATGTGGTGAAGCTGGTAGATCAGGATACCTGCCTGTTAAGCGTGATCATGACCTCCAACATCACCGGCGCTGTTCTGGATATCGAGACCATCGCCAGAGAGGCCAGAAAGATTAAACCCGACCTGTACATCATCTGCGACTCCGTACAGCATACGCCTCACGGACTGACCGATATGAAGGCCTGGGGACTGGACTGCGTAAACTTCGCTCCCTACAAATTCGGCGGCGCAAGAGGCCTGGGAGTAGGCTGGCTGTCCGAGCGTGTCATGAACCTGCCTCACAGAAAGCTGATCAAAGAGAAACAGAGCAACTGGGAGATGGGCGGCTGCGCTCCCGGCATGTACGCAATGCTCAGCGCTATTGTGGACTATGTATGCTGGATCGGCAAGCAGTTTAAGGATACCGAGGACAGAAGAGAGCTGTATGTAGAAGGTATGACCAGAATCATGCTTCATGAGAGAGCTCTGCTTTACAGACTGCTTCATGGATCCGATGAGGTGAAAGGACTTCTGAACATCGAGGGCGTAAAGGTAGCGGTTGAGATGGATGATCTGACCGAGAGAGACCTGATCGTTCCCATCGTATTCGACAAGCTGACCTGCGAGGAGGCTTCCAGAGCTTATGAGAAGAAGGGCGTAGTGGTTCACGAGCGTACCGACGCAAGCCTGTACTCCGCCCGTCAGGTAAATTCCATCAACCTTCATGGAATTGTACGGATTTCTCCCCTGCACTGCCACACCTATGCAGACATCGACGAGTTCTTAAAGATTACGGCAGAAATCGCGAAGTAAGTCAGAAGATTTTTATGCTGACAGTAAATTCCTGGATGTATTGATTACATAGGGGGGTATGCGGTGAGCATACTCCCCTTTTTGTGCAAAAAACGCAGGCGGCAGGGAGAAAATCTGCCGCTGGTTCAGAAGAAGGAGGTTTTTTTATGAAGAAAGTATTGGCGTGGGGCCTTGCTCTTATGATGGCAGGATCTTTGGTTGGCTGTTCCCAGTCGGACAGCGGTTCTACTTCCGCAGCTGCTACAGAGGGCGGCAGCGAGGCGGCCAGCGTTTCAGCAGATGCCGCTTCCGGCGATGTGTTTACCCTGGGACTGATCGCTCCCTTATCCGGTTCTTCCGCAGTTTCCGGACAGATTCTGCAGAACGCTACGGAGATGGCGGTAAATGAAATCAATGAGGAAGGCGGAATCAACGGCGAGATTCAGATTAATCTGGTACCGGTGGACGACGAGGGCGTTCCCGCGAACTCCGTTACCGCTATGCAGCGTCTGGTAGAGCAGGATCAGGTGAATGCAGTAATCGGTTCTCAGCCTTCCTCCTGTACCATGGCAAATATGGAAATCACCCAGGCGGCAAAGATCCCGCAGATTACCCCCGCTTCCTCCAACCCCGGCGTTACGGAGAGCGGAAATCCCTTCATCTATCAGATGACTGCAACAGACGAGCTTCACATGCGCAACGTCATGCAGTATATGGCTGAGGAGAACGGAGCAAAGACCTTTGCAATCCTTTACGAGTCCTCCGACTTCGGAACCGGCGGATACCGGATTGCCGGCGAGCTGTGCGGAGAGTTTGGCCTGGAAATGGTAGCCAACGAGGTTTACAACGCAGGCGATACGGACTTCTCCGTAGCATTGAGCAACATGCAGAGCGCAAATCCTGATTTCCTTATTTTCTGGGGCTATCACACTGAGGTAGCAATGATCTGCAATCAGATGGTTCAGTACGGAATCGATCTCCCGGTCATCGGACAGGGCTACAACTCTCCTGAGCTGACCAACCTGGGCGGCGCGGCTGTAAACGGAATCATGATCAGCACCGCATTCGACGCAGCGAATCCGGATGAGAAGGTACAGGAATTTGACCAGAAGTACACCGAGCTGTACGGCGGAGGTTATGACCAGAACGCGCCTCAGTCCTACGACGCCGTTTATGTCATCAAGGATGCGGTAGAGCGCTGCATCGCCGACGGAAAAGACTGGACCGATGGAGAAACCTTAAACAGCTACATTTCTTCCACCAACTGGGACGGTGTAACCGGCGTTACCACGTTTGACGAAACCGGACGTATGGATAAAGAACTTCTGATTATCCAGATTGAGGACGGCGAGCACGTAATTATCAAAGGCTAATGGGGCTTCAGGCCCCTTGGCCTGATAAAGAAAAGGAGGCGGCAGAATGCTTTTTCAGCAGGTATTAAACGGTCTGACCAACGGAAGCCTGTATGCCCTGATGGCAGTGGGCGTTACCATGGTTTATAAATCCCTGGGAATGCTGAATTTCGCACACGGCGATGTAATGATGGTAGGAACCTTTATTACACTGACCTTTACTCAGATGGGGATTCCTTTCTACGCAGCGATTGTAATGGGAATCGCCAGCGCGGCTATTCTGGGATTTTTGCTGGAGCGGATTATCCTCCGCAAGGTTAAATTTTCTTCTTTCGTCAATCTGCTGATTGCCACCGTTGGCGTATCCTATGTGCTGCGCAACACGGCTATGGTAATCTGGGGAACCAGCCCTCAGCTGTTTCCCAGCATGTTCCCGGCAAAGCTGATCCGGATTGGCAATTTCACCATCACACCTCAGAGTATCGGCATTATCCTGATTTCCCTGGCCCTGATTACAGGACTGCATATGTTCTTTACCAAGGTTAAAGTCGGAAAATGTATGCAGCTGGCAAACTCCGATCCGGAGGGCGCGGCTATGATGGGCGTAAATGTTACATACATGCGTTTCCTCACCTTTGGTATCAGCGCAGGCTTGGCGGCCATCGCCGGAATCATGATTGCTCCTCTGACCTACGCCAGAGTGGACATGAGCGCCACCATCGGTATGAAGGCCTTCGCGGCTGCGATTCTGGGAGGAATCGGAAACCTCTGGGGAGCACTTCTTGGAGGCGTTATCCTGGGAATCGTGGAGGCTCTTGGTTCTGCTTATATTTCGACGGCTTACAGAGATGCCTTTTCTTTCATCATCTTGTTTATCGTTCTCTTTGTGAAGCCTACAGGACTGTTGAACAAGAAGATTGAGAATAAACTGTAAAGGATGGGGAAATTATGGCAAAGACAAAAAGCAATCAATTACTGAAAATCCTGGTCGTTGCAGCGATTATTATCCTGATCCCGATACTGACTCCCAATATGTATATTATGCAGATAATCAACATGATCTGCATCTACATTATCCTTGGCATAGGCATCAACGTATTGACGGGCTTTACAGGACAGCTTTCCCTGGGCCAGGCGGCATTTTTTGGAATTGGAGCGTATACAACCGCTATTATGAATACCAGAGGCGGCATGCAGTTTTTCACCTGTCTCATCGGTTCCATGATTATTACAGGCATTGTAGGACTGATTTTGGCGGTTCCGGCTCTGAAGGTAAAGGGTTCTTATCTGGCTCTTCTGACCATGGGCTTCGGCGAGATTGTCCGGATCGTGATGATCAACTGGACTCCGGTCACCAACGGTACTTCCGGTATCCGCGGAATTGAAGCGCCGGTTATCTTCGGATATTCCTTTGATACCCTGAAAAAAGTATATTTCCTGATCATGGTGTTCGTGATTCTGGGACTGCTCTATGAAAATGTTCTGATTAAGACCAGAACCGGCCGGGCCTTTGTGGCGGTCCGCGAGGACAATGAGGCCGCAGAGCTTACGGGAATCAACGTAACCACCTACAAAATCCGCGCTTTCGTTCTCAGCGCAGTGTACTGCGGAATCGCAGGCTGCCTTTACGCAATGATGATTAAGTATGTAAGCCCGGATACATTTGTAAACAACACCTCCAACGTCATCCTGTGGACAGCAATCGTAGGCGGTTTCGGAACCGTAATCGGACCGGTATTCGGCGGCGTGGTTATGCAGGTTCTTCCGGAAGCCCTTCGTTTCCTGGGAGACTGGAGACTGGTGGTATACGGAATTATCCTTCTGATTGTAATTCTCCGGTTCCCCGGCGGTCTGTATCCGTATATCGAGAAGTTCCTGGATAACTGGAAAGCAAAACGCGCAGCTGGGAAAATGATGGAAAAGGGGTAAGGTCAATGGCGATTCTGGAATTAAAAGACGTAACGAAAAAATTTGGCGGTCTGACCGCTGTGGACGGAGTCAATCTGAAAATCGAGGAAAATCAGATCAGCGCGCTGATCGGACCCAACGGCGCCGGAAAGACGACGGTGTTCAATATGATTACCGGAGCTTATCAGGTGACAAGCGGCGACGTTCTGTTTTATGGAGAGAGCTTAAAGGGCAAGAAGCCCCACCAGATTGTGGAAAAGGGAATTGCCAGAACCTTCCAGAATATCCGTCTGTTCAAGTCAGCTTCCGTTCTTGAAAATGTAATGACCGGATTTCACTGCAAGACAAAAACCGGTATGTTCAACGTAATTTTCCAGCCCGGCAAATGCCGCAGAGAGGAAGAGGAAACCCGTCAGAAATCCCTGGAAATCCTGCGTTTCCTGGGATTGGAAGGGGTGAAGGACCTGGAGGCCCGCAATATCCCCTACGGCCATCAGCGTCTTCTGGAGATCGGACGCGCCCTCGCGACCTCTCCGAAGCTTCTGCTTCTTGACGAGCCTGCTGCAGGCATGAACTCCGAGGAGAAAAAGGAACTGGTGGAAACCATCCGCAAAATCCGTGACACCTACCATCTGGCGGTTCTTCTGGTAGAGCACGATATGGAGCTGGTAATGGGAATCTCCGAGAATATTACGGTGATCAACTTCGGCCGCAAGATCGCCGATGGAAAGCCGGAGGAGATTCAGCACAACAACGATGTAATCGAAGCATATCTGGGAAGGAGTGATGATTAATATGGCAGAGACAATGTTAAAAATCACTGATCTTGTATCTTCCTATGGAAATATTAAAGCCTTAAAGGGGATCAGCATGGAGATCCAGAAAGGGGAAATCGTTTCCCTTCTGGGAGCCAACGGTGCCGGAAAATCCACTCTGATGAAATCCATTCTGGGAATGGTTCATGTGGAGAGCGGCAGCATCCAGTTTAAGGGCCAGGAGCTGATCGGCAAAAAGAGCCATGAGATTGTGCCTATGGGCATTTCCCTGGTTCCTGAGGGCAGAAAAATCTTCGTGGATGTATCCGTGGAAAAGAACCTGGAAATCGGAACCTTTTTCCGCAAGCGGGAAGCTTCAAGAGACAAGGAACTGCTGGACATGGTTTATTCCACCTTCCCCAGACTTTACGAGCGGCGCAGCCAGCTGGGCGGAACTCTTTCCGGAGGCGAGCAGCAGATGCTGGCCGTAGGACGGG
>OGYI01003290.1_pt1 | contig 10259 bp, 10 predicted proteins | sample 1576521 | NCBI WGS metagenome assembly OGYI01 (sample SAMEA3541484, study PRJEB24748) | human gut metagenome | biome: human gut; feature: human-associated habitat; material: faeces | place: China | collected 2012
CGATCTGCATGACCTGTGGGCGTGTTGGCTCATGGAAAGGCCGCCCCACCTTTGAAGAACTGGCAGTCATGTTTGAGGGCAGCACTGCCAGCGGTGCAGAACGAGCCTATCGGAAAGCGGTGGACAAGCTGACGGAATTTCTGGTTGCCGAAGGTGCGCTCCATGCTGTCCGGCTGAAACAGAAATCCAAGGCCAAGCGCAAAAAGAAAATCGCCGCCGCAATCTACGAATACCAAGCAGACTGCGACGGCGAATGGGGCAAGATTCAGGTTGATTTTGAGAACGACACAGCAGAAATCATCCGGCTTGCTGATTGGGACACGATAAAAACAAATCGCTTTGCAAACAGGGCAATAGCGCATCTTCTGAGCTGTGAAAACGAGATGCTGCCGAAGGAAACCATGGTTGCCTTTGAACTGTGAGTACGGAGCGCTGCCCTCCTTTGGAAACCTCCCGCATTTTCTGCGGCTGTGGGTATCCAAACTGTCAAAATGCAATTTGGATGCCTTGCCTTGAAAATAAAAAATGGACAGAGCCTCCATCCCGCATGATAGAAGCTCTGTCCATTTTTTACGAAACCGCCTTTTGGTCCAGCTCTGATAGAATACGTCCAATGTCCGCATCCAAACAGATGGAACGCTTTGCAATTTCCCTTGGTGCGTATGCCTGCCCGAAGTTCACACAGGCATAGATAGCGTCTGGGTTTTCCAGCGTATATTTCCAGAACGGATACTTGATAATAACCGGCGTATTGTTTCCCACACCCAGCTCCAGATACAGCACCTTCTCATGCTTGTGCCGCCGTACAAAGTCTGAATACCGGCTTTGGGCAGCATACCAACCCTCGTCTTGAACAAAGGTATCGTCACACCGCAGGTTCATGGTCATAGGCGCACCGCATACTGGGCACCGGGGAATCAACTCTGTCGGGATTCTCATAGCCCGCTGCCTGGCGACCATCTGCCGGACAGTATTTTCGTTGTCATAGGTCTTGCAATGGCAGGCTTTGGAACATTGCCACAGGCCGTAATCTCCTTGTGTGTAGAATAACCGCTTTTTATCAAAGCCTGAGCGCTGAAATTGATGATCCACATTGGTGGTCAGCACAAAGTAATCCTTGTCCTTTACCAGTGCCAGCAGCACCTGGTAAACCGGAAGCGGTGCATCTACATAGCGGTTATAGAAAATATGACGGCTCCACCAGGCCCAGTATTCCTCCAGTGTGTCAAACGGATAAAATCCGCCGGAGTAGATATCTGTGATCCCATATTTCTGATGGAAGTCTGAAAAGTACCGCTCAAAACGCTCTCCGCTATAAGTAAGGCCTGCGGAGGTAGACAGCCCCGAACCAGCACCAATCAAAACAGCATCTGCCGTTTCCAGCGCCTGCTTCAGCTGCTCAATCTGCCCGGAGCAGCTTGCTGTAAATTCTTTCATCCTGTTCCTTGAAAACATTGAATATCACCTCGATTTTGCTTCCGGTTTCCGCCTTGTATTCCTGCACTGTCCGTACAGCGATCTCCGCCGCCTTGTCATTGGGGAACATGAACACACCTGTGGAAATACAGCAGAACGCAATACTGGGTACCTGATTTTCATCGGCCAAAGTCAGACAGGAACGGTAGCAGGATTCCAGCAATTTACAGTGCTGCCGGGTCAATTTCCCCTGCACGATGGGGCCAACCGTGTGGATCACATAATCACAGGGGAGATTATAGGCGGGCGTAATCTTGGCCTGCCCGGTGGGTTCTTCAAATCCCTGCCGCTCCATGATCTCAGCGCACTTCAAACGGAGCTGCACCCCGGCATAGGTGTGGATGCAGTTATCAATACAGTTATGGCAAGGCTGGTAGCAGCCGGTCATGCCACTATTTGCCGCATTGACGATAGCCCCACAATCCAGCGTAGTAATGTCTCCACGCCAGAGATAGATTCCATTCTGAAGCGGGGACAGTTCAGACAGCCGGGTAATCTTCTTTGCTGCCAGTTCTCCTTGCAGATAGGCATCCTGCACTTCAAGAAATCTCTGGCTGATGGCTCCCGGATGACGAACATTCATCAGTGAGCGCAGTAGCACCTTCTGGCGGTCTGTATCTGCCGGGATTTCCTGGCGGCGGCAGGAAAGACGCTCCCGCAGCAATTCCTCAATTAAAAATCTTCTTCGTTCTTCCTGATTCATGGCGTTACCCCCGCTTCATAATGGCTCTGGCCGGACAGATTTCAAAGCAGTTGCCGCAATGCAGGCAATTTTTCTGCTGAATGACCGCAGGTTTCGCAGAAATATCGATACACTTTTGCGGACATTTGGAATAGCAGAGCTTGCAGCCGATACAGGCGTCTGTGATAAAATAACCCTCCTGCACTTTCTCTGCGCCGCCAAAAGTAAAGCTGGCACGCTCAATCGGCTTTTTGGACAGGTCAAACCATTCTCCGCTGCCTTCATAGATGACAAAGACAGTCAGTGCGCTTCTGGATGCCGCATCCGGGTAGATCTCGTTCATATAGGGATTCTTTTCAAACAGCCGGGGAAGCAGCTCGCTCTCCAGCTCCCGCACCTTTCCCCGAATAGAAAGCGCAGCACAGTGCATGGTGTCCTCGCCCTTCATGCCGGTCAATGCAAGGACTCCACGCTTTTTCAATCGGTCATAGAACCCTTTTCCCCTTGCTGTTAGAAAGTAAACGCCGCCTTCATCGGCATCCATCATATCAATGGCAGCCGTGACCGGCAATCCGGCATCATCCACTGTTGCTACAACCGTGGTATGAATTTCCTCGACAAGATAAGCCAGATAATCCTTGCTTTCCATTTTGAACCCCTCTTTCTTGAACTGCACCCTTCAGTGCCGGGCGCAGCCGCTTATAGACCAACATCGTAACAATACTGATTACAAGGCCCTTCAAAACATTAAAAGGAAACGCATTGTAAAGAACTACATCCAATTTGGTGTGGATGAACGGAATAAACTCTGCAAAAGAAGCGATCAGTTGTTCCATTGGCATAAACTGTTCAAATAGCGGCAGTAAGATAAAATAATTGCTGAGTACAGCAACAATGCCCATCACGATACTGCCTGCAATTCCGGCAATCCATGCTGTCTTTTTCGTCTTATGACACCCATAAATCAGTCCAGCGGTAAAAACAAAGGATGCGCCCATCAGAAAATTTGCCAGTTCCCCAATGCCGCCTGTAGAAGTTGAAAAAAGCTGCAAGGCGTTCTTTACAAGTTCAATCAGAACACCAGCCAACGGCCCAAAGGCAAAGGCCCCAATTAAAGCCGGAAAATCGGAAAAATCCATTCTGGCGAAAGGAGGCGACAGCGGAACCGGAAATTCCACAAAGGCCAGAATATAAGCGATTGCGGAAAGAAGCGCAGTCATCGTGATGGTACGGACAGAAATTTTGGAAGCGGTATGCATATTTCTCCTTGTGAGATATGATTTGGATTTAAGGCAAAACCCCGCAGATTTCTTATGGCATCTGCGGGGCAAGTCTTATCACATCTTCTTTCATCCGGACTATACCGTCGGCTGCGGGATTTCACCGCATCAGCGTTTCCGCTCGCAGGCTGTTACTGCCGGTCAGGGATTTCACCTTGCCCCGAAGATTTTTATATGACGGTTGTTCTTAGAACTCGTAAGGAGGATTGCCGGAGAAGTCGGCGATCACGCCATGAGGATCTTCCAGATAGAACACTTCAAAGGCCGGGTTGTCAGCGGTCTGATAATTTCCCTTGACAATGGGATTCTCCAGCGCAGCCTCTTTGATGGCCTTATCGTCCACAAAGACAGCCTTGCCACTCAGACGGATCCACTGATAGGTAGGGGAGGAAACGCTGATCTGGACATAGGGATTGGCCTGCAGTTCCTTGTAAACTTCCTTGAAGTTGCCGGTGTTGAACCACAGCTTGCCATCCTTCTCGAAGCTGAACATAAAGGGGCGGCACTTGGCCTTACCGTCAAGGCTAACGGTGGCGAGATACTGAACGGGGTTTTCCTGCAAAAACTGGGCGACTTTTTTCATGATAATTACCTCCAAAGCGTATTTTGTTTGGGAAAGGTTGCTTTTTCCTTTCGCTGGTATTATAATAACGCCGTAGAGCTAATTCGTAAAGTAAGCACAATATTGTGCCGTAGTCACCAAAAAGAAACTATTGGAGGATAATATGGAAGATATCAAAACAATCGAAGCAACCCCGGCAAAAGATTTACCTGCCTGCCCGGTGGAAACCACCCTCATGCTGATCGGTGACAAATGGAAAGTTCTGATTCTGCGAGACCTGATGCCCGGAACCAAACGCTTTGGGGAATTGAAGAAATCCATCGGCAGCGTGTCCCAGAAGGTGTTGACCGCACAGCTTCGGGATATGGAGGAAAGCGGGCTGTTAAGCCGCAAGGTCTATGCAGAGGTACCGCCCCGTGTAGAGTACACACTAACCGATCTGGGCTACAGCTTGAAGCCCGTTCTGGATTCCCTATGGAATTGGGGCGAAGAGTACAAGGCCAAACAATAAAAAAGCCGAAGCAACACCATGAAAGAAGGGTTGCTTCGGTTTTTTATTTCTTGTACTTCGGGCTAAATCATCTGAAAATACTTCAATGCTTCTCGGATTGCTTTCTCTTTTTCCGGCGGACATTGGGGTTGCTTGGAATCTACCGATTTGGGCAGGTTATAGTTTTTGCCGACTTCCAGTCCACATTTTCTCTTAACTTGAGAAATATAAAGACTGGATACCTTTAACCCTGTATGCTCCAAAACATACTCCTTAATCTGTGGATAGGTAGCTCCATCCTGGAACTCCGACATATCCATATCCTCCAGCGAGAACTCCACCCGTATTTTCTTCGAGTCGACCTCACCCTTGGAAAGCAAGACAACCGTCTCAATATGTGCATCATTGTCCAAGCCAATACTCATATCTTCCTCAATAATCGGCAGCTTGAACTTGATGGATTTCAGCCACTGTCCGTTTTCCTGTCGTTCCGGATATATCTGAATTTCAGAAATCAGCGATTCCATAACCTGTCGCTTTTCCTGTTCATTCATCACTGCATACAGCTTATCAAAGTAAATCAAGACTTTGTAGATATTATCTCCCGTCAGCTTTTCTGCTTCAATCGACATCTTCTTTGCCCTGGCGGCGATCAGCAGATTTTCTGTATCCTCGATCTTATCATACATCTTATAAAGGCGGTCATCAAGGTCTGCCTTGCGCTTGATATAATGCTTATCATCCGGATCAAGGGAATCGATTTCTTCCATCAACTTTGATTTTGTAGAATAGCTCTGCCGAAGCTGTTTTTCATGTGCTGCAATCTCCTGCTCAATCACAGATGTGTCTACTTTCATATTGATTTTTTCCTGCATCATGGCGGCAAACTTTGGGTTGCTGACTAATTTTACAATAACTTCTGCCACAGCATCATCCAGCAATTCTTCATTGATTTGCTTTTTATAATCACACTTATGACCTCTTGTCATGGTGCGATGTTTACAGCCATAATAGAAGAAATCTTTGTACTTTGTACCATCTGATTTGTGTTTGATACTCTTATTGCCGTACATTCCAGCTCCACAAACCGGACATTTCACAATACCGGACAGCAGATGGATCTTGTTATCTTTGCCATGATTGACTTTTTCATATTTTTTCGCCTGTGCCAATAACTTCACCTGCGCTTCATGCCAAAGTTCCTCTGAGACAATCCCCTCATGCAATCCATCCACCAGTAAATAATCATCCTGCTCCACAAGCTTATAGTCATTTCTTGTACCATGAACCTTTTCCGTTCTGCGTCTGCCATAAGCAATTTTCCCGCAGTACACAGGATTTTTCAGTATCCTTCTGATCAACGCCGCATCAAATAACGGATTTTTCCCATTCTGTCTTGGTATCTTACGAATACCATGATTTTCAAGATATTTTGCCAGTCCGTTTGCCCCTACATCAGTATGCACATACTGGTCAAAAATCACACGGATTGCTTCTGCTTCTTCCTCATTGATAAAGAGCTGCCCTTTTTCCAAACTGTATCCATAAGGTGCAAAACCACCATTCCATTTACCCTCACGGGCTTTCTGGATTCTGCCCTCCATGGTCTGCACCCGGATATTTTCACGCTCAATCTCTGCAACCGCCGACAAGACGGAAATCATCAGTTTTCCGGCATCCTTGGAAGAATCAATCCCATCCTCCACGCAGATCAGATTCACACCAAAATCCTGCATTACCTGCAAAGTAGAAAGGACATCCGCAGCATTTCTGCCAAATCGGGACAGCTTAAATACCAGAACAAAGGAAACACCATCCTTGCCAGATTTAATATCCTCCATCATGCGGTTAAACTCTAATCTACCCTCGATGGACTTCCCAGACTTTCCTGCATCCTCATATTCACCTGCAATCTCATAATCATTAAACTCAGCGAAGGCTTTCATTCTGGATTTCTGTGCGTCCAAAGAGTATCCATCAATCTGCATGGCGGTAGATACTCTTGTATAAATATATACTTTTGTCTTTTCTTTTTTCATAAAACCACCCCCAATAATGCATCAACACCATCACTTTTTATTCTTTATTATCATTTCGAAATTTTATATTCTTAGAATCCGTAATCCCATTGCCTAGCCAAAAACATAGCGGAGCCTGATCCTTTAAACTAAAACTATTTGAAATTTCTTCCGAAACTGTATCTTTAGAAAATGACCCTCTACATTTTATTCTAGTCCAAACATAATTCGCCGTAACCAGCTCAACAATAATTTCTACCATGATTTCACAATTTTGTTGTAAAGCATCTATTATTTTCTTTTTTGTATCTGGCTTAAGAAGTACTGTTAGCTGAAATCCATCCGTATCTTCTGATATAGCAACACGGGAATAACAGTCATCGTATGCTTTTGCAAAAACATATGCTGATACTCCCTGTTCTCCTATAAACATTGTTAATGAATCTACCCTAACAAAAGCCGCATAACTATCCAACCGCTTCATCAGTATATTCATGGAAAAACTACCATAGTTAGATTCATTTAAGGCTTTTTCAATAACAATCGGTTCAATATGCTCTGTATCTAAATTTATAACTATCTGCTCCAACCCTTTGAAAGATATGCTTTTTAATAAAACCATACAGGAATTTTGTGCAATAAAGCTATTTGTTTCTATTCTTTGTAATTGATTATTTTGACACCACGAAACCCAACCTAAAAACATTGTACCTAAAAACGCTAACGCACCAGCTGTATAATTGAGAGCTTCTGCTGCGTTCCAGCGTGCAGCTAATATATTTACAGGAGCTTGTTTTTGAAACAAAAAATTGATTAACAGTGGTATTACCACAAATACAATAATTGTAGAAACAGCAAGTCCGCTCAATACTGCAATTAATTTCTTGTTTTTCCTCATCAATAATACCTCTTTATCTCTCCATCTTGCTTTCCAGCATTTTAATCGAATCCAGATAATCCTGTTCTACCTCGCTAAGCGTCCGAGCCTTGTATTTTCTATATTCTCCGGTCGCTTTATCAACAGCCTGCTTATGACTGATACTTCCGTTTCCAATCAGCAACTGCTCTCCGCTCATGGTAAGAATGCGATCCAGATGGTCTGCCCAATCCTGCATAGTCATTGCCTGTTCCCGTTCTGCCTGTCGTTCCGCAAAATCAAGATATCCGGATACAAGCTGCCCCATGGCTCGAAGTTCTTTTTCATCCAGATAATTTTTAGCAATAACCGCTTCTTTCAAGGTTGGCTGTTTTCCTGCAAATGTGGTAAGCCCCATAAATTCTTTTTCCGCATCGGCTCTGCTGTAAATAACCTCTGCCGCAGTCTGTCCATGAATGGCATAATGAATTTTATTCTGGACTTTCTTAAAAAATTGGATAGAAATTTCCGCTTTAGGATCATAGTCGATACTTGTGGCATAAATTTCTAAAACCTGACGGTAAAATACCTTTTCTGATGCTCGAATATCACGAATACGTTCTAAAAGTTCCTTGAAGTAACCGCCGCCGCCAAGATTTTTCAGCCGTTCATCATCCATCGCAAAGCCTTTTCTCATATATTCTTTAAGAATATTGGTTGCCCAGATTCTAAACTGTGTACCTCGTTTGGATTTCACACGATAGCCAACAGAGATAATCACATCCAGATTGTAGTAATCTACCTGATATGTTTTCCCGTCAGAAGCAGTTGTTGCAAAATTTGCAACAACTGAATCACGCTGCAATTCGCCTTCCGCAAAAATATTTTTTATATGTCTGGAAATGGTTGATTTATCTCGCTCGAACAATTCTGCCATCTGATCAATAGAGAGCCAGACCGTATCCTCATCAAACGTCGTCTCAATTTTAGCTAATCCATCTTCTGTTGTATAAATGATCATATTGGATTTTTGATTCATCTCATCGTTATTCATCACATTTACACTCCATTTCTAATTGAGCAGCACCCTGCTGCACTTTTCCTATGTATCCTCTATGTCAAAAACATCTTTTAACATAGAGTTTGGACACTATTTACACGATTATTATATCAGTCATTTTTCATTTTTTCAATAGTGCCAATGAGATCTTTAGAATTGAATTTTTCCTCTAAATAATCAGACGGCTCTGGAAGATGTTCAATATCCAGAACCGCCGCATATTTTTCAATTAGATTTGCAAGCAAATCAGCAAAACCGCTCCAATTATCTGTCATAGGCAATTACCTCCATCAAATTTCCATATCCTGTCCACGCTTACGGGCAGACATTTTGTGTTCCTGTGTTTCCTTTCCTCTGGCGAGGATAGAATTAACAAAAGCCCGAACCCTTTCCGATGCGATCTCCAGTGCATCCAGATAAGGCTGGGCTTTCTTTTTGAGTTCCGTATATTTTTCGTTGATTGTTTCATACCGCTGCTTCCAGATCGAAACCGACTTTTCTGCGGAAGCCAACTTTTCTTTCAAACGCTTGTTGTCGGCATTGGCAATAATGCCATTGGCAGCATAGCGTTTCAGCGCGTCGCATTCATCCGGAGTCAGCGTGATGTTGTTTCCGAATGTGGCTTTCTTACCCATCGCTTCAATGTCCTGCACCGTCAGCGCAATGGTCTTTGCTGTCTTGGTTTCTTTTTGCAGAGCTTCCAGTTTCTTTTTCTGTTTCTCTACGGCAGCTTTCGCATCCTCCAGACTTTGCTCTGCCTGTGCCACCAGACCAGTTACAGCTTCCAGCCGCTGCTGTTCTGCCTGTACCTTAAACTGTATCACTGTCAAATGTTCCTCGGTGCTGCCACGTTCTCCACGCTCCACATCGTCATATCCAGCAGCTCTCATAGAACGAAAAAAATCATCCTGCAACTCACTGTAGGATGACTTCAAAATCTTTTTTCCTTTTTCGTTCAGCATGGGATTCCATTTTCACTCCTCGCTTCATCGGGACAGCCTGAAGAATTATTTGAAACTGTCGAAAAAGTGGTTTTGCCATTTTCTCGAGAAAGCTGCAGTCTGCCGCGCGCAGGGGGTGTCCGTCATAGGCCGACACTCTCACACTTGCAGCCTGATGTGTATACAGATAGAGCACCAGACCCGGCTGACTTTATCGGGTCTGGTGCTCACTTTAGAATTTGCTATGTGGAGGGGCTGCAAGGTTACGTACGATATGCAACAACGGCAGTATGGATAGAAAGCCCACCATCTTCGCTTACTTTGCCAGCAGGGCCGTAACCGGATGCAATCCGCATTTCGACAGGGCTGCCGCCATCCATGTTGACCGCGTAGTCGCAGTCCAAATCATACATCAGATTGGCAGCGTTTTTCATGGACATAGAGTCATCCGTAACGGCCATGACAAATGTCCCGTTTTCCTTATGGCCCAGAAGGGTTCGCTTGTCGGTGCTCTGATTGATGCCGGTATTATATCTGCTGTTGCTGTCCGAAGGGTTATTACGGTTATAAATGAGCTTTCCGCCCAGAACCTCTGGTTCATAGACATCCTGATTAAATACGCATTTGCCATCATAGACCAGAGGATGGCAGGCGCCGATCACATAATCACAATATTGCAGTGCCATTTCGGCATCGTCCTTGCTGGAGAACCACCGAATGGTCGCCGTTCCATCGCTCTTGATGCAGAAAGACGGGAAGTACTTGGGGTCGGTGTACATGATGCTCGAAGTAGGCAGAGTGGTATATTTAGTACCATTGATGTACATGGGATTACCGCTGCCCTGATAAAAAAATCCATAAAACTTATTTTCGTAGTACTCGTACATGCATCCG
>OGYI01003292.1_pt1 | contig 10257 bp, 13 predicted proteins | sample 1576521 | NCBI WGS metagenome assembly OGYI01 (sample SAMEA3541484, study PRJEB24748) | human gut metagenome | biome: human gut; feature: human-associated habitat; material: faeces | place: China | collected 2012
ACCGCGAGGACGCGGAGGGCGGCGCTTGCGTGACGCTGCGGTTTCCGCTGGGCTAGGGGCGCCCGCTCCCATGGTGCGGAGCGGGCGCCCTGGGCGGTCGAGCGCCCCTTCGCGGCAGGGGCGCCGCGTCCGGCGCTACCCGGGGTAGAAGCCGTCCTTGTGGAGCTTGAACCAGGCGTCGGGGTCGTCCTTCGCGCCCAGCTCACGCAGCACCTCGCGCGCGAACTCGAGCGCGGCGCTGCCGTTCGCCGTGACCACGCCGCGGTCGGCCACCGCCTGCGCTTCCACGAAGTGCTCGGCACCGCGGTAATGGGGTGCGCACTGCTGCACGTACTCGAGCGTGTTGCCCGTGTGGGCGCAGTCGTCGAGGAAGCCGTGCTCGGCCAGAAACGCGGCCGCGTTGCAGATGCCTCCCACGAGCGCCCCCTGCTCCCGCGCACGGCGGACGAGGGGCTCAACGGCGTCGATGCCGCTCGTCGGGTCGAGCCAGGGGTTGCCTCCGATGAGCAGCAGGGCGGCGAATTCCTCGGGGACGTCGTCCAGCGCGTAGTCGGGCACCACGGCGATGCCGCCCATCGAGCGTTTCGGGGCATGGTCGGGCGCGACGGTTTTCACCTCGAAGGAGTCGGTTTGGTTGAGCTCGGCGCACACGTACGAGCTTTCCCAGTCGGCGAAGCCGTCGAACACGTAGACGAGCACGGTTTTCTTCGGATGCTGCATGGTGGATCCTTTCCTTAGGGGGCGGAACCCATAGTACGGGAGCAACCATGACAGCTGTATGTCATGGTTTTCGAATATGTGCGAGATCGCCCAGGAATCCGCAGAGCCTTTGCACCCAGGCGGCGTCGTCGGTGCGGAAGCGCGCGACGCCGGCGGCTTCGTCCGCTCCGCGTTCGAGGAAGCGCGCGTCGATGGTTTCGACGAGGGCGAACTCGTCGGCCGCGTCGTAGTCGAGCTCTACGAGGAAGGTGCCCGGGACGTCCTCGTCGGGCGGCAGCAGCAGCGGGGCGTGCGGGGCGGAAAGGGCGAGCGCCGGGGTGTCGCGCGGTTCGAACGTTTCGCCCAGCACCTCGAGAGCGGCGATTCGTTTGAGCTTGAACAGGCGAAACGCCTCGCGTTCTCGGCAGAAGGCGTGGAGGTACCAGCTCGATTGCTTGTAGACGAGCCGCGCCGGCTCCACGGTGCGCGCGCTGCGCCCCGACCGCGCGATGTACTCGATCCGCGCGCAGCGCCGTTCGCGCACGGCGTCGAGCAGAAGGGCGAGCTTCTCTTGCGCGATGCCGTCGGCGAACCACGACGAGAGGTCGAGGGCGATGGGGCCGCTCGCGGTGGCCTGCGCGTTCTCGTCGGCGCCGGGGACGAGCCGGGCGATGAGCTGCGTGACGGCCTGGTCGCCGTCGACGCTGCGCAGCCCGTCGAGCGCCGCGTACAGCGCTGCCGCGTCGTGCGTGCTCAGCAGGTCGCGGCGCACCTTGAAGCCCTCGACGACGCCCACGCCGCCGCCTGCGCCCGGGAACGTGACGAGGGGCACGCCCGCCTGTCCCAGCGTGTCGAGGTCGCGCGCGGTCGTGCGCGTCGACACCTCGAACCGCTCGGCCAGTGCCCCGATGGTCGTGCGCTGCGCATCCGCCAGCACGCACATGATCCCGATGAGCCGTTCCATCCGCATGGGTCCCCCTTTCCCGCTCGCATTCAAGGTGCGAGCTTGCCGAGCGGCGCGCCAGAGCGCCAAGTGCCGGCTAGCCGTGTGCCAGCTTGCCGTGGTGCAAACCTGACGGGGCGCAAACTCGCCAAGCGCCAGCTTACCATGCCTCCGACGGAGTGCTTAGCGTGAAACATCTGTTCTCTTTATTATGCGCCGGCTGTTCTGTTCCGGGTGCCCGCGATGCAAGTAAAGTCAACTTGACATATCTTCGCCCGCCTGCCATACTAGGTAAAGTCAACTTTACTACTATCGAATCGAGCCGACCGTGGACACCATCAGGAACCGGGTGAGGGAGCTGCGCGAGGACCGCGGGCTCTCCCAAAGCGAGCTGGCGCGGCTCACGGGCGTCACCCGCCAGACCATCATCTCGCTGGAGAAGGGGAGCTACGTGCCGTCGCTGCTTTTCGCGCTCAACCTGTGCGAGGTGTTCGATGCCGCGGTGGAGGACGTGTTCAGCAAGGAGGAGCAATCATGAAGAAAGTGGTGTTCGAGAGCGTGGGCAACGTGCTGCTGTTCGTGCTCATGGGGCTGGCGTTCATGTTCCCGTCCTCGCGCTACGAGGGCGGTGCGACCGCAGACGGCTTCTCCCTTTCCGTCCACCTCTCGCCGCTCATGGCGGTGTTCGTGGTGTTCCTGGTGCTCTATCCCATCGCCCGTGCGGTGTTCGTGAGGCGCAGCGGGCTGCATGCGAGCACGCGGGACAACCTGGAGCTCGCAGCCGACGACGAGCGCGAGCTCCAGATAACGGGCCGCGCGCTCAGAACCGCGTACCGGGTGCTCATGACGTGCCTGATCGTGGGCCTGGGCGTGCTGGCCGCCGCCCAGTTCCTCTCCGCAACCTTCCTGGGCGACGCCGTAGCCGTGTACCGCACGGCCGTGGGAATCATCGCCGCCACCCTCGTTGCCGCGAGTGCTTCGTACTGCATCCGGTGGTGCCTCGAGTACCGGAAGTGAGGGGCGGCCCGCCTCCCGGCGCGACCCTCGCGGCATCGGGCAGGCCTTCCGGTGTCTCCACCCTCCAAGCCCCGAAGTCTCCCTGCTCCCGGCACCCGTGCCCACGTGCGCGCCGTCACGCCGAGGCGCGCAGGCTGAACGTCATCGGGAACCTGTCGTCGTTGCCGGGGAGCTCGTAGAGGCCCTTCTCGGGGGAGAGCTCGAGGCCGCCCGAGTCGAAGAAGTTCTCGGGGAACTCGTTGAACGCGTCGATGCGCAAGCCGGCCCCGATGAGCGCGTTCAGGATGTCCGAGACGGGGTGCATCCAGAAGTACGCCTCGACGCCCTCCTTCGGCTCCGAGGCGTAGCCGCCGATGCAGTCGTCCACGTCGGGCTCCTTGCCGAAGTAGGGGTACGCCAGGTCGTACTCGCCGCGTCCCAGCTTGGTCTCGTCGAAGGCCAGGTAGAACGGATGCGAGTCGAACACGTAGAGGAAGCCGCCGTCCGCGAGCAGCCGTCGCACGCCGCGCGCCCAGGAATCGAGGTCGGGGAGCCAGCCGAGCACCCCCTCGGATGTGAACACCACGTCGTAGCGGCCGTCGAGGCTGGCGGGCAGGTTGCAGGCGTCGGCCTCGACGAAATCGACGTTCGCGAACCCGAAGTCCTCGGCGAGCATCCGCGCACAGCGCACGTTCTCGGGAGCCAGGTCAACGCCCGTTACGTGCGCCGCGCGCTCGGCCAGCGCCAGCGTGTCGAACCCGACGTTGCACTGCAGGTGCGCCACGCGCTTGCCGGCCAAATCGCCCAGCTCTTCCCGTATGTGGGCGTTCAGGCGGTTCTCCCCGTCCTCGATGCGCTTCCGGTAGTGGCGGTAATGGTCCTCGGCCAGCATGCCCCAGGCATGCCGGTTGCTCTCCACCTCGCTCATGCCAGGTCCTCTCCCCTCGTTGGGCTAGGGGCGGTTGCTCCCCAGCTTTCCCATGATAGCGCGGTTGAGGGCGTCCTGCTTCGTGCTCTGGTACGTTTTCGCGCCCGTCAGCAGGTCGTCGCAGAACGCGGCCACGTCCTCGCCGGTGACGTCCAGCACGTCCCGACCGGCCGCGGCACCCTGTTCGAACAGGTCCACGAGGTCGGCCAGCACCACGGTCATGTCCATGCCGTCGCCGGCCACATGGTTCCACATATAGTGCTGGATCTTGTCGTATACGAAGCGGTAGTCCTCGGGCAGCGCCTTGACGCGCTCCATGGCCTCGCGGTACTCGCGCTTCTCGCGGGCGACCTTCTTGAAATAGGCGACCGGGTTCTTCATCGGCTCTCCTTCAGCTCGTTGATCTTCGACGCGACGAACTCCCATTTCGCCCAGAAGCGCACGAGCTCCTCGCGGCCCATATCGTTCAGCGTGTAGAACTTGCGCGGCGGGCCCAGCTCGGACGGCTTCTTCTGGGTCTCCACCAGCCCGTTCCTCTCCAGGCGCACGAGGATGGCGTACACCGTGCCCTCCACCACGTCGGCGAAGCCCAGTGCGTTCAGGCGCCGGGTTATCTCGTAGCCGTACGTCTCCTCGCGGCCGATGATCTCCAGCACGCAGCCCTCCAGCACGCCTTTCAGCATCTCGGTTAGGTTCTCCATCGCTCCCTCCTTCCGGGCGGTTCGGGCGGATGGTATTCAGCGGTGCTTAGTACCAGTATATAGTAACACAGAATAGTGAGGATCCAAGAGGGTACGGGCAAGGTGGTAAGGTGCGGGGGGCAGGAGCGCGGGCGGGCCGGATCGCGGGTATGGGCGCTAGGCGGGGCGCTGGGGGCGTGATACGGCGGCTCGCCTACCGCCGCGGCGTGCGAGCGTCCCTACGAGTTCGCCTGCCGCTCGCGCAGGTGCGCCTCGAGCCGCTTGAAGTCGCAGCACACCGCGGCCAGATGCGGGTCCTTTCCCGAGGTTGCCATATCGTAGACGTGCTGCGCCTTCGAGACGATCTGCCGCGCCTTGCGGTTGCAGTACTGGAGTTCCTCCAAAAGCAGGAAGCGTCGGGCGTCGTCTTCCTCCGAGAAGTTCTTCACCATGCGCAGGTCGGCGGGAATGGGGAACATGAAGCTGAATCGCACGCATCCGACCGGCTTCCCATTGGAGTTCTTGATGATGAAATTCGTCTTCTGCTGCTTCGTGAACGAGGAAACGGGCGCGAAGTAATCGAAGCCGTGGATGCGGAAAAGGATGCCGCACACGAACTTATTGTGCTTCTCGTACTGCACATTCGGCACCTTCGGTTCGATGGCCTGCAGCTCGTCGACGTAGACCTGATCGACGGTATAGAAGTTCAGCGCTCCCATAACATCCCCCTTATAACAAAAGATGAGCGGCTCGACTACTCGAACCGCTCATGCTCACCATCCGCAGCTTATCGGTGGCGGAACACCTTGCATAAACCATCCGCAGCTTATCGGTGGCGGAACACCTTGAATAACCTTAGTATGGCACGCGCGCGTACGCAGCGCAAGCGAACAAACGATGGGGAAACTATGCTTTACGTCTATACGGCTCGAAGGCGCCCGTCGCGCTTGCCAATGCATATCCCAAAAGGGACGCCCCCATTAGGGGCGTTCCGAGGCGTGCCGGCTAGGCGGGGCGCCTCGCGGCATCCTTCGCATCCGCCGTATCCTCCGCAGCCTCGGCCTGCGCCCTCATGTGGGGAAGCTGCGAGATGGCGATGCCGGCGAGGATGGCGACGATGCCGACGGCCTGGAGCGCCTCCACCGGCTCGCCGATGACGAGCGCGGACAGGGCGATGCCGCAGGGAAGCTCGGAGGACGCCATGATGGCCGAGAGTCCCGGCGTCAGGTGCGGCGTGGCGATGCCGAACAGCACCACGGGGACGAACAGGGCGCACAAGCCCCAGGACCAGGCCGAACTTCCAGATGCCGTCCTGCAGCGCGCCGCTGGCGAAGTAGTCGGGGCACAGCGCGAAGCCGAGCGCGCACGCGCCCAGGCACACGACGAGCCCGCGCTGAACGGACGGCATGCCGCGCCCGACGCGGCTCGAGAAGAACATGAAGAAGGTGCAGCTGACGGCCGAGAGCAGCCCGCATGCGATGCCGACGGGGTCAAGAGCGCCCACCGATTCGGAGAACATGCCGCTGGCCATGAGCGTTCCGCCCAGGATAACAGCCGCCGCTGCCGCCTCGGCCGCACGCGGGCGTCTGCGCATGACCACCAGCTGGACGACGATGCCCATCCAGGTGAACTGGAAAAGCAGCGTGATGGCTACCGAAACAGGCAGCAGGGTGAGCGCGTAGTTGTACAGCACGGTGCCGATGCACGTGTTCAGTCCCAGAGCCAAAAGAGCTATCGTCTGTTTGAGGGAAAGCGGGACCAGACGCTTGCCGCGCGCTCGCTGCACGAGCAGCGCGACTGCGAACAAAAGCGCTGCGAACAATGCCTGGCTCGCTACCACCTGGGTCCAGGTGAAGCCTGCGGCGTACGTTATCTTCACCGTGGTCGCTTGGGCGCCGTAGCTGGCTCCGGCCAAGAATACGATACCGGAGTATCTCAAGGTGTTCTTTTCCATGAGGCCATTCTAACGTACGGCGAGACCTTTCAAATGCTCGATGCCTCGCACGTCGTCGGGTACAATGAAACGCGGACTAGAAGGAGCAGGGAAGACGAAGGAGAGCGAATCATGGCATCGTTTGCAATCGAACCGGCGTTTTGGGAGCTGTTCCCCCAGGCGGAGATCGGCATTGTGGTGGCTCGGGGCATCGACAACGCGCACGAGTCCAGCGAGGACGTGAAGGCGGCGCTGGCCGAGGCGAACAAAGCGGCGCTCGTCCACGTGAGCGATCCCACCATCAGCAAGAACCCCGCAGTAGCGGTGTGGCGCGAGGCGTTCCAGCAGTTCAAGACGAAGAAGGGCGCGCGCTCGTCCATCGAGGCGCTTCTGAAGCGCGCGAGCGGCGGCCGCGAAGTGGGCTCCATCAACCCGCTCGTGGACATCTACAACACCGTGTCGCTGACGTACGCGCTGCCGTGCGGCGGCGAGGACATCGACACGTTCGCCGGCGACCTGCGCCTCACGGTGACGCAGGGCGGCGACGCGTTCCGCGCGCTGGGCGACGAGGCCGATTCAGAGACGCTGCCGGGCGAGGTGTGCTACCTCGACGACGCCGGCGCGGTGTGCCGTTGCTGGAACTGGCGCGACGGCGTGCGCACCATGCTCACCGAGAACACGACCAACGCGTTCCTCATCCTGGAATCCGTCGACCCGGCGCGCCACGACGACCTCGCAGCGGCCCTCGACGACCTCGCAGCCCGCACCCAGGCGGCCCTCGGCGGCGAGATGGAATCCCATATCGTGACGAAGGGCAGCCCGGCGATCGCCCTGTCGTAAGCGTGCTCGCCGCTCTTGCGCGGCCCTGCGGTTCCGTCGCCTCTCCGGTGCAACCGCAGGGCTATGCACTTATATATCACCTGATCAATAGGCATATCCTGTTGCCGAAACTCCACGGTCTGTTCGCTTGCGCACAGCACTTCGATGTGCGAACATTCGTTCTCCAAAGAGATCGAGGCGCGGTGCGGAAGGCGGCGAGGAGCTATGGCGGCGACAGGAGAGGTTCGGGTTCCCGAGACGTTCGGCGGGCGCATGATCGGCTCGCCCGAAGGCGCCGGCGCCCGCCGGGTGATCTTCCATTCCGATATGAACGCGTTCTACGCGAGCGTCGAGCAGGCCGAGCGGCCGGAGCTGCGGGGCGTGCCGCTCGTGGTGGGCGGGCACGAGGAGCTGCGCCACGGCATCGTGCTGGCGAAGAGCGCGCAGGCGAAGGCGGCGGGCATCGTGACGGGCGAGGCGCTGTGGTCGGCGCGCGAGAAGTGCCCGGGGCTCGTGGTGGTGCCGCCGCGCTACGACGTGTACCAGAAGTACTCGCGCCTGGCGCGCCGGATATACTACCAGTACACCGACCTCGTGGAGCCGTTCGGCCTCGACGAGGCGTGGCTCGACCTCACGGGCGCGCTCGCGCTGTCCAGCCGCAGCGCGCTCGACGTGGCGCGCGAGATCAGCCAGCGGGTGAAGGACGAGCTGGGCTGCACGGTGTCCATCGGCGTGTCGTGGAACAAGATATTCGCGAAGTTCGGCAGCGACTTCCGCAAACCCGACGCCATCACGTTCATCACGCCGCAGAACTACCGACGCCGGGTGTGGGAAGCTCCGGTGAGCGAGCTTCTGTACGTCGGCGCCGCCACGCGCGCCAAGCTGCACTCGTCGGGGATCGACCGCATCGGCGAGCTGGCGTGCGCCTCGCCCGAGCTGCTGCGCCGCCGCCTGGGCAAGATCGGGCTTGTGCTGCGCGCGTTCGCGCGAGGCGAGGACGCGACGCCCGTGAAGCCCTACGACCAGGCCAGAAACGAGGTGGACCGCACGGTGAAGAGCTTCGGCAACGGCCTGACCGCGCCGCACGACATCGTGAGCGCGTCCGACGCGAAGGCGCTCGTCTACCTCTTGTCCGAGTCCGTGGCACAGCGGTTGCGCGAGGCGCGCTTCCGCGCGTCCACGGTGTCCATCGGCGTGCGCAGCGCGCGCGACCTGGCCAGCTACTCGCGCCAGACCACGCTGCGCCGCGCCACGAACGTGACCGGCGTCGTGGCGCGCACGGCCTGGGGGCTGCTCGCGGCCAACGAGCCGCTGGACGGCGAACACCCTTTGCGCGGGTTGCACGTGCGCGCCTCGAACCTCGAGCCGTGCGATGCGCCGCAGCAGCTGGAGCTGGCCTTCGACGCGCGCCGGCGCATGTTGGAGGACTTGGACGAGACGATCGACGACCTGCGCCGCCGCTTCGGCAACACCTGCATCCAGCGCGGCGCGGAGCTGCTGGACGAGAGCCTGCTGGGGCTGGATATCAAGAAGGAGAACGTCGTGCATCCCGTGGGCTACTTCTACGACTGAAGGGGGGGCGAGGGGCGGGTCGTCCTCCTGCGCGGAGGCCGTGCCCTGCCCGTCATCCTGGGCAAGCGAAGAGGTCTGCGGCTTCCGCTCAGGATGACGACCTGCGGCCCCTTCGACGCGCGACGGGCCGAAGCGGGAGCAAAAGGGGAGCCCTGGCAGTTTTTCAAGGGCTCGTCGACATCGAGCGGGCGACTCGTTTTCGCCCGTCAGGCGTTTCTCGGGCGGCGGGGAGGCCGTGCGACGGTTTTCGGTCGTGAGATTGTCAGGGCTCTCAATTTGCGCCCAATCGGGCCGCCGCCGACGAAGCGTCGGGCGAAGAGCGCGGATCGGCAGGATGGAGAGGGGAGCGGGGGCATGGTGCAGGGCATAGCGGCGCGGCGGAAGCGGTATGTGGAGGTGGAAGCGACGTTCCTCGAAGATGGGCGCATCGTGCCGCGCGCCGTAATTTGGCATGACGGACGGCGCTTCCCCGTGCGCGCCGTGCTGGGCGTGCGGCGGTGCGCGTCGCTCAAGGTGGGCGGCGAGGGCGTGCGCTACGACGTGCTGGTGGGCCATGCGCATACGTTCCTGTTCCACGAGGAGCCCCGCTGGTTCGTGGAGGAGATCGTGTACGAGCCGCTCGACCCGCTTCTCGACGGCGGGGCGTGCGCCTGGGGTGCGGACTGAGGGTTCGCCGGTTCAGCGGGCTACTTCGGCGGCGGGTGAGGCGAAATCCGGTCTCCTGCGGTAAAAATCGATCGGTTTGGTAATCCTGGCGGGGCCCGAACCGTCGCTTCAACGGTCGACGAGTTCCGCCTTCGCGCGTTTGCCCAGGTCGGACGTTTCATCAGAAAATGAAATCGAAATGGTGGGATTACCAGACCGCCTCGTTTTTACCTCTCGATCGCGATTTTCGCCGCATCGACCTTGGAAGCGGGTGGCGCCGCCGCGCCCTGGTCGCGTAGAATGGAATCGTCAGAGGGCTGGGAAAGGAGCGAGCATGCATATCGAAACGCCGGGCGAGCGCTCGTCCGAGCTGGTGGCCGCACTGGCGGACGTGTGGGAGCGCTCGGTGCGCGCCACGCACGACTTCCTCGCCGAGGACGATATCGTGGGGCTGCGCCCCGAGGCGGAGTCGGGCATCGCGGGCGTCGAGCGGTTGACGGTGGCGTACGACGGCGGTGCGCCGTGCGGGTTCGCGGGGTCGCAGGACGGCAAGCTGGAGATGCTGTTCGTCGCGCCGGAGGCGCGTGGGCGCGGCGTCGGGCGCGCGCTGTTGGCGCATGCCGTGGAGCATGCGCGCGTGCGCACGCTCGACGTGAACGAGCAGAACCCCCAGGCCGTCGGGTTCTACGAGCACGAAGGGTTCGTCGTGGCGGGCCGCTCGCCCGTCGACGACGCCGGCCGTCCGTTCCCGTTGCTGCACATGCGCCGACGAAGAAGGGGAGCGGTCGTGATGGAGCCTGCCGCCGAGCCGCTCGCGCTCATCGCGGGCGGGCATACGGCGCTCGCTGCGTGCGCTGTGCTGTATCTTGCCTGGTGGTGGCTTTTCTTCAAGCCCGGCGCGCCGAAGCCTCGCGGCGGGCGGTACGGCGCGGGCGTCGCCTGCATCGTGGGCGCCGCCGTGCTGGGCATCGCGGGAGCGGCGCTGCTCGTGGCGGGCATCGCGGGCCTGCTGCCCGCCGGATCGCAGCCCGTCGTCCTCGGC
>OGYI01003293.1_pt1 | contig 10254 bp, 10 predicted proteins | sample 1576521 | NCBI WGS metagenome assembly OGYI01 (sample SAMEA3541484, study PRJEB24748) | human gut metagenome | biome: human gut; feature: human-associated habitat; material: faeces | place: China | collected 2012
AAAATGCCGGATAATCTGGACAGAGCAGTGACGCTGCTTCCGGTAGTTCCCAGGGACGTACTGGTGAAAACAGCATTATGCATCAGCGATACATACGAGACTTCATGGATAGCAGAATGCATGAAACAGGGCAGCCGGGTTGTATTACTTCTAACGGGCCTGGAAAAATTTTCCGGAAACGAAAAACCTGCATACCGGAAACGTATCATGGAGAATTACAGACAGGTGCTGGAAAACGGTGCTTTCAGGCAGGCACTGGGCAATACGGTGCGATTTCTGTGCATCTGTCTGCCTCTGCTTCTGGCATTGTCATTTGTGGCGGCGGTTTTCTTAAACAGCATCACCGGATTTGCCAGGGTACTGCGGGCAGGATTTCTCCTGCCCATGGCAATTCCGGTGGCTTCCGTGGTAGTTTTCTGGAAGCTTTTATTTGACCAGAACGGCGCTGTGAATCAGATGCTGGAAATGCTGCATCTGACCGGGCAGGACTGGATGAATACAGGATATGCCTTCTGGATCCTGGTGGGGTCTTATCTGTGGAAGAATATGGGGTATGATATTGTGCTGTGGATCGCCGCGCTCTCGGCTATTCCGGAGGTTGCTTTGGTGTGAGGAGGAATCATGTGCAAGGGGCGGTTGCGGCCCCGCACCCTTGTGAGCTATAGTATACCCGAATTACCGGCTGAAATCATGTCTTTCCTGTGAAAGATTTGTTAATCGGCCTGTGAAATTTTTGGGGAGAAGGATGCTTATTTTTCAGCATGAGAGCCCAGCGCCGCGTGCTGACGGCCCATCTCCACATAAGCTTTTGCGTTCTCGATGTTGTGGGCCAGCTGGTCGTCCCGGATGGTCTTGATGACCCGGGCAGGCACGCCTACCGCCACCGAGCTGTCGGGGATGACCATCCCCTCAGGCACCAGCGCCCCGGCCCCGATGATGCAGTTTTTGCCCACGACAGCGTGGTTGAGGATGGTAGCATGCATCCCGACGAGGCTGTTGTCCCCCACCGTGCAGCCGTGGACGAGGGCGCTGTGGCCTACCGTGACGTTTTTGCCCAGAACGACCTGCCCGCCGGGGTCGCAGTGGAGCACGGCGTTGTCCTGCACATTGCTGTTTTCGCCCAGGATCAGCGCGCCCTCGTCGGCCCGCAGTACAGCTCCGTACCAGATGTTCACGCCCATGCCCAGCGTCACGTCGCCCAGTACCGTCGCATTCGCCGCTACGAAGACAGCGCCCTCATCCCGGGGCATTTTTCCACCAAAGGAGAGCATCATTGTTGAAAAACCACCTTTCTCTTTTGCTTCATTTATGGTATTCTTTATTATAGCTCTTATTGTCGGAGCAAGGAAGCCCCCAGGCTTCCGAAGGAGTATCAATTTATGCAGTTTCATCCCTTTGCGCGGCGGCTTCTGGCTCTGGTCCTGACCGCTGCATTCGTGACCACAGCGGCGCTGTCCGGTTTCGCCGTCTACGCGATGCCCATTCAGGCCGCCTACCCGCAGGAATCCATCTACCTCTTCGATGCCGACACCGGAGAAGCTCTCGTGGAGCAGAACCCCGACCTTCCCCGCTGCGTTGCCAGCCTGACCAAGATGATGACGGCCCTTCTCGTGCTGGAAAGCTGCACCGACCTCAGTGCCGGCATCACCATCCCGGCCAGCCTCACGCCGGAACTTCAGTCCATCCGGGCCAACCGGGGCCACACCATCGGCCTGCAGGCCGGCGAGACGGTGCGCCGCATCGATATGATGTACGCCATGCTCCTGTCCAGCGCCAACGACGCGGCCAGCGTGCTGGCCGTCGATGCCTCCGGCAGTCTGGCCGCCTTCGCGGCGCAGATGAATGTCCGGGCCAGTCAGCTGGGCTGTACGGCCACCCATTTCACCTGCCCCCACGGCCTCTACGACGGCGGCAACTATTCCACGGCCCGCGATATGGCGAAGATCGCGCTGGCCTGCTATGCGAACCCGACCTACCGCCAGATAGCGGACACGGTGTCCTATGAACTGCCCGCCACCAACCTGCATCCGGCCCGGACGGTCACGACCACCAACAAGCTTTTGCAGCCCAGCAGCGGCTATTACCGCAGCGATGCCCACGGCATGAAGACCGGCTTCACCACCCAGGCCGGGCGGTGCTTCGTCACCTTTGCCCGGCAGGACGGCCATACTTACGGGCTGGTCATCCTGGGCTCGAACTCCCAGAATATCTTCCGGGAGGCGGCAGAGCTGTTCGACTGGGCCTTTACCAGCCCCGAACTGCACCCCGCCCCGGCAGAGCCCGAGGCCGAACCCGAGAAGCACGGGCTGAGTGCATTCTGGCACAAAGTGTTTGGCTGATGTTTGAATGTTAAGGAGGACAAGCCTATGAATCGACCCACCTTCCTGCGCCGGAGCACGGCGCTGCTGCTCACGCTGGTGCTGATGGTCTGCGCCACCCTGCCCGGGTTTGCCGCTTATCAGATGCCCATCCAGACGGCCAGCGACACCGAGTCGGTCTATCTCTTCAATCTGGATACCGGCAAGCCCATCCTCAGGCAGAACTCCGACCAGCAGCGCTACATCGCCAGCCTCACCAAGATGATGACGGCTCTGCTCTTCCTCGAGAGCGGCAAGGATATGAACGCTGAGATCACCATCCCCACCAGCCTGACCCAGGAGTTCAAGGACATCCAGAACGCCAACGGCTCCACCATGAACCTCCGCATCGGCGAGACGGTGCGCCGCATCGACCTGCTCTACGGTCTGCTGGTGGCCAGCGCCAACGACGCGGCCAGCGTCATCGCCAGCGACGTCTCGGGCGGCGACCTGACGGCCTTCGTGGCCCAGATGAACGCCCGCGCCAAGGAGCTGGGCTGCACGGATACCGCCTTCTCCTGCGTCCACGGCCTGTACGACTACGGCAACGTCTCCACGGCAGAGGACCTTGCAAAAATTGCCGCTGCCTGCTACGCCAACGAGACCTATATGCAGGCCGCGAACACCCTCACCTATACGCTGCCCGCCACGAACCTGCACCAGAACGAGCGGACCATCAAGTCCACCAACCTCATGCTGGACCCGGAGTATGCCTATCACCGCGACTATGTCCGGGGCATGAAGACCGGCTTCACCACCCTCGCAGGCCGGTGCTTCGTCACCTTTGCCCAGCGGGACGGCCACACCTACGGCCTCGTGGTGCTGGGCAGTGATATGAACAACATCTACCGCGAGTGTGCGGAGATTTTGGACTGGGCCTTCTCGAGCTTTTCTGACCGTCAGCTCGTGGACACGGAGACGGTGCTCACCACCATCCCGCTGACCAAGTGCCGCACGGAGAAAGCTGTGGAGCTCTACGCCGCCAGCGGCCTCAGCGGCTACGGCCACGCCGACGATGAAGTGACCTTCGAGTTCTCGGTGCCGGAGAGCACTTCGGCCACCGTCAAGGAGGGCGCTGTGCTTGGTACGGCCACCGTCTATCTCGACGGCTACGAGATGGGAACGGTGGACCTCGTGACCCACAAAGAATATGTGTCTGACTTTCGCTCCGACACCAAAACGACCCTTCTTCTCATGGCCGCGCTCATCGGCATCCTCATCGTGCTGGGCTTCCTGACGATGGTGGCCGGCGGCGGTTCGCTGAACCTGCGGCGGCGGAGTCGGTCCCGCAGAAGATGATCGAATCAAATAGCAATCGCAAAAGCTCCCCGGAAGGGGAGCTTTTGCTTTATCCAAGCTTCGCTGCAAGAACGGAAAGGGTGATTTTGGGGTTCACCTGCGCGGCGAGCCGCTGAATGGCCGCATCGGCCAGCGAGAGGGCGCGGCGGGCGGCGTCACCCGTCAGAGGGGTGCTGGCACATCCCCGGAGCCCGGCGGCGGCCACGGCCCGGAAATCGCCCAGCAGGGCCGCTGCTGCGGCCTTGTCCTTCTCGTACCCGGCCAGCAGGACGGCGGCGGCATAGCTGTCGTGGGCCGCCGCGGCCTTGGCCAGCGTCAGGGCCTTTTCCACCTGTTCCCGGCGGGCGTCGTCCCGGGCGGCGGCAAGCACTGTGCCGATGTGGCCGTCGAACAGCTCACTGTAGAGCCGGGCCTGCTTTTTGTCCACGCCCTGCCCGATGCACCACCGGGCGCATTCCTCGGGGCTGACCGGGGCCACGGCGAAGCTGACGCAGCGGCTGCGGATGGTGGGCAGCACACCGGCCAGCGAATCTGCCGTCAGCAGGAAGAGCACGCCTTCCGGCGGCTCCTCCATCACCTTCAGCAGGGCATTGGCGGATTCCTCGTTCATCCGCTCCACATGGTAGAGCAGGACGGCGCGGCCCTCGGCGGAGAGGCTGGTATTGAAAATTTCGGTGCGCATGGCCTTGACCTGACTGACGAGATACCGCCCGCCCGAGCCCATGCCGGTGACGGAGATGGCCTCCCGCACCACGCCGGTCTCGATGCGGCCGCTGTCGCGGTCGCCGGCTTTGCCCACGGCACGGCAGCATTCGCCCCGCAGAAGGGCCTCGGCAGGTGTGCCGCCTGCCGGGTAAAGATAGTCTGCCGCCACGCACCGGGCCGCGTAGCCCGCGCCCAGGCCCGTCTCGCCCACCAATAACACGCTGTGGGTCAGGCGGCGGCTGCCCAGCATCAGGCGGACGCTGTCTTTCAGGGCCGCGTTGCCCGCAAGGCGGTCTATCATCATGTGCGGCTCACCTCCGGTTCTTCCGCTTCCACTGCTCCCGGCGTATCCACGCCCGGACGCTGCGCAGTGCCTGCGGCCCGAAGAAGAGCACAAACCCCAGCATGCTCAGCAGATAGCTCACCTTATACAGCCACCCGGCAGTCAGGAAACTGAACAGCCACATGGCAGCGGCGAAGAGACCGAAATACTTCACCCTTACCGGGATGACGAAGAACAGCAGCACCTGCACCTCGGGGTAGAGCATGGCGAAAGCCAGCAGCAGCGACAGCGACAGGCAGTAGGTGTCGGCGGGGATGCCGGTGACGAGACAGCCCAGCGCGGTGCCGATCATCCCCAGCAGGAAGTAGAGGTTGAAGCGGAAATCGCCCCACTCCTTTTCCAGCGCCGTGCCGATGAACCATGTGAAGTAGATGCCGAGGATGACGCTCAGCGGCCCGCCCCCCGAAAACGGGATAAAGACGAAGGTGATGAGCCGCCACACCTGCCCCATCAGCAGCAGGCTCCGGCTCAGGCCGAGATAGACTGAGATGAATTGGTTGACGAACAGCTCGATGGCGTAGACTAAAATCTGTCCGCCTACGATGATGGAGATGAGGTTGGGGATGCAAAAGCGGCCGTATTTCCGCTCAAGGTGGGAGATCCAGTTCATAGGCAGACGCCTCCGTGAAAAGAAATTTTTGCGGCCCATGTCCGGGGCCGTTTTCTGTCTTTCATTGTATCATGTTTGCCCGGCCCATTCAAGAAAATCCGTGGGAAGTGCGGGATTCCATTTTGGTGCGTTATCGGAAGAGTATCCCGGTTGGAATGATTTTTTAACTTTTTCCACTGGGTTTTCCACCGATTTTGTGAAAAAGAAGTGGGGTTTCCCACAGTGTTTTCCACTTTTTCCACCGAGTTTTCCACAGAAAATTGAGCTTTGGGTTATACACGATGTATTCTAAAACGGGAAAAGAGGGAAAATCTGGGGAGAAAAGAGGTCACAGAGCCTTTTTTTGAAAAGGAAGTCGAGGCCCAAAATTTATTTTCTGCGGCGTTTCGCGCTTGGGGCAAAAGCGCCTCTCCCCTCTGGAATTTTTGGCGCAGGAGTTTTCCACAAACGCTGCCCGGCAAAAACCATGTGTGGAAAACCGTGGAAAAACCCGGGTTTTCCACAAACTTCGCAGGGGGAGGGGGAAGAAAAGCGCCCCCGGGGCCGGACGGCCCGCAGAGGCGCTGGAATGCTGGAAAATTTATACGGCCCCGTAGATGCCGTGGACGGAGACTTCGCCGGTGAAGACCTTCTCCTCGCCGCTGTCGGTGCGGACGATGAGCCGGCCGTCGGCGTCCACGTCGATGGCTGTGCCGCTGCCTGTGCCGCCGCCCGGCAAATCGAAGGTGACGTGGCGGCCCAGGTTGACGCAGGCCGCCTTGTACTCGTCCCGGAAGGGAGCGAAGCCCTCCCGCGCGAAGGTGTAGAGCGGACGGTCAAAGCCGAAGTCTGTCAGCGCCTCGGCCAGCCACTGGGGATCGGCGGCAAGGTCCACTTTCGCGCCCTGCAGCTCGAGGGAGGTGCCGTTGGGCAGGTTTGCGGCGTCGAAATAGCTCTGGGGCTGTGCCAGATTGATGCCGATGCCGCAGACGATGCCCCGGCCCTGCATCTGGCAGCCGTAGCTGACGCTCTCGCAGAGGATGCCCACGATCTTTTTGCCGTTCAGCAGCAGGTCGTTGGGCCATTTTATCCGGCAGTCCACGCCGTAGCGCTGGGCCAGCTGATCGCGGACGGCAAGGCTTGCCAGCAGCGGCAGGGTGGCAGGCTGGGCCAGCGGCTCCCGGATGACCGCCGTGTAATAGAGGGCGCGGCCCTCGGCGTTCACCCAGCTGCGGCCAAGACGGCCCCGGCCCGCGGTCTGATTGGTGGTGTATACCGCGCCCACCGGGCCGAACTCTTCAAAATGCTCTTTTGCGTAAGCGTTGGTGCTGCCGCACTCGGACAGCCAGCGCACCTCGTTGATGCTCATGCTTTGGGTACCTCTTTGTGCTCGTGGCTGACCACCTTGCCGTCGGCAAGGGTCAGGATGCCGTAGGTGTTGGGGCCGGTGTAGCACCGGCCGCAGGAGCCGGGGTTGAACAGGAATACCCCGCCCCGCTCTTCTGCCACCGGGATGTGGGTGTGACCGAAGAGGGCGACGTTCGCGCCCCGGGCTGCGGCTGCGTCAGCCAGCGTGTCGAGGTCGTATTTCACCCCGTACAGATGGCCGTGGGTGTAGAAGACGACCACCCCGTCAAAGGCGGCAAGCCCGTCCAGCGGCTCCAGCGCACCGAAATCGCAGTTTCCGGCTACAGCATAGGCCCGCAGAGAGGGATAAAAGGTGAGCGCCTGCTCGAGGTCGCGCAGGCCGTCGCCCAGAAAGACGAGCGCGTCGATGCTGTCCGCCTCGGCGGCCAGAATGTTTTCGACGGTCAGACGGCTGTTGTGGCTGTCGCTCAAAATCAGAAGTTTCGTCACAGGAAAAGGATCCTCCTCAAATTTTATTCCGGCTCGCACTGCTGGATGGTCAGCAGTGCCTTATATACTTCGCTCTTGGAGTAGGGCGTCCCCTGGGCCGCGGCCTTGGCGGCGGCAGTGGGGCCGAAGCCCTGTCCGGTCAGCTCGAGGGCGCGCTGTGCGGCCTGCTCGAGGGTCATTTCTGCTTCCGGCTCTGTGGAAGCCGGCGCACCGGCCATGACCAGAACATACTCGCCTCTCGGCTCGTTGGCGGCGTAGTGGGCCTGTGCCTCCCCGAGGGTGGTCTTCCAGATCTCTTCGTGGAGCTTGGTCAGCTCACGGCAGAGGGTGATGCTCCGCTCCGGGCCGAAGGCGTTCACGAGGTCGTCCAGCGTCGTGCGCAGCTTGTGGGGTGCTTCGTAGAAGATGGCGGTCCGCTTTTCACCCAGAAGCTCAGCAAGACGCTCTTTTTTCTGCTTCCGGTTCACGGGCAGGAAGCCCTCGAACACCCAGCGGGAGGTATCCTGGCCCGAGACGGCCAGCGCCGTCACGCAGGCGGACGCCGCCGGGACAGGCACGACTTTGATGCCCCGGGCCAGCGCGTCCCGCACGATGACCTCGCCCGGGTCAGAGACGCAGGGCATTCCGGCGTCCGAGCAGAGGGCGCAGTTCTCGCCCGCCTCAATCCGGCGCAGGATGCCCTCGCCCTTCTGCAATGCGTGCTCGTAGTAGCTGACCATCGGCTTTTTCAGGCCCAGATAGTTCAGCAGCCGCATGGTCACGCGAGTGTCCTCGGCGGCCACGAAGTCCGCCGCGCCGAAGGTGGCGGCCACGCGGGGCGGCATGTCGTCCAGATTGCCGATGGGGGTTGCCACGATATAAAGAATACCGGCCATGATTGACCTCCCTGATGTTGTTATTTTACTTCTCCGTACATCGCCGCCCCGGCGGTGATGAGCACATCCGGTTCGATGCGCAGGCCGGTGCGGCGGTTTTTCTGGGCTTCCACAAGGAAAAGCCACGGCGCGGCGTCAGGCTTATTCTTCACAAAGGCCAGACGCTTCGGCTCGAGGCGGTGCGCCCGCAGCACAGCCAGCACCTCGGCCAGGCGCTCGGGCCGATGGCAGAGGGAAAGCTTTCCGCCGTCCTTCAGCAGGCGGAAACCACAGGCGCAGACATCCTCGAGGGTGCAGTCCGTCTCGTGGCGGGCCACGGCGCGGCCCGCGTCGGTGCTCTGCGGCCCGGCGGTAAAATAGGGCGGGTTGCAGGCGCAGACATCGAACTGGCCCTCCCCTTCCCGGAAGGTGCGCAGGTCGGCGAGATAAGGGGTGATGTGCCCGATGCCCTGCGCGGCCACAGCCTCCTGTAAGAGCGCACTGGCCTCGGGCTGCAATTCCACGGCGGCGCATGGGCCGCGATGGCCCCGGTCGTGCCACTCAAGGCTCACGATGCCGCAGCCGGAGCACAGGTCTGCCGCCTTCTGGCTGCGCCGCGGCTCGCAGAAGCGGGCCAGCAAAAGCGCGTCCGAGCCGAACCGGTGGACGGCGGAGCAGGATACTTCTGTTTTATTATACAAAATCTCGGTAGAATGTTCCATACGCCCAGCCGAAATCCTCCGACAAAATATTGTGTCCCGAAAGATGAAAAAAATATGCAGGAAAGAAAAGCAGCAGACCCGCCTGGCAGGTCTGCTGCTTTTGATGCGTTATTCGCGCGCTATCTGCTAAAAAATTATTCAGCGGTGATAGCACCGGTGGGGCAAGCGCCCTCGCAAGCGCCGCAATCGATGCAGGCGTCTGCGTTCACGACTGCAACGCCATTCTCAACAGCGACTGCACCAACGGGGCAAGCGCCCTCGCAAGCGCCGCAGCCAACACATGCGTCAGAAACCTTGTGTGCCATAATAGAACTCTCCTTTATCTCCCCGTGCTCAGTATTTATGAAGAAATCTGCCCCTGCACGGCTCTGGCAGACCCCTCGGAAATCATATCCTTGACTGCATTCTAACAAAGCCGTTTCAAAAAGGCAAGACTAACCGTACCCGCCTTTCTTCTATAATTTTCCGACTGAGTGCGTCTGCTTCCAGACGGATGGGAAGTCCATATTCATAGATATCTGTATTTTCATAAGGAACTGACAGCTGATGGGCATAGATCAGCGAATCTAACCCTTTGAGATCCAGAGTAATTTTCTCCGTGCAGCCAATCCGCTCCAGGTATTTTCCGGTATCCGGCAGTTTTTCATAAGTGTCTGTAAAAAATCTTTTCTGTCTTTTCATTATTATTCACTCAATAATTTTTAACGCTCACATCAGAGGGTATACCACCGGTATCATCACGATACATACGAGATAGCTGAGGATACTGACCGGAAGCCCATACCAGATATAATCTTTAAACCGATAACCCGATGACATTGCCATCCCCAAAAATCCGTTGGACAACGGCGTAGCGAACCCTATGGAAGCCCCGAAAACAACCCCCATGGTATAGGGCACAGGATTTAGTCCCATTCCAGATATGACTGACAATACAATCGGAAGAATAATGATAACCGTAGGGAAATCCGCGATGAAAATACTCACTGCCATTGCGGCCAAGGTGACTAGAGCCAGCAGAATCCAGGGGTCAAGAAAGCCCCTCAGCAGCCGTTTCAAAGCGCCGGCCGCCAATTCATTCGCGCCGCTGGCCGTCAAAGCGGCTGTAATTCCCATGCTTCCGGCCATCCAGAACAATGTATTCCAGCTCATCTGTCGGAATGCTTCCTTTTGAGTAATCACACCCGTCAGGATACACAGCATCCCTCCCAGGACAGCCGCGCTTCCAACGGAACAAACTCTGCTTACTGACAGTCCCACCACAAGGCTGAGTATGGCAACCGTCTTCCAAAAGTCTGCTTTTTTAAAAAGCTTCTGTCCAGGTTCTCCGGCCTGCCGCTCTATTTCCTCCTCCGGACGTCCGCCCCATATTCTCCGCCCCAGGGGATATCCGATAAATGCCATGTACAGCAAACCTGCAAGAAGCACCGGAATGCCAATCAGGGTTGTGGAAAAAAATCCCAGACTTATGCCCTCCGCTTCCGCCAGATAGCCAGAGGCGAAAATCTGTGGCGCCGCTCCCACCACT
>OGYI01003295.1_pt1 | contig 10251 bp, 14 predicted proteins | sample 1576521 | NCBI WGS metagenome assembly OGYI01 (sample SAMEA3541484, study PRJEB24748) | human gut metagenome | biome: human gut; feature: human-associated habitat; material: faeces | place: China | collected 2012
AAGGCTTGATACGTTTCCGCGCTTCCCATCCCCTCTTCCGAGGTATCGGTGGTAAGTGAATTATTCACCGCCTCAAAGAAGAGGGAGAGGTAGTTATCCAGCAGGTAGCCCCGCTTTCCCAGCTGCATTCGCACCTGCTTTGCTAAAGTAAAAAAAGAGTGGAGGGAGGACTCAGCCAGATCCCCATCGCGGCATCCTAAAATGTCGCCCGTTGTTTTAAAAATGTTCATTTAATCCCGACCTTTCCTTTTTAGGGTCGGGAATTTCCCGTATCTTCAAAAAGCGCATGCAAAGGCGTGGGCATTTCAATACCCTTTACCCATGCAAGCGCGAAAAATCGGTACTTGTGCCGCCGCAAGAAAAGCAGTATACTTTACTTGTCGTGGTGCCGTTATAACGGTTGTGCTGGGTGCTGGTTTCACCTTCGTGCAGGACTGCTGTGCTGGAACACATCAGTCTGCCATGACTTTTTTATTGTCGGGGAAACCCCGCCACTGTTATGTAAACTCTGAATATCATAATTGTCAAGTACGAGCCTTCCTTAACAGGGGGCTTTTTGTTTTGCAATAAAAGAAAAAGTAAGACATTCTATCGTAGGAGGAAGCGATATGGGCTGTTGGGGAATCTCTGCATTGCAGTCTGATTCTGGACTGGATGCTATAAGCTATGTCCGCAAAAAGCTGCTGTGGGAAGGAAGATTAGATTTGGATACCGTGATAGATACGTTACAGAAGAGCAGCTGGAACAGGCCGCCTGAAGCATCTGAGGGACTATCCCATACTAGCTTTATGGCGGTGGCGGAACTGATAGTCCTTTATCTAAATAAAGATGCCGCAAGCCTGGATTATGTAGGGCAATGGTCTGAAAAAGATGGAAAATTCGCATCTATCCAATCTTTTACCGCATCAAAAGAATCCTTGGCATATCTTCGGGATTATCTTTCGGATTCCCTCCGCTATGCAAAAGAAAATGCAAAGTGCAAGGCGGAACATGAGGAAATGTGGGGCGGCTGGTTCGAGGAGGAGAACTGGATTGGCTGGCAGGAGCATATGACAGAATTGGTCAGCCGTCTGGATACACTTCTTGAATCTTCAGAAGCAGAAATAGAGCTGATAACATTACAAAGGCCAAAGTATCAGGAGATGGAAAATAACAGAGAGGCGGAACATCCTTTACAGAATCAATTTGGACTGTGAGACATAATACGGAATGTCGATGGTAGAAAATCAGGAGAAAACGATGGCTTCAAACGACAGACAGGATAAGTTACTGATGGAAACGTGCATTAAGCATTTGATCCAATACGCCGCCACGATCAAAATTAGCCGGGGAGCACAAGGAGATGAGAGCATCGGACGGTTGAGGAAAATAATCGGGGAGATGGAGGCATATTGGAATTTAAGCGACAGAAAGGGTCGCGTAGAGCAGTTTGATAAAACGCTGCGGCGTGCAGTTCAGACGGGAAGGACGAACGGGGTATCAGAGGAACAGAAAATTGCAGCTGTGAATGGATTATACCGTTATGCGAGCGAAATGATTTCCGCACAAGGTGCGGAGGCAGCAGACCGGATTAAAGAGGTCCAATCGGTTATCCGGGAACTGGCAGATGGATGGGGCATGGATAAAGAATAGGCGGCGCATCTTTGTTCTATCATTGGGACTATGGTAGGAAATAAGGAACAGCAGCCATCGGAAACCAGGGAAGAGAGCCGCTTTTTTAAAGACATTTCAACCGTTGCTGAGAAAATGGGATTTGAGGTAAAAGGAGTAAAGAATGGATTGCTGCAGCTGTATCTGGAGGGGAGCCGTGTGGCGCAGGTCGATGAGAGCGGAAGTCTATTGTACCACCCCTATCCAGAAGTATTCAAACTGATGGATGCGATCGAAGCATGGAAGGGCAGAGAAGAAAACCTGCAAATGCAGGATGGACTTCAGATGTAACACAGGCAGGGAGGGGGATGCTTATGAAATCATTAAGCGAATACTTGGCGTATTATGACCCAATGAGGGAGTCCAATGAGCGCTATCTGCCGGAGGATCAGGCAACGCTCCGGTACTCCCGGGTATCTGTTATTGCAGATGGAAAAGTAATAGGAGCCTCCCTCTATCCGGATCACGTATTGGATCTGGCATTTTTAGAAACACCGTTTATGCGACAGCTCTGCCGGGATTATCAATACGCAAGGAAGCTGAAAGTCAGGATTGAGTGTTATGAACACAGTGGAGAGGGAGAAAGTCGGGGACTGGTCGGAGGTGAGTTCACGCTATTCTGCATGGGAGCGCTGGATTTGAAGGTGGTGTCTATCAGGCATATCTGCTTGTGGGAAGAATGACGGATGCCCAGCCTGCAAAAGGGAGTCTGAGGAAATAGGATTAAGAGTAAGAAAGAGGTGATGGTTCGATGTTTATCTGGGACTTTGTAGCGGATACGGTCCTTGGCCAGATCGTGGACTGGATCTATGGCCAGATGATTGGGTTTCTGGGAAATTTTTTCTCGCTCATGGGGCAGATGGGGGCAGAGCTGTTCGAGCTGGAATGGATCCAGGCGATCGTCCTGTTTTTCTCACAGCTTGCCTGGGTGCTCTATGTGGTGGGACTTGTAGTGGCGGTATTTGAATGTGCGATTGAATGCCAGAGCGGCAGGGGAAGCGTCCGTGATACGGGGCTGAATGCATTAAAAGGGTTTTATGGCGGCCAGCCTTTTCTCCGTTGTGCCGGTAGAACTTTACAAATTCAGTGTGTCCCTCCAGGGAGAGATTACCAGAGGAATCACCGGGCTGGGTGGTGATTTTGGTTCCATGGCAGGGAACATCATTGACAGCCTGAAGAATTCAGGAACCCTGCAGGATGCAATGGTCAGCGGGGTGTTCGGTGGAATCAATACAATCACGAATCCGATCCTGATGATTTTTATCCTGTTTATGATGGGGTATTCCACCATCAAAGTGTTTTTTGCCAACCTGAAACGGGGCGGGATCCTGCTGATTCAGATTGCGGTGGGAAGTCTGTACCTGTTCAGTGTTCCAAGAGGATATATGGATGGCTTTACGAACTGGTGCAAGCAGGTAATCGGTATCTGTCTGACTGCCTTTTTACAGGCCACGATGCTGATTGCCGGCCTGATGGTGCTGAGCAAGAACGCCCTTCTGGGACTGGGGATCATGCTGGCGGCAGGGGAGGTGCCGAGGATTGCCGGACAGTTTGGGCTGGATACCAGTACCAGGGCGAACCTGATGAGCAGTGTGTATGCAGCCCAGAGCGCGGTAAACCTGACCAGGACCATTGTACAGGCAGCGGCGAAATAGGAGGGACGGATTGGAGACCAGGATGATTTATATCTGTTCCCCCTATGCGGGGAATACAGAAGAAAATACAGCATTTGCAAGACAGGCATGCGGTTATGCCATCCGGCAGGGAGCGGTTCCTCTGGCTCCGCACCTGTTATATCCCCAGATACTAAATGATTCCGTGCCGGAAGAACGGGAAATAGGAATCCGTCTTGGGCTGGATATATTGGAGCGGTGTGAGGAACTTTGGATATGCGGTGACCGGATGTCGGCAGGAATGAAGCGGGAAACAGCGTATGCCAAAGCCAGGGGGATTCCGGTGCGCCGGATCCCTGTATGTGAGATCATGGGGAATCAAACGGTTCAGGAGCTGGGGAAAGGCATAAGGGAAGGGCCGGAAACCAGCCAATCGTACCAGAAGAATGTTCAGTTTGGGATGTAACCGCGGGAAGGAGGTGGAGTTCTTGCACTTATATTTTCATACCAACACAGAGATGGCACTGTATTACATTAAGGCGTTATTGCGGGATGGGGATGAGCATCCCATGTCGGAAATCTATGATTATGTGATGGAAAACTGTAAAGGCCATGCCGTGATGGGGGAGCCGATGCGCGCAACGGTCATATCTTCGGCCCTCTGGCGGCTGGCGAATACGGACGGAAGCGGTTACTGCCGTCTGAGAAGAGGCGTGTATCAGATGGGAGACCCAAAGAAAACTATGAGGGAGACGCCGTCCCTTTATGAACGGGCCATTCGGATTGTAAGCAGGGCGGAGCGGGAGCTGGCCGGCAGTTTCTATGTAAATCTGGATCAGGGAATGGACTTGAAAACATCCATCGAGGCCCAGAAAGCAGGCCGTGAGGTCCTTGACAAGCTGGGGCAGATTAAGGCGGAACTGGCGGCCATGCAGCAGGAATTTACAAATGAAAAGGAGTGTGGACAGGACCAGACGTCCGGTATGTCCATGGAACTGTAGGAGGTGGAGGATGTATATTTACCCGGAACATTTGAAGGCAAGGGCTGTCATGTGGCTGTGGCAGCTTCGGGATCTGACCGTGATTGGGGTAGGAGTTTTGTTTTCTGTGCTTGCGGCGGTCCAGACTGGGGTGATTATCCCGGCGCTTATTACGGCTGCCTATGCCTTTTTGACCATCCGTTTTGAGGATACCAGTATCCTGGATTTTATCAGCTATGCCTGCGCTTATTTTTTCAGGCAGCAATTTTTTGAATGGAGGATGACCAGATGAGCAGAAAAGGGAAACGGGAAGGAAAGACAACAGCCAAACAAAGGCTCTCCACCAGGCAGCTGATGAACACCAGGAGGATTACGGAGTACAGCCTGGAGACCTATGACGGCGATGAGCTGGTGTACTTTATGATCCGGCCTACCAATCTGTCAGTTCTTTCAGAATCCAGTGTAGGAGCGAGGGTGTATGCTCTGATGAATGTGCTCAAGGGTGTGGCGGAGATTGAGATGCTATGCTTAAACAGCCGGGAAAATTTTGAGGAGAACAAGGGATTTCTGCGCAGGCGGGCGGAAGAAGAACGCAATCCGGTCATCCGCCAGTTGCTGGAGCGGGATCAGATTTTCTTAGACCGGATTCAGGTACAGATGGCAACGGCCCGTGAATTTTTAATCCTGATCCGTCTTCGGAACCAGAAGGGAAAGGATGTGTTTTCGTATCTGGACCGCATTGAAAAGTCCCTGAAGGAACAAGGATTTGATTCCAGGCGGGCGGATGAGGAAGACATCAAACGGATTCTGGCGGTGTATTATGAGCAGAACGTGACTAGTGAGAAGTTCGAGGATTTTGACGGGGCTCGGTGGATCATTCCTGATGATTAAATGCAGGAGGCTGAAGAAACTTCAATAGGAATTGTAAAGCCAGCCTTGATGGGAACAGTAAATTGGTGGTTACGATTTAATCAAACTGTGGTATACTGTAAAAAAGATGCAATCATTATGAGAAGGAAGGAGTGGATTGCTTGAATTACCCGGAATTATTGAGAAAAAGGGATTTATACCAGTCTGGCAGGGCGTCCATCCCGGAGCTGACGCTGCAGTCCTACGAGCAGGCGTTTGAGATAGAATATACCCATAACTCTACCGCTATTGAGGGAAATACCCTGACCCTCATGGAGACAAAGGTGCTCTTAGAGGATGGGATTACCATAGGCGGGAAGAGGCTGAGGGAGATTTATGAGACTGTCAACCACCAGAAGGCATACCGCTATGTGAAGGAGTGTATCGCAAAGGAACAGCCTTTGGATGAAAAAATCATTAAGGAAATCCATGCACTGTTGATGGAGAATATTTTTGTGGGAGGGATTTACCGGAACGTAGACGTGTACATTTCCGGAGCGCAGCATACCCCGCCATCACCTGGTGAGATGTACCGGCAGGTCAAAGATTTTTATGCCGACCTCACATGGAAGGGGAAAGAAATGAACCCCATTGAGCTGGCGGCATGGACCCACGCTGAGTTTGTGCGTATCCATCCTTTCCCGGATGGCAATGGGAGGACCTCGCGCCTGATTATGAACTATCAGCTTTTAGCAAACGGATTCCCTGCCGTGTCTATCGCAAAAGAGAGCCGGCTGGATTATTTCAATGCCCTGGAAGCCTATGCGGTAGAGGGAAATCTGGCCCCATTTGCAGAAATGGTTGCAGACCTGGTCGACCACCAGATGGACCGTTACCTGGGCATGATAGTACCTTCGCAGAACATGCAGCAAAATCCAAGGATGTAACAACAGAAGAACGAAAACGGCATGACGCCGGATGCAGAGATGTGTCCGGCGCTTTTTTTGCGCCAAAATCAAGGAGGGAGAACGTTGAAACATGCAAAAACCGCCCCGGAGGCGGAAAAGGAGGATGTGCGCATCCAGGAATTTCTGGATATGATTGCGCCCTCCGTCATGAAGTTTGAAACTGACTACTTCATCTGCGGAAACACATACCGATGTGTGTGGGCACTGAGGGAGTACCCGACTTCCACAGAGGAGCAGGCGATCTTAAAACGGCTGGGGGAAAAGGATGGGGTCACCTTAAAGATTTATACCCGCCATGTCAGTGCGGCGGAGGAGCGGAAAATCATCAGCAATGCCGCCAGCAAGAACCGGCTGAATCAGTCCAGCACCAATGACTTACAGCAGACGGTCCAGGCGGAGAGCAATCTCCAGGATGTGGCGATGATTGTGGCAAGGACCCACCGCAACCGGGAGCCGCTCCTGCATACGGCTGTTTACATGGAACTGACTGCTAATGAATACGACCGCCTGAAGCTGTTACAGACGGAGGTGCTGACCGAGCTGATCCGTTCAAAACTGAACGTGGACCGGCTCCTTCTGCGCCAGCAGCAGGGCTTTCAATGTGTGATGCCAAGCGGGAGAAATGTATTCCGGGATCAGTTTGAGCGGGTTCTGCCGGCCAGCAGTGTGGCGAACCTTTATCCCTTTAATTACAGCGGGAAAACGGATCCCCGTGGTTTCTATGTGGGACGGGATAAGTTCGGGAGCAATATCTTGGTGGATTTTAACCAGAGGGCAGACGATAAGACCAACGGTTCCATCCTCATCCTGGGCAACAGCGGACAGGGAAAATCCTATCTGTTAAAGCTGATCCTGTGCAACCTGCGGGAGGCCGGGCTGAATGTCATCTGCCTGGATCCGGAAATGGAATATGAGGATCTGACCAACAATCTTGGGGGCTGCTTCATTGATCTGATGGGCGGCCGTTTTTTGATCAATCCCCTGGAGCCAAAGGTGTGGGACGAAGGGGAAGGTCTGGAAGATCCGGATGCGCCGGAAACCTTCCGGATCCGAAGCCGGCTGAGCCAGCATATCAGCTTTTTAAAAGACTTTTTCCGCTCGTATAAGGACTTCACGGACCGGGAGATTGACGTGATTGAGATTATGGTCCAACGCCTCTATGCCAGGTGCGGTCTTACGGATGAGACGGATTTTCAGATGCTGGGATCCAAAGATTATCCTACCCTTTCTGAACTGTACGGGCTGATTGAGGCGGAATATAAAGGGTTTGACAGCGGGGAGCGGCAGCTGTATACCGCAGAGCTGTTGCAGAACATCCTTTTGGGGCTCCACTCCATGTGCAGGGGACCGGAGGCAAAGTTTTTCAACGGTCATACCAATATTACGGATTCCAGCTTCGTCACTTTTGGAGTGAAAGGGGTTCTGCAGGCCAGCCGGAACCTACGTGATGCACTGCTGTTTAATACCCTTTCCTTTATGAGCAACCGGCTTCTGACCGTGGGCAATACAGTGGCGGGACTGGATGAATTTTACCTGTTCCTCTCCAACCTGACGGCGGTGGAGTATGTCCGAAATTTCATGAAACGTGTGAGAAAGAAAAACTCCTCTGTGATTCTTGCCAGTCAGAATCTGGAGGATTTTAATATTGAGGGGATTCGAGAATATACCAAGCCGCTGTTTTCTATTCCCACCCACCAGTTTCTGTTCAATGCAGGGGCTGTGGATGAGAAGTTTTATACGGACACCTTGCAGCTGGAAGCGAGTGAATTCAGACTGATCCGCTATCCACAGCGCGGTGTGTGTCTCTATAAATGCGGGAACGAGCGTTACAACCTGATGGTGACGGTACCGGATTATAAGGCGAAGCTGTTTGGAAAGGCAGGCGGTCGATGAACCAGGAGGTGGTTCCATGGATATGAAACAGCAGCGGTTTGGGATTGAGATCGAGCTGACAGGGATTGCCAGGAAGCGTGGGGCAGAGATTGTAGCCGCTTATTTTGGCACCCAGTCCTACTATGCAGGAACTTATTATGACATCTATGCTGCGCTGGATCCCCAGGGCAGGGAATGGAAGTTCATGAGCGATTCCAGCATTAAACCGGAGAGAAAAGAAGGAAAGAACCGTGTGGGAGCCAGTGACAGCTTCCAGACTGAAATGGTGAGTCCCATCTGCCGGTATGAGGATATCGAGACCATACAGGAATTGGTGCGGAAGCTGCGGGAGGCGGGAGCCCTGGCGAATTCCAGCTGCGGGATCCATGTGCATATCAATGCGGAACCGTTTGATGCCAGAACCCTTCGTAATATCACTAATATCATGGCAGCCAAGGAAGATCTGATCTATAAAGCTCTGGGGGTGTCCGTGGATCGACAGCATCGGTGGTGTCAGCCAGTAGACACACGATTTTTGGAAGAATTAAACAGAAGAAAACCAAAGAGTATGGAGGCAGTGGAACGGATCTGGTATAACGGGGAGAGCCGCAGAGACCAGCATTATGATGATAGCCGCTATCATTGTCTGAACCTTCATTCTGTTTTTCAGAAAGGAACAGTGGAATTTCGTCTGTTCAATGGGACGCTTCATGCAGGCAAGATTAAGGCCTATATCCAGTTTTGTCTGGCGATTGGCGCCCAAGCGCTGAATCAGTCCTGCGCTAGCAGAAGAAAAACTCAGACCAGCAATGAGAAGTATACATTCCGCACTTGGCTTTTACGGCTAGGATTAAATGGGGAAGAATTCGCCACAGCTCGTCAACATCTGCTGGCAAATCTGCCGGGCTGTATTGCCTGGAAGGATCCGGCTCAGGCGGAAGCACAAAAGGAAAGAATGCGACAGAAGCGGGAGAAGGAATTGGCAGAACGGATCCAGAGACAGGAAACCATTCATCCAATTGAGGAATTAGAATCAGCTGGGGAAGCACAGGAATCCCCGGCTTTTTGTATGCGAATGTGACAGGAGGAAGCAAATTGAAAGGAAAACAAAGACTTTATATTGCCTATGGGAGCAATCTGAATCTGGAGCAGATGGCATTTCGTTGTCCGACTGCGAAGGTAGTAGGAAAGAGTGAATTAAAGGATTACGAACTGTTATTTCGGGGAGGCCGCAGGGGGGCTGTGGCAACCGTAGAACCTAAAGAAGGGAGTACTGTGCCGGTGCTGATCTGGGAGATCCAAAACAGAGATGAGGTATCGCTGGATCTTTATGAAGGGTATCCGAATTTCTATGATAAGCAGATGCTGGAGATTGAACTGGATGGAAAAATTGTTCCGGCCATGGTTTATGTGATGACACCAGGGCATTCATTTGGAATTCCCTCTGACCATTATGCCAATGTAATCTGGCAAGGGTACGAAACGGCAGGGTTTGAAACCCAGTTTCTGGAGGACGCAATCGAACATGCTTATCAGCTTGTACAGAAACAGGAAAGAGAGGGAGACTTCTATCAGCAGAGCCTGTTTCATATGGGGGGCTATGATGGAATGAAATAAATCCTGATGCGTCAGATGAATATCTCGATAAAAAGTGTGGAAGGAGTGATTTTATGGCCGTCTCAGCTGCCGCTGTGACAGCAAAACTGGTAGCGCTTACCCTATCTGACTGGAATGGGCGGACTGTGGTTTTTTCTGTTATTGCAGCATTAGTAACCCCTGTTATTTTAATTGCCACCATGATTATGTGCACGCTTTCTGGGACTGTAGACCATAACATTTCTGCTGTCCAGCTGTCCTTTCATGGAGGGTATTTGTCCTCAAAGGTGCCAGCAGAGTATCGGATGTACATCGAAAATATGCAGGACAGTTTTGAAAAACTGGATGGGGTGTTAAATGAAATCAATGGTATGGCAGAAGCCGAAGAAGTAGATCCCTACCAGGTAAAAGCGATTTTTTATGCCCTGTTTTTTGGTAAGGAGTACCCTCGGATGGATGAGGGGGACTATCGGGCATTCGCAGATTGTTTTGTAGAGTATGAGGAGAGGGAGGGTGAAGAGGGAGAAACCTATACAGTTGCAATTCCAATCCAAAGCCTGAATCTGGTCTACGGAAATCTTGCTGCAGAATTAAACCAGGAGGTTTCTCTGGAAGATAAAACGAATGTACAGCGCATCTATATGCTGGCAAAATACGGTGTGAGTGTACCAGGTGGAAATGGTCTTCCTCCCGGACAGGCTATGGGAGATGGGAGTTTTTACG
>OGYI01003299.1_pt1 | contig 10242 bp, 10 predicted proteins | sample 1576521 | NCBI WGS metagenome assembly OGYI01 (sample SAMEA3541484, study PRJEB24748) | human gut metagenome | biome: human gut; feature: human-associated habitat; material: faeces | place: China | collected 2012
GAGGAAGACTTCGAAGAAGGTTATGAGGAAGATTATATGGAAGATGGTATGGAGGAATAATGGTCGCAAAGAAAGTTCCTATGCGGCAGTGTACCGGCTGCCGGGAGATGAGAAGCAAGCGTGATATGATTCGGGTGATAAAAACGGCGGAAAATGAAATTTGTATCGATGCCACCGGACGGAAAAACGGCCGGGGCGCTTATATATGTCCAAATATGGATTGTCTGAAGCAGGCCATGAAAAATCGGGGACTGGAGCGGTCTTTAAAAACAGCCATACCGGAAACGGTCTATCAGCAGTTGGAAGAGGAGATGAGTCATATTGACAAAGGATAAAGTGTTATCTTATCTTGGATTGGCTGCCAGAGCAAGGAAAATCCAAAGCGGAGAGTTTTCTACGGAGAAATCTGTAAAAAGCGGGAAGGCGGCGCTGGTCATTGTGGCGGCGGATGCCTCGGATAATACAAAGAAAAAGTTTACAAATATGTGTACCTTTTATAAAGTGCCTATGTATATTTATGGTACGAAAGAGACATTGGGAGCTTCCATTGGCAGAGAGCTTCGGGCCTCTTTAGCTTTGGAAGATACTGGTTTTTGTAACGCCATAAAGAAACAGATTGATTCAGAACGGATGTAGACGGAGGTAGGTATATGTCAAAAATAAGAGTACATGAATTAGCGAAAGAATTAAATAAAAGCAGCAAGGACATTATTTATGCATTGAAAGGTCATGGTGTGATCGTTGAAAGTCATATGAGCACCATTGGCGATGATCATGCGGATAAGATCAGAAAGTATTTTACAGCGCCGCCGGCGAAGGAACCGGAGGCTCCAAAAGCGGTACTACAGGAAAAAGCGCCGGTAAAGCCGGCGTCGACAGCCGGTGAGCGTCGTCCATTAAATAATAATGGCGGCCAGAACCGCCAGGGAGGCAACGGCGAGCGCCGCCCGTTTAATAATAATGGCCAGAATCGTCAGGGAGGCAACGGCGAGCGTCGACCATATAATAATGGCGGCCAGAACCGCCAGGGAGGCAACGGCGAGCGCCGTCCATATAATAATGGTGGACAGAACCGTCAGGGAGGCAACGGCGAGCGTCGACCATATAATAATGGTGGACAGAACCGCCAGGGAGGCAACGGCGAACGCCGCCCGTTTAATAATAATGGCCAGAATCGTCAGGGCGGTTACAATAACAACCGGGGCGGCCGCGGAGAAGGCAAGTTCAATCTGGATAATGCCATCAGCAAAGAAGTTGTTGTTTCCAAGGATACATCCCGTGAAAATCGGAGAAACTATAAAGATAAAGAGAAGCCGGTGAAGAGTGTCACTGATGGAAGAAACAGCAAGAAAGGCTTTGGCGGCAAGCCACTGTCCAAGAAATCGAATCTTCAGCCGCCGACACAGAAGCCGAAGCCGGTTGTGGAAAAGGTTACCAATATTATTCTTCCAGAGGTTGTTACGATTAAAGAACTGGGAGATAAGATGAAGGTCTCCGCTGCTGAAATTGTTAAGAAATTATTCCTCGGCGGTAAGATGGTCACTTTGAATACAGAGATCACTTATGACGAAGCGGAAGAAATCGCATTGGAATACGACGTGCTCTGTGAACATGAAGTCGTTATTGATCCGATTGAGGAAATTCTCAAAGAAGAGGAAGAGAAAGAAGAAGATTTACAGCCAAGACCACCGGTAGTCTGTGTTATGGGCCATGTTGACCACGGTAAAACGTCCATTCTGGATGCTATCCGTAATACCCATGTCACTACAGGAGAGGCCGGCGGTATCACTCAGCATATTGGCGCTTATGTGGTAGATGTAAAGGGTGAAAAAATTACTTTCCTCGATACTCCGGGACATGAAGCGTTCACTGCCATGCGTTTGCGTGGCGCCCAGTCTACGGATATTGCGATTCTGGTAGTTGCTGCCGATGATGGCGTTATGCCTCAGACGATAGAGGCCATCAGTCATGCAAAGGCGGCCGGTATTGAAGTTATCGTTGCCATTAACAAGATTGATAAGCCGAGCGCCAACGTGGAGCGTGTCAAACAGGAATTGACGGAATACGAATTGGTTCCTGAAGACTGGGGTGGAACAACCCTGTTTGTTCCTGTGTCCGCTCATACAGGTGAAGGTTTGGATGACTTACTGGATTCCATTCTTCTTCAGGCTGAAATGTGTGAATTAAAAGCCAATCCGGACCGTAGAGCAAGAGGTCTTGTAATTGAGGCTCAGCTGGATAAGGGAAAAGGCCCTGTGGCAACCGTTCTCGTCCAGAAGGGAACCCTTCACGTGGGTGATTGTCTGGCCATTGGTTCTGCCTTCGGAAAGGTTCGTGCCATGGTAGATGATAAGGGCCGCCGTGTAAAAGAAGCTGGTCCATCCATCCCTGTGGAGATTCTTGGTCTGAATGATGTGCCGGAAGCCGGAGAGGTATTTATTTCTACCAATACTGAAAAAGAGGCACGTTCTATTTCTGAGACATTTATTGCACAGAAGAAGGAAAAACTCCTGGCAGATACAAAATCCAAGTTATCACTGGATGGCCTGTTTGATCAGATCCAGGCCGGACAGATTAAAGAGCTGAACCTGATCGTCAAAGCCGATGTTCAGGGTTCTGTGGAAGCTGTAAAACAGAGTCTGCTGAAACTTTCCAATGATGAGGTAGCTATTAAGATCATTCATGGCGGTGTTGGTGCGATCAATGAATCCGATGTTACTCTGGCATCTACCTCAAATGCCATTATTATCGGTTTCAATGTACGTCCGGATAATATGGCAAAGACAGTGGCAGAGACGGAAAAAGTCGATATGCGTCTGTACCGGGTAATTTACAACGCCATTGAGGATATCGAAGCAGCCATGAAAGGTATGCTTGACCCTGAATTCCGTGAAAAGATCACCGGACATGCAGAAGTGCGCCAGACCTACAAAGTATCCGGCGTGGGTACGATCATCGGCGGATATGTGCTTGACGGAAAGATCGAGCGGAATTCTAAAGTTCGTCTCCTTCGTGACAATGTGGTCATTCATGAAGGTGAACTGGCATCTCTGAAACGTTTCAAGGATGATGTGAAAGAAGTGGCCGCCGGTTATGAATGCGGTATGTCCCTTGAAAAGTATAATGATATTAAAGAAGGCGATCAGCTAGAAGTCTTCGTTATGGAAGAGATTCCAAGATAGAAAGGAATTATATGAGAAAAAACAGTATTAAAAATACCCGTATCAACGGAGAAGTTCAGCGAGAACTGGGGCGGATTATTTCGCGCGAGATTAAAGACCCGAGGATTTCTTCGCTGACCTCCGTGGTAGCGGTGGAAGTGGCTCCGGATTTAAAGAGCTGTAAAGCGTATATCAGCGTTCTTGGTGACGAGGCGGCACAGAAAGCGACGCTGGAAGGGTTAAACAGTGCAATGGGCTTTATCCGTAAAGAGCTGGCCCATTCGGTGAATCTGAGAAATACACCGGCCATCACTTTTATTATGGATCAGTCGATTGAATACGGCGTCAATATGTCAAAAATGATTTCGGAAGTCAATAAGGATTTAAAAGAGGAAGATGAGGATGAGGAGCTTTCTTGAAAATCAGATCATGGGGAGCCAGACAGTTGCCATTGCCGGTCATACCCGACCGGATGGTGATTGTGTCGGTTCCTGCATGGGACTTTACAATTATATCAGAGAAAACTATCCGGATATTTCGGTGGATGTTTATCTCGAGCCGATCAGCGGCAGCTATAAGCTGGTAAAGGGAGTGGAAGAGATTCAGCAGCCGGGAACAGAGCCGAAAGTGTATGATCTGTTCATCTGTCTGGATACCAGTCAAAAGGACCGGCTGACACAGGGCGCTGAGCTTTATTTTGATATGGCAAAGGCAACGATCAATGTGGACCATCATGTGAGCAATGCCCAATTTGCCCAGGTGAATCATGTTGTGGGAGAGGCCAGCTCGGCCAGTGAAGTGGTGTATGATCTTCTGGACAGGGACAAAATCGGTCTGGCTGCGGCAGAGGCTCTGTATATGGGGATTATCTGTGATTCGGGTGTGTTTAAATATTCCAGTACCAGTGAGCATACCATGCAGATTGCCGGACATCTGATAGCTATTGGCGTGGACAGCGGCCGCTTTATCGATGAAGTTTTTTACGAGCGTTCCTATACCCAGGCGCAGCTTTTGGGGCAGGCGCTTTTAAACAGTATCTGCGTTTTTGAAGGTCGCTGTATTTATACGGTCGTTCAACGGGAAATGTTTGAGCGGTTCGGTGCGGATCATAATGACTTAGAAGGCATTGTGGAGCAGCTCCGTCTGACGAAGGGCATCGAGGTAGCGATTCTTATCTCTGAAACGAAAGAGGGAACATGCAAATTCAGTTTCCGATCGAAGCGTTATGTGGATGTCAATAAAGTGGCGGCGATCTTCGGCGGCGGAGGTCATGTAAGGGCTGCAGGATGTACGGTTCATGGCAGCTATAAAGAACCTTTAAAAACGTTTTTAGAGGCGATAGAAGGGCAGCTGGAGACAGATGTATAACGGAATTATTAATATTTATAAAGAAGCAGGATTCACTTCCCATGATGTGGTGGCGAAGCTTCGGGGAATATTAAAACAAAAGAAAATCGGACATACAGGAACGTTGGACCCGGAGGCGGTCGGCGTTCTCCCGGTCTGCCTTGGCAAAGGGACGAAGGTCTGTGACCTGCTGACGGATAAGGATAAAGTCTATGAGACGGTCATGCGGCTCGGCGTGGTTACAGATACCCAGGATATGACAGGAAATGTTCTGAGAGAGTCGCCGGTCCATGTGACACGAGAAGAACTGGAAGCAGTCATGCGTCAGTTTCTCGGTGATTATGACCAGATTCCGCCCATGTATTCGGCATTGAAGGTCCAGGGGAAAAAATTATATGAACTGGCCCGGGAAGGCCGGGTCATTGAGAGAAAACCCCGTCGGGTACAAATATTGGGGCTGGAGCTGCGTGGGATGGAAGAAGATGGGATTCACGTACATATGCGTGTGCACTGTTCAAAAGGTACGTATATCCGCACTTTGTGCCATGATATCGGTGAGAGGCTTGGCTGCGGGGCAGCCATGGAAAAGCTTATCCGTACCCGGGTCGGCGTTTTTAAAATTGAGGATGCCTTGACACTGGCCCAGGTGGAAGTCTGTGTTCAGAATCAGAAGATCGATCACCTCATCCGCTCCATCGACAGTATGTTCAGCATGTGGCCGGCAGGACGAACCGGTGCGGCGGTTGACCGCCTGTTATATAATGGAAATATGCTTTACAGGAAGGATATGGTCCTTGAAGAAAAAAGAGAGCCGGAATCCGGTGAGAAATTTCGGATTTACGACAGTCAGGGACAGTTTTGTGCGGTCTATGTTTATGACGGACGGCACAGAATGTTTAAAAATGAAAAAATGTTTGTGTAATCGGTAGGAGATTCGGCATGATTTATATTACAGGAACAAGAGATATACATTTGGAAAATACGGCAGTGGCACTGGGAAAGTTTGACGGCCTTCACCGGGGACACCAGATTTTGATAGAAAAGATTAAACAGCATAAGGCGGAAGGCCTTAAGGCCGTCATGTTTACATTCGATTTTCATCCGGCATCACTTTTGTCGAATAAGCCGCTGGATTTAATCTTTACCCGGGAGGAACGGGTAAAGTGGGCGGAGAAAATGGGTATCGACGTGTTGATTGAATTTCCTTTTACAAAAGAGACTTCCGGAATTGAGGCAGAAGATTTTGTAAAGGATGTTCTTGTGGATGGGCTGGGGGCTAAAGCCATTGTTTCCGGCAGTGATTTCCATTTCGGACATGAGCGTCGGGGAAATGTGGACATGTTGATCGAACTTGGAAAGACAATGGGTTTTACAGCGGACGTCTGTCAGAAACTGCAGATTGAAGCGCCGATTTATGAGAACGGGCGGTTTACCGGACGAAAGGAATTTAAGGACGTGAGCAGCACCCTTATTCGTGAAGCTATCCGACGGGGAGATATGGAGTTTGCCACAGCAATGCTTGGAGCGCCCTTTGCGGTGTCGGGAGAAGTGGTTCACGGCCGCCAGCTTGGCCGGAAACTGGGTATGCCGACGGCAAATGTGATGCCGCCGATGCATAAGATCATGCCGCCGAACGGCGTCTATTCATCACGGACCATTGTTGGCGATTATATCTATCATTCGGTGACAAACATTGGTTTTAATCCGACCGTTGCGGAGAACAACAGTAAACGGATGGAAACCTATGTGTATGATTTTTCAGGCAGCCTTTACGGTAAGGAGATTGAAGTTCAGCTCTTCCGTTTTGAGCGGCCGGAAATGAAATTCGACGGTGTGGATGCACTGAAGAATCAGATTCATAAAGATAAGGCAGGAACCATGGAATATTTTGGAACCCATCCGGATTTATAAAATTTCAAAACCTTCATGAGGATATTATTCAGTCATACAAGAGTCGCCTTGGGGGCACCTTTTTTGCAGAGGGTGCCCCCAAGGTGCGTTTTTGTTGCCTAAGCATCTGTCAGTCTGACGACTCGTCGGGTGACAGAGGAATTAATACAGTACAGATTTCGAACGAATGTTTGAAAAAAGAACATATGTGTGATATAATATAAGTGATGGCAAAAAGATTTTGATTGACTGAAGGGGGCAGAGAAATGGAATATATGGCGCCAGAGGACCCGTTACAGAAGAAATTGATGATTTTAGCAGATGCAGCTAAATATGATGTGGCGTGTACATCTTCGGGAGTGGATCGAAAAAGTGGTGGTAAAGGCATGGGAAATTCCAGAGCATGCGGAATTTGTCACAGCTTTGCGTCTGATGGCCGGTGCATATCGTTATTGAAAATATTATTGTCCAATGATTGTATATATGATTGTAAATATTGCAAAAATCGGTTGAGTAATGATGTGCCGAGGGCAACCTTTACACCGGAAGAAATCTGCCGGCTTACTATGGGGTTTTATCGGAGAAATTACATCGAAGGGCTTTTTTTAAGTTCCGGCGTGGTGAAAAATCCTCATTATACGATGGAGTTGATCTTGGAGACACTGCGCCTTTTGCGTGATAAATACCAGTTTCATGGATATATTCATGTAAAATCCATTCCGGGAGCAGATGAAGAATTAATTCGAAGAGCCGGTTTTTATGCGGACCGAATGAGTTGTAATCTGGAATTGCCAACGGCAGAAGGATTAAAAAAACTTGCACCGAATAAAGACCGGAAGATGATCCTGAAACCACTGCGTCAGGTGCAGAAGGGAATTTTAGAGAACAAGGAAGAATTGATGGTGTATCGCCATGCGCCGAAATTTGTTCCTGCGGGGCAGAGCACCCAGGTCATGGTTGGAGCTACGCCGGAAAGTGATTACCAGATTATTTCAGTGGCGGAAGCTCTGTATAAAAAGTTTGCTCTGCGACGGGTATTTTATTCGGCTTATGTTGCCGTGAATGAAGACAACCTGCTTCCTTCGGTGGATACGAAACCGCCTCTTTTGAGGGAACATCGTCTCTATCAGGCAGATTGGCTTTTGAGATATTACGGATTTCGGGCCGATGAACTGTTGAGCGAGCAGCACGATTCTTTTAATATCGCACTGGACCCAAAGTGCGACTGGGCGCTTCGGAATCTTGATCAGTTTCCGGTGGAAGTGAATCGAGCATCTTATGAGATGCTCCTCAGAGTGCCGGGAATCGGGGTGACGGGGGCACGTCGAATTTGTCAGGCCCGTCGTCATACCACATTGAATTTTAATGATCTGAAGAGAATAGGCGTTGTTCTGAAGCGGGCTGTTTATTTTATTACCTGTTCAGGCAAGATGATGTACCGGATAAATTTTAATGAAGATTCAATCACGAGAAACCTTCTTTCTGTACATGAGCGGCTTCCGATAGAAGTCCGGGAATCGGTTTCCGGTTATCATCAATTATCGTTGTTTGATGATCGTCAGGCTGGTCAGTGGCAGATTCCGCTGCCGTCTCTGGAGGAGGCGGTCGTATGAAAACACCAAGAATTTATATGTGTGAGGATTCGTTGGAGGGCATTTTATCTGCCGTTCATGCGGCTTATATGAGTCGCTATGGTCATGAATATCAATCTATTGAAGCGGGAGATTATGTGGAACCCTCTTTATTTGCCGAGATGATTCCCATAGAGACAGATGTGGATAAGGCGATGCGGGTGGCGGATGCGGTGATTCACAAAATTTCCGGTTATGCCTGGCATCTGGTAAAGTATGCGGCCATGTCCTGTTATATGGATAAAGCAGATACAATTTATCGATTCCTTGTTTTAGGTTTTCGTGTCGGCCAGAATGTGACGGAACAGCTGGCAGACCCGGTCGTGAACCGGATGCTGAAACTGGAAAGAGGTGTTATGCGGGAAAAGGACCATTTCTATGGTTTTGTTCGTTTCAGGGAATTAAACAGCGGAATCCTTTTTGCAAAAATAGCACCGAAACATCATCAGCTGCCTTTGGCGGCAGAACATTTTGCCGATCGATATCCGACGGAAAACTGGATGATTTATGATGAACGGCGGCATGAAGTATGTGTTCATGAAGCAGGCAGGGGCTGGTGGATCACAAAGGATGTGACCCCGTCTCAGCGGATGATTTCCGATGTTTCCGATAGTCAGAGACAATTTGAAGAGTGGTGGAAGCAGTTTTATGAGGCGATTGGCATCAGAGAGCGTGAAAATCCCCGTTGCCGTATGAGCATGATGCCGAAAATGTACTGGAGCAACATGCCGGAAATGATGGGAAAGTAACCGTTGAAAATCCTTGTTTTGACAGGTATACTGTATCCGGGAGGAATGTGAGATGAGTAAAATTATTTTGGCTTCCGCATCTCCGAGAAGGCGGGAACTGTTAACACAGATTGGATTGAAATTTGAAATCATACCCAGTCAGAAAGAAGAAAAAATGCAGGGGAACAGTCCGGCCCAGATTGTTATGGGCCTGGCTATGGACAAGGCTGAGGATATATTTACTCAGCTCGGCGGCGCCGGGAAGCCGGATGTGCTGGTCATCGGGGCGGATACGATTGTAGCGCTGGACAATATGATTTTAGGAAAGCCAAAGGATGAAGCAGATGCCCTGAAAACGCTCCAGTTTCTTCAGGGAAAGACGCATCAGGTCTATACGGGTGTCTGCATGATGATGGCCGATAAGACCCAGGTGTTTTATGAAAAAACGGATGTGACCATGTATCCCGCGGATGAAGAACAGCTGAGAGAATATATCCGCACCGGAGAACCGATGGATAAAGCGGGCAGTTATGCGATTCAAGGAAGGGGTTCGGTGTTTATCCGGGAGATTCACGGAGACTACAATAATGTAGTCGGATTTCCGGTGGCTCAGATATGGCAGCGGCTCATGCGGGATGAAATGGCGCGAAAGATTGTGATTGAGAATAAAGAATGATTGCATCCGATGAGCAGTCGTGCTAAAATAGTAAGGATTAAGCTATATTTTAGAGTAAGGGGCTTTTTATGTCGAATTATGATGTTGTGGATGAAAAATTTCATCAATTCGTTCAACAATTTCATACAGAAGAACAGAGGGTATTGTTGGCTTTTTATCGTGAACTGGTCGGAAAACGGAAGATACCTTATAAGATCAAAGACAGGAATTTTTCAGTGAATGTTCAGATGAGCCAGGGCTTTGCCATTGATGTGGAATTTCAGGATGTGTTGATTGAGGATGGTCGCCACCCAAAAGAAATCTTTATGGAGAATCTGCGGGGCGAGCGTCTGGAGAATGGTCGTTACCGGCTGAGTTTTACAAATCGTCCCGCATCTGCGGGAGAGGGACAGATACCAAAGGAAAGTGCATTTTCTTTTGCATCCTTCCGGGGCGGTGTCCGGCTTTGGAACTATCGTGTACATACATTGAAGTTGGAAAGTGACTCTATTGGCTTGCCATGGAGTCTTGTGTATGAAACGATGGAAGCCATTGAACAGAAAAGTCAGGTATTGGGTGAACATTTTCTGAACGTTTATGAGCAAAAAGCCTTAAAAATATTTAAATTTATGAAACCTTACCTTCAACTTTATTTGGCGCCTACAACACAGATCGGTTTCGGCAAGTCTACGGTACTTTATGATTCTGAACAGGTGGAGTGGACATTGGATTCGTCTCAAATGAAAGAAGGAGCAGAGTTTTTTGCCAGTCTGGGCTTAAGACGACTTTCCGGTTACTTTACGAAAAATAAATGTAACGATAAAGAACTT
>OGYI01003305.1_pt1 | contig 10215 bp, 8 predicted proteins | sample 1576521 | NCBI WGS metagenome assembly OGYI01 (sample SAMEA3541484, study PRJEB24748) | human gut metagenome | biome: human gut; feature: human-associated habitat; material: faeces | place: China | collected 2012
CCTGTGGTCGCAAGATCGTGTGGGTTCAAGTCCCATCTCCTGCATTATTTTTTTTCTTTTGTTACGAATGCCAGAGTTGCGTATAAGGTTGGCTGTGAGGCACAGGATGTCTCTTTTATTCAGACTCGGATCCAGTAGCTTTTTTCTGTTGTGCAATTTTTTTCAGCACAACAGAATTTTTTTTTGCTCATATTTTGTTGAAAAAAGCATTTTGCTATGATACAATCTTGAAGATTTAGGATAAAATAAGAAAGAAAATGATATAAGAAAGGGAGATTGTATGAAAGCATTTCTGATATTAGAAGATGGCCATGTATTTACAGGAACCAGCATTGGTTCTGCAAGGGAAGTCATCAGTGAGATTGTTTTTAATACTTCCATGACCGGTTATCTGGAAGTAATGACAGACCCGTCTTACGCAGGACAGGCGGTATGCATGACCTATCCATTAATAGGAAATTACGGAATCTGTTATGATGACCAGGAATCCACCAGACCGTGGATCGACGCATTTATCGTACGTGAATTATCCCGTGTTCCAAGCAATTTCAGAAGCGTTGACACCATTCAGCATTTCTTGACCAAGCATGATATTCCTGGAATTGCAGGAATCGACACCAGAGCTCTTACCAAGATCCTCCGTGAGAAAGGTACCATGAACGGTATGATCACAGTGGATGAAAATTATGACTTAAACGCAATTCTCCCCAAGTTAAAAGCATATACAACTGGTAAAGTAGTGGAAAAAGTAACCTGCCGTGAGAAAGAAATCCTTCCTGGAAATGGTCCGAAGGTAGCCCTCATGGATTTTGGTGCGAAACGTAATATTGCCCGTTCCTTGAACAAGCGCGGATGTCAGGTAACTATTTACCCGGCTCTTACACCGGCCGAGGAGATCCTTGGAGATCATCCGGACGGAATCATGCTCAGCAATGGCCCTGGAGACCCGAAAGAATGCACTTCTATTATTAAAGAAGTAAAGAAACTTTACGATTCCGATGTTCCGATTTTTGCAATCTGTCTTGGACATCAGCTGATGGCACTTGCAACAGGCGGAGATACCTATAAGATGAAATATGGTCACCGCGGTGGAAACCATCCGGTAAAAGACCTTACAACAGGCAGAGTTTACATCTCTTCCCAGAATCATGGCTACGTAGTAGATGCCAAGGACCTTGAGGAGAAAAACATTGCTCATCCTGCATTTGTGAACGTAAATGACGGAACAAACGAAGGAATGGCATACGTTGGAAAGAATATTTTCACTGTACAGTTCCATCCGGAGGCATGCCCGGGACCGCAGGATTCCAGTTACCTGTTTGACAGATTTATGGATATGATGGGAGGAAATAAATAATGCCAAGAAATAAAGACATTAAAAAAGTACTTGTTATTGGTTCCGGTCCGATCATCATCGGCCAGGCAGCAGAGTTTGACTATGCAGGAACACAGGCCTGCCGTTCCCTGAAAGAAGAAGGTCTGGAGGTTGTTCTTCTGAACTCCAATCCGGCTACAATCATGACAGATAAAGATATTGCAGACCGTGTTTACATTGAGCCTCTTACCGTAGAAGTGGTAGAGCAGCTGATCCTGAAAGAGAAGCCAGACAGCGTTCTTCCTACCCTGGGCGGTCAGGCAGGTCTGAACCTTGCCATGGAGCTGGATGAGAAAGGCTTCCTGAAAGAACATAATGTAAGACTGATCGGTACTACAGCCCAGACCATTAAGAAAGCTGAGGATCGTCAGGAATTCAAAGATACCATGGAGAAAATCGGCGAGCCGGTTGCAGCCTCCAAGGTTGTTACCACAGTGGAGGATGGTCTTGCATTTACCAATACCATTGGCTATCCGGTTGTTCTTCGTCCTGCTTACACACTTGGCGGAAGCGGCGGCGGAATTGCACACAATGAATACGAGCTTCGTGAGATCCTGGAGAATGGTCTTCGTCTTTCCCGTGTTGGAGAGGTTCTGGTAGAGCGCTGTATCGCAGGCTGGAAAGAAATCGAGTATGAGGTAATGCGTGACAGTGCAGGAAACTGCATCACTGTCTGCAATATGGAGAACATTGACCCGGTTGGTGTCCACACAGGAGACTCCATCGTAGTTGCTCCGTCCCAGACTCTTGGAGACAAAGAGTACCAGATGCTCCGTACCTCTGCTCTGAACATTATCACAGAGCTTGGAATTACAGGCGGATGTAACGTTCAGTACGCACTGAAACCAGACAGCTTCGAATACTGTGTTATCGAGGTTAACCCTCGTGTAAGCCGTTCCTCTGCACTTGCAAGTAAGGCAACTGGTTACCCGATCGCGAAGGTTGCAGCGAAGATCGCACTTGGATATACACTGGATGAGATCCCGAATGCCATCACTGGAAAAACATACGCAAGTTTCGAGCCGATGCTTGACTACTGTGTTGTTAAGATCCCGAGACTTCCATTTGATAAATTTATCACAGCTAAGAGAACCCTTACCACTCAGATGAAAGCTACCGGTGAGGTTATGAGTATCTGCCATAACTTTGAGGGTGCTCTTATGAAAGCAATCCGTTCTTTGGAGCAGCATGTTGACAGTCTGATGTCTTACGATTTTACACAGCTTACAGATGAGGAACTGCTGGATGAGCTGGCAATCGTGGACGACCGCAGAATCTGGAAGATTGCAGAAGCAATCCGCCGTGGTATGCCGCAGTCCATGCTTCATGACATTACCCAGATCGACATCTGGTTCATTGACAAGCTGGCAATCCTTGTTGGAATGGAAAATGCCCTGAAGACCAGAAAACTTACCAAAGAGCTTCTTTTGGAAGCAAAACGTATGGAGTTCCCGGACTACATCATTGCCCGTCTTACAGGCAAAACAGAAGAAGAGATCAAAGATCTTCGTGCAGATTACGGTATCAAGGCTGCTTATAAGATGGTAGATACCTGTGCAGCAGAGTTTGCAGCTGCAACTCCATATTACTATTCTGTATATGGTGATGAAGGCACTGAGAATGAGGCAATTGCCACACCGGATAAGAAAAAGATCCTGGTACTTGGCTCCGGCCCGATCCGTATTGGACAGGGTATTGAGTTTGACTTCTGCTCTGTACACTGTACCTGGGCTTTTGCAAAAGAAGGATATGAAACTATCATTATCAACAACAACCCAGAGACAGTTAGTACAGACTTTGATATTGCAGATAAACTGTATTTCGAGCCTCTTACACCGGAAGATGTTGAGAATATTGTAAATATTGAGAAACCGGACGGAGCTGTTGTACAGTTCGGTGGACAGACCGCCATCAAGCTGACAGAAGCCCTTACCAAGATGGGCGTAAAGATCCTTGGAACATCTGCTGAGAATGTAGACGCTGCTGAGGACCGTGAGCTGTTCGATGAAATCCTGGAGAAATGTCAGATTCCGAGACCGAAGGGACACACTGTATTTACCGCAGAAGAGGCGAAGAAAGCAGCAAATGAGCTGGGCTATCCGGTTCTGGTTCGTCCTTCCTACGTACTTGGCGGACAGGGCATGAGAATTGCTGTAAGCGATGAGGATGTGGAAGAGTACATTGGTGTGATCAACCAGATTGCACAGGAGCATCCGATTCTTGTTGACAAGTACCTGATGGGAAAAGAAATCGAGGTTGATGCCGTTTGCGATGGCGAGGACATCCTGATTCCTGGTATTATGGAGCATATTGAGCGTGCCGGAATCCACTCTGGTGACAGTATTTCCGTATATCCGGCAAGAACCATCAGCGAGAAAGCCAAAGAGACTATTGCAGAGTACACCAGACGTCTTGCAAGAGCACTTCATGTAGTGGGTATGATCAATATCCAGTTCATCGTTCTTGGGGATGATGTATATGTAATCGAGGTTAATCCACGTTCCAGCCGTACCGTACCTTACATCAGCAAAGTTACCGGAATCCCGATTGTACCGCTGGCAACCAAGGTAATCCTTGGATACAAACTGAAAGATATGGGCTATGAGCCTGGTCTTCAGCCAGAGGCAAAACACATTGCCATCAAGATGCCGGTATTCTCCTTCGAGAAGATCCGCGGCGCTGATATCAGCCTTGGACCGGAGATGAAATCTACCGGTGAGTGCCTTGGTATTGCAGAGACCTTCAATGAGGCTCTTTACAAAGCATTCCTTGGAGCTGGAATTCGTCTGCCGAAGTATAAGAACATGATCATGACTGTAAGACCGGAAGAGCAGGAGGACGCTGTACCGATCGCTAAGAGATTTGAGGCACTTGGATACCGCATCTATGCCACAAGAGGAACTGCCAATACTCTGAAAGAGCATGGTGTTAAGGTGATCCGTACCAACAAGCTGGAGCAGCCGGCACCGAACCTTATGGACTTGATCCTTGGTCATAAGATTGATGTGGTTATTGATATCCCATCCCAGGGTGTTGAGCATCAGAAGGATGGTTTCGTGATCAGACGTAATGCTATTGAGACAGGTGTAAATGTTCTTACCAGCCTTGATACTGCAGAGGCTCTGGTAACAAGTCTGGAAAACACAGATGCTAACAAGCTGAGCCTGATTGATATTGCGACTATTGCAAGAAGGTAATAAACACGCTCTAAGACATTAAACAAAGGTTACTGTTCACTCCGTTCACAGTAACGCGCTTCGCGATGCACAGAAATCATGCATTCGCATGATTTCGCGCCGCAATTCTCGGGTTTTCTGTGAACTTTGTTCACAAAAAACGCCTCGCGGAACGTTACCAGTGAACAGTAACAAACAAAGGCTAAATTTTGCGAAAAATGCAAAATACAAGTTTACGAAAGCAAAGTTGTGTAATATACTAAAGAGGACGGAGAAGTTCAGGTCTCCGTCCTCATTTTGTTGAAGTGAGTGCGATGGAGATTACGGATCAGTCAGAATGGGTACGGCGCAGCTGATTTGAGAAAGTGAGGCAGCTGAAGTATTTTCCGCGCATTCATAAGAAAGGGGTAGAAATGGATATTATCGAACTTTTAAAGGTAATTTTCCTGGGTATTGTTGAGGGAATTACTGAGTGGCTCCCTATCAGCAGCACCGGGCATATGATCCTGGTTGATGAATTTATTCATCTGAATGTTTCACAGGATTTTATGGACGTATTTCTGGTTGTGATCCAGCTTGGAGCCATCCTTGCAGTTGTTGTTTTGTATTGGAATAAGCTGTGGCCTTTTTACATAAAGAAGCTTCCAAGAAGAACCCAGATGGCTATTGCGAAGAAGCCCAAATGGGCACAGGTGATCCTGAATTTTGTGGAGCGCTTCTGCGATAAAGAGAAATGGGTGCTGTGGTTTAAGATTGTGGTAGCATGTCTGCCGACCATTGTGATCGCACTTCCGTTTGATGATTTCATTGAAGAACATTTTAATAACTATGTGGTTGTTGCCATTGCACTGATCGTCTACGGTGTTCTGTTTATTATTGTGGAAAACTATAATAAAAGCAGAGAGCCGCAGTGCACAAGTCTGGAAGATTTATCTTTCAAGACGGCGTTTCTCATCGGCTGTTTTCAGGTGCTTTCCGTTATTCCAGGAACATCCAGATCTGGTTCTACCATCATTGGAGGAATCCTGGTTGGTACTTCCCGTACCGTTGCAGCTGAGTTCACCTTTTTCCTTGGAATCCCGGTTATGTTCGGAGCCAGCCTTCTGAAGATTGTGAAATTCGGTTTTGGATTTACCGGTACAGAGGTGCTGATCCTGGTGATCGGTATGGTGGTAGCGTTTGTAGTTTCCATCCTGGCAATCAAGTTCCTGATGGGCTATATCAAGAAGCATGACTTTAAAATATTCGGCTACTACAGGATCATTCTGGGAGGCATCATCGTAGTAGTCACATTGGTTCAGACGTTTCTTGCATAAAATATAAAGAAAGATACTTGTTTTTTGTGAAAAACATGATAGAATATGTACTAGGCTTGAATTTTTATGCATTCATAGGCGCAGTGCGCCAAATAGTAAATTAAATATACTGGAGGAAAGAAGTTATGAAACTGAAAAAGTTAGTCAGCGTATTATTAGTTGCAGCATGCGTGTTCTCTTTGGCAGCATGCGGATCAAAGGATGATTCCAAGGATTCCAAAGAATCTAAGAAAGATTCCAAGGACACGCTTGTTATGGCGACAAATGCAGAGTTCCCGCCATATGAGTTCCACGAAGGCGACGATGTAGTCGGCATTGATGCGGATATCGCGAGAGCAATCGGGGAAGAGATGGGAATGGAAGTAAAGATCGAGGATATGGCGTTTGATTCTATTATCCCGGCTGTTACTAGCGGAAAGGCAGATTTTGGCGCAGCAGGAATGACTGTGACAGAAGACCGCAAGAAGAATGTTGATTTTACAGATACATACGCAACCGCGACACAGGTAATCATCGTTAAAGAAGGCAGCGATATTGCAGGACCAGATGATCTGACAGGCAAGAAGATCGGTGTTCAGCTTGGAACAACAGGCGACATCTATGCAGATGACATCGAGGATGCAAAAGTTGAGCGTTACAATAAAGGATTCGAAGCGGTACAGGCATTGACGCAGGATAAGATCGACGCAGTCGTGATCGACGGAGAGCCTGCAAAAGAGTTCGTGGCAGAGGCCGATGGCCTTAAGATTCTGGATGAGGCATTTACAGAAGAAGAGTATGCGATCGCAGTTGCAAAAGACAACGACGACCTGCTTAAGAAGATGAACGAAGCGCTTGCCAGCCTGAAAGAATCCGGCAAGATCGACGAGATTGTTGCAAAATACATTTCTGCTGACAAGGCAGAATAATTCATAGGATAAGGATGTAGGGTATGTTATCGACATTACAGGATAAGTTTTATAACAATTTTATAGCGGACGAACGCTGGAGATATATTGCAGAAGGCCTGGGAGTCACTCTTCAGGTAACATTCTTTGCGGTTATCATCGGTATCGTGCTGGGATTTTTAGTGGCAATCGTACGCTCTACCTATGATAAGACGGGAAAACTTCGCATTTTGAATGCGATCTGCAAACTGTACCTGACGGTTATCCGCGGAACTCCTGTAGTCGTACAGCTGCTGATTATTTATTTTGTTATATTCGGCAGTTCTGATGTCAGCAAGGTTCTGGTGGCAGTGATGGCATTTGGCCTTAATTCCGGCGCGTATGTGGCAGAGATTTTCCGTTCCGGGATCATGTCCGTGGATAACGGGCAATTCGAGGCAGGAAGAAGCCTTGGATTTAACTATGTCCAGACGATGATGTACATCATCATGCCCCAGGCATTCAAGAATGTGCTGCCGGCTCTCGGAAATGAGTTCATCGTTCTCTTAAAGGAGACTTCCGTGTCCGGATACATTGCCCTGCAGGATCTTACCAAGGGCGGTGATATTATCAGAAGCCGTACATATGACGCATTTATGCCTCTGATTGCGGTTGCGCTGATCTACCTTGCCATGGTGCTTGTATTTACAAAACTTGTAAATATGCTGGAAAGGAGGTTAAGGAGCAGTGACCACTAATAACGGAGATGTATTGATCAAAGTAGAAGAACTTCATAAGATATTCGGGGAACTGCATGCGCTTAACGGAGTTTCCGAGGAGATCAGGAAAGGGGAGGTAGTGGTAATCGTCGGGCCTTCAGGCTCTGGCAAATCCACCTTCCTGCGTTCCTTGAATCTGCTGGAGACGCCTTCCAGAGGACATGTATACTTTGAAGGAACCGATATTACGGATAAGAATGTGGATATCAACAAGCACCGTCAGAAGATGGGCATGGTATTCCAGCATTTCAATCTGTTTCCCCATAAGACGATTCTTCAGAATATTACCCTGGCTCCGATTAAACTCTTAGGAAATAGCAGGGAAGAGGCTGAGAAGCGGGGAATGGAACTACTGGAGCTGGTAGGGCTTGAGGAGAAGGCGAATGCTTATCCATCCCAGCTTTCAGGCGGCCAGAAGCAGCGTATTGCCATTATCCGCTCATTGGCTATGGATCCGGATGTAATGCTTTTTGACGAGCCTACCTCAGCGCTGGATCCGGAGATGGTCGGGGAAGTATTGGAACTGATGAAGAAGCTTGCCAGAGACGGGATGACCATGGTGGTCGTCACGCATGAGATGGGATTTGCCAAAGAAGTCGCTACCAGAGTGATCTTCATGGATGAAGGCCAGATCAAAGAGCAGGGAACCCCGGAAGAATTCTTTGGAAACCCGAAGGATCCGAGGCTTCAGGAATTCCTGTCCAAGATATTGTAGAAGAGTATAAACGAATAAAGAAAGGGCTTTGGCCCTATATAAAAAATTCCCATCCGGGAAGACAAGCAATAGTTTGTCACCCGGATGGGAGTTTTTAGATTAGTCCCATGATAGCGGACGCTGTCGTTCCGTCCGTGATTAATGTATTGATATATTTCTTTTGTATGGCGATTGATACGGCCTTCGCTTTTTGGATTCCAGAGGCAATACAGACGACATTGGGGACATTGATGATATGCTTGAAGGAGATGGATACGCAGCAATGATTCCAGGCGCAGTCGATTTCATTTCCAGCCTCGTCAAAAAATCTTGCGAATAGAGCGCCAACGGCACCTTACATCTCCTTCATCCTTCTCTTCTCAAATCCAGGAAGCTGAACCGCCCGCAGCAGTGCCTCCACCCGCTCCTTCTGCTCTTTTTTCGGCACCTTTCTGAGTTCCATGGGAAAGGCAATATTTTTCTCCGCCGTCATATGGGGAAACAGCCGCAAATCCTGAAACACGATTACCGTTCCCCTCTCTTTTGGCTGCTGTTCCATCACAGATGCTCCCTGTATCCGTATATCCCCGCTCTCCTGCTCCAAAAGACCTGCTATGCATTTTAACAGTGTGGTCTTTCCGCAGCCGGATTTTCCCAAGAGAGATACAAACTCTCCCTCCTGTATTTCCAGGTCGATTCCATGCAGTATCTTCTTTTTCTGAAGGGATACCCTCAGATTTTCTATGTTAAGACTCATAATATCCTCCCGCCATCTGTCCGGTCCAATACCCCGCAATCCGTTCAAACACAGCAAATACCAGCAGGGTGATGCCCATGAACAGAATGCTGTATACACAGGCAATATTCCGGCTGCCGCTCTGTAAATAGGGAACCATTACAACCGCAAAGGTCTTTACCCTGCCGCCTCCAAGAAGCAGTGTCAGAAAATACTGGCTGAAGGATACAATGTATGACATGCTGACTGCCGACAGTATCACCGGAACCAGCATTGGCAGTGTGGTCCTTCTGAATGCCTGAAAGGGACCGGCCCCCAGCACCCGGGCCTGCTCCTCCAGCGCAATGCCCACTGCCCGGGTGCCGTCCATAATAAGGCACACCGCGTAGGGCAGGGAATAAATCAGGTGTGCCAGGATGACCCCTGCCACTGTATTGTTAAGTCCCAACCGGATAAACGTAATCTGTATCCCCATGGCAAACACAGTCCCAGGTACCATGAGAGGAAGCACGGTAAAAAATGACATCAAATCCTTCCCCCTGAACCGGTACAGGACAAGGGCCCTGGATGTCAGTATCCCGATGACGGCCGACAGGACGGCCACCACAGAAGAAATCATGACGCTGGATGCCATGAGTGAGACCAGTTCTCCCTTTCTTCTGACAATTTCCATGACTGCCCGGTCCGAGAGCACCTGGGGATACAAATCTGGCCAGGGCCACCGTTCCGTAAATACCCATACAACCAGACTGGCCGCGGGGATCAGAATGGATGCACACAGCAGGGCCAGAATCATATTTGTGATAAACGATTTTCTCTTCTTCATCTCCATCCGCTCCATCTTCTACTGCTCTGTCAGTGCCTTCATATTTTTACGCATGATGAAATAATAAATCCAGGCGCTGAGCACGGAGAGAACGATAATGATTCCATTTAACGCCATGGAATAAGGCCGGTTTCTCAAATCCGGATGGATATACTGCTGGTATGCCAGCACCGGAAGGGCCTTTGGAGAGGTTGCGCCCAGGAGAAAGGGAAGCTCATAGGCACCCAGGGCAAATACAAATATAATCAGGAACCCGCTGATTACCGCATCCTTACAAAGCGGCAGGGTGATTTTACAAAAAGCAGTCCACCGGCCCGCCCCCAGGTTTATGGCTGCCTCCCCCAGGTTCTCATTGATATTTGCCATCAGCGCAATGACAAAATAAAGGATGAAGGGAATCTCCTTCCACAAATATGCCAGGATGACTCCCACCCCCTTTGTATCGTA
>OGYI01003306.1_pt1 | contig 10211 bp, 9 predicted proteins | sample 1576521 | NCBI WGS metagenome assembly OGYI01 (sample SAMEA3541484, study PRJEB24748) | human gut metagenome | biome: human gut; feature: human-associated habitat; material: faeces | place: China | collected 2012
TTGGGGCAGAGAATCCGAAGCCAGTTAAAGGGGCTGGCCAGATAATAGGCATAGAGGGCTGAAAAATTCACGCCCATTCCCACATCCCAGCTGTAAAGCAGGCTTCCTCCCTGAGTCAGCTTGTACTGAAACTCCGAAAAGAAGGGCGCATACTGGTGATACATATCCGTTCTTAAAAAGCTCTCCTCGCCAAAGGGGAAAATTCCCCTTTGAGCAAAGATAATAACCATAACAATGATCGGCACAAAAAAGGCGGCCAAGTAGGCATCCGTGGGCTTTAAAAGCCGCAAAAACTCTCCCGTCGAAGTAAAGCGGCCGCCGGAGTCCTCCCTTTGACGTTCTTCAAAACCGTCCCTGCGGATCTCTAACTCCTCCTGAATTTCCTCCGCGATCTCTTCAAAGTCTCCGCCGTCGCCAAAATCTTCGTCCAGCCATGCTTCTGCTGCCCCGGACTCTTTTCCTATCTCTTTTTCTGCCTCCTTCTCTTTTTCCGTCTCTTTCCGCCCGTTCTCCAGAATCCGGATTGATTTACCACCAGATCTTCTGGGCGGTCTCCCTCCCCGGCCGTCTCCTGAAATTTTATTCTGCCCTTCTGTTTCAGGCCTCCTGGAAACCGCCAGCTCCTCTCTCGTGTTCTCCATCTGTTCTCCTGTCAGCTTTTCCGTACCGCTGCCCTGTAAAAAGGAAGCGGGTTCCATGATTTGCAGGATCTCATCCAGCTCCTTCTCCACCCGCTCTACGTCTTTTCGCTCCATGGCAGTTTCACCCTTCTTTACCACTTAATTTTATAACTGTTCAGGACTCCGAACTGCTGCTTGGTTTTTTAAATATCCACAGCTTACTGAAAATATAATTCAGGACAAGATTTACCGCTGAAACCACGGCCTTGCAGAACAGCTCATACAGAAATCCTCTCTCACCGCCAATCCATACCAGCCCCACCATCATAATCCAGGTAAGGACGCCAGAAAAGGCCCGGGCGGCGAAAAAAGCACCGAATTCCTTTGCCAAATACGACGGCCTTACATTATAATTCCTGAACACGATGAGCTTGTTCACCACATAGGCAAACAGCACCGCGCTGAGCCAGGACAGGGCCTGGGACGTCTCCACACCAGCCCCGGCTCCCCGCAAAAGAGCGTACACCCCGAAATCCACCAGGGTTGTCAGGACACCGCAGACAAAATAGCTGACGGTTTCATAATTAAAACATTTTTCCCATATTTTTCGTATCATATCAGAAACCTCGAATTTACAAAATACGTAACGGTTCAAAACCACGGGAAGGCAGACGTGCCTGTCCTTTTCTGACCACATATGCCTATTATTTTAGTATAAGGGCGTCAAAATGTAAAGAACGGCCCGTCCTGAACAATCACGTTTTCTGCTCTTCGGAAACCTCTTCCACAAAGTTCTCCGCACCCTGAGAGTAATGCAGCTGGCCGTCCTCTGTCATGAAAATACCGTAAATTCCTTCCATAGAGTCCAGAAGACTTATGCCATCCTCCAGTCCCATGCCAAAACAAGCCGTACTGAGTCCGTCTCCATCTACCGACTTCTGAGAAATGATCGTTACCTGTACCAAACCATTCTGCCAGGGGTAACCGGTCTTCGGGTCCAAAAGATGATGATAGTTGACGCCGTCCTTCACAAAATGCCGCTCGTAAACTCCGGAGGAAACCACCGAGAGGTCATTTACCGTTAAAATCGCCGCGGTTTCCGAATATTCTCCAAAAGGCCGGCGCAGTCCCACCCGGAAGGGGCTGCCGTCAGGCCGTTCTCCGATGCACAGAACATTTCCCCCCAGGTTGATAATGGCGCTGGTAATCCCCTCTTCTACCAGATATTCCTTCATCCGGTCCGCGATAAAGCCTTTTGCAATAGAACCCAAATCCAGACGGGTATCATCGCTGTCAAAAATCACCTGTTCTCCCTCCACATGAACATTCCGGTAATCCACAGCCGGCAGACGGCTTTCTATTTCCGCTGAATCCGGAACCTGCGGATTCTCCCCAGTGAAGTCCCAAAGTGAGCTTAAAGGCTCTATGGTGATATCCATCTTCCCGCCAGATCGCTCGCCGTATTCCAGCCCCTTTTCAATTACCCTCGCGGTCTGGGGATCCACCTGAAGGCTTCTCTCCCCAGGTTCCCGGTGATTCAGCCGGTAGATATCGCTTCCCTCTATGGTTCTGCTTAGAAGCTGCTCATACTGGCTGCACAGCTGGATACTCCCCTCCAGGGCTTTCCTGGCATCGGAAGCCCAGAAACTGCTGCTGTCGTAAACGGTTACCTCCACAAAGGTATTCAGCAGAAAGGAGGACTGGCTCATGGGATACTCCCCCTTCTGCTTGCAGCCTCCCAGAGTCAAAGCCGCCCCCAGCATCATTACCGCGCCCAAAGCTGCTGCCCCTTTTCCTGCCGCAAGCTGAAGCCTCATCTTTCTGTCTCCTTTAAAAATTCTTCCTCCAAGGCGGACTGGATCTTCTCCAAAAGCGCAGGCGCCTTTCCTCCCACCGGGATCCCGTCAATCTCGCTGGCAGAGAGACAGAATTTGCTGGAGGAGCTGACCAGCACTTCGTCTGCGTCCATCATTTCTGCAACGGTAAAGGGACGCTCCTCCACCGGGATGTCCAGCTGCTCGCACATGCGAATCAGATGAGCCCTGGCAATTCCCGGAAGAATCAGGTTGTCTGTAGGTGCCGTAATCAGACGCCCCCCCCTTTAAAATATGGCAGTTGCTGTGGGCGCACTCCGTCACCCGGTCTCCACGGTGAAATACTGCCTCCTGGCACCCTTCCTCCTTTGCCTTTTGGGAAGCCATTACATTGGGAATCAAATTCAGGGTTTTAATATTGCAGTGGAAAAACCGGGTGTCCTCCACCGTAATCAGGCGGATTTTTTCCTTCAAACTGGGAATGGGAGCGGGCTTTAACATGACCCACAGATTCCCCGGACCCTCAGTAAATTCATGATTACGAATTCCCGTTCCCCGGGTCACCTGATAATAGACGAATTGATCTCCGGTATCCAACTTTTTCACCAAATTCCTTAAAAGGTCTTTCAGTTCCTCCTTGGTACAGGGCATCTGGATTCTCAGGGCAGCGGCATTGGCAAAAAAGCGGTCCACATGCTCATCCAGGGCAAAAATGTGATAGGAATGGCAGGGACCCGCATCGTAAACCCCATCCCCAAAAAAGCAGACCCGGTCGTTCATGGGAATCTGCATCCGCTCCAGTTCGTCGAATCTTCCATTATAATATCCAAGTGTTTTCATCTTTTACTCCATCCTTTTCAGACTGATACGGACGCCGATCAAACGTCTGCAGCCGGACATCTATTGCGGAATGTCCCGGCCGTATGATATGATGATACAAGCGTCAGCATGATACAGTAATAATCAGTTTACCACATTTACGCCAGGAGTTGTAGTATGAATCTTTCAAATTTAAAATATGTAGTGGAGGTAGAGAAAACCGGCTCCATCACCAGGGCCGCCCAGAACTTCTTTATGAATCAGCCTCATTTAAGCCGAATCCTCCGGGAACTGGAAAAGGATCTGGGGTTCCAGATTTTTGAGCGTACCGGACGCGGAATGGTTCCTACCCAGAAAGGCGAGCAGTTTCTGCAGTACGCTAAGGTCATTCTGACTCAGGAGGAGCAGATTGAAGCTCTGCGCCAAAACTTCGACGCCAAAGCCCTGACCGTCCGTCTGGCCGCTCCCCGTACTTCTTACCTGCCCCTGGCTCTAGCCCTCCTTGCAGAAGAAGCTGAGGGTAAGGCTCCTCTCAAAATTTCCTTTCGTGAAACGAATCCCCGTCAGGTCATTCGAAACGTAGCGGGAAAAGATTTTGATCTGGGCCTTCTGCGCTGTCAGGAACTCTACCTGCCTTTTTATCAGAAAATGCTTCAGGAAGAAAATCTGGAAAGCCAGCTGCTCTGGACCTTCTCCTGCCAGGTCGTATTTTCCCTCTCCCATCCTCTGGCTCAGCAGGAAAATCTGACCTACCTGGATTTAAAGCCATATACACTGATCTCCTTTGGAGACGGTCCTCTTCCTGATTTTTCCTTTGAAGGAATCCAGGAGGATTCCCATAGCGTTTCCGACAATACCCTGTCCGTTTATGACCGCGGAAGCCAGCTGGAACTGCTGTACCGGATTCCCGGAACTTACATGTGGGATTCCCCCATTCCCCATGAAACTCTCAAAACCCTCAGTCTGGTTCAAAAACCCTGCAGCTGTCCTGGAAACAGCTATTGTGATCTGCTGATATACAGAACCGCTCACCGCTTCTCTCCGGAAGAGCAGCAGCTGCTGTGCTGCCTGCGCCGGGTAGTCAGCCAGCTTTCATGAGTGTCCGCCCATTCATTCGCCATACAATCTGATATGGAATGCCAGATTTGGAATACTGGTATTCCATTTTTGTATCTACTCATTTTTACCCATTTATGCTATCATAAATGTAGTTGTTAAATAAATAACAAGAGAGGTGCGACATGAGATTTACATTACCAAGAGATTTGTACCATGGAAAGAATGCCCTTGAGGCTTTAAAAACTCTTACCGGAAAAAGAGCCATCGTTGTAACCGGAGGCGGCTCCATGAAGCGGTTCGGATTCCTGCAGAAGGTTGAGGACTATTTGAAAGAAGCCGGGATGGATGTGCGGCTGTTTGAAGGAGTAGAACCCGATCCTTCTGTTGAAACCGTTATGAAGGGCGCAAAGGCTATGGAAGAATTCCAGCCTGACTGGATTGTTGCCATCGGCGGCGGCTCCCCCATCGATGCCGCGAAAGCTATGTGGGCGTTTTACGAGTATCCGGATACTACCTTTGAGAGCCTGATTACTCCCTTTAACTTCCCCACCCTGCGCACGAAAGCAAAATTCTGCGCCATCCCATCTACCTCCGGAACCGCTACTGAAGTAACCGCATTTTCCGTTATTACCGACTATGCCAAGGGAATCAAATATCCGCTGGCTGACTTTAATATCACACCCGATGTCGCTATTGTAGATCCTGCTCTGGCGGAAACCATGCCCAAAAAGCTGACTGCTCACACCGGCATGGATGCTATGACACATGCAATCGAGGCTTATGTGTCCACCCTTCACTGCGAGTACACCGACCCGTTAGCTCTCCATGCCATCGAGATGATTAACGAGTATCTGATTCCGTCTTATAACGGGGATATGGAAGCCCGTGATAAGATGCATGACGCCCAGTGTCTGGCCGGCATGGCATTCTCCAATGCCCTGCTTGGAATCGTTCATTCCATGGCCCACAAGACCGGCGCCGCATATTCCGGCGGCCACATCGTTCACGGCTGTGCAAATGCAATGTATCTGCCCAAGGTAATCAAGTTTAACTCCAAGGAACCTGAGGCCGCTGCAAGATATGCGAAAATCGCCAAATTTATCAACCTGTCCGGAACCACCGATGAAGAGCTGACCCAAGCTTTAATCGACCGAATCCTGGAGATGAATAAAGCCTTGGATATTCCTGCCTGCATTAAGGAATATGAAGGCGGCATCATTGATGAGAAGGAATTCATGGAGAAGCTGCCTCAGGTAGCAGAACTGGCCGTAGGTGACGCCTGCACCGGCTCCAACCCCAGAACCATCACTCCCGACGAGATGGCGAAGCTGCTGAAGTGCTGCTATTATGATGAGCCTGTAAACTTCTAAAATTACATAGCATTTAAGAAAGGGAACCGGATTCAGCTCCACTGAATTGCGGTTTCCTTTTTTTGATGTTGTATCTGTGTTCTTTATGCCTATGTGCTCTGTCTTGACAATTGAACTTTGCCGATATATACTTTCTAATAGTTTGAATTCAAACCATTGGAAAGGAGGTCGACTCTATGCTGAACCAGGAACTCCACTATCTTCTGATGGTAGGCTACAACCTCAGCAACCGGGCCATCACCTCACGCATCGCCGGGACCGGCCTTCTGCCGGGACAGCCCAAAATTCTGGAATATCTGATGGAGCATGACGGCTGCACTCAGAAGGAAATCGGTGAGGGCTGCGGCCTGGACAAATCCACCATCGCTGTTCTTCTTCCAAAGCTGGACAAAGCCGGCCTAATTCGCAGGGAACCCTGCGTCACCGACCGGCGTTTTTGTCATGTGTATTTGACAGAGGAAGGGAAAGAGATGGGGGCGCAGGTGCATCAAATCTGCGCTTCCTGGGATGAACAGGTATGGGGAAGCCTTCCTCCCTCTGAGCGCCAGGCCTTTCTCGACACCTTAAAGGCCTTAATCCGGCAGATGAAGGAGCTTTCGCCTCCCCGTTCTACCTGAACGCGGCATATGCCGTCCTGAAAGATATCACATTTCACACAAAGGAGAGATTTCAACCTATGAAACAGACTATCTGCCGTTATGCCTGGTTCATTCTGGGCATCGTCATCAATGGTTTCGGGGTGGCTGCCATCACTAAAGCCGCTCTGGGAACCTCCCCCATCTCAAGTGTCCCCTATGTGCTCAGTTTGCGCTTTCCTTTTTCTCTGGGACAGTTTACCTTCATATTTAACATGTTTCTGATTCTTGGTCAGTGGCTTTTGCTGAAAAAAGACTTTAAGCCTTTTCAATTTCTTCAGATCGGTGTTACTTTTATTTTCAGCGCCTGTATCGACCTGAGTATGGCTCTGCTTTCCTTTCTGCAGCCGGATGGGATTTTCGCCTGTCTGGTTTCCCTTTTGGTAGGCTGTGCCATCCTGGCCTTCGGCATCAGCGTGGAAGTGGCTCCGGATGTTCTTATGGTCCCCGGCGAAGGCCTGGTGAGCGCCATTACCCGTGTTACCGGAAAACGCTTCGGCTCCGTAAAGGTGATCTTTGATACCACTTTAATGGCCTGCGCCCTAATTCTCTCTCTGCTCTTTTTTCAGGGTATCAACGGACTGGGCCTTGGGACCATCCTTTCGGCACTGATTGTGGGAAAGATCGTTAACTTTCTCAACCGTCATCTGAAGCTCATTACTTTGATTCGGCAGCTGAGGCCTCAGGAGACGGCAACTGCAAGCAGCAACTAAATCCTATATTTCAAAGTGTTTTTTTGAAAGCATTGTTTCCGATGCAAAAATAAAGTCGTTATCATAATGTTCGGCCTGTTCATTTACCAGAAGCCCGGTATGACAAACTGCCAGAGCCTTGCTGGCAGGGTAAAAAACTCCGGAGGTGACGGTCTTATATCCACATAGATTCAGGCTGCTTTCGATGCTTTTTGCCGCCGCAGCTTTCCCAGAGCCCGGGATTCCGCACAGCATAATAAATTTAGCCTCATGTGGACCCGCCTTATATCCCTCTTTCCGTGCTTCTTTTTCACGCCGCCTTTCGGTATATAGAGAAATCGTCTTTCCTCTCTGGAATAATTCAACAAATGTTCATCGGTATTGCTGATCATGAAATCCGTAAGGATCAATCCATAAAACGCTGCATAATCTCGCGGTCTATTCCGTTCTGAGCGCAGGTCTCAATATATCCGTCATATAGAGACACATCGTTTTTGTTCTTCTGGCTTTCGACCACCTCATAGGCAGGTATAAATTCTACCTTTTCCGATGTAAAGGCTCTGCACCGGCATAAAACGGTCCGATCCTCCGTAACAGAAGCCGTATATTTCACAAAAGGATTATCGCTGTTTTGTAATTCATGTATTTTTGCTGCAAACACTTCATTAATCGACTGTTGTCCAAAATATTTTGTGCTTTCCTTTACGAGAACAGGCGGCGTCTGGCTCAGATCCCAGTATTTCTCCATCTGTCCGCCGAGAGAAGCGTTGGGGTCATAGAATGTCGCGTTATGATAAGGCACCTTGCCGTCATGGTATACGGAAAGATTTGAAAAATTTATATCCCTATAGGAGAGCGCAACGCCTTCAGGGCAAATCCAGTATGCATCCGTCATGCTCAACGCCAGATTCTTCGCCAAATAGCTTCCGGCATTGAGACAGCCGGCTTCACGCAGTATATCCTTAAGGACCGTACGTGAAGCCGGTACGGAGCGAAACTCCCACCATTTTTTTATTTTTCTGTCGTCACTGTTGCCCAGGAAGGGGGATTCTCCAGTTCTAAGGTCGCGGTAATTTACGATTCTGCCCATCGTGTTATCATAGCTCAGGACACCACAGGTATTGTCTTTGTGCATTAAGAAACATTTGACCATGCGCCCTCCTATATCAACCTTCGGATTTTTTATGATACCACAAGATCCGTCGTTTTACAACTGAAGCAACTATCGCTGAACCATCGTCCTTCCATAGTTATTTTTAGTGAATATACGAATAGCAGGGGCTAAAGCACCCCTTTTGTGCAATAGCCCCTACAACTCCTGCCTAATCTCCGTCCCCGTAGAATATCCCGCCTGCGAAAATTCGTGCCCCGCCTGCATAGCCGACAGTTCTTCCGTATAAACTTCGAAAGATACTTTTTCTCCATCTATCTGGCAGGAATCGGGGACGGTATAGGAATAATCCTGATATGCTGCCTGAAACTCCCGAACAGCAACATATTTTCCCTCCTCAATCTTCCCAAACCGGTTCCATATAACCCCCTGATGGGTATCATGCTGTTGAATCAGGTTTCTTTTCGGGCTGTAGTAAAAGGAGCCGTAAACACCGAACTGCCCTAGGCATACCGTCTGCCCTTCGTAATAGGTATATAGATAAGCGGCAGTCGCATGAATACCATCTGGCGCAATCACCAGCTCCGGTATCTCATCCTCATCGATATACACATATTCGAATCGGGGAGATTGCGTTGCATCCCGACTTGCGTAATATCCCGCCGGTTCCCCATATATAAGCTCAAACTTATAGGACACCATCGCCTTCTCATAATCGGATACCTCCACCAGCTGCTCCTTTACTTCCAAAAGAGTTTCCCAGGCATGGAGCATCCGCGCCCTTTCTTCCTCCCGGTCTGTGCTGCCCTCATTAATGGAAACCATCCGGATTTCCTCCATATCTTCCAGGGAGCAGGGCCTGGCACTCAGCGTACCTCCATCATAGAACCAGCCGCTATAACCGGAAATGTAATTGCCTGTTATCACACAGGGAATCCCGTCCAATTTTCCTATACAGGCCAAAATTTCCTCGGCTCCTTCCATATAATATCCCGTCTTTCCTACGCAAACCGCTTCCTCCCCCTGGCAGGCCCAGACCTCCAGGGTATAATCGTAGTTAAAGGAATCCATATATCCGATGAGCAGCTCCATAGTCCCATTGCCGTCCATATCCAAAAGCTGCAGGTAATTCACTCCGCCCCCGTAAACGCACCACCCCAGATTTCTCAGTTCGAACGTCCCATATTCCGCCTCATAGGCTTTCACGACCTCGCCGTATGCCGCAAAATAGTCCGGGCGCTTTACCTGGATTTCTCCAAGGTTCCGGTAACGGTGGGGCTGAATGGAGGCATCCACGGTTTGAAGCAGGACATCATTGCAGGAAATCTCTATCCGACAAAGTCCCTCCTCCCCTTCCAGCCTGTGGAACGCAAAACTTCCATCTGCCTCCGGAATTGTAAAAGCCAGTACCTCCCCCTCCGAATCCCGCAGAGTAAGGTCATACAGCTCCCACTCAGGAGCGGTCAGGGTTCCCCGGATTCCGGCCCATAACGTATAATTCTTTGCATCCGGTTCCCGCACGAAAATGTCCGGGCCCACATTGGGATACTGGGACCTGCCCCTTGAATTCCACTCATTCTTTGCCCTGGCAAGGGCTTTTTCCACACTATAATAATATGGTCCGTTCATGTAGGAAAAAGTCAGGGCAGCCATGGCCTGTGAATAACCGGTATTAATATCCTCCGTCCCTTTATTGGCAATAACCACCTGAGCCCCTTTTACCAGAAAAGCTTCTGCCAGCCTGTCGTCCTGGCCGCTTCTGCATGCTGACAGATAGACTATCCCCTCATCCATGGTCGGGAGGAATATTCTTAAGTATTCCGGTGTCAGGGCATAGACGTTTCTCCCTCCTACTCGTGCCATAGTAACCATTTTAGTCCTCAGGTATACGTCCTGATTCCCGATTGCCGAACCCAGAGCCTCACCCAGGGATTCCGCTTCCGATGTCAGAAGGACAGGCCCTAACTCCTGACAGTAGTGTCCGTGTCCATCCCATGCCAGAACCTGGCAGCCATCGGGGATCTCCGGAAAAAATTCCTTCTCATAGGCAATTGTCTCCCCATACAATTTGGTCACGTCCGAAAAGGATTC
>OGYI01003309.1_pt1 | contig 10204 bp, 6 predicted proteins | sample 1576521 | NCBI WGS metagenome assembly OGYI01 (sample SAMEA3541484, study PRJEB24748) | human gut metagenome | biome: human gut; feature: human-associated habitat; material: faeces | place: China | collected 2012
AGGCCACGTTCGACACCGGCATCCACGACCTGCACCCCGAGCTCGTGCGCACGCTCGGCCGCCTGCGCTACCGCACCTCCTACGGCCAGAACGTGCTGAACCACTCGCTCGAGGTGGCCTACCTCTCGGGCGTCATGGCCGCGGAGCTGGGGCTCGACCCCATCCCGGCCAAGCGCGCAGGGCTCTTGCACGACCTGGGCAAGGCCGTCGACCACGAGGTCGAGGGCAGCCATGCCGTCATCGGCGCCGACCTGGCGCGCCGCTTCGGCGAGAAGCAGGACATCGTCCATGCCATCGAGGCGCACCACAACGACGTGGAGCCCTCGAGCGTGCTCGCCGTGCTCGTGCAGGCCGCCGACGCCGTGTCGGCCGCCCGCCCCGGAGCCCGCAAGGAGACGCTCGACGCCTACATCAAGCGCCTCGAGAAGCTCGAGGAGATCGCGAACTCCTACAAGGGCGTGGAGCGCACCTACGCTATCCAGGCCGGTCGCGAAGTGCGCGTGATGGTGGAGCCCGAGGTGGTGGACGAGGCCGCCACGACCGTGCTCGCCCACGACATCGCGCACCGCATAGAGAACGAGATGCAGTACCCCGGCCAGGTGAAGGTCGTGGTCATCCGCGAGAGCCGCGCGGTCGGCGTCGCGAAGTAAGGCGACCCCGGCATGGCCGACGGCTCGCTGGAAGCCTTCATAGAGAACGTCAGCGGCGACAGCCATCTCCGGGTCGAGGCAGACCTCGGGGATGGTTTCGTCCGTTTGAGGAGCGCGGAGGCCGAGCGGCGGCAAGCCGCCCACGACATCCGCTCCACGGAGGACATCGTCATCGAGATGCTGCGCAACGCGCGCGACGCCCATGCCAAGAGCGTGTTTGCGGCCGTGTCCCGCGAGGGCGGCCGCCGGCGCATCGTCATGGTGGACGACGGCGACGGCGTTCCGCCCGCTCTGCACGAGCGGGTGTTCGAGCCGCGCGTCACCTCCAAGCTCGATACCATGCACTTGGACAAGTGGGGCGTGCACGGCCGCGGCATGGCCCTGTACTCCATCGCCGTGAACGCCGAGACGGCGCGCATAGCCGCCTCGGATGCAGGTCTGGGTTCCTCGTTCGTCGTGGAGACAGACCTGGCACGCGTGGGGGAGAAGGCCGACCAGTCCAGCTTTCCCGTCTTCGAGCGCACCGACGCGGGGACCGTGGCCGTGCGGGGGCCGAAGAACATTCTGCGCACCGTGTGCGAGTTCGCTCTCGAGTGCCGCCGCGACTGCACCGTCTACCTGGGCTCCGTGACCGACGTCGTGGCCACGCTCTACGCGTTCGGCCTCTCGTCGCTCACGGCGGCATCGCGCGCGTTCGGGCATGCCGACGAGCTGCCCGTGTGCAAGCGCCTGGCCCTCGCCGCAGACCCGGCGGAGCTCGCGGGCATAGCCGGGTCGCTGGGGCTCGCCCTGTCCGAGCGCTCGGCGCGCCGCGTGCTGGACGGCGAGATAGCGCCGCTGTCCCCTCTGCTCGACCGCGTGCGCATCGGCAACGATGCTCCCGAGCCTGCAGCCCCGCGCACCGCAGCCCCGTCCGCCTCCGAAGACGCGCGGGGTCTCAAGCTGGCCCGCGAGGATCTGGACGACTTCGCGGGCCAGGTGGCCGCCGCCTACCGCGACGTCGCGCAACGCTACTACTTGGAGCCCGACGTGCAGCCCGAGGTGCGCGTGGGCAAGGACGGCATCCGCATCCATATCCCCGTGAGCAAGCTCCGCTAAGTTCCACATAAGCTGCGCCGCCTGGTCGGCGAACGGCCATATCCGCAGGTTGCACGCCATACCATTAATAGCTAGAATAACGGTACCGTGAAAAAGCGGCGCGCGGGCGCCGCACGCATATTGAACGCACGCCAAACGCACGAGCAACGTACTCAAACGACGAAGGATATGCATGACCGCACCCGAGCACAAGCCGGACATCGGCTGCCTGAAGGTTTCATCGAAATCGTCGCCCGCTTCCGTGGCCGGAGCCATCGCCGGCATGGTGAAGGACGGCGTCGGCGTGGAGATACAGGCCGTCGGGGCCGGAGCGGTGAACCAAGCCGTGAAGGCCATCGCCATCTCGCGCGGTTTCCTGTCGCCCGTGGGCATCGAGATCGCCTGCGTGCCCTCCTTTGCGGACATCGTTATCGACGGCGAGTACCGCACGGCCATTCGCTTCGCAGTCGAACCGCGCTACACGCGCGGCGTCTCCATGCCCGCTGCCGGCGGGGAAGCAGAAGCCGCCCCGTCCGCCCCTGCGCACTGAGGATCGCCATGCACACGCATACCCCGTTCACGAACCTCGCGTTCTGTATCCGCACGTTCGGCTGCCAGATGAACAAGCACGATTCCGAGCGCGTTGCCGGCATGCTCGAAGGCCTGGGCGCGCTGCCCGTCGATGCCATCGAGGATGCCGACCTCGTTGTGTTCATGACGTGCTGCGTGCGCGAAGCCGCCGACACGCGCCTCTACGGTCAGGTGGCCTCGCTCAAGAACACTCCGCTGCGCGCCGGCACCCCGCTGTCCAAGCGCGTCGTGGCCGTGGGCGGCTGCATCGGGCAGCGCGACGGGCAGAAGCTCGTCGATGAGCTGCCGCACCTGGACGTGGTGTTCGGCACGCACAACCTGGGCTCGCTTCCGCGACTGCTGGAAGAGGCGCTCGACGAGGGGGGCCATCACGTGGAGGTGCTCGACGCCGGCTCGTCGTTCGCCTCGGAGCTGCCGACGGCGCGCGAGCACGCGTGGGCCGCTTGGCTTCCCATCGCGCAGGGTTGCAACAACTTCTGCTCGTACTGCATCGTGCCCTACGTGCGCGGCCGAGAGAAGTCGCGCCCGCTCGAGGATATCGTAGCCGAGGCGGAGGGCTACGTGACCGCCGGCGTGAAGGAGATCACCCTTCTGGGCCAGAATGTCAACAGCTACGGCAAGGGCCTTGAGGAGCAGGTGGATTTCTCCGACCTGCTCAACCTGCTCTGCACCGTCCCGGGCGACTACCACATCCGTTTCATGACCAGCCACCCGAAGGACGCCAGCTTCAAGCTCATCGACACCATCGCGGCCCAGCCGAAGATCTGCAAGCATCTGCATCTGCCGGTGCAGTGCGGCTCGGACCGTCTGCTTGTCCAGATGAACCGTCACTATACCGTGGAGCACTACCTCGAGCTCATCGAGTATGCCCGGAAGAAGGTCCCCGGCATCACCTTCTCCAGCGACATTATCGTGGGCTTCCCCGGCGAGACCGAAGAGGACTTCCAGAAGACCCTCGAGCTGGTGCAGAAGGTGGGCTATATGCAGCTGTTCACCTTCATCTACTCCAAGCGCACCGGCACCAAGGCGGCAGATATGCCCGACCCCACCCCCCGCAAGGAGAAGACCGACCGCATGACCCGCCTGCTCAAGGTCCAGGACGACATCGCAATGGCCCTCGTAAAGGCTCAGGTGGGCCAGACCGTCCGCGTCCTCGTGGAGGGCTATGGCCGCAATGAAGGCACCCTCTCGGGCCGTCTCGACAACAACCTTACCGTCGAGTTCAAGGCTGACTCCGCCCTCATGGGCAGCTATGCGATGGTGCGCCTCACGGGCGCCCGTGCCACCGTCCTGCTGGGTGAACTTTCGGAATAATATTGATATTCTGGATACACTATCCTAATATATAACACAGGAACGATAAAAGGAGACTATTACAATGGATTGCATCGACCTTTTCAAGCGTGCCGCCATGGCACTTCAGACCGACTCCCGCTATCTGGCTATGGACCAGGCCCGCAAGATGAACGACAAGGACGAGGAACTGCAGAACCTCATCGGTGAGTTCAATCTGGCCCGTATGGACCTGAACAACGAGATCGGCAAGCCCGAGCGCAGCGATGAGCGCATCGCCGAGCTGAACCAGAAGGTGAACGACCTCTACGGCAAGATCATGGCCGATGACGGCATGGTGGCCTACAACGAGGCAAAGCGCGACTGCGAGGCCCTCGTGAACTATATCGACGCCATCATCAACACTGCAATGAACGGCGGCGACCCCATGACCGTGCAGGAGCCTTCCGCTTCCTGCACCGGCAGCTGCTCCACCTGCGGCGGCTGCCACTAAGGCTTAAACCATGAAACACAAAACGCGGCTGTGCAATGCAGGGCCGCGTTTTGCTTGCAACAGGCGGTTTTGGATGGCAAACCGACAACTAGGGGAGGAAGGTGAACGGTCATGGCAGAGCTTTCGCCCATGATGCAGCAATATCTGGAGATAAAAAAACAACATAAGGATGAGATTCTTTTCTACCGCATCGGTGACTTCTACGAGATGTTCTTCGACGATGCGCTCACAGCCTCGCGGGAGCTGGATCTGACCCTCACGGGCAAGCAGTGCGGCCTCGAAGAGCGCGCGCCCATGTGCGGCGTACCGTTCCACAGCTATGAGGGCTATGTGGCCCGCCTCATCTCGAAGGGCTACAAGGTCGCCATCTGTGAGCAGATGGAAGACCCGGCCAAGGCCAAGGGTCTTGTGAAACGCGACATCATCCGCGTGGTCACGCCCGGCACCGTCATCGAGAGCAGTATGCTTCAGGATGACAAAAACAACTACATTGCGAGTATTTTTCTGAAAGGCGGCGCGGCGGGCCTTTGCTTTGCGGATGTCTCCACCGGCACGGCCCATATCACCGAGCTCAAGCGGGAAAAGATTGCCCCGGCGGTCATCGCGGAACTCTGCCGCTACCACCCCAGCGAGGTGCTGATGAACCCGGGTCTGCTGGACTGCCGGGAGATCACTGCCTACATCAAAAAGAATATGGACTGCGCCGTCGAGCTGGTGGAAGAGGAGCGGTACGCCCCGGGCCTCGTGGCCATCTCCCTCGAGAACCAGTTTGGCCGCGACTGGGCCGCAAAGACCGGCATCGCAGAAGACGGCCTTGTCCGCCTGGCAATGGCCGCGCTGCTGGAATATCTCCATGATACGCAAATTAAAGGCGTCGAGCGCCTGAAAACGGTCATCACATACAATGAAGCTCAGTTCATGAGCCTGTCGCCGGTCACCCGGGCAAATCTCGAGCTGACCGAGACGCTGCGGGGCCGCGAAAAGCGGGGAACGCTGCTCTGGGTGCTGGACAAGACCAGCACCGCCATGGGCAAGCGGATGCTCCGCAGCTGGATCGAGCAGCCGCTCATTTCCAGTGCCGCCATCAACCGCCGCCTCAACGCGGTGGAAAGCCTCGTGAACCAGACCATGCAGCGGGGCGATCTGATCGAACAACTCCACTACATCGCCGACCTCGAGCGCCTGATGACCCGCGCGGTCTACGGTTCCGCCACCCCCAAGGAGATCTACACGATGGCCCAGACCTGTGAGCGCCTGCCGGAACTGCGGGCGCAGGCCGAGAGCTGCAGCTGCCCGGAGCTGACCTCTCTTGCAGGACAGATCGACCTGCTGGACGATGTGAAGACGGCCATCCTCGCCGCCATCGACCCGGATGCGCCCTCCACCCTCAAGGACGGCGGCGTCATCGCCAAGGGTTACCACCCCGAGGTGGACGAGCTGCGCTCCATCCGGGACAACACCAAGGGCGTCCTCGCCCAGCTGGAAACGCGCCTGCGGCAGGAGACCGGCATCCCCAAGCTGAAGATCGGCTACAATCATGTTTTCGGCTACTACATCGAGGTCAGCAACTCCTATCAATCCATGGTCCCCGAGACCTACATCCGCAAGCAGACCCTCACCTCCGGTGAGCGCTATATCACCCAGGAGCTGAAAGAGCTGGAAAGCAAGATTTTAGGTGCGCATGAGCGTCTCATTGCGCTGGAGCACCGGCTCTTCTCGGAACTGCTGGAAACGATCGGCGGTCAGCTCGACCGCATCCAGCGGACGGCAAATGCTGTGGCCGAGCTGGACGTGCTGGCGGCGCTGGCGCAGGTGGCCGCTGAAAACAACTACTGCCGCCCTGTGGTGGATGACAGCGACGAGCTGACCATCACCGAGGGCCGCCACCCGGTGGTCGAGCAGATGCTGAAAGGCAGCCTCTTCGTCCCCAACGATACCAAACTCAACTGCACCACCGACCGCTGTCTCATCATCACCGGCCCGAACATGGCGGGCAAATCGACGTATATGCGCCAGAACGCCCTTATCGCTCTGATGGCACAGATCGGCTCCTTCGTCCCGGCGTCCAGCTGTCATGTGGGCGTCGTGGATGCCATCTTTACCCGCATCGGCGCATCGGACGACCTTGCCGCCGGCCAGTCCACCTTCATGGTCGAGATGACCGAGGTGGCCGAAATTCTCAAGAACGCCACCCCCAAGAGCCTCGTCGTGCTGGACGAAATTGGCCGCGGCACCTCTACCTTCGACGGCATGAGCATTGCCCGGGCCGTCGTGGAGCATATCTCCGACCCGGCCAAGGGCCTCGGCTGCAAGACCCTCTTCGCTACCCATTACCACGAGCTGACCGACCTGGAAGGAGCCATCGAGGGCGTCAAAAACTACAACATCGCAGTCAAGAAGCGGGGAGAGGACATCACGTTCCTCCGCCGCATCATTCGCGGCCCCGCCGACGACAGCTACGGCATCGAGGTGGCGAAGCTGGCCGGTCTGCCCGGCACCGTGACCCGCCGCGCCCATGAGGTGCTGCGCACGTTGGAAGCGTCTGCCCCGAAGAACAAGGTGGAGCAGATGGATTTCGACGCCCTGCAGGAGTATTCTTCGCCCGCCGTCCCCAGCGAGATGATGGAAAAGCTCGAGGCACTGGACGTTGAGACCCTGACCCCCATCGAGGCGCTGAACTTCCTCTACGAGCTGAAAAAGACCCTGAGCGGCAGCCTGAATGGCTGATTTTATTTGAAACGGAGGGAAACGAATGGCAGAGATACACGTTCTCGACAAGCACACGGCAGAACTCATTGCCGCCGGTGAGGTGGTCGAGCGGCCCGCATCGGTCGTCAAGGAGCTTCTGGAAAACTCCATCGACGCCGGTGCGTCTCAAATCACCGTCTCCATCGAGTCGGGCGGCGTCCGTCTGATTGAGATCAGCGACAACGGCACCGGCATCGAGGCAAAATACATCCCCACGGCCTTCATCCGCCATGCCACCAGCAAGATTCGGACGGAGGACGACCTCACCAGCATCCACACGCTGGGCTTCCGCGGCGAAGCGTTGGCCTCTATCGCCAGTGTGGCCCGCGTCGAAGTGCTCACCCGCACCGAGGCCGACGAGTGTGCTTCCCTCTACCGTATCGAGGGCGGGGAAGAGCAGCCCATCGAGCCGGGTGCGCGAGGCGTCGGCACCACCATCCGGGTCTGTGACCTCTTTTTCAACACGCCTGCCCGGATGAAATTCCTCAAAAAGGATTCCAGCGAGGGTACTTTCGTGGCCGACATCGTGGGCCATCTGGCCCTGAGCCACCCCGAGGTGAGCTTCAAGTTCATCCGCGAAGGCAAACTGCAGTATGTCACCCCCGGTGACGGCCAGCTCCGCAGCGCGGCTTACGCCGTGCTGGGCCGGGAGTTCAGCCGTGACCTCGTGGAGGTGGATAACCGCGAGGGCGTCTACCGGGTCTGGGGGCTCATCACCCAGCCCCGCAGCTGCCGCGCCAGCCGCAGTATGCAGTATTTCTATATCAATGGCCGCTATGTCCGCAACCGCACCATGATGGCGGGCATGGAGATGGCGTTCAAGGGTACTATGATGCAGGGCAAGTTTCCTGGAGGGATCCTGCTTCTTGAGATGCCCGCCGACCTTGTGGATGTCAACGTCCATCCGGCAAAAACAGAAGTCCGCTTTGCCCGGGAAAACGACATCTTCGACCTCGTCTACCATGCCGTCAAGCTGGCACTGAGCCAGCCGGGTACAGGGGAGAGACAGTTCGTCTTTGACAGCAAGAAAGAGAACGATGTATCCAATGAACATGAAAATGGCGGAAATAAAGAAGAAAACGCTGTAAAGAATAATAACTTTACAGGACTTTCGGCGGTGATTTCGGGTCAGGCAGAGCCGGGAAGCCTGCCGCACCCGGAGGAAAAGCCTCTCCGCCCGGCGGCACCGGCAGCGTCTGTGACACCCTGCCCGACACAGCCCTCTGCCCCGGAGCGGGACATCCTCCCGCTGCCCGTAAAAGCCCCGGAAAAGGCTGCGCCGGCAGCGGAACACACATGGACAACGGTTGCGGCCTCCGAGCCTCTTCCGATGAACGCTGCCCTCCACAGTCCTGAGCCGCCGCAGGAGGAAAGCGTCCTTGAGCCGCCGCCCTTCCGGGCTGCATCCAGTGAGTCGCAGCTGGACATCGAGGCAGACATCGATCTGCCGGATGTCACCCGCGACCACATGGCCGCGTGGGAGCCTGCCCCGGATGAACCGGAGCGTCCGCCGCTGCCGGAGGCTTCGGATGAGCCGCAGCAGAGCGCAGCCCCGGAGCAGCTGGGCTTTGACGTTCAGGACGGCCCGGAGCCCCTGCGGTATGTGGGCGAGATCTTCCGCACCTATATTCTCGCGGAGCGGGGCGACGAGATCTGCATCATTGACAAGCACGCCGCCCATGAGCGCCAGCTCTTCGAGAAACTGGCCGCCCACTACGGCGATGTCCCCAGCCAGCTTCTCCTGGAGCCGCTGGTGGTGGAGCTCTCCGCCGAGGAAAAGACCGCTCTGCTGACCAACCTCGACCTGCTGGAAAGCGCCGGCCTCGAGGTGAGCGATTTCGGCGGCAGCTCGGTCTGCCTGCGCTCGGTCCCCGCTGATGTGGAGCAGGGCAGTGCCGAAGATCTGTTGGTCGAGCTGGCGGCAAAGCTGGCCCACGGCAGCCGCGACGCGTTGAACGAGCGGACGGAGTGGGTGCTCCATTCCATTTCCTGCCGCGCCGCCATCAAGGCGGGCGACCACACCTCGCCGCAGGAGCTGATGGCGCTGGCCGAAAAAATTCTCTCCGGCGAAGTGCCGCCCTTCTGCCCCCATGGGCGCCCCTGCGTCCTCAAACTCACCCGAAAGGAGCTGGAAAAGCAGTTTGGCCGAATCGTGTGATAGAAATCAGAAGCATCCGGTGCTGGCCGTCGTCGGCCCCACTGCCACCGGCAAGACCGCTCTCGGCGTGGCGCTGGCCGAAGCTTTCGAGGGCGAAGTCATCAGCGCCGACTCGATGCAGATCTATAAAGGATTAGACGTCGGTACGGCGAAGGTCGCGCCCGAAGAGACCCACGGCATCCCGCACCATGCGGTGGATATTCTGGAGCCGGATGAGCCCTTCAGCGTGGCGGATTTCGTGACACTGGCCGGAACGCTCGAGGCTGACATTTCCGCCCGGGGCCGTCTGCCCATCCTCGTGGGAGGCACGGGCCTCTATGTCCAGAGCTTTTTGTACGGTGTCCGCTTCGCCGCCGAGAAGACGCCGGACGGCCTGCGGGAACAGCTGGCCGCAGAGATGGCGGAAAAAGGCCCGGAGGCTATGTACAAAGAGCTGCAGGCTGCCGACCCGGAAGCCGCCGCCGCCATCCATCCGAACAATCAGGTGCGGGTCCTGCGGGCGCTGGAACATTTCCGTGCCACCGGCAAGCGTCTGAGCGAGCAGAAGGCCCAGTCCCTCCCGCCGGAGCGGCCCTATCGTTCGCTGGTGCTGGGTCTGGACTTTCCCGACCGCGCCCAGCTCTACCGCCGCATCGACCTGCGGGTAGACAAGATGCTGGACGCCGGCCTCCTCGATGAGGCAAAGCTGGTCTATGACCACCGCCAGACCTACCGCACGGCAGCGCAGGCCATCGGTTACAAGGAGTTCTTCCCCTATTTTGAGGGGACGGCCCCGCTGGATGCCTGCACCGAAAAGCTCAAGCAGGCCTCCCGCAACTACGCCAAGCGCCAGCTGACCTGGTTCCGCCATATGGACGGCGTGGTCTGGCTGGACGCCTCTGCGCCGGACGTTACAGCCCGGGCTGTGCAGCTGACCCAAGAATTTTTAGCGAAAGGGTGACCTTTTATGATGGATAGACCACGCTCGGATCCCGGCGCGTCCAGCGCTTTGGGCAAGCTGGCAGGCTTCGTCATCGCCGTCGTGGTGCTGGCGGGCATCTATGTGGGCTATCAGGCCCTGCAGGTGCTCTTCCCGCCCAACACCTACGAGACGGCGCTTCTTGCCACCGTGGCGGATACGGTGGATGCCGACGGCGTTCTCCTCCAAGCTGATCTGCCCGCAGAAACCGGGCACCAAGAAATTCCTCAAGGACA
>OGYI01003313.1_pt1 | contig 10179 bp, 9 predicted proteins | sample 1576521 | NCBI WGS metagenome assembly OGYI01 (sample SAMEA3541484, study PRJEB24748) | human gut metagenome | biome: human gut; feature: human-associated habitat; material: faeces | place: China | collected 2012
CCGGATATAGCCGATCCTGGCACAGTCCTCCCTGGAAAAATAGGTGTCCGAGAAATTCTCCGTCATATAGTTTTCCTCGTCCACCGGAACCGTGTTGTAGTCTAAAATCAGCTCCAGAAGCTTTTCCTCGGAATAGGACTGACTGTCAAACCAGGCCACATGGCAGATGTAATTGCTGTACATCAAATCATTGGTCATCAGCTTCTTGTCCGTAAAGGCTGAGGCCACCGCCCCAGTTCCGGCAAAAATATCCGCCACCGTCCGGATGCCGGGACACTGCTCCTTCACAATGGACCGGATGAAATCCAGCAGCTTGTACTTGTTTCCCAGATAGCGGCGGTTGTTGATATGGATGGTTTTATAGGATTCCTCCTGTTTCTCCTCCGCCGGGATCTTCCGTTCCTTTAGCAGCTGCCTGACCGTCTCACAGACCTGACGGGTCCACCGGGGCCTTCCGTTCTCATCCAGCTCCACCTGGAAGGCTCCGTTATTTTTCAGATAATAGAGATAGGATCTGGAAATGTCCAATTCCCTGGCAATCTGAGTTGCCGTCATGTCCATAAGTTTCTTCTCCTCTTCTGCAACTAAATTTCCATTCCATTGGACATTATAACCGATTAAAGGATGGAAAACAAGGGATTTTTCCCTCTCTCAACAAACATACGTTCTAAAAACCGGATGCCCTCTCATTTTTCCGAAATTTAGGGAGAGCATCCGGTTTTTCCTAAACACTTTTCTTTTTGTGGATATTCCGTATGGTTTTCTTCTTAACGCGCTTCTGCTCCGGCTTTTTCTTCCCGCCGAACGTCCCGTTCGCCGCCCGCATTTCCCCGAAGCTTCTTCCCCCGCGGGGCCGGATGAGGCATTTCCGGTCGTATCCGATCAGATCCGTCCGTCCCGCCCGCTTCAGTGCTTCCTCCACCAGATCGTAATTTTTCGGATTCCGGTACTGGATCAACGCCCTCTGCATGGCCTTCTCGTGAGGGCTGACCGGCACGTACACCGGCTCCATGGTTCTGGGATCCAAGCCCGTATAGTACATACAGGTGGAAATGGTCGAAGGAGTGGGGTAAAAGTCCTGCACCTGCTCCGGCATGTATCCCAAATCTCGCAGATACTCCGCCAGCTCCACCGCATCCTTTAAAGTAGAGCCCGGATGGGAGGACATAAGATAAGGCACCAGATACTGCTTTAAGCCCAGTCGGGCGTTCATCTGCTCATATTCCTTTACAAACTGGCGATACACCTTGTTTTTCGGCTTTCCCATCCTGGAAAGCACCTCGTCGGACACATGCTCCGGTGCCACCTTCAGCTGGCCGCTGACATGGTACTGGCACAGCTCCTTCAAGAACTGACGGCTCTTGTCCGCCAGCAGGTAGTCGAAGCGGATGCCGGAACGGATGAACACCTTCTTTACCCCTGGCAGGGCCCGGAGGCGGCGCAGGAGGCGGATATAGTCGCTGTGGTCCGCGTTGAGATTTCTGCAGGGCTCCGGGAACAGGCACTGACGCCCCGGGCAGGCTCCCTTTGTCATCTGTTTTTCGCAGGCCGGGAAACGGAAATTGGCGGTGGGCCCTCCCACATCGTGAATGTAGCCCTTAAAATCCGGCTCTTTTGTCAGAAGTTCCGCTTCCGCCGCCAGTGAGTCGTGGCTTCTGACCTGGATAATCCTGCCCTGGTGAAAGGTCAGAGCGCAGAAACTGCAGGCGCCAAAGCAGCCCCGGTTGCTGATCAGACTGAATTTAATCTCGCGGATGGCAGGAACTCCTCCCTGCGCCTCATAGGAGGGGTGATAACTGCGCATATAGGGAAGAGCATAAACCTGATCCATTTCCTCCTGGGTCAAAGGCTTCGCAGGAGGATTCTGAACAACAAACTCCTTCCCGAAATACGGCTCCACCAGACGTTTTCCCACAAAGGGATCCGTGTTGCTGTACTGAACATAAAAGCTCTTCGCATATTCTTTTTTATCCCGCTTCATTTTATCGTAATCCGGAAGCATCTGATAGTCATAAACCACATCCAGATTCCGGGTCCGAAATACGGTTCCATCAATAAAGGTAATATCTTTTACCTGAATTCCGCTGTTTAAGGCATCCGCAATTTCCACAATCGAATGCTCTCCCATTCCATAGGAAATCAGATCTGCCTGGGAATCCAGAAGCACAGAGCGCTTCAGACGGTTGGACCAGTAGTCATAGTGGGCAAGTCTGCGCAGGCTCGCCTCAATGCCGCCAATAATAATCGCCGCATCCCGGTATACAGAACGGATCAGATTGCAGTAAACCACAACCGCATAATCCGGCCGTTTTCCCATCACACCTCCCGGGGTGTAGGAATCCTGCTGGCGGCGTTTTTTTGACACCGAATAGTGATTGACCATGGAATCCATATTTCCCGCAGACACAAGAAAACCCAGCCGTGGTTCCCCGAGAATCTGGATGCTGGACGGATCGGTCCAGTCAGGCTGGGCAATGATCCCGACTTTATAACCGTGGGCTTCTAACAGGCGGCTGATAATGGCTGTTCCAAAGGACGGGTGATCCACATAGGCATCTCCTGAAACATATACGAAATCACACTGATCCCATCCTCTTTTTTCCATATCCGCCCGACATATCGGCAAATAATCATGCATATTCATTGTCCTCATTTTTTATCGAATATTTCATCGTAATCTTCTATATAGTAATCAGCCAGAGCCAGCTTCTCCTCCCGCATAGGCGCGGAGAATTCGTCTTCTATGGCACAGACGGTCATTCCTGCCGCCTTTCCCGCCATAATACCTGCAGGAACATCCTCAAAAACAAGGCACTTCTCCGGCGGAACCTGAAGGGTCTCTGCCACCTTTTGGTAAATATCCGGGGCCGGCTTTCCTGCCGCCACCTCACAGGCTGTGGTAATCACCTGGAAAAATGATTCCATATCCAGGGAATGAAGCACTGCATCTACCATGGCACGGCCATTGCTGGTGGCAATGCCTGCCCGGAATCCGTTCTCCTTCAAATAGCTGAGGAAACGCCGGGCTCCTTTTTTCATAGGAACCTGACAGCGGTATTTTTCAATACTCATATCAATCCAGCACTGCTTAATCTCATCCAGACTGTCCGGTATCTGAAATTTCTCCTTAAAGTATACGGCAGTTTCCGAAAAGCTCATTCCTTCAATTTCCTTCTGAAGCTGCGGAGGGCATTCGTATCCGAATCTTCCCAGATATTCAATGTCAATCTGCTTCCACATCCACATGGAATCCACCAGTGTGCCGTCCAGATCGAAAATAACCGCCTCCTTGCCTTTTAAGAGTCCGGGAAGCTTCTCTTTCGTTTCTTTTTCTTTTAAGGCCTGTTCGGCCTCCTCTCTTTCCCTTAGAAGCCCTTCCAGCTCCTCTTCTGTCAGCTTTCGAAACTCTCCCGGTCTGAGTCCTTCATCCAGCTTCAGACTTCCCATGGAAAGACGCTTTAAAAACACCACCTGGCATCCAAGCGCCTCAAACATCCGCTTGACCTGGTGAAATTTTCCTTCCCTTATTGTAAGAAGAATCTCTGTTTCTGAAGAAATCTCCTCTCCCTCCCGGGCAGGCGTCAGTATGGTCAGCTCTCCAGGCATCACCCGGGTACCGTCCGATAAGGTTATCCCTGCCGCAATCTGCTCCCTGCTGTCTGAGGGAAGTTTTCCGGCTACTCTGGCATAATACTGCTTATCTACATGCTTTTTCGGAGACAGCAGCCGGTGGGCCAGATCTCCGTCATTGGTAAGAAGCAGCAGGCCTTCTGTGTCAATATCAAGACGGCCCACAGGAAACAGATCCCGTCTGATTTCTCCGCCAAGCAGATCGATTACTGTTTTATGAATCCGATCCTCTGTCGCAGAAACAACACCCTGTGGCTTATTCAACATATAGTATTCATAAGCATGATAATCAACCGGTTTTCCATCCAGAAGCACCTGATCGGTCTGCGGGTCGATTTTCCGGTCCGTTTTCTTCTCCGTCTGTCCGTTTACCTGAATTCTTCCCTTCTTTGCCGCCTCCTTAATCTGAGAACGGCTTCCTTTATTCATTTCTGTAAGATATTTGTCAAGTCGAATTGTATTTCCCATTACTGCCACCGCCATCCCGGATAATATTTGTTTTTCAGGACTGCTCCTGCATATTTTGCCCATCCCAGAGGCCAGCCGTCCACACATACTAAAATCCAGCCGTTTTTTGGCCATGATTCCCGGCTGGTTTCCTCCTCTGTCAGACTGACTGTCTCTCCTTTCAGATACCGGATCACCCGCTCATCTGACCGTTTCATGGAAAAACAGCAGGAGTACCGGGACGGACTGAGAGCCATGGCAGCCGCCTGGGAAGGCTCAAAACGCTGTTTTTTCTGTTCTCCCAGAAGAAGTCCCGTTCTCAGATACCGGAGTCTCCAGCCAGGATGAAATCCCTCCGGAAGAAGATAAACCAGATGATCCCGAATCATCATCCGTTCTCTGGGAAAGGGAACAGAAACCTGCTCTTCCCACTGCAGAAAGCCTTCTCCCAGATCCCGGTCGGAAGGTCCCTTTCCCGGGTTCCCCGCCGGACCTCTTTTTTTGCCTCTGCATCCATTTTCTTCTTCTGAAATCTCCTGGAACGAACTGCTGTTTTTCTTATGAAAAAGAGCCGCAAAATGTCCTTCGCCTTTGATTTTATGGGGGAACAGGCGGATTACCGGTTCTCCGTTCATCCCCGGCTGCGCTCCTTCCCACAAATCAAGGGGACTCAGCTCCAGCTCCGGTTCCTGCTCCAAAAGCCAGTGAACCGTATCCTCATCCTCACTGACAGCAAAGGTGCAGGTAGAATACAGCAGATACCCGCCGGGCTTTAACATCCGCACTGCCTGAGAAAGGATCTGCCTCTGAATCGGAGCATAATACGAAGGCCCGTGTTCCTGCCAGCTTTTGATCAAATCCGGATCCTTTCGGAACATTCCTTCCCCGGAACAGGGGGCGTCCACCAGAATTTTATCAAAAAACGGCCCGAATACCTCTGCCAGCTTTTCCGGAGTCTCACTGGTTACACAGAGATTGGAAACTCCCGCCAGCTCCAGATTTTTCAGCAGAGCCTTTGCGCGGGAATTGCTGATATCATTGGATACCAGAAGCCCCTGTCCCTTCAGCCGCGCCCCCAGCTCTGTACTTTTTCCTCCAGGGGCCGCACACAGATCCAGAACCCGATCCCCCGGCTCAACGGGAAGAAGGGCAGCAGGCGCCATCGCACTGGGTTCCTGCAGATAGTAAAGCCCTGCATAATAATAGGGATCTCTGGCCGGTCTGTCCTGATCCCCAACATAATATCCATTGCCTGTCCACAGAACCGGATCCGTTCCGTAAGGACTTATGGACTTCCAGGCTTCTGCAGTCAGCTTTCCTGTATTGATGCGCAGTCCCTGCCGGGGACTTTCCTCATAGCTGGCCAGCCAGGCGCTGTACTCCCCGCCCAGAAGCTCCTTCATATTTTCTAAAAATGTTTCCGGAAGTTTCATCTATCGCATCTATCCTTTCAGGCGAAATTTTATTTAGTATATCACAGATTCAGATTCATGGAAACCGCTGAACGCATAAAAACCCCGGAGTCTTCATAAAAAATAATATCATCTTAACCGGAGGTCTCCCCATGGCTGTCAAAACCGTCCCCATTGTTTTGCTAGGACTGGTCCTCGCCTTTCCATCTCTTTCCGTCCAGGGCGCGTCCGAAGGACTGCTTTTATGGTATCAGACAGTACTCCCTGCCCTGGCGCCTTTTCTGATTCTGACACAGCTTCTCACTGTCTCAGGCGGCGCTGAACTGCTTGTAAAACCTGTCTATCCCCTTTTTCACCGCCTGTTCCATGTTTCCGTGTCCGGAGCCTACATTCTCCTTTGCGGACTGCTCTGCGGTTATCCTCTGGGTGCAAAGCTGTGCAGCGATTATTTTCGTCAGGGAAAAATCTCACAAAAAGAAGCGCAGTATCTCCTTGCCTTCTGCTGCCATCCCAGCCCCATGTTCCTTCTTGGCTACGTCAGACAGCAGCTTCCTGTCAGCATCCCTCCCCTGTTCCTTCTGCTTTCCGTCTGCCTTCCGATTCCTCTTCTGTCCCTTCTGGCACAAAAGCTGTATCGGCCCGGGTACGGCAGCCAGAACCCGTCCTCCCCTGTCTGCCGGGAAACAGCCTCTGTCAGCCTGGAATCCATTCTTTTATCCTCTGCAGAAACCATGGTCCTCATCGGCGGATGTATGATGATGTTTTCCATCTTCGCCCTGTGGATCCGTCAGATTTCTGTTCTCCCCGAACGTCTCCAGGCCCTTATTACAGGCGCAGTGGAAATGACCACAGGAATCCACCGGATTTCCGCTGTATTTCCAGAATATACCGCCATTCCTCCCGCCCTGGCCGCTGCTGCCTTTGGGGGAATCTCCGGAATCTTCCAGACAAAAAGTGTCCTTTCTGACTCCTTCTGTCACAGGACGCAATTTCCTATGACAGCAAAAAATGCCGGAGGGCTGTCCATCCGGCATTATGTACTGTGGAAACTCATTCACGCGGGACTCACCTGCATAGCGGCGCAGCTGCTCATCAGTCTCATGCAGCCACTGTAAGCAGAATTACTGCTGCTCTTCTTCCTGTACAGGCTCCTCTGCCGGAGCAGAAATACTTCCGGACAGCTCATTGCGGTTATTGGTGACAATATCATAGCTTTCCTGCATGGAAGCACGGAAAGAATCAAAACGTCCCTGAGCTTCTTCGATAGAATGATTGATAATTGCCTGCAGACTCTGCAGCATATTATCTGTATAGTCAATGGAGCCCTGACGAACGCTGTTTGCCTCATCCACTGCATTGTCGATAATTGCCTGAGCCTGCTGCTGGGCTTCCTCAATGATCTGATTGGCATTGGCATAAGCCATCTGCATAATCTCATGCTCATTTACCAGTTCATTGGTCTGCTGGGTTGCATCTTTTAAAATAGCGTCTGCCTGCGCGCGGGCATCATTTAAAATAGCATCCTGATTGCTGATAATCTTCTGGTACTTCTTTATCTCGTCGGGAATCCGGAGACGAAGCTCAACTAACAGCTCCTCCAGTTCCTCTTTATTGACCAGAATCTTGGTTGTGGAAAGGGGCTGAAACTTACAGCTGTCAATATATTCTTCGATTTCACCGATTAACTGTTCAATTCTACTCATGTTTCTTCTCCTCACTTCTATATGTACTTGGCTGCAGCCATTATTTTCCGAGCTTTTGCTTTACCTGAACAGCAATATCCGGATGAAGGAATGCACTGATATCTCCGTCATAGGATGCGATTTCTTTTACAATGCTGGAACTCAGGTAGGAATACTTCAGATTGGTTGTCAGGAATATGGTGTCAATATCAGGAGCAATTACCCGGTTGGTCTGCGCCATCTGAAGCTCGTATTCAAAATCTGTAATAGCCCGCAGGCCTCTCACAATCACATCCGCGCGGCACTGATGGACAAAATCAACCAAAAGGCCGTCAAAGGAACGAACCTCAACATTTTTCAGATGTGATGTAATACTCTTTATCATATTAACACGTTCTTCCACAGAAAACAACGGAGTTTTTGAATTATTCTGCAAAACTCCGATGATTACATGATCAAACATGTGGGCAGTACGCTCAATAATATCCATATGTCCCAGGGTCACAGGATCAAAGCTGCCCGGATAAACTGCTGTCGCCATATCATTCACCTCGATAGACAAACACATGCCGGTTTGTCTTGTATTGTTTATTTTTTTCCATTAAATAGCCCATGGATTCCAGATAGTCAAAGGAGGTCTCCAGAGATGCTTCTATAATAATGGTACTCTGCTTGTCAATCAGCGCAGATGACTGCAGGCAGGAAAGCGCCTGGCGCTCCAGCTCCTGATTGTAGGGAGGATCCATAAAAATATAATCAAACCGGTACTTGCCCTCCAGCCGCTTTAAGGCGGAAACAGCATCACAATTCATCACCAAAGCCTGATCCTCCAGCTTTGTGGCTTTTAAATTCTCCCGGATAATCTCTGCCGCCTTTGGATTCTGCTCAACAAATACGGCAAATCCGGCGCCGCGGCTTAATGCCTCGATTCCGATTCCGCCGCTTCCTGCAAATAAATCCAGAAAACAGCAGTCTGCCAAATCGTACTGAAGCATATTAAAAAGCGTTTCCTTAATTCGATCCTGGGTGGGCCGGGTTTCCATACCTTCCAGGGTTTTTAACGGAACCCGTCTTGCTTTTCCGGCTATCACACGCATAACTTAACTCCTTCAAACTTTTTCATGTACCATTATATAGTTAAAATTCAGGTTGCACAAGCAGTTTATTTACAAAAATCAGAAAAATCCCGGAGCTTTCCGCCCCGGGATTCCTCCTCCTGTTTGTTTGAAACAGAAAAAACGGCTGAAAGTCAGGCCTTACTTACCGGCCATCTGCTTCTCCTGAGCCTCAATCATCTTCTTAACCATATAACCGCCTACAGATCCGTTCTGCGCGGATGTCAGGTTTCCGTTGTATCCGTTGGATAAGGGAACGCCCAGCTCGTTTGCAACTTCCATTTTAAAACGATCCAGTGCCTCTTTTGCCTCAGGTACCTCTGCTCTGTTAGAAGATTTGCTTGCCATAAGTGTAGTCTCCTTTCAAATTCGCCTGTCATGGGACAGGCGAACCTTTGCGTTCTTTTCCTGCCTCACGACCGGTTTGTTTTTTGTTACGCTCCTAGTATATGTGCAAAACAGGATAATACACTGGCATCTTCTGTGTGTTTTGTCAAAATATAGCAGTCTGGAAAGAAAGCATATCTTTCACTTTTTTCCTTCCTTTCTTTGTGCTATAATTTTAAGTAAACTGGAACCGCCGTTTTCTCTTTCTGACATTCATTCAGAAGAGGCAGGCAGTCCCAAACAGCTATCATTTCATAAAACGAAAGGACAGACACGATTATGGCATGGAAAAAAGAAGCATTCGGCACTCTGGAAAACGGAGCTGCAGTCAGCAAATATACGCTGACCAATGAAAACGGCGTATCTGCCGCATTTACAGATCTGGGAGGAACCTGGCTGGAAATGAAGGTTCCGGATCGGGACGGAAAACTGGCAGACGTACTGTTGGGATATGATTCTGTGGAAGATATTCTGACCAAAAGCGGTCATATGGGAGAAATTGTAGGCCGCAACGCCAACCGGATCGGAGGCGCAGCCTTTACATTAAATGGTATTACCTATGCCCTTGTCATTAATTCCGGAAGCAAAAACAATCTCCACAGCGGCCCTGACTTTTACAGAAGCCGTCTCTGGGATGCAGAGGTAGAGGAAACAGGTCTTGGCACCAGAATTACCTTCTCCCTGTTCAGCCCTGACGGAGATCAGAATTACCCCGGCAATGCCAATATTGCAGTCAGCTATACTCTGACTCCGGACAACAGCCTTCGTCTGGACTATCTGATGGTTTCCGATGCTGACACCATCGCAAACTTTACCAACCACGCTTATTTCAATCTGGCTGGTCACGATGCAGGAAGTGTCCTGGCACAGAAGGTATGGATTGATGCAGATACCTACACCATTCCTGATCAGGAATCCATTCCCACCGGTGTTCTGGAACCTGTCAAGGGAACTCCCATGGACTTTACAGAATTAAAAACCATTGGTGATGAGATTGACGCAGACTATGAGCCCTTAAAAAATGCCGGCGGTTACGATCACAACTGGGTTTTAAACCACGCTCCCGGTGAGCTGGCTCTTTCTGCCAAAGCGGTAGATGAGGCAAGCGGACGCACCATGGAGGTTTACACAGATCTTCCCGGTGTTCAGTTCTATACCGCAAACGGCCTGAAAGGTCAGATTGGAAAGGGCGGCACCCTTTACGATCCCCGTTACGGATACTGCTTTGAGACCCAGTATTTCCCGGATGCTGTCAACAAGCCCCAGTTTGCCTCTCCTATTGTAAAAGCAGGCGAGGAGTACAGAACCACAACCATTTATCATTTTGACGCAGAGTAACCCATACGGAAATGATGCTCTGCTGACAATCAGACATATCTCTGCTTTCTGCCGCCAGTCAGACACGCTGGCGGCAGATTTTCTATGAACGTGAAAAAGAAGCCCGCTCGCGAGCTTCTCCGCCTGCGGCGGGTCGTCTCATCAGCCCAATTCTCTTCCAACCCATGG
>OGYI01003314.1_pt1 | contig 10177 bp, 7 predicted proteins | sample 1576521 | NCBI WGS metagenome assembly OGYI01 (sample SAMEA3541484, study PRJEB24748) | human gut metagenome | biome: human gut; feature: human-associated habitat; material: faeces | place: China | collected 2012
ATTCCAATGATGGCTGGAACAGTATTGGATGTATGTCATTTATGAATCAGCCAATATTAAAGTACAGTAATGAAATCAGAAGTGCAGTCCTTATTGTTCATGGAGAAAAAGCGCACAGTTATTATTTTGGAAAAGATGCTTATGAAAATATGATCAAGGACAGCAAGTACACATCCAATAAAGAGCTGCTGACAATTCCAGGGGCTGTTCATACAGATCTTTACGATAATCTGGATGTAATTCCATTTGATAGAATCCAGAAATTTTTTAAAGAAAACGGAGTTGGTTAATTATGACGTGTGAAGAATATTTGAGTAATATGAAGCCCGGATATATCGTAGATGGTGGAAGTGAAGAACATCTGGTTATGCATGAGCTGTCTCAAAGGGCATTAAAGATAACGATGGAGCTGAATAACAAATATCATACAAAAGAAGAAATTATACAGCTTATGTCGGAACTTACCGGACAAAAAATAGATGAAAGTTTTGGAATGTTTCCTCCGTTTTATACAGACTGCGGACGAAATATCCATATAGGTAAAAATGTTTTTATTAATGCAGGATGTAAGTTTCAGGATCAGGGTGGTATTTATATAGAAGATGGAGTCCTGATTGGACATAATGCAGTATTGGCAACAATCAATCATATGGAAGATCCCGAGAAAAGAGCAGGTATGATATTTCAGCCGATTCACATTGAAAAAAATGTGTGGCTTGGAGCGAATGTAACGGTTCTCCCGGGGTTACGATTGGTGAAGGTTCGATCATTGCAGCCGGAGCAGTTGTAACAAAGGATGTTCCGGTCAATATGATTGCGGCAGGAGTGCCTGCGAAAGTTATACGGAAGGTTAAAAAAGACACTGAAAAAGGAGAAATTTAATTATGGCAAAAAAAGGTATACAAAAAATGATGAGCAGATAACTACTCATAGCGGAGATATAGTTCTATACAGTGGAGACAAAATAGTAGTGTTTTATGGATCAAATTCATGGGCATATACCAGACTGGGGAAAATGAATATTCCAGAAGGTGATGTGACAGAACTTTTGTCAAATGGGGATATCACTTTGAAAATAGCAATTGCAAAATAGTGAGTAAATCAGAATGTTGTTTTCTATTGCAAGGAAATCGCTAACTTCAAGTTTGACAATAGTGTCAAGTGACCTATGAAAAAATGAGCCAAAACAAAAAGGTTCAATGGAACCTTGAAATTTGCAGATATTTTAGACAGAGGTAGACTGCCCCACCCTTGACAGCACACAAAAGAACTATTGTAGGTGATTCACCGACGGCGAAGAATTCAAGAATAGTTAGTGATTTTTCCGTCGTTTACAGCAGTGTAGCAGTTCTTTTATGTGCCATCAAGGGTATAGCCGCTAATGCGGTGGCTGGTTTATTACCTCTGGTTTGGAATCTAAGAACAGTTAGAGCCTTCGGCTGGCAGATTTAAATTATATGACCGCAGGAAGTTATAATAAGCAGCCCATAAAGCCAAATCGTAGTTGGCATCATCATAGTTAACAAATCGTATACCAGTTTTCTTTTCTTATTCCACAAAGTGGTGCTAATTTTTGCTGTAATGCTTTAAATGGTTCTTCTGTAAAGGACTTTGCCTGTGTTGGGCAGATTCTAAGGCAGGAGCCACAGCGGAGACATTTGCTGTTATCAATGTCTTTTGGATTGCTGTCACTGATTGCTTTTACCGGGCATACATCTGCGCAGAGCATACAGTAGATACAGTAGTCGTTTGTTTCTACTTTGAATGGAAATTCACCCATAGGTGGCTTTGTGTATGGGAAAGAACCAGGAACTTCTAAGTTACCGGCATCGTATGTAACGAGAAGACGAAGGCATTCTTTTAATTTATCACCAAATTCTTTGGCCATTTTTAAATCTTCTTCATCTGGTCTGCCTTCGGCACATTCCTTTAAGAAGGTATGCTGGCATACAAAAGAAGCTGCACCAACTGGGATAAATCCTTTATCTGTTACATTTTTCTTTAATTCCATCAACGTATCATCAATGTCACGATTTCCATATGTTGCAACAAGGACGACAGGTGTATTTAAACCGGAAAAGCGGCTTAATGCATCGACAACTGGAACGGGAACTCTGCCACCGTAGGCAGGTACACCGATGATAAGAAGTTCATTTTCTTTAAAATGATGTTCTTGCTGGCGTTCATCATAATTTGTAAGATTGATAGATTCCACTGGATAGTTTTCAAAAGATGACGCAATTTGGGAAAGAACTTTTTCTGTAGTATTTCCCGGACTAAAATACGCATAATAAACTTTAAGTAACTGCATAATAAAAACCCCCTGTATATTGAAAAAAATTACCACTAAGGGTATTATACAACATTGGATTCTGATTTGGCAAGCCAGATCAATCCTGAGTTGCGTAGCAAAACAAACGCTCCTAAAGAAAGCAGATTCCCTATATTTGTGACGCTATCACTGTGGGTTGAATGTTCGCCCTTCACGCTCACATTCAATCCTCGCTCTAAGGTCACAAATATAGGGAATCTGCTTTCTTTAGGAGCTGTTCAGTTATACCTGCAAATTCAGAATTTAATCTTGGAGATTTTTTAGAAAGTTGTGGATTTTCCAAAAATAAAATATTAAAAACCGATACGAAATTTATTGTTACATATTACAGTATTTTTATAACTTTGGCTTCATTGATACCCTGTCTCTTGTGTCTCCTTTCCCAAATCAGGTGAAAAGATTTGGGGATGATGACATGAGAAAGTGGTAGAATCCTGAGCCTGCTCTAGCCAAAGAACAGCGCCCAAAGAGAGAAGCACCGCTATATTTGTGGCCTTAGAGCGAGGATTGAATGCGAGCGGATAAGCGAACATTCAACCCGCAGTGATAGAGTCACAAATATAGCGGTGCTTCTCTCTTTGGGCGCGTCTCTCCCTTTGCCTGCGGCAACCCAGAATTATTTAATTTTTTCTACAATCTGATCATATAAATCTAAATCGCAGTGTTCCTGCTTCGTGAAATGTGTGCAGTTTAAGCAGCTTGGAGTACTACATTCGCAGGAAGAATTTTTAAATGCGGATTCCTCAGATACCGGTTCATATTTGCTGCATGCTTCTGCGACTTCCTGATAGGTTTTCTTTGAACTTTTCATGATAAATCCTCCTTTTTTCAAGAATGTACTCTCGGAGTCTTTCTTGCACTTACTTTTGTAATTAAATTCTGTCAGTACCAAAATAATTTCGAGAGTACATTTATCAGGTACGGAGGTAGTATGTGAAAAAGTTAAAATATTATTCAGGATAAATCAGATTTTTTTCAGAAGGATTGTTTAACGCTTCTTTTAAATATTTTTTTGCAAGATAATTGGCCATTGGAAGATTCTGATCAAGATAATTTCCGCAGTCTTTTGCAGCGGCTCCAGGAATTTCACCTTCGTAATCAGCGATAAAAGCAAAAGTATCGCGTACAAGACCAACAACGTCTTTAGATTCATAGTCACCTGCAAGGATAAGATAACATCCAGTACGACAGCCCATTGGTCCAAAGTAAATGACTTTTTCTTTCCATTCGTCATTATTTCTTAAATACGTTGCGGCAAGATGTTCAATTGTGTGAAGTTCTGCTGTGTTCATAACGGGTTCTCTGTTTGGAGCGGTCATACGAAGGTCAAAGGTGGTGAGAACTTCTTTTCCTACATAATCCTTTCTTGAAACGTATACTCCCGGGATTAAATCTAAATGATTTACGGTAAAACTTGCTATTTTATCCATGATATGGTTCCTCCTTATATAAAATTTGCAAAACATAATTTTATAGTATATTCTATACGAAGCTAATGATAGCTTACAAAATTAAAAAGGTCAATATAAGAAACAACAGAAATTTTTTTGATTGACAGAGGGGAGACTATATATGATAGAGACAGTAATGACGGCACAGATGCCGGTAGGACTTCCGATAAAAATAAAGAAGAACAGGTTAGAGCCGGATACGATACAGGAAAATATGCCGAGATTAAGTATTGTTGCAGGTGTTCATGGTGATGAACTGCAAGGACAGTATATTTGTTATGAACTGATTCGGCGGATTAAAGAGGAAAGAGAGAATCTGAAAGGAATTGTAGATGTATATCCATGTGTGGCTCCTATGGCACTGGAAATCAGAAAGCGTAATGCTCCAGGAGCTCTTGATATGAATGCGATGTTTCCGGGAAGTCATCATGGACATACGATAGAATATATGGCAGCAGAAGTAATTGAGGATTTAAAAGGTTCAGATTTTTGTATTGATATCCATTCAAGTGATATTTTTATTCGGGAACTTCCCCAGATACGAGTGCCGGAGAATGCAGGGAAAAAAGTGACAGAGCTTGCGCAAAAGTCAGGAATTCCAGTTTTATGGATGAACAGTAATTCTTCTTCTGTTTGGGAAGGAAGTCTTGCGTACAGCCTTCGGAGAAAAGGTATCCCGAACCTGGTGATTGAGTCGGGGATTGCACTTAAAATTGATTATGAGTACTGTAAAAAGGTAATAGACGGTATTTTTCGGATGATGAAGGAACTGGAAGTTTTTGAAGGAGAAGTTTCTCCTACGAAAAAAACAGTGACAGTAAAGAAAAATGATGTGGAAGTTATTCACTGTAATACGAGTGGAATTTTTATTCCTAAAATACAGATTGGAAGTTTTGTAAGAGAAAATCAGGTACTTGGCTGTATCGTGCGGCCGATTCTTGGGGCCGAGCTTGAGGAGGTAAAGTCTTCCTGTGACGGAATGATTTTTAGTTTGAGGGAATATCCGGCGGTTTGTGAGGGAGAACTTCTGGCAAGAATCTGCAAGGCAGAAAGACCTGCCGGAAAATATGAATAGCAAAAGGAGGACTGGGCATAATGGAAGAAAAAATATTGTATTCGATGGAATCTCCTTTTCAGCAGGAAATTAATGTAAAAGGATATTATTTCGGGAAAAATGAAGGGAAAGAACGTTCTGCTTGCATTGTGGGGGCTTTGAGGGGAAATGAATATCAGCAATTATATATTTGTTCGAAGCTGATCGATGTATTAAAAAAGATAGAAAAGCATGGAGATATAGTAGGAGAGAACGGAATTTTAGTGATTCCTTCCGTAAACAATATGTCGATGGATTTTGGTAAACGTTTCTGGATTTCTGATGATACGGACTTAAACAGGTTGTTTCCGGGGAATCCGTCAGGTGAATCAGGAAGTCGTGTGGCATATGCGATCATGGAAACAACAAGAGGGTACCGGTATGGAATTCATTTACCTTCTTTTTATCTTGGAGGAACTTTTATGCCACATATCCGTCTCCTTGACCCGGAACATGGAAGCACCAGTCTTGCCAATCTGTTCGGACTTCCCTATGTTATTGAAGCAAAAAGCAGACCGTTTGACAGAACAACATTACATAACAACTGGCAAAGAAATGGAACAGAAGCATTTTCTTTATACACAGGAATGACAGGGAAAATTGATGATGAGCTTGCAACACAGGCAGTTTCTTCTATTCTGCGTTTCCTTACAAGAATGGGTATTATCCGTTATTATTCTCATAGTGGATATATCGCAAGTGTTTTAAAGGAAAGTGATCTGGAGCCAATTATGACAGAGGCGGCAGGTATCTTTATAAGAAAAGCAGAGTGTGGTCAGGAAGTAAGCCGGGGGGATGTTTTGGCGCAGATCATGAAGGCAGATAGCGGAGAAATTATTTCGGAAGTCACAGCACCAACAGACGGTATCATTTTTTACGCAGAGACAAGGCCTGTTGTCTATTCAAATCTTTTGGTATTTCAGATAATCAAGAGAATTCATCTGTAAAAAATCTAAAAATTTTTTGAAATTTTGTCGTCGATTTTTGTCAGAATTCATGGTTTTATAGAAACTGATATAAAACCATAGGAAATAGAATAAAAAAGTGATATGATAATTTAAACAGAAAATATGGGGCTGATTAATAAATTGTCCCCACAATTTAATTAAACATACTTGGAGGATGTAATGAGTCAGGTAAAGAGATTATATGTGGAAAAGAAATCGTCATATGCGGTAAAAGCAAAAGAACTTGCAGAAGAATTAAAGGCATATCTTTCCATAGAGGATGTCAGTGATGTTAGAGAGTTAATTCGCTATGATGTGCAGAATGTCTCAGCAGAAACTATGAAAAAAGCGGCAGTTACCGTATTCTCAGAACCGCCTGTAGATGATTTATATGAGGAAGATTTCCCTAAGAAAGATGGAGATAAAGTATTTAGCGTAGAATTTCTTCCTGGACAGTTTGATCAGAGAGCAGATTCAGCAGTACAGTGTCTTCAGCTTCTTGATGAGAAGGAAGAACCAATCATTCGTTCTGCAACAACTTACGTTTTCTCTGGCAATATCAGTGACGAAGAATTGGAGAAGATTAAAGAATACTGTATCAATCCAGTAGATTCCAGAGAAGCAGACGAGAAGAAACCGGAAACATTAGTTATGGATTATGAAGATCCGGCTGATGTTGCGATTTTTGATGGATTTAAAGATATGCCGGAAGAAGAATTGAAGAAGCTTTATGATTCTTTAGGTCTTGCAATGACATTTGAAGATTTTCGTTATATCCAGAATTATTATCAGGGAGAAGAAAGCAGAAATCCTTCTATGACAGAGATTCGTGTATTAGACACTTACTGGTCTGATCACTGTCGTCATACAACATTTTCAACAGAATTAAAAGATGTTGCTTTTGGTGATGGATATTACAAGCCTCTCTTTGAAAAAACATATAATGAATATCTTGCTGACCGTACGGAAGTATATGGAGACAGAAAAGATAAGTTTATCTGTCTGATGGATCTTGCACTTATGGGAATGAAGAAGTTAAAACAGGATGGACTTCTTGATAACATGGAAGAAAGTGAAGAGATCAATGCCTGCAGCATTGTTGTTCCTGTAGAATTTGAAGATAAGACAGAAGAATGGCTTATCAGTTTTAAGAATGAGACCCATAACCATCCAACAGAAATTGAACCATTTGGTGGTGCTGCTACCTGTCTTGGAGGAGCAATCCGCGATCCATTATCAGGACGTTCCTATGTATATCAGGCAATGCGTGTCACAGGTTGTGCAGACCCTACTGTTCCGATGGCAGATACCATGAAGGGCAAGCTGCCACAGAGAAAGCTGACTACAGGTGCAGCGAAAGGATATAGTTCCTATGGTAACCAGATCGGACTTGCCACAGGATTAGTAGACGAAGTATATCATCCAGGTTATGTTGCAAAGCGTATGGAGATTGGCGCAGTTATCGGTGCAGCTCCAAGAAAGAATGTTATCAGAGAAACTTCTGATCCGGGAGATATCATTGTACTTTTAGGTGGACGTACCGGTCGTGATGGTTGTGGTGGAGCAACAGGTTCTTCTAAGGCACATACAACAAAGTCTATTGATACCTGCGGTGCAGAAGTACAGAAAGGTAATGCTCCTACAGAACGTAAGATTCAGAGATTATTCCGTCGTGGAGAGGTAAGTTCTCTTATTAAGAAGTGTAATGACTTTGGTGCCGGTGGTGTATCTGTAGCAATCGGTGAGCTTGCAGACGGACTTCGCATTGATCTTGATAAAGTGCCGAAAAAGTATGCAGGTCTTGATGGAACAGAGCTTGCGATTTCAGAATCTCAGGAACGTATGGCAGTTGTACTTGATAAAAAAGATGTAGAGCAGTTCCTTTCCTATGCAGCAGAAGAGAACCTTGAAGCAACAGTTGTTGCAGAAGTAACAGAAGAGAAACGTCTTGTAATGTCCTGGAGAGGCAAAGAAATCGTAAATCTTTCACGTGCTTTCTTAGATACGAATGGTGCACATCAGGAGACTACGGTTGAAGTAGAGATGCCTGACGAGAAAGAATGCTACTATAAAAAGCAGGCTGAACTTAAAAATGTAAAAGAAATGTGGGAAGAAACTCTTTCTGATTTTAATATATGTTCCAAGAAAGGTCTTGTAGAAATGTTTGACAGTTCTATCGGAGCTGGAACAGTTACGATGCCATTTGGTGGAAAGACACAGCTTACTCCAATTCAGACAATGACAGCAAAACTGCCTGTTTTAGAAGGCAAAACAGAGTTTACAACAATGATGTCTTATGGATTTGACCCATATCTGTCAAGCTGGAGTCCATATCATGGAGCAGTATATGCTGTTCTTGAATCTGTTGCGAAGATTGTAGCAGCCGGAGGAGACTTCCGTAAGATTCGTCTTACATTCCAGGAATATTTTGAGAAACTTGGCACAGATCCAAAGAGATGGGGTAAACCATTTGCTGCATTACTTGGTTCTTATAATGCACAGAAAGGATTTGGAATTCCTTCGATCGGAGGAAAAGACAGTATGTCAGGTTCCTTTGAAGATATTGATGTACCACCAACATTAGTATCCTTTGCAGTTGATTACACAAAGGCTTCTCATGTTGTAACTCCTGAATTGAAGAAAGCAGGCAATAACCTGTTACGTATCGACATTCCATTTGATGAATATGGTATTCCTGATTATAAAAAAGCAGGAGAGATTTATGATACAATTCATAAATTAATGCGTAGAGATGTTATCGCATCAGCATATGCACTTGGTGCAGGCGGATTAATTGAAGCAATAAGCAAGATGAGCTTTGGAAATATGTATGGTGTAAAGTTTATGAAAGACTTTAAACTTGAAGACCTTACAAAGAAATATTATGGTTCTATTCTTGTAGAGATTCCTACAGACTGGATGGATGAAATGTCCGCTCTTCCAAATGCATTCGTAGGACGAGTTACAGATGATCCATTCTTCCAGGTTGGTGAAGAAGAGATTTCATTAAAAGAGATGTGTGATACATGGCAGGCACCGTTAGAATCTGTATTCCCTACAAAAACAAATGAAGGTAAACATAATGTATCACAGCCATTATATCGCACAAATGATATTTATGTATGCAAGAATAAAGTTGCTGTACCAAAAGTATTTATTCCAGTATTTCCTGGAACAAACTGCGAATATGACTCTGCAAAAGCCTTCCGTCGTGCAGGAGCAGAAGTAGAGACACTCGTATTTAAGAATCAGTCAGAATCTGATATCCTTGATTCTGTAGATGCATTTGAAAAAGCAATCAGCCAGGCTCAGATCATTATGTTCCCAGGTGGATTTAGTGCAGGTGATGAACCAGAAGGTTCAGCGAAGTTTTTTGCTACTGTATTCAGAAATGAAAAGATTAAAGAAGCTGTTATGAAACTTCTTAATGAAAGAGATGGTCTTGCACTTGGTATTTGTAACGGTTTCCAGGCATTGATCAAACTGGGACTTGTTCCTTATGGAGAAATCGTAAACCAGACAGCAGATTCACCAACGCTTACAATGAATGAGATTGGCCGTCATGTGTCTACTATGGTATATACAAAAGTAGTAACGAATAAGTCCCCATGGCTTCGCAAAGCAGTACTTGATCAGGTTTATGCAATCCCTGCATCTCATGGTGAAGGTCGTTTTGTTGCCAGTCAGGAATGGATTGAGAAATTATTTAAGAATGGTCAGGTTGCAACACAGTATGTTAACTTAAATGGCGAACCTACAATGGATGACCGTTTCAATCCAAATGGTTCTTATTATGCTATTGAGGGTATTACCAGTCCAGATGGTCGTGTCCTTGGTAAGATGGCACATTCCGAACGTATCGGAGAAAATATCGCAAAGAATATCTACGCAAAACAGGATCAGAAGATATTCGAAAGCGGAGTAGAATATTTTAAATAAATACTGAGTTGTAGATTTCGTATAGACGAAAACAGAAAACATACCCTATCCCATCTGCTCTGTAGTCGCTGTGTTTAAAATGCTTGTTCGCATCTTAAACCCGCTCCGAAGCCGCATCTGGGATAGGGTATGTTTTCTTTTTTCTGACTATACAAATCTACAGTTTAACAACATGGAATGTGCCAGAAGGATATAATCTTCCGGAGATTTTCATTCTGACGAAAATCATAGAATTCTGAGCAAACCCCTTATTTCTCTCTCAGATTAAAATACTAATTCTGTTTGGCTCTAGAAGGAAATTAGTGATTTCTGTTGGAAAGAGAAGGGGATTCTCCAGAAGATTCTGACTTTTAATCAAAGAACTATTAATAGCAAGAGATGCCGACAGAAGAAATAAAACTCCTTATATAAATGT
>OGYI01003328.1_pt1 | contig 10126 bp, 7 predicted proteins | sample 1576521 | NCBI WGS metagenome assembly OGYI01 (sample SAMEA3541484, study PRJEB24748) | human gut metagenome | biome: human gut; feature: human-associated habitat; material: faeces | place: China | collected 2012
CAAAGAAGTCACTGGCCGGGGCGGGAAACCGGCTCTCAAGGGACGGAGAGGGGATTTGTATGGTTACAGTGATTTTATGAATACGGCAGGCCGCTGAAAATGGCCTGCCGTATTATATTAATTCTTTTATTCTTTTTCCAGGCCCGCCGTATAAATACCGCAGCCCCTCACCTCTGTTTCTCCGCCTTCCTGGTATTCCTTCTTTTCTCCCAGCACATTGGAACGGTATATTCTCTTATCCGTCCGAAGTACCAGCTTATCCGGTTCTTCGGAGGCATTGAATACCCGGAATATAAAGTCCCCTGTCTCCTCCTGCACCTTCCATGCGGTCCAAAGCAGGGTATTTGCGCTCCATTCCAGGAAAGTGTAATGATCCGGTATGTTTCCTTCCCCTGTCTCCGCTTTTGCGGCCCACAGCTCAGATGTGAAAGCATAGGCTTCTTCGTAGGAACGGTACAGGGCATTTCCTTCTCCATGGGGAATCAGGCAGAATTCCTTTTTCTGCCTTCCCAGGCACTGCGCCTGGGGCGTCGGGAAATCTCCCCAGTCTCCCAGCTCGCGGACACCTCTGTGAAGGGTCAGCGCTATGGTATTTTCCTGTTCCGGAAGAATTTCATACTCGTTCAGGCCTTTATTGGCTATTGTCATTCCGCCTCTGTCCTCATGAACATTGACAAACAGCTGCTGGTGCTGGGCGTTGCAGGGATTTTCCCATACCGGAGACACGGAATTGCTCCGCTTTGCCGCCTCAAAAATGGAATCCGCATAATGCCATTGGGTGTCCAGCCCGGTTTTTACCAGCGCACGGAGTCTGTGATCCAGCGCCTGGTTATCAAATTCCACCTCTACCTTCAGGCCTTTGCCCACCCGCTCCAGCACATAAGTAACCGCCACGGTCATAAAAAGTGTTTCCTTGCTGCTGCCGGCTTTCCTGTTTTTAAATTCCACCAGATCCCTTATTTCCTCTGACAGTCTTTCATCCGCGGAAACAGGAATTTCCATGGTTATTTCAGCCCGTATGGCAGCCCGCAGCGGCGTATCCTCCACCCTGCTGATCACCGCTTCTGCATTTCTGCTGAGAACAGGGGCTTCTCCCACCGGCTTAAAGTAGATATACTCATTGCCGATATCCCTGGTATCCTCCAGCATTACCGCCTCACGGTAAACAATACCGCTCTCCTTATGCGTGATATCCACAGTTCCGTTATCATTCACGCGGCAGGAAAGCCACCTGTTTTCCATCGTGTTTTCTGAAGTAAAAAGGGAGTCCCCATTCTCTTTTTCCCCTTCTTCCTCCACAGGAAGCAGGCAGTAGGTATCCATGGTAAAAGGCGCCATTTCTTCGATTTCCAGAGTCACCCTGACTCTGCGGCCGAAATAAGCATTCCGGAAGCGATCCTTGGGAAGATCATAGCCGAAAGCATAGGGCAGCTCCTCCACTCTGCCGGGAACCGTATTCCCTTCTCTGTCCACAATACGATAGGCAGGAAGCTTTTCCGTTTTGGCCTTCTCCAGGCAGGCATCTACCGTACTTCCCTTGAAAGGATATTTTTTCACGGTAAGAACCGCCTCCGCCACCTGGCTTTTCCGGTAACCGGTAGGATTCACCACCAGGAAGGGAACCGCTTCTTCGTCCATTTCCCGGAATTTCCGGCAGTCCATATGCGCTGCCAGATAGGCAAGGCTTTCCTCGATGATATGAAGGGCAACCTGCTCCGCCTTCTCAAAACGGGTGACCATTTCCCTGTGTACCGCATCCACACTACAGCCGCAGATACTGTCATGGGGATGGTTCTGCATCAGCGTTTTCCAGCCGTAGGCCAGCAGATCATGAGGGTATTCCTTTCCCCATTCATAAGCCATGGCCGCCAGCGGCTCCGCAGCCCGGACAAAAAGGGCTTCGCAGCGGGCATTCATCTGCTTCAGATAAATCCGGGCCGATGCCGTATTCGCCAGAGTGTACCAGCCGTCGGTCTCCTGGCTGCGCAGTTCTCCCTTAATCACAGCGAGATCCTCTTTGTGCTCTTCCTTCAGGCACCGGCAATAGTCCGTAAAATTAGAATGGATGAAGGTGATATCGGGAAAAAGTTCTGACGCTGTCTCAAGGGCCTGGGATAAATCCGTCTGTACCGGCTGGTGATCACAGCCGTTCATGAACAGAAGATGATCCGTGGAGGCAAATTTCATGGCCCCCGCCAGCTTTTCCTCCCAGTACTTCCGCGCCTCTTCCGGTTCGGCGGGCACCTCCATGCCGTTATTATACCAATTGGCAAACAGCACTCCCAGAATCCGGGATCCGTCCGGGGATTCCCAGAACATTTCCGAATATTGTGAGGTAAAATTATCATTTTCCGCCACTTCGTTGTTAAAGCCGGTAGGCTTCACTCCCCTTCCGAAAGCAGCACAGTCGATTCCCGCATCCAGGAGTATCTGGGGCGCCTGTCCCATGTTGCCGAAGGAATCGGGGAAATACCCCACCTTACTCACGTTTCCGTACCTGGCGGCTTCCCTCATACCGGTTTCCAGGTTACGGAGATTGGATTCGCTTCCTGTCAGCCATTCATCCTGCAGGATATACCAGGGACCGATATACAGCCTTTTTCCCTTTACCAGCTTTTCCACCAGTTCTTTCTTCTCGGGCCTCACCTGGAGATAATCATCCAGCATGATCGTCTGTCCGTCCAGATGAAAGCTTTTGAAGTCCGGATCCCTCTCCATGGTATCCAGAAGCCTGTCCATAAATTCCACTTCCAGGCAATGGTGCTTCTCATACGGAAGGTACCACTCCCTGTCCCAATGGGAATGAGAAATCACGTGCGCTTGTTTTTTCATTTTCCCGCTCTCCTTTACTTTGCTCTGCCCATAAATCTTCATGTTCTCTTATTCTTGTCTTCCATTCACACTTCGGGATCATTATAACGGATCAGCCGGAAAAAATCTTCCGTAAAAGGTTAGATTTATTCTAACGTTTTTATACCTTTCAGCAGTTCGGACAGGCCTGAACCGTTACCTGCCTTTCAGCCCTTCACTTCACCATACCACAGAATCTCCCACCATTTACGCTCTTTCCTGTTCCTTAGGCGCTCCAGGGTACCTGCCACCGGCAGTAAGAGAATCACTTCCCTTCCGTCCCCGGAAAAGTCCATCCGGCCTCCGTGGGCATTAACTATCTGCTTCACTATACGCAGCCCCATTATGTGGGGTTTTTCCATAATATGCGGCTTTTCCATAACGCGGGACTTTTCCATAACACGGGGCTTTCCCGTCATGTGGCCCGTCTCCTGATCCTGAGCGGCCCGGTATCCCTGATCCTGTGTAAGAAGCTCACGGATTTCAGGCGGAATCCCTTTCCCATTGTCCTTCACCCCGATGCGGCACAGGGAAAGCCCGTTTTCAACAATCAGTTCCCCGCTCATTTCTATATGGCATGAACGGTTATGCCGGACACTGTTTCCGATAAGATTATTCAAAGCTCTGGAAAGCAGGCCGATATCCCCCTGCATGACCACGCTCTCCAGCTCCTCCCGGATGGAAACCTCCAGTTCATATTCCTCATCAAACCCTCCGTTCAGCCAGGAAACCGCCACGGAGCGCAGCAGGGCCGCAGGCACATACTCTTCCATACGAAGGGGCTGCATCTGATATTCCAGCTTGGAGGTAAGATTCAGATCCTCTATCAGGTTTTTTATTTTCAGGCTCTGTTCCTTAATAATTCCGGCCTGCCTCCTGTCCTCCTCAGAAAGAGACTCCTTATTTTCCAGATTATCCGCATATCCCATCACCATGGAAAGCGGTGTGCGGATATCATGGGACACGCCGGAAATCCATTCGGTACGGGCTGTGTCCCTCTGCTCCAGATTCCATCTCTGCCTGTCCAGGACTGCGGCGGCCTGGTTCAGCTTTTTCCCCAACTCTCCCGTCAGCCCCTGCTCCGGAACCAGCACCCGTTTTCCTGATATCAGCCCGTCAATGCCTGATGCCACCGGCCTCAAAGATGAATAAAGACGGTAACCCGACAGAACCGCAAGAATAAGCACCATAAAAAGATTGGCAAGAACCATCACGATAAGAAAAAACGGCAGCTTCCGTATGGATGACAGAGACATCTCCATCATATACTTGGACACAACACCCTTGGATTCCCCTATGACAAGGAGCCCTTCCTCACAATTCCACACCCGCACCGGATAATCCTTCAGATACCAGCGTGAAAAGGACGCCACCTCTCCCAAAGTAAAATGAACCGGAATTTCCTCCGGCACCTGCCAGTTCCAGATCCTGTTTCCGGAGTCATTCAGCAGAAAAGCGAACGCCGCTCCCGTATCCTCCAGAAGCTTATAGCCTTCTTCCTCCAGATACGGCGTCCCGTCCCTTTCCCTGTTCATATGGGAACTGACCTCCATAATCCGCCGCCGGCCCACGCTGTCCGGGTTTTCCCGGTTCTGGGAGGCGAAATAGGTTCCCACCATCATCAACACACACATATTGACAAGGATAACCACGGCGGCTATCCATCCGGCGGATAAAATATACCGCCGGTATATTTTAAATAAGCTTTTCATGATCCCTGCTCCTTTGCCAGACGATACCCCAGCCCTCTCACTGTCAGAAGCCATTCAGGCGAGGATGGGTTCTCTTCTATTTTTTCCCGCAGCCTTCGGATATGAACCATCAGCGTATTTTCATATCCATAATACTCATCTCCCCAAACGGTATTGCAAAGGATATCAAAAGTAACGATATTTCCTCTGTTCTCATATAGCTTCTTCAGAATAGCCAGCTCCTTTGCCGTAAGCTGCAGGCTCTCCTTCCCGTCAGACACAGTCCCCGCATTGAAATCCACCTTTTTCTTCCCCAGCTGCACTATCCCGTCTTCTCCCTGGCGCATTGCCCTTCCCGGCGGGAAGTACGTCCTTTTCAAAACCGCCGTCACCCGGAGGATCAGCTCCTTCGGCAGAAAAGGCTTTGTCATATAATCATCCGCCCCCAGGCCAAGTCCCAGAAGCCGGTCATTATCCTCATCCCTGGCAGACAGAAAAAGCACTGGTACCATGGAAACCATGCGTATTCTCTGCATCAGGGAAAAACCGTCGCCATCAGGCAGGTTAATATCCAGAATAACCAGATCCGGTTCCTTATTTCCCATCTGAAAATAAAGAAAGGCTTCCTCACAGCTTCCTGCCGACTCCACATTCCGGAACCCTTCTCTGCAAAGCATATCCGTAAGCATCCTGCATAAGTCTTCATTATCATCCACCAGCAGCAGGCTGCTGTCATATATCGTATTCATACAGTACTCCTTTTCTGAACTTTCCCGGATCTTCTGTCCTGTTACTATTCACGGAATCTTAAGACCGACGGCACAGGAACCGTGAATAGTAACCCTGTTTTCCATTATATCCGCAAGACGCTCGTCCTTCCAGAGTTCCGGCGAAAATTTAAGGTAAAAGTAAGGCAGGCTTCATGGACGTTTAAGGGGGCTCCTTTATTCTGGGTACAAGAAAGAAAAACGCCGTTCCTGAAAAGGACGGAGCTGAATCACATAAACACGGCGCCAAACGCCGGAGAAATGGAGAATATTATGGCACTGGCAGTAAAAACCAATCAACTCACCAAAACCTACAACAACACTCCCTGCGTAAATAATGTGGATCTGCAGATCCCCGAGGGCAGCATCTACGGCTTTCTCGGCCCCAACGGCGCAGGAAAAAGCACGACCATGAAAATGATTCTGGGCCTGATCAAATGCAGCGGCGGTACCGTTGAGGTCCTGGGACAAACCATGAATGACAAAAACCGCCTGGCAATCCTCCGGGACACGGGCTCGCTCATTGAATCCCCTTCCTATTACGCCCACCTCACGGGACGGGAAAACCTGAAGATCGTTTGTCTCCTCAAGGGAGTTCCCGAAAAGGAAATCGATGAGGTTCTCCGCATTGTCCGAATGGAGAAACAGCAGAACAAAAAGGCGGGGCATTATTCCCTTGGCATGAAGCAGCGCCTGGGCCTGGCCTCCGCCCTTCTGGGACGTCCGAAGCTGCTTCTTCTGGATGAACCCACCAACGGCCTGGATCCTGCCGGCATCCAGGAAATGAGGGAGCTGATTTGTTCTCTCCCCGGCAAATATGGTATGACCGTCATGATATCCAGCCACCTTCTCAGTGAAATCGATCAGATGGCTACCCATACGGGCATTATCGACCGGGGCGAACTTATTTTCCAGGACAGCCTCGCCCACCTGTATGAACACAGCCGGAAACAGATACGGCTTCGCACCATGGATAATAAAGCCGCCTTCCGCTATTTAACCGACCAGAAGATAACCTGCCGCATAGAAGGGGAATATCTTACCTTCCGTGATATGCCGGATGATAAACTCGCCCTCCTCATGGCAGGGACTGCGGCCTCCGGCGCCGGTCTTCTCCGGATCCAGGAACAGCAGCAGACCCTGGAGGATATTTTCCTGGATTTAACCGGAAGGAAGGTGAGTTTATGATTACCGCTTTACGGGCCGAACTGAAAAAAATAAGGGGCCGCTTCCTCTGGGCTCTTCCTCTCGTTGTTGTGGGCATGGAGTTCCTCTGGATGATGTCCAACAGCTATCTGGCTAAACCGGAAGCTTCCGCAGAGGGGTATTTCAATCTCCTGTTCCAGCTCCCCCTGCTTAACACCATTTTTCTTCCCCTGATTCTTGCGGTCATGGCAAGCCGCATATGTGATGCGGAAAATAAGGGGAATACCTATAAGCTGCTCTGCACCATGCAGGAGAAAAAAAAGATATTCGACGCAAAGCTCCTTCTGGGAGGTATCTATATCCTTTTCCTCACCCTGCTGGAAGGCGCCAATGTTCTGCTGCTTGGAAGGCTGCTGCACTTCACGCAGCCGCTTCCCATAAAACACCTGCTCCCCTTCCTTGCCGTGCTCTTTGTAGTGAGCCTGGCGCTGTATCTGATGCAGCAGATTCTTTCCATGCTCATAACCAGCCAGCTCATGCCTCTCTTCATCGGGCTTCTGGGCAGCCTGGTCGGTGTCTTTTCCGCCTTCTTCCCTGTGGGAAGCGTGGCCAATTTTCTCCCCTGGGGCTATTACATGGTAGGACTGACTCTTTCCTCCTGGTATGACGAAAGCGCCCGCACCATGTATCTGTATGAATCCCCCTTCCGATGGGGCTGGTTTTCCGTTTTCCTGATCGCGGCCGCAGCGCTTTACATCGTGGGAAAACATTTATTTATGAAAAAGGAGGTTTAACTATGCTGTTTTCCTGTATGCGCGCCGAACTTATGAAACTGAAACGCTCTTTTATCTGGGTGGTTTTCCTCATTCTCCCCTTGATCAGCACTGTAATGGGGTGTGCAAATTACCTGCAGAATGTGGAAATCCTGGACTCCCTGTGGTACAGTCTCTGGACTCAGACCACCCTGTTTTATTCCAATTTTTTCTTTGGCCCCCTCATCGCCGTTTACTGCGCCTACCTCTGGCGTGTGGAAAATTTCAACCACAACCGCAATGCCCTGATGACCGCCCCCGTTCCCATTCCCATCCTGTATTTATCCCAGTTTCTGGCCATTGCCTGCGTCACTCTGCTGACCCAGCTCTGGGTGGGCGTCCTGTACTTCATCAGCGGCCGCGCGGTAGGTATGGCGGGTTTTCCTCCCATACAGACCTGCTTCTGGCTGCTGAGAGGTTGTTTAGGGGGTCTGGCCATAGCCGCCCTGCAGCTGTTGCTCTCCTCCTTCATCAGAAGCTTTGCCCTTCCCATAGCAATCGCCTTACTGGGCAGTATAGCCGGCCTTCTTTTTTCCTCCAGGGATTTGGGACTTTATTGTCCTTATTCCCTCATGCTCCTGGGCATGAATTCCAACCGGGAAGAAGATATCCTCTCCGGCTCCTCCCTGCCCTTTCTGTTAAGCTGCACCATTTTCCTGCTGCTTTTTGTACTGCTGGAAATAGGGTACCTGAAGAAATCGGATGTAAAAGCATAATACCCTTTTTCCTGAAAAGAGCGGCCCTCTTCGGCCGCTCTTCATATCTCCCGGGCAAATCAATTCACCTCCGGGTCCTTTATCTCTGATTTTTCATCCATCTCCGACAGGGCTTTCCTTGACACATGTGAAAAATAGCAGCTGAATTCCCCGCTTTTTTTCTTTTTAAAAATCATGCTGTCATTAAACGGCCTCCTGACCAGATGCCCCAGCCGGTCAAATCGATCCAGATAGCACCAGTTACAGCACAGCCAGGTATCCTCCGACAGCTTTCTGGTATACTGCTCCAGATTCCTTATCATACATCCGGCCATCGCATCAGCCATTCTGATAAAATATCCTTCCGCCTCTTTACGCCCATACACCCTGGGATGTTCTTCATCCGCCCAGACAAAGGATTCATCCATATATCGGAGCAGCCTTCCCACATCCTGCTTTTCAAAATACAAATGCAGCATTTCCTGGGAAACCTGTTTTATCTGCGCCTCCTCAAGGATATCCAGTGTATTGCCCTGAAGCGGTTCCTTCTGTAATTCGTCTGTTTTAAACCGTATCCTCTCAGGCTCTTCTTCCCCTGAAGCCTCCAGGACAGAATAAAAATTTTTCTTATCCTGATACATCAGGTTTTCCGCTTCATTTATTGCCTGCTGAAGGGAATTTCCCTTCTGTGTCCAGTTCACACCGACCGCAGCGATATCGCCGTTTTCTTCCCTGAAAATACACTTCAGCTGCGCCGCCTTTTCCAGAAATTCCTCCTGCCCCAGATCCTGACAGAGAATGACAAATTCATCCCCGCCTGTCCTGTACCTGGATGCATTTCCAAAAACACTGCTGATTTTCTGATAAGTACGTATGAGCAGTTCATCCCCCGCCACATGGCCATATTGATCATTCGTTTCCTTCAGCCCGTTAACATCAACAAAAATAACTCCCCAGCCATAGCCCTTATCCGGAATCGGCGGGGTAATATCCCTTATAAAGGCATTTCTGTTCATTGCCCCGGTCAGCCCGTCCGTAAAACTGAGCTGCTGCAGCCTGTCTGCCATACGGTTCCTGGAAATGAGCGTCTGGAAAAAATAAGCCAGGATATTCAGGATTGCCGTCGTATTCTCCAAATCCTGCACGGGAGGATTATCCACTCCAAAAAATCCCATAACAGCGTCATTTTCTATCAAAGGCACCGTTACCAGAGAATGGATATTCTGAAAATGGAGCTTTTCATATTCCCTGGGCTCGCTCTCCTTAAGCTCCTCCAGATCCTTGATGATCACACTCTCCCCTTTTTCAAAATAAGTCATCCAGCGCCGGATATCCGATACCGGCACATCCTTCAGATTATCAATCTGAGGCTCCACCCCCGGCGCACACCATTCATAAGTGTTATCCATCAGACTCCCGTAGATTTCAAAAATGTAGGTCCTCTCACTGTGAAGATACTTCCCCATTACCTTCAGAGTATTTTGTATCGCCACATCCACGTCAACAGAGGAATGCATCATCCGAATGCATTCCAGCACCTCCTGCTCACGATCCAGCGTCTCCTGAAGCTTCTTCTTCTCCCTGGTGCTCTTAGTAACATCCAGAGCAATTTCCAGCCTTACCAGCCGTCCGTTCCCGTCCCAGTCCACAAGCTTATCCTTCAGGAGAAAATGCCCGTCCGCAATTTCGTTATCTCTTTCCCACTCATAATAACTGTCTTCCGTCAACAGATCATTATTACAGAAATCACAGGGCTCCGTCCTTCCCTGAAGGACCTCATAGCATTTCTTACCCTTTACTTGTTCAAAATTATCATATCCGAATACCTGAAGGCCGCATTTATTCAGATAAAGCAGCTCATAGCTCTCCCTGTCCGACACATAAATCAGTTCATTCAGCCCATCGAATTCCACCGCCAGATTTTTCATAAGAACCTCACTTATTTATATCTTAATCATACTAGTTCCAAACAACTCTGTCCAGCAATACTTAGATATCTGTTTATGCTTTTGTGTTGTAGTTCAGGTTTGTGTTTCATAGCCCAGCCCTCCCCGCCCGCCGTTTTTCCGCGCCACCCCGCCAGATACTTCCTCCTCCGGATCGGATCCTATCCCCTGCGCAGGCACGTTCTCACTCTGCCAAAAACGCAGCGGTACTAAGATTGC
>OGYI01003330.1_pt1 | contig 10122 bp, 8 predicted proteins | sample 1576521 | NCBI WGS metagenome assembly OGYI01 (sample SAMEA3541484, study PRJEB24748) | human gut metagenome | biome: human gut; feature: human-associated habitat; material: faeces | place: China | collected 2012
TTGCAAGACGTTCCAGGGGAACGCCGAGACTTGCAAATCGTGCCTACGGCGATGACACGATGGCCTGCGGCCTTGGTATCATGGATGAGCTTTGCAGTCTCCTCGCTGACGGAGTACCACTCGCTGTGCATCTTGTGGTCGGCGATCTCGTCTTCCTGCACGGGGCGGAAGGTACCGAGGCCGACATGGAGCGTCACCTCGGTGATGTTGACGCCCTTGGCGCGGATGGTATCCATCAGCTCTGGCGTGAAGTGGAGGCCGGCCGTGGGAGCGGCAGCGCTGCCCAGCTCCTTGGCATAGACAGTCTGGTACTGGCTCTGGTCGTCCAGCTGCTTGGTGATATAGGGCGGCAGAGGCATCTTGCCGAACTCGTCCAGCTTCTCGTAGAGGGTCTCGGTGTCATAGTAGAAGGTGACGAACTTATTGCCGTCTTCCAGCGTCTCGTCCACGATGGCCGTCAGGCTGCCGTCGCCAAAGCTGACCTTGGTACCGGGCTGCATCCGCTTGCCGGGCTTTGCAAGGCACTCCCACTGGTCGCCCTTCACCTGCCGCAGGAGCAGCAGCTCGCAGACAGCACCCGTGGGCTGCTTGATGCCCACGATGCGGGCGGGCAGGACCTTGGAGTTGTTGACCACCAGCAGGTCGCCCGGCTCGAGGTATTCAGGTAGGTCGTGGAAGATGCGGTGCTGGATGCTGTCGTCTTTCTGGCTCAGGACCATCAGACGGGCCGCATCACGGGGGGACGCAGGCTCCTGTGCAATGAGCTCTTTGGGTAAATCGTACCAAAAATCTTTTTTTAACATAGTTAGCATTTGCCTTTCCGATGATTGACACGAATGCCGTATCAATGTTATCATAAAATCTGTATAGCGGTCTCTATTATATTGCATAGACGTCTGCTTTGCAAGCGGAGTCTTATGCGAATTGGCTTTTTTGAAAGGAAAGGTGCTGGAAATGGATAAACAGTATAAGGTGGGCGTCGTCGGCGCCACCGGTATGGTAGGCCAGCGTTTTGTTACTCTGCTCGAAAATCATCCCTGGTTCAAGCTGACGACTCTGGCCGCTTCCGGCCGGAGCGCCGGCAAGACCTATGAGGAGGCTGTCGGTTCTCGCTGGGCCATGACCACCCCGATGCCGGAGAGCGTCAAGAAACTGGTGGTGCTGGATGCATCCAAGGTGGAGGAGGTCGCCTCTCAGGTGGACTTCATCTTCTGCGCCGTCAATATGCCGAAGGACGAGATCAAGGCTCTGGAAGAGGCTTACGCCAAGGCAGAATGCCCCGTCGTCTCCAACAACAGCGCAAACCGCTTCACCCCGGACGTGCCGATGGTCGTGCCTGAGATCAACGCCGACCACATCGACATCATCCCCGCTCAGCGCAAGCGCCTGGGTACCAAGCGCGGCTTCATCGCCGTCAAGTCCAACTGCAGCCTGCAGAGCTATGTCCCTGCCCTGCACCCCCTGATGAAGGATTTCGGCGTCAGCAAGGCTCTGGTCTGCACCTATCAGGCCATTTCCGGTGCCGGCAAGACCTTCGACCGGATGCCTGAGATCATCGACAATGTCATCCCCTACATCGGCGGCGAGGAAGAAAAGAGCGAGCGTGAGCCCCTCAAGCTGTGGGGCCACATCGAGGGCGACCACATCGTCAACGCCGAGAAGCCTGTCATTACCGCTCAGTGCTTCCGTGTGCCTGTCTCCGACGGCCACACCGCCGCTGTCTTCGTGAGCTTTGATAAGAAGCCCAGCAAGGAAGAGATCCTCAAGGCCTGGGCCGAGTTCCGCGGCCCTGCACAGGAGCTGGACCTGCCCAGCGCACCCAAGCAGTTCCTCCACTACTTCGAGGAAAACGACCGTCCCCAGCCCAAGCTGGACCGCAACACCGAGCACGGCATGGCCGTCTGCATCGGCCGTCTGCGTGAGGACACCCTGTTTGATTACAAGTTCGCCTGCATGAGCCACAACACCCTGCGTGGCGCTGCCGGCGGCGCAGTGCTGCTGGCTGAGCTGCTGGCAGCCAAGGGCTATTTTGACTGATCTGCGCGCTTTTTGAACTTCAACACGCTGCAAAGGAGTTTTGCTATGAAGAATCCTGTTTTTACTGGTGCGGGTGTTGCCATCATCACCCCGATGTACGAGGACGGCAGCATCAATTTTGATGAGCTGGGCCGCATCGTTGAGGATCAGATCGCCCGCGGCACCGACGCCATCGTCATCTGCGGCACCACCGGCGAGTGTTCTACCATGACCGACGAGGAGCAGCTGGCCGCCATCAAGTATACCGTGGACCTCGTGAACCATCGTGTGCCTGTCATCGCCGGTGCCGGTTCCAACGACACCGACCACGGCTGTGCTTTGGCTGCAAAGTCTGCCGCCTGCGGCGCAGACGCTCTGCTGCTGGTGACCCCCTACTACAACAAGACCTCTCAGGCTGGACTTGTCGCCCACTTCACCGCAATGGCAGAGGCCGGCGGCATTCCGGTCATCCTGTATAACGTGCCTTCCCGCACCGGCCTGAACATCGCCCCCGAGACGGTCAGAGAGCTGAGCAGGCACCCGCTCATCAACGGCATCAAGGAAGCCTCCGGCAATATCGGCCAGGTGGCAAGGATCGCGGCCCTCTGCGGCGACGAGCTGAACATCTACTCCGGCAACGATGACCAGGTGGTCCCCCTGCTGTCCTTGGGCGGCAAGGGCGTCATCAGCGTCGTCTCCAATGTCAAGCCGGAGCTTGTTCACAACTGCTGCAAGGCATGGTTCGACGGTGATACCGCCAAGGCCCGCGAGCTGCAGCTGGAGATGCTGCCCCTGTGCGATGCGCTCTTCTGCGAGGTCAACCCCATCCCGGTCAAGTACGCCATGAATGTGCTGGGCTGGGAGGCCGGTGAGTGCCGGCTGCCCCTCGTGGAGCCCGGCGACGCCCACAAGGAGCAGATCGAGCAGGCTCTGCAGGCTGCAGGTCTTATCAAGGAATAAACGATTTTATGTGCAAATGCCCGGCGAGACAGGTCTCCGGGCATTTGCCGTATGATAAAAAAGAGGATCATAACAATGACGGATATTATCATTCAGGGCATCGGCGGCCGGATGGGCCATGTGCTGTGCGAGATGATCGCCCAGCGTGAGGATTGCCGCGTCGTGGCCGGCATCGACATGAAGGACGGCGAGATGAACGGCATTCCCGTGTACGACAGTCTGGACAAGCTGGACGGCAAGGGCGACGTCGTCATCGACTTCAGCGCCCCGGCAGCGGTCGAGAAGGCTCTGCCCTACTGTGAGGCCCACAAGCTGCCCATCGTGGTCTGCACCACCGGCCTTTCCGAGGAACTGCAGCTGAAGCTCGTCCAGCTCTCCCGCAGCATCCCGGTGTTCAAGAGCGCCAATATGTCCATGGGCATTAACGTCCTGTCCGAGCTGTGCAAGCGTGCATCGGCCATTCTGGGCGCAGACTACGACATCGAGATCGTTGAGCAGCACCATCACAACAAGCTGGACGCTCCCAGCGGCACGGCTCTGATGCTGGCCGACGCCATCAACGAAGAGAACGACGGCGCATACCATTACGTCTATGACCGCTCCTCCGTCCGCCAGAAGCGCGACCCCAAGGAGATCGGCATCAGCGCCGTGCGCGGCGGCAGCATCGTGGGCGACCATGAGGTGCTGTTCTGCGGCCCGGACGAGGTCATCACCCTCCGCCATACGGCATATTCCCGCAATATTTTTGCAAATGGCGCAATAAATGCCGCCGTTTATCTTGCAAAAAAGGAGCCCGGCCTGTACAATATGAGTAACATGATCGCAGAGATGTAAGCTTTTCTGCGCATGGCATCATAAGGCACGGTATCGTGCGTCAGGAGACGAGCCTATGGCCAAGCACGCAGCCCCTCCCCGCCGTCGGCATTCCGCGCAAAAGCACACCTCACATAAGGGCGTCACCCTGTACACACTGGGGGTCCTGCTGGTAGCTGTATCGGTGCTGCTCTCTCTGCGCTTCTGGCCCCGCCGCATCGTGGATGCAGTTCCTCCGGCAGTGGAGGTGGAGTCCCCTGCTGTTTCGGAGGAGCTTGCTGTGCCTGAGCCGCAGCCTGTCGTCACGACATTGCGCTTCTCGGCTACAGGGGACAACCTCATTCATAAGCCCATCTATTCGCAGGCCGCCCGGCGGGCTGCAGAGGGCGAAGGATACAGCTTTGATTACTGCTATATGAATCTGCTCGATTTCTATGCACAGCAGGACATCAACTGGATCAATCAGGAGACACTCTGCAGCAAAGAGCTTGCGCCCTCTACCTATCCCTGCTTCTCGACCCCCGGCGAGTGCGCCGAAGCGCTTTACCGGGCAGGCTTCCGGGTGTTCAGTCTCTCGAACAATCACACCTACGATAAGGGAGCTGCGGGCATTGCCGCCACCCTCCGATTCTGGGAGACGATGCCCGAGGATGTGATCACCACCGGCCTGTGGAAGGGCGAGGCGGACTATGGCCGCATCCCCATCCAGACAGTAGACGGCGTAAAGATCGCGTACCTTTCCTACACCGAGCACACCAACGGCATCCCCCGGAACAGCAAGATGACCGCAAACATCATCTACACCAGCCAGCAGGATGTCATGGAGCAGCAGGTGCGGGCGGCCCGGCAGGAGGCCGATTTTGTGGTAGTCGGCGTACACTGGGGCGTCGAGGACAGTCACAACATCACACAGGCGCAGCGCACCTTAGCTCAGTCTCTGGCCGACTGGGGCGCGGATGTGATCATCGGAACCCACCCGCACGTCCTGCAGGACGCCGAATGGCGCACCGCAGCCGATGGACGGAACGTATTTGTGGCCTATTCGCTGGGAAATTTCCTGAGCACCCAAAGCAAGCCTGACCAGCTCATCGGCGCGGTCCTGACGTTGGAGCTGGAGCAGACCACCGAGCCGGACGGCAGCGTCCATTGCGCGGTGCGCGGCCCGAAGCTCCATGTGACAGTGACCCACTATGACGCCGGAAAGTCTAACGTCCGCACGTATCTGTTCCGGGATTACACGCCGGAGCTTACACAGGCCCATGGCGTCCGCGCCGCGTATCCTTCTTTTGGGTACGATTACATCCGCCAGACGGCACAGACCTACATCAACAGCGAATTTTTGGAGCTTGCATAAAGCTTGTATCAGAACGCCCGGTGGGCAGAATGGAGTGTTTACTATGTACGGTGTATCCAAAATCAATATTGAGCCGAGCCTGATGATGATCAGTGTGCAGGATGCCGAGTTCAAGAGCAACACGATGGCACGTTATCTGCAGATCTTCGCCGACACTGGCGTCGTGGTGGATATGATCAGCCAGAGCGCTCCCCACGGCACCAGCATGGACTTCAGCTTCACGGCATCCAGCAGCGACCTGCCGCTGGTCATGAAGGCCATCTCTGCGGCAAATCTGGACAAGGACGCCAAGGCTTCTCCCCTCATCAGTGTGGGCTACTCCAAGCTGAATCTCTTCGGTGAGGAGATGGTCACCAGCTGCGGCGTCGCCGCCCGCGCCCTGAATGCTCTGGCGATGGCAGGCATCGAAGTTCTGCTCATCACCACCAGCGATTTGGACATTTCCCTTCTGGTCCGTTCGGAGAACGAGGACGCGGCCTATGAGGCCCTGAAAAAGGCTTACGAGCTGTAACAACGATATAAACAGCACCCGTGTCTAGATAAAACAGGCATGGGTGCTGTTGCAGCAAAAGACCCGGCTGGTCTCCCCTCTGCGGAGAGAGACCAGCCGGGTCTTTTTATTCTATCAGAAGATTTACAGGCTCACCTTGTGGTAGACCTTCTTGCCTTTCTTGATGACGATGCCCTTGGACAGCTGCTCAGCAGTGAAGCTGACCGTGGGAGCAGCGACCTTCTCGCCGTCCACCAGAACACCGCCCTGCACGACGAGACGGCGGGCCTCACCGTTGGAAGCAGCCAGACCAGCCTTGACCATCAGGGTCAGGATGCCGATGGAGCCGTCGGTCAGGTCAGCCTCGGTCAGCTGGGTGTTGGGCATATGCTCAGCATCACCGGCAGCACCGCTGAACAGGGCGCGGGCTGCATTCTGGGCCTTGGCGGCCTCCTCTTCGCCGTGGACCATCTTGGTCAGCTCGAAGGCGAGGATCTCCTTGGCCTCGTTGAGGCGCTGGTCCTTCCAGGTGCTCATCTCGTCGATCTGCTCCAGCGGCAGGAAGGTCAGCATACGGATGCACTTCATGACATCCGAATCGCCGACGTTGCGCCAGTACTGGTAGAACTCGAAGGGGCTGGTCTTGTTGGGGTCGAGCCAGACGGCGTTGCCGGCGGTCTTGCCCATCTTCTTGCCCTGAGAGTCGGTCAGCAGGGTGATGGTCATGGCATAGGCGTCCTTGCCCAGCTTGCGGCGGATAAGCTCGGTGCCGCCCAGCATATTGCTCCACTGGTCATCGCCGCCGAACTGCATGTTGCAGCCGTAATGCTGGAACATGTAGTAGAAGTCGTAGCTCTGCATGATCATGTAGTTGAACTCGAGGAAGGACAGGCCCTTCTCCATGCGCTGCTCATAGCACTTGGCGCGCAGCATGTTGTTGACGGAGAAGCAGGCGCCCACGTCGCGCAGCAGCTCGACGTAGTTCAGATTCAGCAGCCAGTCGGCGTTGTTCAGCATCAGAGCCTTGCCGTCGGAGAAGTCGATGAACTTCTCCATCTGCTTCTTGAAGCAGGCGGCGTTGTGGGCGATGTCCTCCTTGGTCAGCATCTTGCGCATATCGGTGCGGCCGGAGGGGTCGCCGATCATGGTAGTGCCGCCGCCGATGAGGGCGATGGGCTTGTTGCCTGCCATCTGCAGACGCTTCATCAGGGTCAGGGCCATGAAGTGGCCGGCAGTCAGGCTGTCGGCGGTGCAGTCAAAGCCGATGTAGAAGGTGGCCTTACCGTTGTTGATGACGTCGATGATCTCATCATCGGTGATCTGAGCCACGAGGCCGCGGGCCTTGAGTTCTTCGTACAGAGTCATAAAAATTTCCTCCTGTTTGTCGGGCAGAGGGAAAATAAAACGCCCCCTGCCAAAATAAATTTGGCAGAGGGCGATAAAATTCGCGGTACCACCTCTGTTTGCCGCCTCTTCACAGAGACGGCCTCACGAGTGCGCACCCCAGAGTAGAGTGACACTCCTGCGTTTGTAACGCTCGCACGCGGCACAGCCTACTATTCGTTCAGCCTGCGGCTCAGGGACGTATTTCGCCTGCGTCTCTGCAGCCCCTTTCACCAGCCGGGGCCTCTCTGGGCAGAGCGCATCAGGGTACTCGGTTCCCATCTTCGCCTTTCAACAAGATTCAGTTTAGCACATCCCTGCCGGAATGTCAAGCGCTGGCTTTTTCTTATTTTTCTGCGTTCCGGCCCAGCATTTCCCGGGCATTGGCCAGCGAAAGCTCTGTGACATGGTCGCCGGAGATGAGGCGGGCCAGCGCCTCTACACGGCCATTCTCGTCCAGCGGGTGTATCTCGGTATAGGTACGCTCGTTCGTGATATTTTTCTGGATAAGCAGATGGCAGTCGGCCAGCGCAGCGATCTGCGCCGTATGAGTGATGCAGAGGATCTGATGGCCCTCGGCGCTCTGACGCAATACCTCGCCGATACGGCTGGCTGCTTTGCCCGATACGCCGCTGTCGATCTCGTCATAGATGACCGTCGGAACGGCGTCTTTATCAGCCATTGCGTTTTTAATGGCAAGGGTAATACGGCTCAGCTCACCGCCCGAGGCGATCTTTGCCAGAGGCTTCGGGGCTTCGCCGGGGTTTGTGGAGATATAGAACTCGATGCTGTCCTGCCCATGGCTGGCCAGCGGGCCGCGCGAATGGCGAAGCGTCATCCGCACGCCCGGCATGTTCAGGAAGTCCAGCGTACCAGAGATGCGCTTGTTCAGCTCATCAAAAGCTTTCAGACGGGTCTGGGTCAGGGCTTCGGCCTTTTCCCGCGCGAGGGTGTAAAGGCGGCGCTGCTCTTTCTGCAAGTGCTCTACCCTCTCCTGCGAGGACTGTATCATCTCAAGTTCTTTCCGCGCCCGTTCGCCAAAGGCAAGGATGTCCTCTACGGTGTCGCCGTACTTCCGCCGGAGCTTATAGATAAGGTCGATGCGCTGTTCGATCTCGTCCAGCTCTGCGTCGTTGGTGTCGTAGGCGTCCAGACGGCCAATGAGGTCTGCGGCGACATCCTTTGCGGTGTAATAAAGGTCGAGCAGCTGGCCCGCACCGGCAGACAGCTCTCCGTCGAGCTGTGCCGCTGCGTCCACAGCGTTGGAGGCTTCGCCCAGAAGGTCAACAGCCCCCGGGGCCTCGTCGCCGCCCGAGAGCAGCGCGTAACACTGTGCGATACGGTCCCGGATGGTGGAAGCATTCGCCAGCACTTTGCGGCGGCTTTCCAGCGTCTGCTCCTCCCCTGCCGTCAGGCCGGCATCGTCGATCTCCTGCACCTGATAGCTCAGCAGGTCGATACGGCGCTGCTTTTCGCTCTCGTCGGTTATCATGGCGTCCAGCGTCTTTTTGACGCCGACCAGTTCCCGGTAGATAGCATAATACGCCTGATATTCAGCACTGTTCTGGGCGTAAGCATCCAGAATGCCCTCATGACGGGCCGGGTTCAGCAGGCCCACGGAGCCATGCTGACCGTTGATGTTGATAAGCCCCCCGCACAGCTCCCGCAGGACGGCGGCAGTGGCCGGCATCCCGTTGATACGGCAGGCGCTCTTGCCCTCGGCGGTGATCTCACGGCTGAGCAGCAGGGCCTCCGAGCGCTCATAGCCTGCCTTTTCGAGGCTGTCGAGAACAGCAGGCGGTACGTCCTCGAACGCGGCCCGGATGACGGCCTTGGCCGCGCCGGTGCGCACGAGATCCTTGGAAGTGCGGTTGCCCAGAATGGCGTTGATGGAGTCGATGAGGATGGATTTGCCTGCGCCCGTCTCACCGGTCAGGACGTTGAGGCCCTTCTCAAAGTGGACATTGGCTTTCTGGATAACTGCAACATTTTCGATTTGCAGGCTGCTCAGCATAGTTTCACTCCCGCGTTTATTTCTGCCCGATATGACGGGTCAGTTCCGAACAGATGGTCTTTGCGTCCCGCTCCGAACGGGCCACGATAAGGAATGTATCGTCGCCGGAAAGCGTACCGACGACATTCTTCCATTTCAAGGCGTCGAACACCTCACAGGCAGCGTTCGCCATGCCGGAGTAGCACTTCACCAGCACGACATGTCCGGCAAAATCCACCCCAAGCACCGACTCGCGGAATATCGTCTCGAACCGGCCCTGCATCTTGGGGTTGAGGCTTTCGTTGTGGCTGGAAACGTAGCGATAGCCGTCGGCGGTGGCAGCTTTGACGAGGCACAGCTCCCGGATGTCCCGGGAAATGGTAGCCTGTGTCACCTCGAAGCCCTCCTGGCGCAGATGCTCGAGAAGTACCTCCTGTCGGCTGATGGGATGCTCCTGAATGAGGCGGAGGATCGTCTGCTGACGTTCCGTCTTGCCTTTTGTCTCAGCTGGATTGTTTCGGCCCATATTCCTTGCCTCCTCTTGTTATTATCTCCGGCTGCGCAGCTTCTGGTCGATGGCCTGAAACTGGTCCGCCCTGCTGAAGGTGACGAGCTGTACGATCTGGTCAGAGAGGCGTATCTCCGCCGTCGAGCCGGCACTGAGCAGATATTCCGCTGCGCCGTCGCAGCTCAGGAACACTTCGTTGTCGATGACCTGCCCCACACAGATGTTTATTTTGCGCTCCTGCGCAAAGACCATTGCGGGGCTGGTCAGACTGTGGGGACAGATGGGCGTGACGACGATGCCCTTGGTCTGCGAGTCCAAGATCGGCCCGCCGGCTGCCAGCGAATAGGCTGTAGAGCCTGTGGGGGTCGCCACGATGACGCCGTCACCACGGTAATGCTCTACAAGGATGTCGTCGCAGTAGATGCTGAAGTCGATGGCCTGCTGCAGACGGCCTTTCGTCACGACCACATCATTGAGGGCATGGCCTTCCCAGCCATCCTCGCCCAGCACCCGCACATAGAGCAGCATCCGGCTGTCCAGAAGATACTCTCCCCGCACCAGAGCGGCGAGTTTTTCTTCCATTTCATCCACCTCACAGGTAGCGA
>OGYI01003337.1_pt1 | contig 10073 bp, 5 predicted proteins | sample 1576521 | NCBI WGS metagenome assembly OGYI01 (sample SAMEA3541484, study PRJEB24748) | human gut metagenome | biome: human gut; feature: human-associated habitat; material: faeces | place: China | collected 2012
ACTCGAAGAAATCCATCGTTTTGAGAATGGAATGGTTAAGAAAGACGGAGAACTCTGCTGGGAATTTGACCGTATCTTCAAAGAAATCGTAACAGGTCTTAAGAAATGCAAAGAGATTGGCAAGATTCCGGTAAGCATGGGCGTAGATACCTGGGGCGTAGACTTTGTTCTTCTTGACAAAGACGAAAAAGTAATCGGAAATACTGTCGGATACCGTGATCACCGTACAGAGGGTATGGATGAAGAAGTTTACAAGACTATTTCGCTCGATGAACTGTATGCAAGAACCGGTATCCAGAAAGCTATCTTCAACACTGTATATCAGCTGATGGCAGTTAAGAAAAAACATCCGGAATATCTTGAGCAGGCTGAGACACTGCTTCACGTACCGGATTATTTCCACTTCCTGCTGACAGGCGAGAAGACATGTGAGTATACAGAAGCAACAACAGGTCAGCTTGTAAATGCAGAGACAAAAGACTGGGATTATGAGATCATCGACAGACTCGGATATCCGAGAAGAATGTTCCAGAAGCTGATCATGCCGGGTACAAGCATTGGACATCTTACAGAAGAGCTTCAGAAAGAAATCGGATTTGACGTAGAAGTCGTAGCACCGGCAACTCATGATACAGGATCCGCTGTACTTGCAGTACCGGCAAATGACGACGACTTTATCTATATCAGCTCCGGTACATGGTCTCTGATGGGTATCGAAAGAAAGACTCCGGACTGCTCACCGAAGAGCTGTGAACTGAACTTCACAAACGAAGGTGGATACGCAGGACGTTTCCGCTACCTCAAGAACATCATGGGACTCTGGATGATCCAGTCTGTACGTCATGAAGTAAATGACAAATACAGCTTTGCTGAAATTTGTGCAATGGCAGAAGAAGCAAAAGATTTCCCGTCCAGAGTAGATGCAAATGACGAGTGCTTCCTTTCTCCTGAAAACATGACAGAAGAAGTCAAAGACTACTGCCGCAGAACAGGACAGAAAGTTCCGGAAACAATGGGTGAGATTGCAACTGTTATCTACACCAGCCTTGCAGAATGCTATGCAAAGACAGCAAAAGAACTGGAAGAAAGCACAGGAAGAACCTACAGCCGTATTCATGTAGTCGGCGGTGGTTCCAATGCAGGATACCTCAATGAACTGACAGCAAAAGCAACAGGCAAAGAAGTTCATGCAGGTCCTGGCGAAGCAACTGCAATCGGTAACATTACCGCACAGATGCTTAAAGCCGGAGAGTTTAAATCCATAGAGGAAGCTCGTACAACAATCCACGAGTCCTTTGGAATTAAAATCTATAAATAAGCAAACCAATATTTTATTTAACAATCAATAGGAGGTTTTACTATGTTAGTAAACACAAAAGCAAAAGTCGGTGTATTCTCTATTGCTTTAGGCGCATACCTGCCTCAGTTCCCGTCACTGGTACCTGAGTTTGAAGCACAGTATGAAGCCTTCAAAAAAACAATTCCGGATACAGTAGAAATCATTGACGGAGGAATGGTCACAACTAAAGAACAGTCTATGGAAGCCGGAGATAAATTCCGTGCAGCAGACGTTGACATCGTATTCCTTCAGATGCTGACTTATGCGACATCTTACAATATGCTTCCTGCAATCCGCGATCTGGATGTACCGGTTGTTCTGGTAAACGTTCAGAAGCTCAAAGCACTGGATTATGATCACACAGATATCGCTGCATGGCTTGGCGAAGGTTATGCTTGTGGTGCTGTCGGAGAAGCTGTTGCTGACCTCGAAAGAGCAGGCAAGAGACATGCTGTTATCACCGGTGTTGTAGAAGGCGGAGATCCGGCTGTTCAGGCAGAGATCGAAGACTGGTGCAAGGCAGCACAGGTAAGAAGAAGATTCCGTGATACTAACATTGCTCAGATTGGAAGACCATATCCGGGTATGATGGACCTTTACATTGATGAGACAAACCTGTATAACAGAATGTTCCTGTACACCAAACAGTTTGACTGGGAAAAAATGTGGGCAATCGCTGATGATGTGACAGATGAAGAAGCAATCCGTGCAAAAGCACAGGATATTCTTGATACTTTCGATATCGAAGGCGGCGGCACAATCGAAAAAGTATGGGATATGGCAAAATACGTTGTTGCATTTGAGAAATGGGTAAAAGACGAGCATCTTAGCATGGTTGCTTCTCATTACGACGGATTTGCACAGGGTAAAGCAGGTGTCCTTGACAGTATGCTGATCCCGGCTTTTTCCATGCTGATCAAACAGGGTACAGCATGCGCAGTTGAAGGTGACATGAAAGTTGCTATGGCAATGAGTATCCTCAAGACAATTTCCGGTACAGGCCAGCTTTCTGAAATGTACTCCATCGACTTCAATGATGACATCTGCATCATTGGACATTCCGGAAGTGGAGATGCTGATATTTCCGATAAGAAACCAACTATGAAGATCGTCCCGGTATTCCACGGCAAAACAGGCGGCGGATACCTGACACAGTTCTATCCATATACAGGCCCGGTTACCTATCTTGCAATCACACAGGATGGTGACGGACACTTCAAATTTGTTGTTGCAGAAGGTGTAAACGAAGAGGGACCGATCCTTTCCTTCGGTGATACCAACATGAGAACTCGTTTCACATGTGGTGCAAGAGAATTTGTAAATCGCTGGAGCGAAGCTGGCCCGACACATCACATGGCAGCTGCAACAGGAAGACATATCGACACAATTCTGAAGGTTGCCAAGATCTTCAACATACCGGTTGATATCGTTACAAGATAAGATTTGCCTACCATTTTATTACACACATATTCATATTCAAAAAGGAGATCGCTTTTTAAGCGGTCTCCTTTTTTGCAGGTATTCGTATTTCGACTTCCGTACCACGACCGGGCTCGCTGGAATAAGTAAGTCCGTAGTCTGATCCGTATAGAATTTGCAGACGGCGGTGTGTGTTATAGATAGCAATGTTTGTACCTCCGGAAGTACTGTTTCCGCTGCCGGACAAAATAGTCGAGAGTTTTTCCGGAGTAATTCCGACACCATCATCTGAAATGAGAAGAACAATATCATTGTCTTCTATCCATCCGGTCAGAACAATAGTTCCTGATTTATCAGCTGTTTCAAGGATTCCGTGCAGAACGGAGTTTTCGATGATCGGCTGCAATGTCAGTTTTGGAATGCTGTATTCCAGAAGCTCGTCAGGAATATCTGAGATAAAGGAAATACTGTCGTGATAACGCATATTCTGAATCTGCAGATAAATGGAAACATGCTCGGCCTCCTGGGCAATTGTACTCATATTTTGTTTGCGGCTGAGTGTCAGCTTATAAAAACGTGACAGGCTCTGTACAGCATTGGAAACCTCATCGGTGCGTCCCTGCTGGGCGAGCCAGTTAATCATATCCATTGTGTTATACAAAAAGTGTGGATTGATCTGAGCCTGCAGGGAGTGAAACTCTGCAATACGAAGCTCCTCAGCAGCTTTTGCCTGTTCTTCCATCAGTTGATCCATTTTTCGTGTCATATAGTTGTATGTATCGATCAAATCACCGATTTCATCATGATAGACGGGGCTTGCCATCGGACTTAACGTGCCTTTTCGTACTTTGCTCATCTGATGGATGACGGAAGAAATACGGTTTGTGATCGATCGCGCCATAAAATGGGCAAGGAACAGTGCACAGATCAGAAATCCGAGATACATAAGTACATATTGGACCATGATTCCATTACTCTGCGCGATCAGCGGACCGGACGGAAGGACTGTCACCATAAACCACCCGGGCTGTTTGATATTATAAAAGCCGGCATAAACTTTTGTATCCAGAATATCACGCTCGATAAAATTGTTGGAAGACATAAAAGAGTCTTCGATTGTCTCGTAGTTCAGCAGATAAATTCCGGAAAGGGATTCATCAGAAGAGGCGACGATGGCATTTCGTTCATTAATGATATAAGAAACACTTCCATCGATCGTCAGGTTGTCTTTCAGCATATTATTCAGATGGCTGGACGAAGTGTACAGGGCGATATATGCCTGTCGCGCTTCTCCCTGATAATAAAAAGTTGTGGAAGTGATATAGGCCATATCACCATAGGATTCTTTCTCACGTTCGCCGAGATAAAATTCCGGACAGAAGAGAGAAGACTGATTGGTACCCTGAAAGATACCGTACCAGTAGGTGCCGCGGGCTTTGCTCATCGGAGAAAAATAATCTTTTGTCAGATCATCGGTGAAAAGCCGCACAGACTGCGGTGGAAAGTCCATATAGATCTGGATGCCGGTGATCAGATCAGAAGAAACGAGATCTTTGGCATATGCCTGAAAGTCTTTGGCAGAATCCGTTTCAAGAAACATCTGAAACGGAGAATTGACGGGCTGATGGAACAGTGTCTGAAAAAATTTCTGCTCCGCAATTCCGTCATGTGCATCAATGACTTTTTGCACCAGTTCTTCTACATAAGGTGCAGTCTGGGCACTGGTGTCCTGCTCCTGCCGGATCGTATAAGAGACAACCATGTCATATAGTCTGCCGTAAAAGAACCCCGCCATCATAATAACCGGGATCGTGGCAGTGATCATCAGAACCAGTGTGAATTTGGAACTGAGCTTCATGTCACCGTATGCCAAACGGAGTTTTTTTAAAAATTTCATTGTGTATTCCGCTCCCTGTATTCTGATGGTGAAAAGCCGCTGTATTTCTTGAAACTCTTACCGAAATAGTTGCCGTCACTGTACCCGACACGGGAAGAAATATCGGAAATCTTGAACCGGGCATCTTTGAGAAGCTGTTTTGCTTTTTCCATGCGGTACTCCGTCAGGTACTGGTTCAGCGTCTGACCGGTCTCGCTCTTAAAGAAAGTACACACATAAGAAGTAGACAGGAAGACGTGTTCGCTGATATCTTTGACGGAAAGCGTTTCATGCATATAATTCTGACTGATATAATCCTTGATCAGAAAAATGGTTGGATTTTCCTGCGAGGAAGTTTCTGTCTTGCGGAAAAACTCAGAAGTTTTGTCCACGAGTGTCTGATGTAGTTCAGGGAAGGTGAAACAGTCATCAATTGTTTCGGCGATGCTTTCGACATTACCGGAACCTGCAATTTTTTGCTGATGACGCGCATCCTCCAGACAGAGAAAAAGCTTGTAATACAAGTCTTTGACCGGATTCTGCAGGAAACGGTGATTTTTGAAAAAAGTCTGATACAGCGTCCCCAGAAATTTATTGGCGCCATCGGCATCCTGACGTGAAAGAATATCCGCAAAGGAGCCGGCAGGAGTATCTGCAAACACATTGGTCTGTACATTCGGGATATTTTCCAGAGATTCCGATGTCAGGAGGGAATTTTCCGGGAAGAAATATCCGCTCTGCAAAAGGATAACAGCAGAAGTATAAGTCTGGTAGGCTTTCGGCAGTCCATACACGGTATCGCCGACAGCGATGGTATAGCGGCCGTATTTTTCAAAATGGTTGCACAGAAATTCTCCGGCTGCATGAATCTGGTGGGAAGACGGAGCTTCCTGCGAAAAAAGAAAATAGACCAGATACTGCATTTTCTTTTCGAGATAGATACATTTCGTACGGAACGGTGCAAGGAAGTCTAGAAAATCCTGACAGAAGTCAGCCATCGAGGGTACATTGGCATCCAGAAAAAGATCAGTCTTTACAATGAAAGCTGTGAAATAAGTGTTGTTGTTCATTGTGATGCCAAGTTCAGAAGTCAGGTCGGCGATAGTCTGATTGTTTGTTACGTATGGAAGTGTGAGCTGCAGGGCAAGCCGGGAGGCTGTCTCCATGGAGTGCAGCGTTTCTCCGCGGCGGGAATGGACTTTCTGCTGATAAAGTTCTTTGGCTTCTCGGATGGCATCCTCCATTTCGGAAAGACTGAATGGCTTTTCGATATAATTGACTGCTTTGAGTTTGATGGCAGCCTTGAGATATTCTTTATCGGAATAGCCGCTCATAAAGATGGCAACACTGTCGGGAAGAAATTTTTCCAGACGTTCCAGCATGGTGATACCATCCATGCGGGGCATACGGACATCACACAGGATGATCTCCGGCTTGTGAAGCTTGGCAGTTTCCAGTCCGTGTACACCATCATCGGCCTGAATCACCTCGTCAATTCCGAGAGAGGACCAGTCCAGAGAGGAGATTACACCGGTGCGGGTAAGCTCTTCATCATCTACGATCAGTAATTTCATGGTTTTCTCCTTGCTAGTGAAAAAGCTGTTACTGTTGGATCTGTTTTAATATCTGCTCACAGATCTGTGCGGAACATGGTTCATGAATCTCATTAAAAAGCAGATTGACGCGGTCGCGTTCGGTTTTCCAGTGAGAATCCTCTGTGAGAAGGGCATCCAGAAAACTCTGGAAAGTATCTGGTTTGGGGCCGGGAGTGACTTCGTCATAATCGAAATTCATACCACGTCCGTTCAGATATTCGTTTCGGTCATATGGAAGAAAAATCATTGGTCTGTCAGTAAGCAGATAGTCGATATAAATGCTCGAATAATCGGTGATCAGACAGTCGAAGATGTTGAGGATTCCGGTTACATCCTCTGCCTGTTCGTTGCCGAGGAAACGTATTCTTTTTCCAAGGTAGGGCGCAGCGGATCCCTGTTCGGCAATGTGTGTACGGATAAAAAGAAGCATTTTGTGCTCTTCAAGAAAAGCTTCCATCTGGTTCAGGTCAAAATCATCGAACGGGAAAAGACGTATCTGTCCGTAATCACGAAAAGTCGGTGCATAGAGAATGGTACGTTCAAATTCCGGAAGCTCCGGATAGATCCCGGAAAGAATCGAGGCGGCATCGTTCGGCTGAAACATACCGTCATTTCGAGGCTGTCCCCAGACTCTGATCAGATTTTCGGAAATATCAAAGCTTTCTGCCATAAGTGGTACAAGCGCATGTGAAGTTGTGAGAACGTACGTATAGTTTTCGGAAAAAATCTTCCGGAAATAGACGCGTGCCATCTTTTTGAGGTTCGGATCGAGCAGTGCGATCTTTTTCAGCGGTACGCCGTGCCAGAGATTGATGATCAGTCTGTTTTTGCCGAGACCACTCGCATAGGCAGGGAGACCGGCAGAAGTAAACCACACACCGGCATTCAGAACATAACGGATCCCGGATGCGCTTTCAGTTTCGATAAAGTACTGGCTGCCGTATTCATCAGAAAGCTTCTGGCGAAGAACGGGATCATTGATGACAAAACGGGGTGTGATCTCCGGGAGATTATCTTTTACATATTCAAAAAGATAACGGGAATTATAGTTATAATGCCGGTTATCCGTAGAGGAAAAAATCCAGATATACGGATCCGGTTTCTTTTTTGCAAAGTGCTTCAGAAATTCTGCAAGCACGAGACTTCTGATTTTACTCAAGTTAATGCGTCCTTTCTGAATGAGAAATGTGTGTGCAGTCTTCAATCAGTGCTTCGGTCTGAGCTGCAGATGCAGCATTAATCCTGTCGAAATCAATCTGAACCGGCTGGACCTTTCCTTCAGCAAAAAGCTGCATTCCGTGAAGAATACCTTCTTCAGAATTATCGACAAGAGTTCCCTGATATTCCGTCATAAAACCGTGGCAGCCGTTGACATCGCAGGCCATAAGCGGAAGTCCAAGTGAGGCGGCTTCCATAAGTACGATCGGGCGTCCTTCATAAAAAGAAGAGAGCAGAAACAGGTCGCAGTTTTTCAGAACCGGCATAGGATTCTGCATGGAGTAGATTAAAATAATATGATCAGATGCAGCGAGGCTTTTTGCATGTGCAACAGCATCCTCATAGAGAGTACCAACGCCGCCGATGATGATGAGCCAGGTATCCGGATGAGAAGCCCGGTAGGTGTTGAATGCATTCATCAGACGGACATGGCCTTTTTCCGGAGAATAACGGCCGATGCTGATAAATTTTGTATCATTGCCGGACAGAACAGCGGAAAGCTGATCGACAGAAACGGTGGATTTCGTTGTTTCCTGAAAAACAAGCGGTTCCTCACTGCGCTTAATGACACTTTGGTAGTCGTGACAGTTGTTGATCACGGTAACTCTGGCCGGATCCGCGCCAATACCATGGATCGTTGAATCCAGAATGTCATCACTTACAGTAACGATATGGTCGTATTTCTGATAAGCCTCCCGGAGGAGATGTATATTCTGGTTTCCTTTTGTGCGGATCTCGTTAACCATGTCGTTGTGAACCCAGATTGTCCGCCCACATGGTGATTCCTCAAAAAGAGAGGTAATGTAAGCTTCGTAACCATTGTAATGGATCACGGCAGAAAAATCAGTACTGCCGAAATGCTTTTTCCATTCGCGGTGGTAAGCAATATGGATCCGTCTGTTTATAGAATTAGTGTTTGCACCGCGCATTTTGCGCATCAGTGCAAAACCGGTGAGAATATCCATATTCATTTCGCTGGATAATGGATAGATACCGATATGATCCGGAATACGATCCATTCTTTCAGGATGATCTTTGACAGAAATCAGGCGGAAAGACAAAAAGTAATTGTATTTTGTAAGATCCAGCTCGTGGAGCATCGCGTAAAGCGCACTGGTGATACCGTTCTGATCGAGGTCACCACCGTAGAGCAGGATGTTTTTCTTCCCATTTCCGGTGTATTTCTTCTGGCGACAGCAGTCTTCGTGAAGGAATACCTGACGGCAGATTTTTTCGGCACCGTGACCGTCTTCATAGGAAGCATATTTTTCCATAAATGCCTCATCCGGAGTACCAGCGTCAGCATGTGCATATGGAATGACTTCGGCAGCGTCTTCTGTGTAATGAAACGGATAAGTCTCAATGTCTTCATACATTCCGCGGGTGCTTTCGTATTCTGCACGGTCGTAGGCAAAGAAGATGACTTTTTTGCCGGTGTTTGCATAGTCGTAAAAGACACTGGAATAATCTGTGATCAGTACACAGAGATTTAAGCCTTCATAGGTATCCCAGTCGGTCGGGAAAGCGCGGATATGACGGTAACCGTCAAAAGATTCAGAACCATGAAGGAAAGGATGCAATTTAATAAGAAGAATCTCGTCATCCTTTAACTGGCTGTCCCAGAGAGCGAGATTGGCAGAAAGTGTTTCCATGTATTCCTGACGTTCTACCTGATTAAAAATACCGCGGTAGGTCGGAAAGTAGGTAAGCAGTGTCTTACCGGCGAAACCAGCGCGCTCTTTCATAGAAAGATCAGGTTTCTGACGGAAAATATCGTTGCGCGGATAGCCTTCGCGAAGTACGGTACCTCTGTACAGACTGTTGAGCATGTAGGCTCCGGACATTTTTTCTTCCATGAAGCGGTTCGGAAAGACAATATAGTCGGAATCCAGAAGGTTACGGAGAACATTTCCCATCGTCACCATCTCCGGACGGTTGTCACGGCCCATTTTTTTGAGAGGGGTACCATGCCAGGTGTTCATATAGATCTGTCCTTCTTTTTTGACAAATCTGCCGGGAAAAGAGGAATCGTTGACCAGATAACCGGCGCGGCTTAAGGCACGGTAATAGGAGACAGATCCTGTATGCACAAAAGAAACTCCCTGAATGGAGTTTTTACGCAGCTTTTCTTTGATTTCGGATTCGGCATTTTTACGTACCGAAAGTACGAGGTTGAAATTTTTGTATGGTTCTCTGGATAACTCCTTTAATAAGGAAAGAATATTACTCTCGAGAGCACCGCCGCTTCTGGATTCAAGAAGAATCATGTGGGGATCAAGAGAATTATTTTCATAAAAGGAGTTATAAAAAGGATACCAGCTTCCGTTTTTTAATTTTTTTTTGACTTTATTGAGAAAGCTCATTTGTCCGGATTCCCTTCAAATTTAATATATTAAATATAACAAAAGCCAAAACTTATGTCAATCTTACACGAAGACGCACGAGTATAACTGGAAAAAACTCACATAGAAAGAGTAAAATTTTACACATATACCGTAAAATTTTGCCTAAAATAGAAAAAGATATTACCCTGATTCGAAATATTTTCCTGTTTAGGGTGAAAGATTTTACTGTTATAATAATAACAGATTTAAGAAAAGGGAGGAAAGAGCCGTGTCTGAATATG
>OGYI01003339.1_pt1 | contig 10070 bp, 11 predicted proteins | sample 1576521 | NCBI WGS metagenome assembly OGYI01 (sample SAMEA3541484, study PRJEB24748) | human gut metagenome | biome: human gut; feature: human-associated habitat; material: faeces | place: China | collected 2012
CTGCTGCTTTTTCATGATAAAATAAACGAAATGGGGTAAAAATTGGGGTAAAATGTGGGGTATGAAAACGCAATAGATATGTTTTGCTGCATGGTGATTTAGATGGTACACAATGTGAGAAACCAATAGAAAAGATATGGCGGTTCGGTTATAATAAAGAAAAAGCATCGAAGCAGGAAAGGAGAAAACATTATGCCGGTAACGATAAAGATGCTGTTAGATCAGTATACCGAAATATTACGGAAGATATATGGAAGTCATTTAAAGACAGTAATTTTATATGGATCTTATGCAAGAGGAGATTATAGGGCAGATTCTGATATAGACATAATGATTCTCCTGGACTTGTCAGACATGGATATTAAACAGTATCGTCATGAGCTGTCAGGAGAAACTTTTGACTTCAACATGGACCATGACCTTGACATTAAACCGATAGCAAAAAGCCAGCAGCATTTCCGGAACTGGGTCGATATATACCCGTTTTATGCGAATGTAAAGAAAGAAGGGATAAAATTATTTGATGTCTCTTAATGCAAAAAAATGATAGAGGTTAGAACTGTTAAAAGTTCTGACCTTTTTTTATGAAGATATGCCTTTGATTTGTCGAAAAATGTCGAATTGTAATCTATTGTGTTATAACAGAATTGGAAGTATGATGGAAGAAAAATGAGAGGAGAAATAGGAATGGAAAAAGTTACAGTTATATACATTATTGCGATATCTTTGCAACTTGCAGGCGCAGTTATTTTGATTATTAATTATTGTAGAAATACTCACAATCAAATAATTGATAGATATTTTCCGGGTAGTAATTTGGTGGAAAGAGATAACAAAGATAATATTGTTTTGGAAAAAGAGAGAGTACAAGAAGTTGTGCGAGAAATATTTATGAACAGATGCGCATTTTTCTATATTGGCGCAGGTTATATAGTCGGAATATACGGGGAAGCAGGAAAAACAAATAAATGTATTATATCAATATTAGTGATTATAGGAAGTTTTTTACTAATAGTGTTAGGTGAGATTATTTTGAATGGTATAGTTAAAAAACGCTATAAAGAGGATATGGAAATTCCATACAATTCAGTTGCGAGCAAAGCTGATGCCTTACCAACAGAAAAAGAAATGGACGAAATAGTAGAGGATGTATTTAAAAATTAGGCCATACATGTTAAAAGCACTCAATGCCTATGGCTTGATGCCTCTTAAGTAGACGAGGGAAACAACCGGATCTACTTAAGGGGAATCAGGAGAGGTATTGGGTGCTTTTTACAATTTAACGATTTCCTAAGTAATTTTTGAATGATGCGATAATATCTATGGAAGGAGTTGATCCATAAGTGGCAATTATGCGGTCTCTTTCGTGAGAGGCATTATCAGACCATTCTTTAAAATCCTTTTGAGATATTTTTTTGGCAGTTACACGAGCATACATTCTTTTATAGGCACGTTGATATTCTTGAAGAATAGGGTTTGAATCAACTTTGGCTTTTCTTGCCTGTATAGCAGCCAATTTTTTACAGGAGAATTTTTCGCCAGGTAGTACTCTGTCGCAACATTCAGTTGCATAGTTTCCTTTGGAAATAAAATATTTATTGCAACGGGCACATTTTTTTACATGGACATTTAATTGGATAAGAGCGTACAATTCTTCCATTAAATAACAATGCAAATTATCGTACTGATATCTGATGGTTGTTGAAACTTTCATTTTCTTTAATTCAGAAATGCATTTTTTAGAGAATGTGGGTTTTTCAATAATAGGTTCTTCATAATGGCGATATTTTTCATTGGAACAGTCCATTCTCTTCAATATATTTAATTCATTAATAGGTGTATCAGATTCTAAAAAAATAAATCCATTACGTTCAAATTTTTTTATGTTTGTTAGGAGGTTGTCATTATAAAGCTCGCTATAGATATAATATTTCTCAAGTGCTGATAATGTTGATAATTCAGGCAAAAACGAGTCATTACAACAGAAATTTAAAGCAAATTCAAATTCTTTTTTTGTATTAATTAAACTTGATCTATAGGGCAAACTGAGAGTGTCTCTACAAAATGAATAATATAAAATATATAAATAAATACATTCTAAAGATGCAATGTATTCTTGCTCTTTATTATTTTCGTGTACCCCATCCCAATGTCCAGAGTTTTTACTTGATATTTTTTGTAGATAGTATAAGGTTTCATCTGGTAATGCAAGAAAATTGAATAAATTTTCGCCTAATGGAAATTGGATTACATTTTCACTAAATTCAATCCAATGAAAATCTGTATTGTCATCATAATATTTTCTGGTATCAATGTCTAAAGAAATTGTCGAATTGTTTATATCCAGACAAGCATAACACAAACCATCATTAATTAGTTTGTCCAGCGTTTCGTAGTCGTACATAATGCCCCCTTAATTAGAAAATCAAGATTATGCTAAATATAGATTTCTATACTACTCTAACACAAAACATTGTGAATGTCTAGGTATAATGATATAATAAGATAAACAAAATAGAAAATTGAAAAGCGAAATAATTTAATTATCGAAAGGAGAAAATAAAATGAGAGCCTTAAAAGAAAATTGTAATGGAAGATTTCAGAAAGTTCCGGCAGCTTGTGGATTGGTAAATGTAAGTAGAAATACCCTTATGAGAATAGCTGGTGAAGCAAACGCAATAGCACGATTTGGAAAATCAGTTCGGATTGATATGCCAGCTCTTTATGATTACATCGATAAAAATTGCAAAGACTGATAAAAAGAAGGTGATTCTATGAGTGTATATGAAAACCTGCTGCCGGGAAGAGAAAATGCATTGTCTCCGGAGTATCTGGCTGTTAAATGCAACCTATCCAGTGTTCGGCTACTTCAGAAGGAGATTGAGAGGGAGAGAAAATCTGGCAAGGTCATATTATCTAGCACCACACCGCCTGGAGGATATTATCTTCCGGCAGCAGGAGACACAATGGAAATCCGAAAATTTATTCGCACACTTGAGAACCGAGGAGAGAATACATTGCGGGTGTTGGAGAGTGCGAGAAGTTTACTGGACGAACTGGAGAGTGATGGATGTTGAGCAATCTCCAAGAGATAAAGGATTTGGTATCTATTAGGGCTGTAGCGGATTACCTAGGGCTGGAAGAAGAATATGGAAAACGTAAGTTTCCGGGTGAAAGAACTGCAAGTATTCAGTTATATAAGGACAACCGATTCCATGATTTCGGAAGAAATGTTGACGGAGATATTTTTGATTTAATGATTCATGTGAGAGGTTACACGCTTAAAGAAGCGATAGCAGAACTTAAATCCGCTTTTAATATTAAGGATTCGCCAATAGGGAAAAATACTGTTAAAGAAGCTTGGATAGCATATCTGGAACGAAAATTTAATGCTAAATATATAGAGCATTATGATTATTTCTTGACTGACCAAAGTGGAAAAGCAGTTTATGCCTACACTAAGGTCCGATTGCAAGATAAAACAGGAAAAAAGAAACTAATTTACGGTAGGTTTAATGGTGATCGTTTCATTCTTGGCTTGCAAGGTAAAAAGGCAAAAGATATTCCAGCTATTTATGGTAGTTCAATTCGCACGATACAGGAAGCAATAGAGTATCAAAAGACGATATTTTATGTAGAAGGTGAGAAAGATACAAATACATTGATGCGAAAAGGATATACAGTATTTACTTGTGGAGGCTCTGGAGACTGGAAAAAAAGTGTTTCTGAAATCGTAAGGCAAGCGAATGTAATTATTTTAGCAGATAATGATGAACCAGGAGAACAATTAGCTTATCAGGTTATGCAAGATTTGCAGTTAATTTCTAACAGTGTAAGCATTATAAAACCAATGCCAAATGTAGATAAAGCTGACATTACAGATTACTTCGAAGAAGGTCATTCTGCTGAAGAGTTTGAGGACCTAATTAAAAATGATGATGGGCGAGATACAGTTTCGATATTAAGAAAATACGGAGAAACTAAGAAAAGCGAAAAGGAAAAGAAAACAAGAGCTGGCGAAAAGAGTAAGAAGGACTGCTTAGTACTCAAGAGGGGGTCTGAAGATATTTTAAAACAGTTAATAACTCTTAATGCAGCGGAATGTTTCCAGATGAATGACAGGGGTAGTGCTGATCTGTTTGCGACTATATTTAAGAATATCAGCCGATATAATCCAACTAAAAAGGATTGGATGTACTACGACAAGACGCGATGGACTGCCGATACAGAGGGCATGAGAGCCAAAAGAAATGCTAAAACTCTCGCAGACGTACTTGTACGCTATTCTGTAACGGCTTCTTTGCCAGACGATAAGAGACAATCGTATATCAAGTATGCTGCTGGAATGATGAATTACAGAAATAGAAATGTAATGATTACTGATGCGAAGGACCTTAATTTCTTTGAAAATATAGAACTGGATAAAGATGATTTTTTCTTGAACTGTAAGAATTGTGTCCTTGATTTATCTGGTAATCAGCCGAAAGCATTAGAACATAATGCAGAATTGCTTCTGTCGAAGATATGTAATGCAAGTTACAATCCTGTTGCCACTTGCACGTTATGGGAAAAGACCGTTAATGAGATTATGCAGGGTGATAGCTCAAAAATTGAGTATCTTCAAAAAATGTCCGGCAGATTCTTGACAGGTGATACAAGCGAAGAAGAATTTTACATATTTTTTGGAGCTACTACACGAAATGGTAAAAGTACGATCACAGAATTACTGCTATATCTTCTTGGTGATTACGCAACTACCATTTCCCCGGAATCATTAGCAATCAAGGCAAATAAGGATAGTCGGACAGCCTCGCCGGATATAGCAAAACTGGCAGGAACAAGGCTTGTGGTGGCATCTGAACCACCACGGAGAATGTTGTTTGATTCTTCGCTTGTAAAAACTCTGACAGGAAGAGATTCGATTTCAGCAAGGTTCTTGCATGAAAATGAATTTCAATTTAAGCCTAAATTCAAATTGATATTGAACAGTAATTATTTGCCTGTTATCAATGATAAAACCGTGTTCAGTAGCAATCGTGTGAAAGTGATTCCATTTGAACGACATTTTGCTGAAAAAGAACAAAATAAACATTTGAAAGAACAGTTGCAGCAGGAGATTGATGGCATTCTGAATTGGTGTATAGAGGGCTTGTATATGTACAGAAAAGAAGGATTAGAGCCTCCTGAAGCTGTACGTACCGCTACGCATGAATATAGTGAAGATTCAGATAAAACCGGAAAATTCATATCTGAGTGTCTTGTAAGATCAGAGCATAATTTAGCAGCTAAAGATGTGTATGAAAAGTACTCTCAATGGTGCAACGATTGCGGATTAGGAATTGATGGACGAACATCTTTTTACGAAGAATTAAAGACGAAGAATCTCTTGAGTAAGACAGGAACCGTCGCAGGAAAAACCGTCAAGAATGTTATCAAGGGTTACTCGTTTGTAGATGAAATATTTCATCCTGTTGATGGAAATTCAAAGGTTCCATTTCCTTGATTTTATTAAAATGTGCAGTTTGTGCATTTAGCATGTAAAGGTTAAAAAAATACTCTTATATATATTTACATTCTATTTGCACATTTTGCACATTTAGGATTTTAAGTCTTTTGTAATGGATTTTATAGGCGGTTTACCGCCGGAAAGGGCAGAAATTGAAAGTATTCACACAAAACAGAAATGAGATAATTGATTTTCCAAAAAAGGTTTGGATTGTAGCATGTGGCGAAAAAGGAATGGTTGTTTCAACAACGGCTACTTTAGATCCTACTATTGGGGAATATGGGAACATTGATTGTGCTAAAGAAGTTTTAAACGATATGCTCAAACAGTATAAGAGCGGAGAAAAAGTCTATGTGATGCCGGAGGCGTAGCTAATGGATGATAAAGAAGAATTAAAGCAGATATATGACATCTTCACGGGTTGCTGGAGGTTATACAAAAAGCTGTATCCTCCGGGCAGACCTGAAGATGATACATACTGGCAGGGAATGATGAAAGAATTAGAAGTGTTACGGAAGAATTATCATCATTCTCGGTTATGTGAGGACCTTCTTTGTGCTGTTGTCAGGGATTTAGAAACGAAATCCAAAAGAAGCAATCCTGCTGCCAGTACGAAAGAGTAATGGGGGCGGTCACCCTTGTAATGTATCATATCATGCCAGACTGAACGGTGCAAGATGGGGCAAACATGTACCACAACTGTGGTCAGGTTTGATGGTAAAATATATGTAACAGGTAATATTTCATTGTTTCGGAGGTGGTTTTTGTGGTAGTTATTGCACTTTTGTTATTTGTGATTGTATGTGAGCTGGCGGCTATTTATGACAGACAGAATGGGGGAAAATGACATGGGAAGAAAGAAACAGATTTCAGATCAGAAACGCTTGCACAGGGAAAGAATGCGATTGCAGAAGGGCGTGTTTAGCTCTCTGGCTAATGCGATTGGGAACATTGGAGAACTTTATGCGGATTTCGCGCAGAGCGATGAGGTACGTAATTCCATGAAAGCTACAGCGGATAAAGCAATTGAATGCATGGATAATATTAAAGAGCTTAATGAGCTGGAAGAACAGCTGAAAGTAGAAGAACAGGAAAGCGAGGATGAGGATTAATGGAAAAAATAATAGTTCAGACCGGTGCGAAGACATACCAGATTGCAGACCAGGACGGAAATGATCTGGGCGTGTTCAGATTTATTCCGTCAGATGCCGGGATTTTAAAGAGATACAAAGAGGCAGCAGCTTTCTTTACTGGAATTAACGAAAGGATTAAGGACAAAGATTTTGAGGAAATTCTTCCAGATCTGGAAAAGGAAGCCGGGGAGAAGATTGACCTGTTGTTTGGTGCTCCTGTATCAGAGAGCTTCTTCAAGATTACCAGTCCGTTTACCATCCTTGACAGCGGTGAGATGTTTGCAGAGCAGATTATTGCAGTTATTGGTGGAATTATTGAAAAAGAGCTGAATGCCAGGGAAAAGGCGCAGCAGGAGCGGGTGAAAAAGTACACTGAAAAATATACTGGATGAGAGCTTATGAACTGCCCACCTCATTAAATATTAATGGGGTGGTTTACACTATCAGAACAGATTTTAGAGCAATTATTGACATTCTTATTGCTATGAATGATCCAGATTTAGATCAGCAGGCAAAAACATTTATTATGTTACAGATCTTGTATGAAGAGTGGCAGAATATTCCTTTTGAAGATCTGACAGAAGCATGTCAGAAAGCCTGTGACTTTATCGACTGCGGACAGGTCGATGACCCGAACAAACCGAAGCCCCGTTTAATGGACTGGGAACAGGACGGAGATATGATTGTTCCGGCGGTAAACAAGGTTGTCGGTAAAGAAATCAGAGCAGTGCCTTATATGCACTGGTGGACATTCTTCGGATACTTTATGGAATCTGGTGAATGCCTTTTTAATACAGTGGTTGGAATCCGGTCAAAAAAGGCAAAAGGCGAACGTCTGGATAAATGGGAAAAGAAATTCTATCAGGAAAATAAGAACATTATTGACATAAAAACACGTCTCAGCGAAGAAGAGCAGGCGTACAAGGACACGCTGAATGAGATGCTTAACCTCAAATAGTTTGGAGGCAGATATAACATGGCAGATGGTTCAATTATCATTGATACCAGAATAGATACCGGCGGTGTGTCGAAAGGAATGAACGCTGTAAAGGCTGGAGTGACTAGAATATCCGCACAGGTATCGAAGATGGGTGATTCAGCAAAAAGTTCTTTCCAGAGGCAGATAACAGCAATAACGGACCTGTATCAGAACTACGAGAAGCAGGAACGTAAAGTATCAGAGTTAAAATCGAAGCTGGAAGAACTGAGCAAAGTCAGAATTCAGACAGAGGAATACAAAAAGCTCAAAGACGACATGAAAGCGCTGGAAAATGAGTTTGAAAAGGTTGAGACAAAACAGCGTGAATGGCTGGAGATGGGCTTTTCAATAGATTCTGCACCGCTTAAGGAGCTTGACAAACAGATGGATGGCATCTGGGCAGATATTGACAGATTACAGCGGAAACAAAAAGAGATGCAGGCATCCGGAAGGGCCTATGTAAATCCTGCATCGACAGATGAGTATAAGGGTACGGCTGAGAAATACAATGCGGAATCACAGAAGCTGGAACGCATGAACGGAAGGTTGTATTCATCGTACAATAATCTGAAAAACAAAGTTGAGGAATACCGACAGAAAAACAACCGGCTGGCACAGGCCATGCAGAATCTTCAAAAGGCTGCTGCTCGTGTGGGTATGATTGTAAAGAATATGGGTTCAGCATTGAGAAGTGCCAGTTCCTCGATTAAGAGCATGGTCTCAGCGATGAAAAAAGCTGTAGAGAACATGTTTAATCTGAACAAACAGACAAATCGGTCGAGAATGAGTCTTTCCCGAATGCTGGGAATGTCGTTGCTGTTTTCAGGGGTATTCCGGGCGATAAGTGCTGTCAGTGATGGTGTGAAGACCGGATTTGAAAATCTGGCACAGTATTCCAACAGTACCAATTCAGCAATATCTTCTTTGATGTCCAGCATGACGAGGCTGAAAAACTCATTTGCTACAGCCTTTGCACCTGTTCTCACCGTGGTAGCTCCGATCATGTCAAGATTTATTGATATGATTTCCAGAGCGATCACTTATGTTGGGATGTTCGTTGCGGCACTGACCGGACAGAATAGCTTCGTAAAGGCGGTTGGTGTTCAGGAAGATTATGCTGCAAGTCTTGATAAGACCTCGAAGAATGCGAAAAAGGCATCGAAGCAGACAAAAGACTATTTTTCTTCGTTGGATGAGGTGCACAAAGCTTCAACCAGTGGGAGTGCAGGAACAGATGATTCCGGTGGATACAAAGCACCTACACCGGGACAGATGTTTGAAACGGTCCCGATTGCAAATAGTATTAAAGGAATTGCGGATAAAATCAAGAAGCTCATTAAATCGGAAGACTGGGAAGGTCTTGGAGCTTACATAGCCAGCGGAATAAATAAAGGACTTCAAAAAGTCTATGATGCTATCAACTGGAAAAAGGTTGGTCCTAAGATAACAAAATTCTGCAATGCGTTTACCAGAACATTCAACAGTCTGGCAGATCATATTGACTGGGATTTGATGGGGCGGACCGTTGGTGCCGGCATCAACACGATTGTAAATACGCTGAATCTTTTGATTACAGGAATTGACTGGAAAAACCTTGGTAAGAAATTTGCAACCGGAATCGCCGGCTTTGTTCGGGAAGTCAACTGGAACAATCTTGGACAGCTCATAGGAAATCGGTTTATGATTGCCTGGAATATCTTTAACGGAATGGTCCATAACCTTCCGTATAAGGAAATCGGACAGGCTGTTGCGGATGGATTGAATGGTGCTGTATCAAGATTTTCTCTTTCGGAAATCGGAGATACACTGGCAACCGGGCTGAATGGTGCATTCACATCATTGTATAGCTTTACGGAGTGTTTTGACTGGTCAGAGCTGATAAATAACATTGCCGGTGGTATCAATACCTTTGTATCGGAATTTGACTGGAAAGCGAATGGACGTAAGCTGGAAGCCTTTCTGGACAATCTGTGCGGATCCCTAGTGGATATGGCAGAAAAGACAGACTGGGAGGCTTTTGGAAAAGGTGTCGGAGATATGCTGACACAAGTTGACTGGCTTGGACACCTGAAGCAGGTGATAAAAGCTGTTGTCAAATCGCTTGGAGGCCTGTTTGATGGCATGGAGGCGAGCGGAACATCCGGTAAGATAGCTGCTTTTCTTGGTAAAGCGTTTATTGCAGTGAAGATTGCAGATATAACGGGAATCAGTGACCTCGTAAAATTACTACTAAAGGCAATCGGAAAGAAACTGATCGGATCCGAAACAACCGGAGAATTGTCCGGTAATCTGACTACTCTTTTGGGTAATGCAGTAAAAGGTGCGGCAGGAAGCTTTACTTCCCTTGCATCAGCTATTACCCCACTGGTAGGCACTGCAGGATTGATTGCCGGTGTGGGTGTTGCGGCGGCCGCAGCTACTTCTGAGATTGCCAAAATGGTAGAGACCATGC
>OGYI01003343.1_pt1 | contig 10054 bp, 9 predicted proteins | sample 1576521 | NCBI WGS metagenome assembly OGYI01 (sample SAMEA3541484, study PRJEB24748) | human gut metagenome | biome: human gut; feature: human-associated habitat; material: faeces | place: China | collected 2012
TTAACTATATTCCTCCCCGAGAGGATTCTTCGGGAACCAATATGAACGTATCGATATAGGAGTCATGAAACTTATGAAAATACAGACTGATTATTTTGGAGAGGTGGAATATGACCAGGAAGACCTGGTTACCATAAGCGGAGGCTTTTTCGGCTTTTCCGATTTGACGTACTATCTTCCCATCTGTCTCAGTGAAGATGAGGGCTCCCTGCTTCTGATGCAGTCCACAGAGCAGCCGGATATTGCCTTTGTGGTCATCAACCCCGCCTTCCTGTCACCGGACTATTCCCCCATACTCTCCCAGGAAGAGCTCGCCTGTCTGGATGTGTCAGACAGTGGGGAGCTCTCTTACTATGCACTATGCGTTATCCGAAATAACTACCTTGAGAACACGGTCAATATGAAATGCCCCCTTGCCATTAACCCTAAAACCAGGAAGGGAAAACAGGTCATCCTTGAAAATCCCGACTACGGGTACCGCCATAAGATAAGTTCCTTTCCGGGCATGCTGGAGCCGCCAAATACAGATGACAGGAGTGATGGATATGCTGATACTGCGGAGAAAAAAGAATGAGAGTATCCTCATTGGTGATAACATCCGGGTCACGATTACGGAATGCGCTTCCAACGGAGTGCGCCTTGCCATTGAAGCGCCAAAACAGATTTCCGTTATCCGTGAGGAACTGTTTGAAGCTGAGAAGATGAACAAGGCCTCTCTTGCTCCTGAGAGCAGCTCGGTCCGGTCCCTTCAGGCAGCCCTGCGGAGGCATCTTTTCAATAACGAAGTATGATACCTGACATGCTGCACCGGAGGGGGATTTATGGACACAAATGATAAAACCATGAAAAATGAAATCCATCGCCTGCAGGAGCGCATCCTGCTTCTGGAACAGAATGACAAGCTCACAGGCCTGATGCATAATACGGTCTATCTGAAAAAAATAGATGAACTTCTGGCTGAACATCCTGATTGGGAATTCTCACTGATTTACTTCAGCATCAAGAACCTAAAGCTTATGAATATCCAGCAGGGAACCCACTATGGGGACCGTTTTCTCTGCCATATAGCCGGCTATCTGCAGCTTCCGCAGGAAACGGACGTTCCCATCCTGGTATCGCGCGTGTATGCCGACGCATTCTCCGTATTTCTTCCAAGTTCAGAAGAAAAATCCATGACAACGCAGATTTTCCTGGCATATTCTGATTTTTCCAGGACCATGACGCCGCCCTCCATCGGTATACGTCATGTAAAGGGGACAGAAACAGCTGCCCATTCCCTGTTAAACCAGGCCTATATGGCCGCGTCCTCCATTTATGACATAGATGACAGGCATGTGGTGGTATACGGTGATTCCATGTACAATAATTTCGTGCTGGAACAGATTATTTTATCCGACTTTAAAACCGCCCTGGAACACCATGATTTCCAGCTTTATTTCCAGCCGAAATATAACATTGCCTCCGGCAAGATAATCGGCGCCGAAGCCCTTGTCCGATGGGACCATCCAACAGCCGGATTCATCTCCCCCGGTAAGTTCATACCCATACTGGAACAGTATAACCTGATTCAGGAACTGGACTGCTACATCTGGGAATCCTTGTGCTTCCATCTTCATCAGTGGAACGAAAAAGGATATCCCCCCATTCCGGTCTCGGTAAATGCTTCCAGAATCAGTATCGGGAGCCTGGATGTGGCTGCAATCCTGGAAAGTCTGGTGAAAAAGTACCAACTCTCTCCATCCCAGCTGGAAGTGGAGATAACGGAAAGCGTTTATGCGGAACATCCGGACTCTATAAAAAATACCATTGACCGATTACATCAGGCCGGTTTTGTTGTCCTTATGGACGACTTTGGAAGCGGATACTCTTCCCTCAGCTTTCTGGCCGACACAAATGTGGACGTAATAAAGCTGGATATGCGTTTTCTGAATTGTGACACACCGAAAAGCAACTATATCCTTTCCTCTGTTATCCGCATCAGCTATTGGCTGAACCTGCGCATCATTGCCGAGGGCGTGGAAAACCAGAAGCAGGCAGACACCCTTCTTAAAATCGGCTGTTTCTACGCCCAGGGATTCCTGTTCTGCAAGCCAATTCCCTCCTGTGAATATGAAAAGCTGCTGCCCGGCAATTATTTGGATGTTACGGACATGGGCGCACAGAAGGGGAATCTCAACGGACTTGTATCCACCCTTGACCTGTTCTCCCAGAATATGATTAACGAACAGGTAACGGAACTGCTGTTAGGCGCTGTTGTGGTATTCTGCCTGAAGGGCTCCAGCCTGAGCATATTAAATGTAAATAAAGCCCTCTGCGCCCTGTTCCGGATCCAGGACGTGCCCTGCCCCGGCGATGACCTGCTATCCATCCTGAAGCTCAGGCATCCGGATGTTTTTCTTTCCGTATGCCGCCGCACGGCAAGGCTGAACCCGTCCGGCGGCCGGACCACATACATCCAGTCAGGAAAGAATCCACACCTCTATAAGGCGGAACTTTATTGTCTGTCCGTAAAACCAGACTCAGCCATCCTCTACGCAAAGATTTCCGATGCATCTGAACTGTACCACAGTCTGAATAACGCCCGCCTTTACAAACAGCGGCTGCAGGTTATCATGGATTCCCCCGGATTCCCGTTCTTTGAACTGGATATAAAATCCCACATTGCCGCGTGTTCATCCCTTGCCTGCAGGCTTCTGGGCTTAACAGCCAGGTCACTGCGCGCGCCGGAAGGATTTCTGGAGCAGGGAATCATATGTGAAGATTATAAAGCCGCATTCTGCCGGTTCTTCCTGACGGTTTACATCAAAAAACAGGACAGCTCCTGCAGGCTGGCCATTTGCCTTGCAGACGGCGCCCGTGTCAATGCCCGTCTTTCCGTTTTCACACTTCGGGACTCAGGTGGGATTCAGACCGCAGTCGGGACATTGGAACTGGAGAAAGACAGGGCTGGGGACAGTTTTCATTCATAGGTATCCTTATCCTTCACACTCCCTGCCAGCAGGCCCGCCATAAGCCGTACACCCCGCCGGACCCAGTAAACCGGCAGCAGCACCGGCAATTTTTCCAGGAAAGGATATATGGCGCACATATATCGGAATTCAGGGAAAAGCCAGCGAAGCTTCCTCATGAACGCCGCCCTGTAACCCTCCAGACGCTCCATGAATATGGCCTGCCTGTCCCTGCGTCTCTCCTTCCCAATATCCTGCTTTATCAGAGAAGCCAGTCGCAGGGCCTGGTGGTCTGTCTCCCGGCTGATTGCGCCCCGGCTCAGGATCCGGTTCTCCAGCACATCATAGACCCCCATGTCCTCGGGCCGGCTGTCCTCCAGGATATCCTCCTTTGAACCAAACCACATATAGGAAATATGCAGTATTTTTTCAGCCAGTCCGTCAATCTGGAATTCTTTCAGCCGGTTGGCGATATATTCCCGGTTCATTTCCTCCCGCCACGCCTTGTGATATAAATACAGGTCCAGGACTTCCCTGATTAAAAGTTCATCCTCCGTATAGTGGTAAGCTGCCTGGGCCGCCATGAAAATATAGCGGTTTTCAATGGAAATGGTCCTCACATAATTGGAGGAGTTTCTAATGAAGGCAGTTTCCATCATACGCTGCATGCCCTTACCGTAAGGACGTGTGCGGAAGGGCAGTTTATGGTACAGCTCCACGCAGAAGCCGGAAGCGCGGATCATGCGTTCCCCATATCCCTTGTAAATCCGTTCCGTCTCATATCCCAAATCCACCAGATACCCTTTGGCCAGGGAATAGCTTCCCTCGTCAAGCTTCAGCCTGAGGGGGTTATTGGCCGACATTTCCTGTATCTGGTACAGGAGACGTATCCTGCTTGTGCTCAGGATGATACATGGAACCTCCATCATATCTAAAAGCGTCAGTATCTCCCGCTCCCCATCCTCCGATGTATCGCTGTATGACAGCGACTCCTGATACCGCCCGAAAAACCGTTCCATCCAGCGCTCCGGTACCTTCTCTCCATTTCCAAGTATTCCCAAATATACCACATTGGCAATCTTGTGGTAATCAGCTGTCCGGTACATATGCTCCCAGTCAATCCTGCTGTGTATGGCCTTAAGGTCATCCTGACGCACGATACCGCCTACCAGATTCACAAGAAAACGTCCTTCAAATATTAACCGATCCATATATCTCTCCCATCGCAGTGACATAATCCAAAGAAAGCTGCACATAAAGTATGTACAGCTTTGCTAACACATCCCTTATGCCAGGGTGTTGAACAGCAGGCCAACCGTATAGAAGTTGGTCATGTTGTAGGGCCCGCTTCTGGCAAAATTGGATAAATACCGGAAGTTGGCAGAAGATGTTTCCTGCTCCCTTTTGCTGACAACAGCGGCAAGGTCACTGTCCACAATTCTCTGGACCGGGTCGGACAGGGCTGACTCCGCCCGCCTGGCCGCCTTTTCCGCCATTCCAAACTGCCCGCCCAAAAGGGATTTCGTACCTTCCAAATCCGTTTCCAGGGCATTCTTTAAGGTATCTTTGTCTAATTCCAGTTTACCGTCCTTATTGTAGGTAATCCCCACCGCCTTCAGGGTCTTGGCGTCCGCCATCCCCCGTCCAAAGGACGCCAGGTGTGACGCTGCTCCGGTTCCCCTGTCTCCATTGTCTTTCAAAAGACCGGATACCTCATTGTAGCTTTTCACCAGGTCTTCCACCGCAAAAACCACGGTATCCTCATCAATGCCGGTGTAGACCCTGGCCTCTCCTGTTCCTTTCAGCTCCGCCTCAATCCTTCCGTAATCCAGACTGATTTTGTTGGAATCCGAACGCAGGGTCCGGGCACTCCCGTTCCCGGTCACCGTGTACACAGCATCCTGGGCCCGGACAGCAGCATCCTCAATACCGGATGCAGCCCCTGTGGCTCCGCTGACCGTAAAGCCGCCGGCTTCCCCTTCCCTGGCTGATGTAAGCACCAGGGACACCCTTCCGTCCACATTGGACACGGATGCCCTGACGCCTGCGCCGGACTGGGCGTTGATGGTTCCTGCCGCTTCCTGGTACATCTGGTGATAGGTCTTGGCTGTCCCGTTTTCATTGACACTGCCCACGGCCACAGATATGGTACCGCCTTCAGGGCCGGTAATCTCAAATTCCATATCCGCCCCCGGGTCCGCCTGTTCCTGGGCATGGTGTGACGCGCTGGCATTCTGCTGCGTCTGGGCCAGGGACTGGACATTCAGGGTGATATCCGTATCCCCTTTCAGCCGGTAGGACGCAGAAGCCACGGCCACAGAGCTGTCCGTGGTGGTTACCTGATAGTCATTCCATACATTTTTACTGCTGCTCTCCGTAAGCTTTAAAGCCGCTGTCTCCAGTCCGGTCAGCTTTGACTGATAGTCCTTCAGGAAATTCTGGATATCCTCATAGGCAGCCTTGGATGATGACGTGGCTGAGGACACCCGCTTAACGGGACTTACGGCCTGATGACCGGAAGAACGTCCGGTACCTGAGAGCCGGATTAGATTGAGCATATTCTGATACTGGTAGCTGCTCCCGGATATGCCGTTAACCGTCATGGCAATTCCTCCTTTCCTTATTTATTAGATGCATAGTAGGACCGCCTGCCGCCAACGTGTTGGTTCAGGCGCTGGTCCGCCTCCCGGACCTCTTTTAACAGTGAGGCGGTCTTACTGCGTATCTCAAGAATCTTTCTCTCCTCAAATCCCTTTGGCTCACCTGTCCTTAAGAACTCCTGTGACATCAGCCAGCGGACCTGCCCTGCTTCCTCCGGCCCCTGTTCGGCCATCAGCCATATCTGTTCCCCGGCAGCTTCAATCCTGGCCATCTCGTCGGCCCGCATCTGAAGAATCAATTCAAGGGATACCTGGTCATTTCTTGAAGCTGACTCCAGCAGTTCGCCTGTAAGCCGTTTCATTTCCTGCATCCCGTTTAAACGTTTCTGCAACAGGAGCATGATTCGTTCCAAATCCAATGCCATATCCTCTCCTACCCCAGGATTCCCCTGTTCTGGACCACATGTGTATCCTTGACCTTCAAGCTGGCCTGGTCAAACGCATCCTTCAGTTCAGAAAGGATGCGTCGGACCCTTCCTATCTCTTCTTTCTCCCGCTCCCGTCCGGCCTTAATCCTGCTGATATCATAAATCAGATATTGATAAATACGCCTTAAGTCCCGGCTGATTGGCTGCTGCATGTCCAATATATCAATCAGATACCGGACAATACGTGAGGTACGCAAAAGGGAATCCTCAAACATCCCGTATTCCTTGTCTTCCAGCGCGTATTCTGCCTTTGACAGGCGCCGGATTGCCTCCTCGTACAGCAGCAGCAGTAATTCCGGACCGCTCATGGAGTATATGCTGTTTTCTTTATACTTCTGGTAACCGTTCATTCCATTCCCTTCCTGACAGATACAACATGCCTTCCATCACGCCTGGAACTGGGCCAGATAGCTGGCCTGGCTATTCATCTGGTTAATCAATGTCTCCATGGTGGTAAACTGGCTGATGTAACGGTCCTGTTCACTGGCAAGCCTTGCATTCAGCGTATCCAGGACACTCTGCATTTCTTTCAGATCCTTATAAATCTGGTTATTCATGATAGAAAGCGGTATCTTTTCAGAACCAGCCTCCTCAATCAGACGGCCGTAGGAGTTTCCGTTCCTGTTGGCATATTTGGTGGCATATGGCGTCAGGGTATCTTCTATGATGCTGGCAAGCCCTTTCTTTATGTCACCGCCTCCGGTAAATACATTCGACACCTTTTCAGGGTCGCTGGTCATGGCTGCCTTGAACTTTGCCTCGTCAAAGGTAATGGTGCCGCCGTCCAGGTAATCATCGGAAATGGTAATCCCCATCTCCTCCAGATCCTTATAGTTGGCGCCGTTAGCCATCAGGTTTGTGAGCACGCCCTGCATGTCCAGGCTCAGGGCCCGCATGGTGGCGTCATTGTAGAGCAGCCCCTGCTTGGCCTTTTTCTCCCAGTTCTCAATGGACTTATCCGACATCTCATCCTTCTGTTCTTCGGTAAGAGGCCCGTAGGATTTATCCGGCCTGGTTGTAACCTGGGTATTGATTTCCTTAATCATCTCATTGTATTCTTCAATGAATTTTTTGACCGTCTCGGTCACTCCGTCCACATCGGCTTTGGCGCTGAAGGTGACGGCCTTGGACCGGTCGGAATTCCAAACCCCGCTGGCATCCTGGGTCACATTGCCGAATTCCTGGGACACCGTGACCCTCAGTCCCTCAAGGTCAAAGGTATTGGATGAACTCTCAATCATTGTGCTGATACCGTTGCCGTAGCTTACCAGGACCTGGGCATTTTTTCCCATTTCAAAGTTTCCGTCTGTGTAGTTGCCAGCTGCATCCTTTACGGCCCCGAATATATCCGCAGAGGCCCCTTCCAGCTGAATCTCCCTGCCGCTGCCTGTCTCAGATGATATCAGTACGAACTGGTTGGTGCTGCTAAGGTAGGAAGCCTTGACCCCCACGTCTTTGTTGGCGTTAATCTTATCAATCATACCCTGGATGCTGGTATCGGCCGTGACGCCGCTAATCTTCACACCGTTAATCACCAGGCCATCTGTCTCCAGGGAGTTAAGGAACTGCGCCCGCTTCGCCTCTGCGTCAGGCCCATCTGGTATCAGCTTGTCTATATTATCCCTGATGCTGCCTTCCAGGTTCAGTTTATTGCTGGCTCCCTTCTGTATTCCCAGGACATTCCTGATTTCCGCGTTGTCAGAGGTAACTGTAAGTGTTTGATTCGACGAGGCATTGCTTCCCAGTTCAAAGGAAAGCGGGTCAATGACCGGATTACCGTCAGTCCCGATGACTGGATTACCATCCGCGCCATAGCGGGTGCCTCCGGCCACTTTAATATTATCCGTGCCAAATGCCTGGTTCAGCCTGCCCTGTATGATGTCCTTTAAATCGTCCAGGTCCGCAAACGTATCGCCGCTTTTCACCAATTCTATCTCCTTGGTCTGGCCGCCGAAACTGATTGTAAGCTTTTTCCCGGTAAGATACTGCGTCATGGTCTGTCTGTTTACATACGTGTCGTTTAACTGCTTCTGGTTTTCGTTAAACTCACTGAGGCTGATTCCGTCTGAAACCGTCTTATCTGTTCCATCCGCATTCTGGGGATTGTAACCCAGGGCGGTGAGGGCGCTTGAACTGGAGTTAATCACCAGGCTGGTAGTCTTTCCTGCCTTGGTCTGCAAGTTCATCTTGCCATCTGCGTATACGAATTCCATCACATCCGAGATAGAATCCTCCCCTGATTTGATACCGGACTGGGACAATGCCTTGTTCAGCTGCATGGCCAGCTTTTCTCCGCCTGTCATGGTTACCCCGTCCACTTCCACGGCAGCATCCAGGTCTATGGTATAGTCAATGGACACGGTTATATCCTTGCCGTCCCCATCCTTATCCTTATAGGAAGAAGGAAAGGTAAATATGCCTGCCGACTGGTACTGGTCCCCGCTGTATGTCCCGAACCTCAGCTGTCTTCCCTGCAGCAGGGAGCTTTTATACACGGGATTAGTAAGGCTGTCCTGGGTTATGCCTGTATGGATGGAGGAAGTACCTTTGGAAGCAGACTGGAGTGTTGAGGAACTGGCCAGCTGCTTTACCCCTAAAATTGATAAATAGTCCAGCATATTGGAAGATCCTGTGGCCGACACGAACTTGGTGATATCCGAATCCCCCATTGCCGTAATCTGATTCTTGGCAAACATGCTGGGATACTTAAGATTAGTGCCTGATGCAAAGGAAAAATAATTATCCTGCAAAGCCAGCATCTTATCGCTGACCGCCTGAAATGCCTCCTGCTTCCAGCCAAGGCTTGTCATCTTATTCTTTTGGTTTGTTATCTTAGACTGGGTTCCGGCCGTCATCTGCTCGATAATGGAATCCCGGTCAATTCCGGAACCAAAACCGCCATACCCTCTTAAACTGGTATTTCCAAGGCTGCTTGTTGCTCCTGATACACTTGCCATCTGTATTCTCCTCTCACATCCGCTGCTAAATGATTTTCAATCTCCTGCGTTTCCCCCGGTGCACAGGGAACATGCTGCCGGTAACGCATAGTCCTGCTATCTATAATTTATTTATCGGCGGGTTTTGAAGAAAAATAATAAAAAGTGCCCAAGTTTAATCAACCCGCGCACTTTTTTATTTTAAATGCTTCATCCTTCATCCATCACTCTTTACCTGTCATAGGGACCGGAACGGTCGTGTCTTGGGTTTTCTTTTACATCCATGCATGCCTTGATGATTTCCGTGAGGATCCTTACCTTGAATTTGCTTTCATAGAATCCGATGATGGGAGCCGTGGAGCTCTCGTCCACCACAACATACTTTGCAGGGAGCCTGGTGAGGATAAGGGCCATCACATCCGCTTGGCAGCGGCTGCACATGCATACGTCATACTGTTTCAGGTATTGCTTCAGGTTCATCCGCTTAAGGATCTGCTCCATCACATTGACCATATGGTAATGGTCCAGTTTTCCCTGAATCTCTTCCTCCAGCTGGTCTGTGAGCCGGTCCAGAATCTTATTGGAAATATTGTCATTCTGGCTGGTCTCATCTACCACAATCACAGTCTTATCGCCATTGGCCGTAATCCTTGATACGGGTTCTTTTGGATTGGCCGCTTCCTGGGCTGTCTCCTTTGGTGCCCCGCCCTGGACCGTCTCTTTGGGCGACGCTTCCCGGACCGTTTCTTTGGACGCCTCGCCCTGAGCCGTCTCTTTTGGCGCCCCACCCTGGGCTGCTTCGGTCACCGTATCCTTTTTCTCCTGTTGGGCCTCCTCCTTTTTTTCATCAACAGCAGCCTCTTGTTCCGGGGCGCTTCCATTGGTAATCAGGTTCAGTACATGGGATGTCTTATTGGTCTTCCTTGGCACGCTCCATCACCTCCTTTATGTGGATGGCCTCCCCAACTTCCTGGATTAAATCCTGGTAATCCTTTACGGCTGACGACCGCGGATTATAGTCAAATATGCTTTCGCCGTGGGCAGGCGCTTCCGCGATGGCCACCCCGGTGCGGATTTTGGTC
>OGYI01003348.1_pt1 | contig 10046 bp, 6 predicted proteins | sample 1576521 | NCBI WGS metagenome assembly OGYI01 (sample SAMEA3541484, study PRJEB24748) | human gut metagenome | biome: human gut; feature: human-associated habitat; material: faeces | place: China | collected 2012
CGGAAACCGCCAACTCACAGACTGCCTTCTCAATACCGCACATGGAAGCCGTTGTTCCACAAAAACGGGCATCCCCTGTCAATGGATCCGCATTATAAAGCTCACCCCGGCTGTTGCTTGCCCCCGTATACCCTTGAAAATAATCATTTAAATACTGTTTATGGGACCGCTCGCCAATCCCTTCCTGCATCAGTGTTCCATAGTCCAATCCCCAACCGATATCATCATGGCACCGCAAATAATTCAGGAAAACATATGTCTTCGGCAGTCGATTGACAATATCCAGCTGCTGCTTTAAAAGCCGCACATCCCGTGTGGCCACTGTATGCCATGTTGTCGCCATTGTCGTCACATTATAGAGCATATGACACTCCGGTTTTTCCACAGTTCCGAAATAAGGAACCACCTTTTCCGGCTCCATAACAACCTCTCCAAGAAGTAAAATCGCCGGGCACACAATTTCGCCGATCATACGCATCATACGCACAATAGTATGCACCTGAGGAAGGTTCCGACAGGATGTATACAGCTCCTTCCAGATATATGGTACCGCATCAATACGAATAATATCAATCCCCTTATTGGCCAAAAACAAAAAGTTGTACATCATCTCATTAAAGACCCGCGGATTCCTGTAATTTAAATCCCATTGATAGGGATAAAATGTAGTCATTACATGCTTCTGTGCATCGGGAAGCCAGGTAAAATTGCCCGGCGCGGTTGTCGGAAAGACTTGAGGCACTGTATTCTCATAAATTTCAGGCACCGTAAAATCGTCAAAGAAAAAATAACGATTCTGATATTCTTTATCTCCCTGACGGGCCTTTTTGGCCCACTCGTGGTCTTCTGACGTATGATTCATAACAAAATCCATGCAGACATTGATTTTCTTCTCATGGCAGGCTGCTGTCAAATGCTCCAGATCTTCCATCGTACCAAGCTCTTTCTGGACCCTCCTGAAATCCGCCACCGCATATCCACCATCGGAGCGGCCTTCCACCGTATCCAAAAACGGCATCAGATGAATGTAATTGACATTACTCTTTTCAAGGTAATCGAGCTTACTCTCAACGCCTTTCAGAGTTCCTGCAAAATTATCTATATAAAACATCATGCCGAGCATGTCGTTTTTCTTATACCAGTTCGGCTGTGCCTCTCTTTCTAAATCCAAAATCTTTAAATCTTCATTTCTTTCCTCATAAAAACAGCGCATAGTATCGCACAATTCAGCGAACATCGCATCATTTCCATAAAGTTCTATATAAAGCCATTTTAATTCATCCAGATGACGGTCAAATCTGGTCTCAAACACATTTCTACTCTTGTCCATCGAATCTCTCCTGATAATCACCTTATTCATGAAGGAAGCCCGGCCAAACAGGCCCGGCTCCCTTTCACCTTACTGGCAGATAACCTTTTCTGTTTCCTTATCAAAAACATGAATTTTTTCTGTATCAAATGCCACACGGATATCATCTTCTGCTTTTACATTGGTATACGCTGGAACACGGGCAACCAGTTTCTGATCATTGGCTTTCAGATACAGATAGATTTCGGAGCCCATAAGTTCCGTCATATCCACATGGGTATCGACATTGGCGGCTTCGGAAACAGCGAGATAGGATTCTTCCACATGAATGTCTTCCGGACGTATACCCATAACGACTTCTTTTCCCACATAAGCAAGTAATTCTTTATGTTTCATTGGAATATGACGGCTTCCGTAAACGAGCACAACACCGTCGCCTTCTTTTTCAACTTTAACATTCAGGAAATTCATCTGCGGAGAACCAATGAATCCGGCAACAAACATATTACATGGATAGTTATAAAGGTTCTGAGGGGTATCAACCTGCTGAATATAACCGTCTTTCATAACAACAATACGATCGCCCATGGTCATCGCCTCTGTCTGGTCATGGGTAACATATACGAAAGTTGTCTGTAAACGTTTATGAAGAGCAGCAATCTGGCTCCTCATTTCCGTACGCAGCTTTGCATCCAGGTTGGATAATGGCTCATCAAGCAAAAATACTTCCGGGTCACGGACCATCGCACGTCCAAGGGCAACCCGCTGACGCTGACCGCCTGACAAAGCTCTTGGCTTACGGTCAAGATAGGGTTCCAGCCCAAGGATTTTTGCCGCTTCATTCACCTTCTGGTCAATCTCAGCCTGAGGAACCTTACTCAGCTCCAGGGCAAAAGCCATATTTTTTCGAACCGTCATATGCGGATACAGAGCATAGTTCTGGAATACCATTGCGATATTGCGTTCCTTCGGGGATACATCGTTGACAACACGGTCACCAATAAGCAGTTCACCCTTGGATACGCTTTCCAGACCAGCGATCATACGAAGTGTTGTGGATTTTCCACAGCCGGACGGACCGACCAGAACAACAAACTCTTTGTCCGCAATTTCAAGATTTAAATTTGGAACAACAGTTACACCATTATCATATGTTTTTTCTACGTTTTTAAAAGTAATACTTGCCATGATACATACCTCCTATTTCATTCTAATTTATTAAAGTGTCTCAACAAATCTCATAAAGGCTTCCCGGCCTTCTTCCGTACATTTATAAACACCGGCATCTTCCAGCACATGGGTAAAGACAATGCCCACTTCTTTTTGAAGAATTTCCCGGATATTCTCCCGGTCAATCCGCTTATACTTCGGAAGAAATTCAGCTACCCAGTCGGCGTGCTTCTCAATCCGTTCATCGGATGCCGCATCCTTTCCTTCCAGAATATAATCTTCCAGAAGTTCCAGTTCCTCTTTTAATCGTGACGGGAGAACTGCAAGTCCCATGACTTCGATCAGGCCGATATTTTCTTTTTTTATGTGATGGTACTGTGCATGCGGGTGGTAAACCCCCAATGGATGCTCTTCCGTTGTTATATTATTTCTCAGTGTCAGATCCAGTTCAAAAAGCTCTCCCCGCTTCCGTGCGATCGGCGTAATGGTATTATGGGGTTCCCCATCGGTCTCAGCAAAGATAAATGCCGCTTCGTCCGTATATTTCCGCCAGGCCTCAAGTACATGTACCGCAAGCTCGATCAGCCGTTTTTCGTCTTTATGACGAATCCGCAGTACGGATAAAGGCCATTTCACGATTCCGGCTTCCACATCCGTAAATCCCGGAATGGTCACCGTTTTTTCAATCGGCGCCTTTGCCATGGCAAAGGTATAATTACCGCCCTGAAAATGGTCATGGCTTAAAATCGAGCCGCCAACAATGGGAAGATCCGCATTGGAGCCGATAAAATAATGAGGGAACAGCTTTATGAAATCAAAAAGTTTCACAAAAGCCTCTCTGTCTATCTTCATCGGCGTATGTTTCTGATTAAACACAATACAGTGTTCGTTATAATAGACATAAGGTGAATATTGAAATCCCCACGGGCTGTTATTGATGGTAATTGGAATCACCCGATGATTTTCCCTTGCCGGATGATCCACCCTGCCTGCATAACCTTCGTTCTCCGCACAGAGCTGGCACTTTGGATAGCTCACGGATTTCGCATTTTTTGCTGCCGCAATGGCCTTCGGGTCCTTTTCCGGTTTGGACAGGTTAATGGTAATATCAATATCTCCGTAGTCACTTGTGACTACCCATTTCCTGTCTTTTTTAATCCGATAACGCCGGATGTAGTCACTGTCCTGACTGAGCTGATAAAAATAATCTGTCGCATCTTCCGGGCTTTTTTCGTACCGTTCCCAGAATTCCTTCTGGACCTGGGCCGGACGGGGCATGAGACAGTTCATCAATTTCGTGTCGAACAAGTCCCTATACACAGTGCTGTGCGGGATAATTCCACGCATCACAGCTTCATCCAGAAGGTCTTTAAGTGTCGGCTCCAGCTCCGGCTTTTCATCCGCTGCCAACAGCCTGCTGCCGTCACCCGCGACCCAGCCATTTTCTTCCGGCGCCCGGTAATCATCTTCTTTAAAAAGTTCCAGAAGAAGATTAATCGTATAATTTTTCTCACATTTTGGCGTCAGCCCTGTATCGATACCGTACTGCACCAGTCTGTAAATCTTTTCACTTAACATATCCGCATCCCCCGCATCTGCTCAGACATCACATTCATGAAAGCCGGTGAGCGCCTTCGCCCACATCAACGACATAAAACTCTGCCCTGTGGCCGGTCCGGGCCTGATAGCCTTCACCAACCTTTTCTATAAAGTCATCTACCGCATCATTTTTCACAATGCTGACCGTACAGCCGCCGAAACCGCCGCCGGTCATACGGGAACCGATGACTCCGGGGATCTGCCATGCCAGATCAACCAGAATATCTATTTCATCGCAGGAGACTTCGTAGTCATCCCGAAGCGATATATGGGAAGCATTCATATATTTGCCAAAGGCTTCCAGATTATTTGCCTTCAAGGCATTATAGGCTTTAATAGTCCTCTGATTCTCATACACCGCATGTTTTGCCCGTTTCCGGCATACCGGGTCTTTAATGGCCATCTTATGTTCTTCAAATGCTTCCTCAGTCAGATCACCGAGAGTCTCAATATGGATGACCTTCTGTAAATCCTTTAATGCCTGTTCACTTTCGTTTCTACGGTCATTGTAAGCTGAACCGACGAGACTGTGCTTTACCTTGCTGTTCGTAATGACAATCCGTGCATCCGGCAGCGCCACCGGAGCATATTCAAATTCCAATGTGCTGGTGTCCAAAAAGATTGCCGAATCTTTTTTGCCCATGGCACTGGCAAATTGATCCATAATTCCGCAGTTCATACCATTAAAATGATTCTCTGCATACTGTCCGATAACCGCCAGTTCCTGTCCGCTCAGACTTTCGATTCCATGAATGTCTTTCAGCATCCATCCGGTCAGGACTTCCAGCGAAGCTGATGATGACAGGCCGGAACCATTCGGTATATCGCCATAAACAAGAAAGTCCACACCCCATGGAAGTTTATGGCCGCGCGCTTCAAATGCCCACATAACGCCTTTCGGGTAGTTGGTCCATCCGGCTTCTTCGGCCGGCTTTAAATCCTCCAGAGAAGATTCAATAACTCCGTCTTCCGGAAAATTCATTGAATAAAAGCGAAGCCTTTTATCTTCTCTCTTTCGGGCTAACCCGTAGGTTCCGATCGTCAGCGCGCATGGAAAAACGTGTCCACCGTTGTAATCCGTATGTTCCCCGATCAGATTCACCCTTCCCGGTGCAAAATAAGCTCTGATCTCGCCGCCGGCGCCGAATAATTCTTCAAACGTTTCATTTAATACTTTTTTCATCATCAAGCCTCCATATGTGAAATATACATTCTTGCTTCATATGGCCGGAAAATCTCCGGTCTTTCAATCGAATCATAATTTCCAATCAAAAGCTCCATATTCTCCCAGTCTGCTTCTAACGGGTACTCCAGAGTACATCCGAAAAAATTACAAATCACAAGAAGCTTACGGAATACATTTTCCCGCTGGTAGGCAAAGAAATTTTCATCGTCCTCCAGCAGCATCCGAAATGTACCATCGACAAACACATCCCAGGTCTTACGGAGCCGGATCAGCTTCTTATAGCAGGCAAATATGGAATTCTCATCATAAAGCTGGCTTGCCGCATTGATTTCTTTATAATTAGGATTCACCCGAAGCCACGGTATTCCCTGTGTAAAACCTGCATTTTCTGAAGCATCCCACTGCATCGGTGTCCGTGCATTATCCCGGCCTTTTGCATGAATCGAGGCGATAATATCTGCCTCGTCATAACCTTTTTCCAGCCGCTCCCGGTACATATTTCGTGTTTCAATATCTCTGTAATCCTCAATGGCATAAAGAGCATTCGTCATTCCCAGTTCTTCGCCCTGATAGATATAAGGTGTTCCCTGCATTCCATGCAGCAGGATAGCCAGCATCTTTGCCGATTCCACCCGGTATTCCCCATCATTTCCCCATCGGGATACGATACGGGGCAGGTCGTGATTGTTCCAGAAAAGACTGTTCCAGCCACGGCCGGACAATTCCATCTGCCATCGATTCAATATTTCTTTTAATTTCAGGAAAGGCAATGGCGCCAAATCCCATTTCTCTTTCCCTTCTTCCTGGTCCAGTACGATATGCTCAAACTGAAAGACCATGGAAAATTCACTGTCATCCGGATTGCTGTACAGCTTTGCCAGCTCCGGTGTGGCGCCCCAGGCCTCGCCGACCGTGATCAAATCCTTTCCCCGGAAAACTTCTCTGCTCATTTCCCGGATAAATTCATGGAGTCTCGGCCCATTGGCCGTAATCCCCTTGTCCGGTTCCTTCGCTATCTGATCAATAACATCCAGGCGAAAACCGCCTGCCCCTTTTTTTATCCACCAGTCGATCATATTGTAAATTTCCCGGCGTACTTTTGGATTCTCCCAGTTTAAATCCGGCTGTTTCACAGAAAACTGATGAAAATAATACTGCTTTATCTCAGGAGCCCATTCCCAGGCAGAGCCACCGAAACAGGCCCGCATCTCATTTGGCGGACAGCCTTCCTCTCCATCCCTCCAGATATAGTAATCATGGTAAGGATTTTCCCGGCTTTTTCTCGCTTCCTGAAACCAGCGGTGTTCATCCGAAGAATGATTCAATACCAGATCCATAATAATGCGGATATGATGTTTTTTTGCTTCCTGAATCAAACGTTCCATATCTTCTATGCTGCCAAACATAGGGTCGATATCCTGATAATCGGAAATATCATAACCATTATCATCCTGAGGCGACTTGCATACCGGCGACAGCCAGATTGCATCAATCCCCAGATTTTCCAGATAATCCAGCCGACAAATGATACCGTTCAGATCGCCGATACCATCGCCGTTGCTGTCCTGAAAGCTTCGTGGATATATCTGATAGATAACTGCTTTTTTCCACCATTTTTCATCATTTACCTGTGTCATCAAAAACTACCCCACGATTTTAAAATAGTATTGATATGCCTGATATTCTCCGCCTTTGAGAGGTAATGGAATACCTATTTCTCTCAGAGCATCTGCATCATAGACACATCCGCTTTCCTGCTCCTGATAGCTTCTTCCACTTTTCAGGCCCTTTAACCGTACATAATTGGCTGTCATATTGCCGTGGATTTCCAGCATGACGACGCTGACCAGCGCCTCTGTGCCGTCTTCAGATACAAATTCCCAGGCAGCCAATGTATCCTCAAAAGGATTACTCAATCGATAATAAAGGCCATTTTGAATCAGCGGTGCATAGCTGCGATATTTCTGAACCTGCTCTTTGACGATTTCTTTCTCCGCCTCAGACAGATTTCCGAGATTCATTTCATAACCGAATACACCAGCCATGGCCACAACACCACGGGTCTCCAAAGATGTGATCCGTCTCGTCTGTTCATTCGGAACCACCGAAACGTGGGAGCCAACCGCCCCCGCCGGATAACCAAAAGAAGTTCCGTACTGAATTCTTATCCGGTCCAGGGCATCCGTATTGTCACTGCACCATATCTGAGGTGTGTAATAAAGCATTCCCGCATCGAACCGGCCGCCGCCGCCGCTGCATCCTTCGATGAGCAGATTCGGATACCGGGCCATCAGTCGTTCAAGGAAATCATATAAACCAAGCATATAATCATAGGCGATTCTTCCCTGTTCCCCTGCAACAACCGAGTACATATCTGTCATGCTCCGGTTCATATCCCACTTGACATACTCGATATTTCCCTGATCCAGTACATTGCACATCTGATCAAAGACTGCATCCACAACTTCTTTTCTTGTAAAATCCAGAATCAACTGATTGCGTCCCAGAATCGGTTTTCTTCCTGGTGTATGAAGCGCCCAGTCCGGATGCTCCCGATACAGGTTGCTGTCCTCATTGACACATTCCGGTTCAAACCAGATTCCGAATTTCATTCCGAGTCCATTGATCTTTTCTATAAAATCTTTTAAAGGTTCTCCTAACTTCTCTTCATTGACAACCCAGTCACCCAGGCTGCTGTTATCATCATTTCGTTTTCCGAACCATCCGTCATCCATCACCAGCATTTCAATACCAAGCTCTGCTGCATGGACTGCCAGGTCATAAAGCATCTTGCCGTCGAAATTAAAGTACGCGGCCTCCCAACTATTTACAAGAATCGGCCGTGCCGTTTCTTTATATTTGCCCCGGCATAAATGTTTCCGATAGCAACGGTGAAGATTCTGGGACAGTTTTCCAAGTCCCTGATTGCTGTAGGTAAGCACCGTTTCCGGCACAAAGAAAATCTCTCCCGTATCCAACGGATAGGCAAACTGTTCTTCCTGCAATCCCAGGAGGACTCTTGTCTGATTGTACTGATCCACCTCCGCTTCGCCCTGGAAGCTTCCGCTGTAAACGAAAGCCAGACCGTAGCAGCCGCCAAAATCTTCATTTGTATCCGGCCGGGCCAGAATCATCAATGGATTATACTGATGACTGGAAGTTCCCCGGCGGCTTCCGATCTTGAATGAACCATGGGTCACAGGTCTTCGCTGGAAATTCCGTTCCATCGCATGACGTCCGTAAAAACTAATGAGATCAAAATTACCTGTCACAAAATCCAGACAGGCGCTCTGGACTTTTTCCAGATACATAGTTCCCTCTCCGGCATTCACGATCCGGGCGCTCCGTGTAATCACATCGTACCCCGGCAGTACGCCGTATAAAAGAACTACCTGAAGCTTTGTCACTGAATCTTCCAGAAGAATTTCCAGTGTCTCCGCTTCTGTTTCGTCGGCATACACTGCTGGCAATCCTTTTATCCCATATTTCCCCTTTTTCACTTCATAGCTCTTATACCGCAGATCACAGCCATAAGAACCATCTGCATTTTTTACAGATATGGCAGGACTACGAAAATCGCCATTTCCCTGACACGGAAATTCCTGAGGCAGGGCATCCATCGAATAGGTTCTGTCCGGTCCGACATCGTATGGAATCCCGGAAAAACCCCGGTCTGCATAGGTCAACACATATTCCAACGTGCCTTCCGTTCTTCTTCCGTAATAAAGATGCAATAAAAATCCATATTTGTCCACCTGCATCTGATAAGTTGAATTGTCCGTATGAAGCGTAAAAATGTTCTTGTTATTGTCAAAAAGTATCGCCATGTTGCCACTCCTTCTATTATTTTACAGCACCGTTTACGACGCCGTTCAAAATCTGTTTCTGACAAATCAGGTAGAAAATCAGCAACGGCAGCAATGCTAACAGGTAAGAAGCAAATGCCAGATTGTAGTTTGCTCCGAACTGGGTCTGGAATGTCATCTGGGCCAGCGGTAATGTATTCATTCCGCTTCCAGACATGATGACCAATGGGGTCATAACGTCATTCCATGTTCCCAGGGCTGTCAGCACAGCAACGGTTGCATGCATCGGTTTCATGATTGGAAAAATAATACTCCAATAAGTCTTCCATGTGCTTGCGCCGTCTACTCTTGCTGCTTCTTCCAGCGCTACCGGAATATTTGTCAGATATCCTGAGTATAATAACACGTTCATCGGCATATAGAATACCACGTAGCAAATAATTACACCAATAATATTGGCGATTCCCAACTGGGCCGTCTGTTTTACCAGAGGCATCATCAGAATAGCAAATGGTACAAACATGCCGCTGACAATGAATAAGTATACGAATTTATAAAATTTACTTTTAGCTTTATTACGGCCGATGGCATATCCAATCAGGGAATGCACCACAATGGAAATTACAACGGTAACTCCTGTAACAAGTACACTGTTAAGTAATGAACGCCAGAAATCCGTTACCCGCATTGCCTCGACGAAATTGTCCAGACTCCAGCTCTTTGGAAGGGATAAAATTCCCGAAATACTGTTCGTCATCTCACTCGGCTGTTTAAAGGCAATGACAACGGTCATATACAGAGGAAATATAATTGTGATCAATCCAAGGATCAACAGTATGGTTACCGGCCAGTTTATATCACTTTTTCTTCTCATTATAACTGTTCCTCCTTTTTACCCGTAATCGTCATCTGTGCCACAGAAATTATAACAATCATGATAAAGAAGATGACGGCGTTCGCACTCTGGAAACCAAAC
>OGYI01003357.1_pt1 | contig 10016 bp, 10 predicted proteins | sample 1576521 | NCBI WGS metagenome assembly OGYI01 (sample SAMEA3541484, study PRJEB24748) | human gut metagenome | biome: human gut; feature: human-associated habitat; material: faeces | place: China | collected 2012
TCCGGCTTATGGGATGAAGCCTTCATAGAAAAGGCTCCACTACGCTTAAACAATGCCTGGTGCCGCTGTATCTGGGCATCCGCGCGGTCGTCACCGTCAGCTTTGCGCGCATCCATAAGGCGAACCTGGTGAACGCGGGCATCCTGCCGCTGGAATTCGAGAATGCCGCAGATTATGAAAAGATCTCCCTGGGAGACACGCTGGAGCTTTCCGGCGTGATCGCGGGCATCGAAAACGGCGCGGTAACGCTGACGAACAAGACCACGGGCTGCGTCATCCCCCTGCGCTGCGACATCAGCGCGCGCCAGGCGCAGATCATCCGCGCGGGAGGCCTTTTGAACTACACCCGCGAAAAAAACCGGTAAACACCGGCATTTCCGCGCCGCGCCGCCTTTCGCGGCATGTGCGGCGACAAAAAATAAACGACAACGGAGGCACGCAAATTGGAAAACATCACTGCTGCAAAAGAAAAATTCGGCGCGCTGATCGAGGCGCAGAAAAAACGGGTGGCCGCCATGCGGGCACAGGGAGATTTTGTGGATTACGCGGCACTGCCGCAGATCGTCATTGGCGTATGCGGCGGCGACGGCATCGGCCCGACCATTACCCATGAAGCCGAGCGCGTGCTGCGCTTTCTTTTGAAAGACGAGGTGGAAAGGGGCAAGGTGGCGTTCAAGGAGATCGACGGCCTGACCATCGAGAACCGCGCCGCCCACATGAAGGCCATCCCCGACGACGTGCTGGCCGAACTGAAGGCATGCCACGTCATCCTGAAAGGGCCTACCACCACCCCCCGCGCAGGCGACGAATGGCCCAACATCGAAAGCGCCAACGTTGCCATGCGCAAAGAGCTGGATCTGTTCGCCAACGTACGGCCCGTGAAGGTGCCCGAGGAAGGCATCGACTGGACGTTCTTCCGTGAGAACACCGAGGGCGCGTACACCCTGGGCAGCTGCGGCTTCGAGACCGAGGACGGCATCTCTGTGGATTTCACCATCACTACCACTGACGGCACGCAGCGCATTGCAGAGCTCGCGTATGATTTTGCCAGGAAAAACCACAAAACCCGCGTGTCCATCGTTACCAAAGCCAACATCATCAAGGCCACGGACGGCAAGTTTTTGAAGCTCTGCCAGGCCGTGGGGGAAAAATACCCTGAAATCACCACGGACGACTGGTATATCGACATCATGACGGCCAAGCTGGTGGACAAAAAGCGCCGCACCGATTTTCAGGTGTTCGTGCTGCCCAACCTGTACGGCGACATCATCACTGACGAAGCGGCCGAATTCCAGGGCGGCGTAGGCACGGCGGGCAGCGGCAACATCGGCAAGCGCTACGCCATGTTTGAGGCCATTCACGGCTCGGCGCCGCGCATGGTGAAGGAGGGACGCGCCCAGTACGCAGACCCGTGCAGCATGCTGCGCGCCAGCGTGATGCTGCTGTCCCACATCGGATACCAGGCCCAGGCGGACAAGCTCACCGCCGCGCTGGACAAATGCATGTTCACGGAAAAGGCGCTCACCGTCACGGGCCGCGACACCGGCTGCACCTGCACCGAGTTCGGCGATTACGTGATGCGCACCATCGAGACCCTTTAATTTAGACGAAAAGAAGTTGGTGAAGACAATGGCGGCGCAAAACCAGAATAAAGTCTCCCTTCCCGTCATCAAGCGGCTGCCGAAATACTACCGCTATATTTCGGACATGCACAACAACGGCATCGTGAAGGTGTCTTCCAGTGAGCTTGCCCGAATGATGGGCACCACAGCCTCACAGGTCCGGCAGGATTTCAACTGCTTCGGCGGTTTCGGCCAACAGGGCATCGGCTACCATGTGGATGTGCTGCTCAGCGAGATATCCAAGCTGCTGTTCAGTGAAAAGAATCTCAACGCAGTGCTCATCGGTACAGGCCGTCTGGGCCGCGCCATATCCGGCTATCTTTCCGCCGAGGCCCGGGGCTATCACCTGATGGCCGCATTCGACAAAAGCCCGGACGAGATCGGCCGGGAGCTGCAGTGCGGCGTGATGGTGCAGGACGTGGCCGAGCTGGCCGCTTTCTGCGCCGCACACCACCCGGACGTAGCGGTGCTTTGCATCCCGCGCGCGGGCGCGAAGGCCGTAGCCCCCACGCTGGTGGAGGCCGGTGTAAAGGGCTACTGGAACTTCAGCCACTACGACCTCTCGGTGGACTACGAGGGTATCACGGTGGAGAACGTCCACCTGGGTGACAGCCTGATGAGCCTGGGCTACCGTGTGCGCAACGATTAAAACGACAGGATAGGGACGGTCTTACCAAATGGCAAAGCTATATTTCCGATACGGCGCCATGAACAGCGGCAAGAGCACCGCGCTGATGCAGGTAGCCTACAACTACGAAGAGCGCGGCATGCGCGTGCTTATCATGAAGCCCTCCATAGATACCAAAGGCGGCGAAAAGCTGATGTCCCGCCTGGGTGTGGAGCGGCGTGTTGACATCGCGGTGCGGCCGGATATGGACCCGTTGGCGCTGGTGCGCGCGGATATTGCAAAAAACGGGCCTCTTGCCTGCGTTCTGACGGACGAAAGCCAGTTTTTCACGTCATGGCAGGCCGAACAGCTTTTCATGGTGACTGTGGCGCTGAACGTGCCGGTCATCTGCTACGGCCTGCGGGCGGATTTTTCCCTGCAGGGTTTTCCCGGTTCCACCCGTCTGCTGGAGCTTGCCCACAACATCGAAGAGATGAAAACCATCTGCCAGTGCGGGCGCAAGGCAATGTTCAACGGCCGCAAGGTAAATGGAAAATTTGTGTTTGAAGGCGCACAGGTGGCCATTGACATGGAAAACAATGTGCAGTACGAATCGCTGTGTCCCCAGTGCTATTTCCGCGAACGGGACAAGTTTTTTGCAGAAAAGGCGGCGGAGGCGGCACAGGAACCCGGCGCAGACGCGCCGTGATGCAGCATATTTCACGCGTATATAAGTCATGATAAAGGCCTCGCTCTGATAAACGGCATGTGACCGTTCATCAGGGCGAGGCCTTTTCTATGCCGAACACTCGATTTGTTTCATTCACCCGCGAATCGGTCACCGTGCAGCTTTCCCATAAGCGTATAATAATCATGCATAAAATATTCGTGGATCCAAAAAAATTCTTCGCGCACAGAATTGTCCTCTAGCAGACAGTTTCTTTCCAGCAAGGATATATATCTTTTTTGCAGCTCAAACTCGGCGTCTGTCGAAGCGCTTTTTTTCTGAAGCTGTTCCCGCAAGCTTTTTAGTTCCGCCAAAAGTTCCTGTGTATATGTCGGCTCCCTCTTCGGCGGATGTGCGTCATAATATCTTTTGTAATCTCTTATAATCACATCCGCCAAAGCCAGCCCATTTGAAAAAACACCAGATAACTCGTGGCCCGGAGTAAGCCCCCTACTGGTTATCCAGCCTGTCCCAGTTTCGATCCGCCAACCGTCATCGGCTCGCTTTATAAAATACTTTGCGCTGAACAGTATCCATGCGCCTTGATTCGGATATCCGCATTTTTCTAATTCATACTGCGAAACGACATGTGGCAAGCGTTTATGAAGTAAAAACTCCAGAGTACTGGACAATTTAATGTATGAGAGCGTTCCTTTAGAAAGCCACATAAGAAAATTATTATCTATATGCCCGAGTATCGTTATTTCTTTTGCCTCATTGATAAAAAGTTTCAGTGTATAGTCTTCATCGCTCAGCTTATATCTCGGAAAAGCACGCGGTAGGTTTGCAGCTATATTGGGGTACATAAAATTTTCCAGCAGCAATTCATATATCATGTCTCTTTCACTCTCTTTCCCAACAAACGCTCCGCTCTTATATGAAAGTCTTTATAGGCATTATAGCACAGTGTCGGCGGCCTGTCACCCAGGCCCGCAGTATACGTCAGCGCAGGCTGCGGAACGCAGCACGAGACGCCAGGGCAACGAGTGCCGACACGCCGGAGGCACCGCATACGACGAGCCATGCCGGGCATTGTTCGAACAGCACGCCGTACATGGCTTGGCCTATGGGCTGCGCGCACATGGACAGCGCCAGCAGGCAGGAGATCACCTTGCCCACCAGTTCGCCGGGCGTTTGGCTCTGCACAAAGGCCATCATCTGCACGCTGAACAATGTGGAGAGAACCATCAGCATGAAGCTGCATACCGCAACAACAACATAGCCGGCAGACGCGGGCGCCAATGCCAGCGAAAGGCCCATGGGCAGGATGCCCAGTGCGCAGCCAAGCAGCAGGAAATGAGCACGCCGGATGTCCAGCCGCTCCCCCAGCACCCCTGCCAGAATCCCGCCCGCAAGCCCTCCCGCCGCAAGGGCGCCCTGTGAAAGACCATAGCGCAGCGTATCCACAGCCAGCGTCTGGCGCAAAATCACAGGCAGGCCTATGATGAGCATGGAACTCATGAACAGATTGAATGCGCACACCAGCAAAATGATGCGTCCCACAACAGGCTTTTCCCGGAAAATATACCGCAGGCTCCGTGCCATATCCTTCTGCGCGACGCGCCAGATGCTGCCGCCATCCCCACGGGAAGTGTGCGGGATGCGGATGAATGTTTCCATCACAGCGGAAAACACAAAGCATGCACAGCTTACATATAAAATCGGCCGCAAGCCGTTCCAGCTGTAGAGCACACCTCCCAGTACCGGGCCAACCAGGCTTGCCAGCGAGCTCACCATATTCACAGCCGCATTCGCAGGCATCAGCTGCTCCGGCGCAGCCAAAAGCGGAATGCTGGCCTGTACCGCAGGCTGGTATGCGCCCTGAATGCCGTACAGCAGAAGCAGAACAGCCATCAGCAGCGGCACCAGAGGCATCCTGCCCAACGCCAGCGCAAACAACGCGATGAGCGCGGCAGCGGAAAAATCCAGCACGACCATGATGTTGCGTTTGTTCACTCTGTCTGCAACGATACCGCCCACGGGCGAAAGCACCACCATGGGCAGAAAGCTGCCGGCGGAAACAAGCCCCAGCAGCGTGGGCGAACCGGTCTGATCAAACAAATACAGCGGCAGTGCAAAACGCAGCACCGCGTTGCCGAACAGAGAGATGATCTGGCCGATGATGACGAGAATGAAGTCCTTACCGAAGCGTTTTGTTTTTTGCATGGGTATTTCCTTTCTGTTATGTGGTGCGGCGGAGCGTCGCGCCGCTTATTAATACCGACGGTTGGTATGTATATCTCTAAAAATAAACTGCCCTTTCGGACAGGTTATTTTTGAAGGCCGAATTCTTCTGGCATAAACACTCATGCGCGCCGTATTCGCGTGCAGATGATTCCAAGAGCAGCTTCGGACAACTGTGCCTGCACGGCGCGGCCCTTCCTGTGCGGCGAGACCTAACAAACGTCCGCCCGCCTTTTCGCATTTGCACCGCCGTCGTCTACATCCCCCGGCGCTTTTGCCCAGGAGCTTCGCTTTCCCGCTGCTTTTTGGCCGCGTGTGCGCTGAAGACAAAAAAGTTCTCCAGCATTTCGCCGTCAAAGACATCCAGCCCTACGCCTGCAAGAAGCTGCCTTACAAAACTACAGCGCTCCCGCGCTTCCTCGGGCGTCATGGGATACAGCAACGGATTCAAGTACTGGTTTGTGATGAGCAGCAGCAGATCGGACGCTTCCCTCACATGCTCCACATGCAGGCTTCCGTCCGCGTTTCCCTCCCGCAGAACCGGTTCCAAGTAATTCGGGCCCACCTCACGGATCTGGCTGTCTAGCTGCAGCATCATCAGACGGGGCGTGTGAGTCATGTCCGGCGCTGCGGAAAAAAACTTACCCTGCTCCGTGTTCTGGAGCGACGCCGTAAACATACGGGTAAGCTTTTCCCGCCCATTCAGGCGCTTATCCGTGACCACCTCGTTCATCAAAGCCTCTACCCCGGCAAACAGCCTCTGGTCGCACACTGCCTCCAGAATGTCCTCCTTAGACTTGAAATGGTGATAAATGGCTCCTTTGGACAGATTTCCAAGCGCATCGATGATGTCCTGGATGGTGGTGTTTTCATATCCCTTTTCCAAAAACAGCTTCAGCGACACATCTAAAATACGCGCCACGGTCTCCTCCGGGTATTTGTTGCGCGCCATGGCGCCCGCCCCTTTCATACATACCATCGGTATGTTTACTATCATAACAGCCGCCGCAGAAGCTGTCAACCGCCGGCGGCAAACTTTTACATACCGCCGTAATAGGCCACCAACAGGTCCACCACCGCGCCGTAGCTTTTGGAGCCGAGCTCCTGGTCGTAGCTTTGCAGAAACCCCGAATAAGCGCTGTCTGCCGCCTTGGACACCGGAGACTCGAACTGCTGCCAATAGGCGTTGTTTGCGAGAATATCCTCGTTCGCCGTCTGGCATACCTGCTGCGCGATCTCCAGCCATTTTTCATAAGACGCACCGTACAGCGCGTTGGAGAGGTGGATATACCCCAACAGATAACCCGAATACGCATACAGCGGGTCGCCGCTGGTGTCGCACGCGAGGATGGCCACAAAATTGGCCGTCTGTTCGGGTGCGACGCCGCGCACATGCGCCAATTCATGAGCAATGGTCGCAGGCAGCAGGCATTCGGGCGAATCTACATTCAAATTCGCCTCCCCGGTGAACGGGAAGAAAAAACCTGTAAAATTCAGCGCGCTCAGCACCCGGGAAAACAGCATGGGCTTGGGGCTGACGGCGGAAACAGACAAAAACGGGTACTGCTGCTCCAATGCGTCGTACAATGTGCCGGATGCGTCAAAAATAGCCTGTGTATCGCCGGAGAGCACGCCCGGCGCGCCGTGAGGCGCCAACGGCGCCGCCGCATTCAGCTTTTCCATAAACAGGCGCGTTGTGGCCTCAAGCTCGTCCACTGTTACGGGCCGGGCCGTTACGCCTGCCTGTTCTTCAAACGTTTCCGCGTAATAAGTAAGGCCCCACAGCAGCGTAAAGCCCGTGTAAACGCTCAGTGCCACCAGCACGCCGCCCAGCGCACGCCTCCACAGCACTGCCAGCCGCCGTCCGCGCCCACGTGCCAGCAGCCACACTGTGCGGCCCACATACCAGATGCAGAACAAAACCAGCACGGCCCAGCACAGCTCGGCCACAGAAAAGGGCACAAAACCACACAGCCATCCCACTGCCCGGTGGTATGGCTGTACGATCTTGTGTACGATGAAGTCCGATGCGGCGCGGCTGCGCATTACAAGGCGCAGCGCCAGCAGAAACGCGCCCACCGCTCCCAGTGCGAGATACAGCTTTTTGTCGCTCCGCCACGCCCGCGCCGCGGCGGCTTTTGCTTCTTCTCCCCGCATCCGTCAGCGTCCCAGCTTATCGACAAGCGCAAGCACTTCGTCCATCTTCTCCGCCTGCAGGGCCGGGTCTCCGCTTTCAAACGCCTCCTGCACGCAGCCGCCGATATGCGCTTTTAAGATTTCTTTGTTCGCCTTGGTGAGGATGGACTGCGTGGCCATCACCTGATTGGAAATGTCCACGCAGTAACGGTCGTTCTCCACCATGGCAAGGATGCCGTCCAACTGGCCGCGCGCCGTTTTCAGCAGCCGCGTGACCGTCTGCTTATCCGCCCGCACGGCTTATTCCACCGAAATGACGGTGTAGCCCGCATCTTCCACGGCGGCCTTCAGTGTATCGGCGCTCACGCCGTCCTCCACAGTACATACGGCCTTTTTCTCTTCCAGGCTTACATTCGCGGCAACGCCCGAAATCCCGTTCAGCGCCTTGTCCACATGGCTGCGGCAGTTCTGGCACATCATCCCTTCGATAATCAGTGTAATGGTCTTCATTTGTTTTTCCTCCCTGTCGTTTTTGTTGATATTCTCATTTTGAGGCAATTCTATCCGTTCGGCGCGCGGCTGGGCGGGCATGGGCGAAAGGGGCGCCCCCTGCTCCGCGGCGGCATGCGCCGGATGGGCTTTGAAACGCTTGAGCCGCAGTGCATTCATTACGACGCACACGCTGGAAAGGCTCATGGCCGCGGCGCCGATCATCGGGTTCAGCCGCAGATGGAACGTCAGGTACAAAAGCCCCGCCGCGACGGGGATGCCCACCGTGTTGTAAAAGAAAGCCCAGAACAGGTTCTCCTTGATGTTGCGGATAACGGCCTTGGACAGCCGGATGGCCGTGACCGCGTCGGCAAGGTCGCTTTTCATCAGCACCACATCGGCGCTTTCGATGGCAACGTCCGTGCCCGCGCCGATGGCGATCCCCACATCCGCGCGGGCCAGCGCCGGCGCGTCGTTGATGCCGTCTCCCACCATAGCGACGGTTTTCCCCTGCTGCTGCAGAGCTGCTACATGCTGCTCCTTTTCCTGCGGCAGCACTTCGGCAATGACATGGGGGATGTCCAACTGACGGCGGATGGCCTCCGCAGTGCGCCGGTTGTCGCCCGTCAGCATCGTCACATCAATGCCCATACGCTTTAAGTCCGCAATGGCTGCGGCGCTGGAAGGCTTGACGGTGTCCGCTACGGCGATAACGCCAAGCACCGTCTTTTCGCCGCAGAACAGCAGCGGGGTCTTCCCTTCGCCGGCCAGCGCGTCCAGCTTCTGCTTCACAGGGGCAGGCAGCGCCATACCGCGCTCCGCCAGCATAGCTTCATTCCCGGCGAAATAAAGCTCCTGCGCATACCGCCCTTCGATGCCCTTGCCGAACACCGCCTTGAAATCCGTCACCTCATAGGGCTGCACGCCGCGCCGGGCGGCGCATTCCAGCACGGCCTGTGCCAACGGATGCTCGCTTTGCCGCTCCAGGCCGGCGGCCAGCGCAAGCAGTTCATTCTCCGCCAACGCGCCGACGGGCAGAATGTCCGTAACGGCAGGCTTTCCTTCTGTTATTGTACCAGTTTTGTCAAGCACGATGGCGTTGATGCTGTGCGCCGTCTCCAACGCCTCGCCGGATTTGATGAGGATTCCGTTTTCCGCCCCTTTTCCCGTGCCCACCATGATGGCCACGGGCGTGGCCAGACCCAGCGCACAGGGACAGGAAATGACCAGCACGGAGATACCGATGGAGACCGCAAATTCCGGCGTCTGCCCGGCGAGAAGCCAGCCGATGGAGGCCGCCAGAGCAATGCCGATGACCACCGGCACGAACACGCCGGAAATTTTGTCCGCCAGCTTTGCAATCGGCGCCTTACTGGAGCTTGCGTCCTCTACCAGACGGATGATCTGGGCCAGCGTGGTATCCGCGCCCACCTTGGTGGCACGGAACTTGAAAAATCCCGCTTTATTGATGGTGGCCGCGATCACGGTGCTGCCCGGCTCCTTTTCCACGGGGATGCTCTCGCCTGTGATGGCCGCCTCGTCGATGCTCGTGTTGCCTTCAAGGATCACGCCGTCCACGGGCACGCTCTGGCCCGGCCGCACCAGCACGGTGTCGCCCACGACGACCTCCTCCACAGGGATCACCGTCTCCACCCCGCCGCGCTCCACGGCGGCTGTTTTGGGCGCAAGGTCCATCAGCTTGGTGATCGCCTCGCTGGTCTTGCCCTTGCTCCTGGTCTCCAGATATTTGCCCAGCGTGATGAGCGCGAGGATCATCGCCGCCGATTCGAAATAAAGATCCATGTGATATTGGGATACCAGCGCATGGTCCCCCACGCCCAGGCCATAGCCGATGCGGTAGATGGCAAACACGCCGTATACCAGCGCCGCAGTGGAGCCGATGGCGATCAGGCTGTCCATATTCGGGCTTCCCCGGAGCAGCGTCTTGAACCCCACCTCGTAATACTTGCGGTTGACATACACCACAGGCAGAGTCAGCAAAAGCTGTGTAAGGGCAAAGCCCACGGCGTTTTCATGCCCTGTCAAAAAGCCCGGCAGCGGAAGGCCGGCCATGCTGCCCATGGAAACATACATCAGCGGCGCCAGGAAGGCAAACGAGACCCACAGGCGCATGCGCATGTTTTTCAGCTGCGCCTGCATGGGGTTCTGCACGGGCGCGCCCCCCGGCTTTGCGGCGGTGCATCCGGATTGGCGGGAAAGCGCGGCTTTTTCGCCAATCTACCTGCGAACA
>OGYI01003358.1_pt1 | contig 10013 bp, 7 predicted proteins | sample 1576521 | NCBI WGS metagenome assembly OGYI01 (sample SAMEA3541484, study PRJEB24748) | human gut metagenome | biome: human gut; feature: human-associated habitat; material: faeces | place: China | collected 2012
CATATCAGTACAAAGACAGTGATTTACGGGGAAATGATGGTGCTGAGCCTGCTGTACGGCCTGCGCAACCTCGACTTCTTCGACTTCGCGAACTCCATCGCCTCGCCCGACGTCTACCCGTTTCTCATCGCGTTCGTCGTGCTGCTGCCCCTGTTCGTGCTCGTGGAGCGGCGCGCAGCCGATCCCGTCATGAACCTGGCGTACTTCAAGAACCCGAACATCGTCATCACGCTTCTGCTCTCCATCATCACGGGCGTGGTGATGATGGGCATGATCTTCATCCCGCAGTTCGCGGAGAACGCACTGCGCATGCCCGCCGGCTCGGGCGGCTACTTCGTCATCATCCTCGCGCTGTTCGCCGGCGTGGGCTCGCCGGTGTCGGGCAAGCTCATCGACCGGTTCGGCGTGAAGGTGGTTCTCGGGTTCGGCCTCGCGGCCTCGGTGGCCGGCGCGCTGTACCTGGCGCTTGCGTCCACGGCCGTCCCCTCGGTGCCGAACGTGGTGGTGAGCCTCGTGCTCATCGGCCTGGGCATGGGATTCACCATGGGAACGCCGCTCAACTACATGATGCTGGCCAAGACGAGGGAATCCGAGGCGAACTCGGCGCTCGCCACCCTGTCGCTCGTGCGCTCCATCGGCACGGCGGTGGCCCCGGCCGTCATGGTGGCCTTCCTCGCCCATGCGGGCGCGACCGTACAGGATAACCTGGTGGACGAGCTGCCCAACCAGGTGAACGTGCCGCTGCTCGATCATGAGCAGGAGGTCTCGGACAAGCTAGCCGAGCTCAAGGCGGACGATCGCTTCAAGGACCAACTCGACAGCATGAACCTCCCCGACTTCTCGTCGCTGCACTCGGTCGAGGTGAGCATGGATCCCGGCAACGGCTCGGCCGACGTGCCCGACGACCTGGTGAAGCGCCTGCAAAACGCCGACGTCACCACTATCGTCGATGACGTGAAGGCGTTCGCCTCGGGAATGTTCGACCGGATGGTGCCCTCGATAACCCACGACATCGGCGAGGGTGTCGACAAGGGCATCGACGGCGTGGGCGAGGCGCTGTCCGCCGTCGACAACCAGCGCGCGAGCCTCGAGCGGGCACTCGGGACTATGGGGTCCTCGGCTCCCCCGACGATGAGCGCGGGAGCCGAGGCGCTCCAAGGCTCGCACGACGAGCTATCCACCCTGCGCGACCAGATGCAGGGCATGGAGGACAGCGTGCCCGCGACGCTCGAGGGCGCCAAGCAGGACTACCTGCGGCAGATCGACGAGCGCGCCGCCGGCATAGAGGACGCGTTCCAGAAGACGCTGAACGAGGGGTTCCGCGGCCTGTTCCTGCTTGTAGCCGCCTGCTCCGCCGTGGGCCTGGTGCTCCTTGCGTTCTACCGCAACGAGGGCGCGAAGGCGTGAGGCTGCACGGCCGCGTCTACCTGCGCACCGTGTAGCGCTCTACCGCATCTTCGTCGAGCGTGAGGCCCAGGCCGGGGCCCTCGGGCGGGTAGACGCGGCCGTTCTCCATACGGATGCGCTCGTTGATCAGGCTCGGGGCCGCAGGGTCGTCGAAGTCCATGAACTCGCAGGGATAGCTGATGGTTTTCAGCGCGCAGCCTATGTGGACGAGCGTGGCCATCCCCAGGCTGCTCTCGGATTGGCTGCCGATCATCATGGGCCGGTGGTACGCCTCGCACAGCGCCGCGATCTTGCGGCCGTAGGTGAAGCCGCTGCGGGGGATCTTGATCATCATGACGGACAGCGCATCGAGATCGATCTGGTGGGCTATGTCGTGCAGCGTGAAGTTGCTCTCGTCGCCGGCGATGGGGATGTCGATGGCGTGGGCCAGGCGCACGCGGTCCTTCTCGTTCGTGGCGGCGATAGGCTCCTCGAAGTAGTCCAGCTCGCCGCGCAGCGCGTCATGCACCTTCTTCGCGCCGAAGTACGTGTAGCTCTGGTTGCCATCGATGTAGAGCCTCGTGTCGGACGTGACCGCGCGGCGCAGCGCGCGCACGCGGCGGATGTCGGCGTCGGGGTCCAGCCCGCCCTTCACCTTGAAGGCACGGTAGCCCTTGGCGTTCAGCTCGCGCGCCTGGTCGACCATGACCTCGTCGCTTGTGAGCCAGAGTATCCGGCTCGGCTCGATGCTGTCGCGGTAGCCACCCAGCAGCTTGTGGCACGGCAGGCCGCACGCCTTGCCCATGATGTCCCACAGCGCCACGTCGATGCCGCCCTTGGCAGCCAGGTTCCCCTTGATGAAGGCCATGGCCTCGTGCACCTTCTCCACATCGAACGGGTCGAGGCCCGCAACGAGCGGCGCCAGCAGGTCGTTGATCACGTGCACCATGCCCACCTGCGTCTCGCCGTAGATGTTCTCGCGCGGAATGGCCTCCGCGATGCCCTCCACGCCCTCGTCCGTCATGATGCGCACCAGCACATGCGCCTGGCTGGCCATGCACCCGGTGGCCCACTCCATCGGATGGGGCAGGGGCAAGTCAACGGGGATAGCGCGCACGCTCACAATCTTCATGGTCGGTCATCGCCTTTCGCTTGGTTCTCGCAGAGCAACGCAATACGGTATCAGATTGTAGCACCGGCCATAGGGGAGCCATTCCGGCGATCCCCCCGCAGCAGTCTGGCGTTACCGGTATATAATCTTCGCAATCGTCAATAGCAGAAGAGCCGTCCGAAAGGATCCGGTATGGCCGATCGGTTGTTCATCCGCAATAAGGGCAAGGATTTCAGGGATCGAACAAACGACGCGCATATCGGGGGACGCGATCATCGCGGCAAATATATCATTTCGTTTGGCCCATACAGCGAACCCCTTTATTACAATCCGGAAAACGTCGCAATCATATCGAGCGAGAACGTTCCCTTCGAGGGTACTGCCCTCTTTGCAAAAGGGGTGCGCCAATACTACGCAATCAAGCTCAATCGACTTAGCTCGCAAAACCCGGCATTCGGCACCCGCTTCGAAATCATCTCGAAGGCTAGCAGCGGGAGAATCTACGCCAAACTGTACTTTCCCTCGGAAATCGAACAAAAAGAACTGGCATCGTCTAGCAGCTTGTTCCGCTACCTCCAGTCGGTGGCCGAGGCCATAAAGCCCGATATTGAGGACGTTGACAAGCGCGAATACCTTCCTCGGCAGTTCAAGCGGCTCCAAATACTCGAAGGAACGCCCGCAGACCGCATGGCACACCCGGAAAAGGCTGCCCCCCTCCGCGTTCCACCCGAAACAATCATCTATCCGTTTGGATCCAACCTTAGTCAGATGGAGGCCGTCGAGAACGCCTTGTCTAATCAACTAAGCCTTATCGAAGGCCCACCGGGAACCGGAAAGACCCAGACCATCCCCAATATTATCGCTAACCTGCTTATGCAGGACAAAACCGTTCTCGTAACCTCCCCTAACAACGAGGCGACGAAGAACGTAGTTGATAAACTGGACGAAGAAGGTTTCGGGTTCATCGCTGCTTTTCTCGGCCGCCGAGACAACGTCACGGCATTCGTCGACAACCAGAAGTCAGCGTACCCACCTGCGCTCGAAACATGGTCGCTCTCAAAAAAGAAGCAGGAAGCACTCTCTGGCTCGATTCGCAAGAACATCGTTATCGCCCGAGACATCTACCTTCGAAAACAAGACATGGCCAAGCAAGAAGCGCGACTCCAGGACCTGGAACTGGAATACGAACGGTTCAGAGAGGGAAACGCTACCGAAGCGCTCAAGGTAAGGAGGAGATCAAATTCCGTGCGCCTCCGAGCCGTCCGCGACCTCGTAGGGTACTTATCCTCTAAAGAAGGGAAGATGACGTTCGCCCAGAGGGCGAGAATTGTCTGGGTGTGGGGAATTGGGAGCTGGCATGACTTCGACCATATCACGGTCGATAGGGAAATCAGTCTCAATCGCATGGTATTCGAAGCACAGGTCCAGGAGTGCAAGAACGCCATCAAAAGCCACGAAGTATATCTCAAAATGCACCGAGGCGAAGGTCGCCTCGAAGACATCGAGAAGAAGTCAAGGCGTCTTCTCGAAGCAAAACTTCACGAACACTACGCTGGCAAGCTTCGGAAGGGGAGGCGCCTATTCGACGATCCCTGGAGCGAGCCTTCCGGGTTTCGCGCGGAATATCCCGTCATCACCAGCACCACGAATGCTGCAAGAAACCAAAGAGGGAAGCAGGGAAAGCTTTTCGATTACATCATCATCGACGAAAGTTCTCAAGCGAGTCTCGTCACGGGCTTCCTCGCTCTCGCCACAGCGGAGAACGCCGTGGTCGTCGGAGACACGAAGCAGCTGCCTTGCGTCCTAGACACTGCCGACAAGCGCAAAGCGCGGCCCCTTTTCGCTCCGACCGGCTTGCCTCAACGATATAACTTCGTCGACAACAACCTTCTTGATTGCCTCAACGCATGTATAGACCAAGCGGAGCTTCATGCTCCCCGCACGCTCCTCCGGGAGCACTACCGTTGTCACCCGGACATTATCGGTTTCTGCAACCAACAGTTCTACAACGGCGAGCTCATCATCATGTCAGACAGCAGAGGACGAGGAGTCGCAAGCGCACTTTCATGCAACATCAGTAAAGACTTGAACTACGACCGCCGGGCCGACTTCAATCGCGTGCAGGCAGGAGCGTTCGAGCAGGAAGTGCTCCCCGTTTTGAAGAAGCAGTTCGAAACGCATGAGATAGGGGTTGTGAGCCCTTACCGCAACCAAGTCGAAGGGATGAAACAGGGACAGAAAGAGAGGCCCGATGGCATCACCGTTGCCACCGCCCATAAGTTCCAAGGACGCGAAAAACCCGCTATCGTTTTCGTCACTCGATCCAATGCGCCTAATCGATTCATGGACAACCCGAATTTGGTCAATGTGGCCGTATCGCGCGCGAAAGACTTCTTCTGCCTCATAGCAGCACCCAAAGTTGTCGAAGCTGTCGGCAATATTGCTGATCTCAAGCGCTACATCGAATATCGCGGTGGAGAAATTCGGCAGTCCGCCGTATGCTCTGCGTTCGATTTGGTGTACCCCTGCATGGAAGAAGAGCGCAGAGCCTACTTGCTCGAGCACGGATCCGACGAACACGACGAGTATTCGGAAGTGCGAACCAGCGAGTTTATCGACGACGCGCTCGAGAGCATGGACGCCACATCGCAGATAGGCTACCTCCGCAACTACCCGCTCAAACAGATATTCACGAACCTCGAGCCTTTCAATGCCGAGGAACTTCGCTTTATGAGCACCGTCGCCCATGCCGACTTTATCTTCTATCGCACCATAGACAAGGGTTTCGTATTGGAAATCGAAGTCAACGGTTCACACCACGATAGGGAAGAACAGATCCGTCGGGACAAAACAAAAAGCCGCATCCTTCAAAAAGCGAGTATTCCCCAAGTAGTCATTCGGACGAACGAAGAACTGGAGAGGGCAAAGTCCATGATTCGCGAAGCTCTCGAAAACGCGTTGAAGGCAGGCCAGGACTCGGAACGATGCCTCGCAGACCGAGAAGCGCTGTCAGTCGCAATCAAGACTCGAGAAGAACCATGGAGTCTGCCCCCTGAATAGAGAAAAGGCCGGAAGCGTTGCTTCCGGCCTGCTAGTTTCATGGTCGCGGGGGCAGGATTTGAACCTACGACCTCCGGGTTATGAGAACACCCTATTAGTGACCAGATTGTTTCATTTTTCCCTATTTCCGCAGGTCATAAGCCTGTCAAAAAAACCTGATACCCATGATGTTTCAGATTGTTTCAGCATTTTCGCCCATAATTTGCCCAAATTTGCCCAAAACAGTACGTTTCTGTACTGTGACCGAAGACGGGAAAAGAAGACCGTATCAGACACTTGACAAGGGGTGCCTCGAACGGCGGTCTTCTTTCCCATGAAGACGAGAAGGGAAAGGGCAGACGATGTCAGGAAGAAGCTCATTATCCGGCATAGGATCGATCGAGAAGGCGGGCAAGAAGAACACGTGGCGCATCAGGGTCTCGCTCGGCAAGGACCCCGTGACGGGCAAGTACAGGAAGTCGCCCAGCCGCACCGTCCACGGCACCAAGTCGGAGGCGGCCAAGGCGCTGATGGAGTACCGCGCCGAGCTCATGGACCCCTCCGCCATAAAGCCGAGCGACATAACCGTCGGGGACTACGCCGCCCGGTTCCACGAGGAGCGCGAGCACGAGTTCAGGAGCCCGCTCGCGTGGAACAGGGAGTCCTACGAGATCAAGTGGATATCCTCGTTCTTCGGGGCGTACCGCCTGCAGGACCTCGACACCTTCACCTTGAGGAACGCCTACTCCAGGATGCGCAAGGAGGGCGCGACCGAGAGCAGGCTGCACCGCGTCCACCAGAAGCTCTCGCAGATCATGAACCAGGCGGTCGACGACGGGCTCGTAGCCAAGAACCCCTGCTCCCCCATATCTATCCCCAGGCCCAAGCCCAAGGAGAGGCACAGCCTCACGGTCGACGAGGCGCAGAGGCTCAACTCCATCATCCTCGGACTCCCGGCGAGCGCCCCGCACTGCGCGGTGCTGCTCGCCCTGCACACGGGCATGAGGCGCGGAGAGGTGCTCGGCCTCACATGGGAGCACGTCCACTTCGACAAGCGCAAGCTCTACGTGGCGCAGCAGTACGCGTGCGACAAGGTCCCGCGAGATCCCAAAAGCAAGAAGAGCAAGCGCTGGATATCCCTCGACAGCGAGATCGTCGCGTACCTCGAGGAATGGAAGCGGGTGCAGAAGTCGGAGCTCGAGGCCAGAAAGAGGAGGCTCGAGGGCGAGGACACCGACGCGATAGCGATCCCGCAGACCGAGAAGAGCCCCGTTGTCACCAACGTCTACGGGGGATACTACGACCCCAACATCTTCGGGAGGTGGTTCCGCGAGTTCTGCGTGGAGAACGGCTTCGGCGAGCAGGGGCGCGCGATCAGGTACGTTGACTCGCGCGGAATCCCCCGCATCAAGAGGACGGGCTACGAGGGCCTGAAGTTCCACGAGCTCCGGCACACCCAGGCGACGCTCCTTATAAGCAACGGGGCGGACATCAAGACCGTGCAGAACAGGCTCGGCCACAGCACGGCGGCGCTCACCATGGACATCTACGCGCACGCCATCGAGCAGAACGACCGTGAGGCGGCCGACGAGATCGGCGAGCTGCTGGGCGGCGAGTAATCCCGTGGCGATTGCCAACAATTATCATATTTGATAAGATTTGAAGGAGCCTTGATGTACGAGGTCAACTACTACGAGGACGCCAGGGGCAGGCGCCCCGTCGAGGAGTTCATCGACGGCCTGACCGCGAAGATGAGGGCGAAGGTCTTCGGAAGGCTCGAGCTGCTGGAGGAGCACGGTCCCGCCCTGGGGATGCCGTTCTCCAGGCATCTCGACGACGGGATATTCGAGCTGAGGACCGTGCAGGGAAGCGACATCACGAGGGTCCTCTACTTCTTCGTCGCCGGAGGGGGGATCGTGCTCACCCACGGCTTCGTCAAGAAGACGCAGAAGACCCCCGCGAGGGAGATCGAGCGGGCGAAGAGGATGCGCGAGGACTGGAGGTCGAGAAATGAGTGATTTCAGGAAGCATCTGGAGAGGTCCCTCCAGGACGAGGAGTTCGCGCGGGAATGGGAAGGGCAGTCCGCGGAGCGCGACGTGATGCGCCAGATCGTGGAGGCGAGGATGGAAGAAGGGCTCACCCAACAGGAGCTCGCCGAGCGCTGCGGGATGAAGGCATCCAACCTCTGCCGGCTCGAGAACGGCAACGGCAACCCCTCCGTGGCGACCCTAGAGAAAATTGCCCGCGGACTCGGCAGGAGGCTGGAAATCAGCTTCGTCTAATGACGGAGGCGGCATACGCCGACATCGCCCAGCGCTCACTCAGGCTCACCTTCCGCGAGGTCGCCGAGGAGTACCCGCTCTCGCACGTCACCGTGAAGAACGTCTTCGAGGACTACGTCCGCGAGAACGCCTCGAGGCTTCGCTTCAAGGTGCCGGCGTTCCTGGGCATAGACGAGAAGAACCTCAAGAGGGTCGGCATGGTGACCGTGATCACCGACCTCGAGCACAGGACGGTCTTCGACATGGTGCCCGGCAGGACGCAGTCCGACCTCGACGCCTATTTCTCCTCGTTGGAGGGCCTCGAGCGCGTACGATGGGTCTCGAGCGACATGTACCGGCCGTTCTGGAGGAGCATAGCCAAGTACACCCCGAACGCGACATGGGTCATCGACCACTTCCATGTCGTGAGGGGAGCCAACGAGGCCTTAGACGCGGTCCGCAAGGGCCTCCAGGGAGCCCTCGACAGGAAGGGCCGCCTTGAGCTAAAGAAGGGCCTCGCCTACGCCCTCAGGAAGCGGACACGCGACCTCAGCCCCTACGAGGCGTCGGCCCTAAGGGCGCTACGGGAAGACCCCTCCTACTCGACGCTGATGACCGCGTACGACCTCAAGGAGGACTTCTTCGGCATTTACGACGACCATCCGTCCTCACGCGAGGAGGCTGAGGCGGCGTTCGACGCCTGGATTCGGGAAATTCCCGATGGCAGGGAGTTCGATCCGTTCAGAGCCCTTGCTCGGACCGTCCAGAACCACCGCGAGTTCATCTTCAACTACTGGGAATGCCCCAGCCGCATCTCGAACGGCTACACCGAGTGCGCGAACCGGCTCATCAACGAAACGGACATGAGAGGGCGCGGATACTCGTTCGAGACGCTTCGGGCAAGGACCCTCTACCGCAGGCAGAACCTCGACCGCATCATCGCGAGCAACGGGCTCACGATCGGCCCTCGCATCGATGCTCCCGGCCCGCTCTTCGTGACCGAGCCCGACCGCGAGGACGAGGCCGTGGACGAGTTCATAGACCCGAGGTCGGGAGTGAAGGTCGACGCAACGACTGGGGAGGTCCATTAATGGGGAGCATATTCACCGAGCATGTATTTCCTAGATACGTGGGGCGTCAAGTGATGAAGCCCCAGATGAACGGCTTTAACGACCCCACCCTGAGGGATTTCTCCCTGCTCGACTCATCCGTCTTGATGAAGGAAAAACTCAAGGGCGAGATGTTCGAGGAGGAGTTCATCCGCTCGTTCCTCAACGCCGCGAAGGAACTGGCGGCCGCCGGAAGAAGGGCCATCGACCGACCTGGGATGTACGTGATGCTGAAGCACTCCTATGCGATCCCGGTCCTGTTCCTCACGAGACACTGCATGGAACTAGCTATCAAGAGGGTGATTAGGAAGTGCGGAGTCGAGCCCAAGAGAGAGCACAGCCTCACGAAGCTGTGGAGCTCACTGCTCTCGAGGTTCCCAGGGCAGAGGTGCCGTGAGGACAACAGGGCCATCAAAAATATGGGCGCATTCGTAGAGGCCGTAGCCGACATCGACGACAACGGCATCAGTCTTCGCTATCCGCAGGACAGTTCAGGAAGGCTCACGCAGGATAGGCCGCTCTTCGTGAATGACGAGGAAGTCGCCTCATATCTAGAGAAGTTCGTAGAGCAACTAGAGCTGATTGACTTCGACATGATACATAGAGACGTTAAATAAGTGGTTGGATTATTGCAGCTCCAGCTGTTAGAAAGATGGTTGGATGAGTTGATTTAGACTCAACAGCAACCAACCAGAGATTTACCAATTTCCAACCACTTGTTTTACATACCCCGAAATTCACCGCGCAGAAAATAATGTGATTGTGGATATGCCCCTTGTCAATGTGCGTCGTCACAACATATTCATGCTGCCCCTTTGTTACCGCGTCGGCAAGCTGCTTCCCGATTTCGTGGGCTTTCTCATAGTCCACTTCCCCCGGCGCAAAGGACTGTATCAAGTGAAAGGCTAAATTGCTGCCCTTATCCAGTGCTTGCGAGAGGGTATAGCCGAACTCAATGTCTGCCGTTTCATAGGAGCAGCCGAAAGAGGATATGAGCATTTTCCCGTCCGTCTTGTCCGGGTTTTCGATATAGTCAAGGGCTTTGCTTAGAGTGCTTTTAATAGGCTTAATCTTTGTAACCGCCATATCTCCGCAAGCACCCCCTT
>OGYI01003360.1_pt1 | contig 10008 bp, 9 predicted proteins | sample 1576521 | NCBI WGS metagenome assembly OGYI01 (sample SAMEA3541484, study PRJEB24748) | human gut metagenome | biome: human gut; feature: human-associated habitat; material: faeces | place: China | collected 2012
CCAACGACACGAGGATTTTCAGTCCTCTGCTCTACCAACTGAGCTATCTGGGCATCTGGTCATTGCTGACAACGCTACTATTCTAACCAGAAATCTCCGATTTGTCAATATGTTTCTGAAATTATTTCGGCTAATTATTAATGAAGAGGTTGAACGCCTGAAAGCTCCCCTTGTCTCTAAAGAAGGATTGCTGATGTTCAGCCTTGGGTATTCATTTCCTTTTTCTCAAACCGGTTCAGGATAAAGAACGCCAGAACAGCCGCCAGCAGAGAGGTTCCGGGAACATTGAGCCACAGGCCCTTCAGTCCCATAGGCCACAGGAGCACAATCATCACCAGGGGGAAGGCCACTGCCGTGCAGACGGAAATGACCATGGCGGGCACCGGTTTTTCCACCGCGGACATATAGCTTTGAGCGGCGAAGGAGAACCAGCGGACCAGATAGGCCGAGCTGAACAGCTTCAGCGCGGGAACCGCCATGTCGATGAGGGCCTGGTCGGCGTTCTGGGTAAACAGGCTGGTAATAGGCAGGGGGAAGCAGTAAATCACCACAGCGGAAGCGATGGACAGGATGGCCCCTGCCGTGAAGCAGCGCTTCTCAATATCCTTAACCCGCTTCAGGGCGCCGGCTCCCCAGTTGTATCCCACGGCAGGCTGCAGGGAATCGCACATGCCGTAGAGCAGAGGCTGTACGAAGCCGTCGGCAAACATGAGGATTCCGTAGACGGATACCGCCGTTGCGCCGCCTACTTGCAGGAGGATGACGTTCATAATAATAGAAGTAATCCTTCCCGCCACATTGTTTAAAAAGTTGGGGCTGCCGCAGGTGACGATGGTTTTCATCATGGTCCGGTCAAACTTTGGACGGACAAACCGAAGCTGCATCTTTTTCCGGAAGAAGGGATACAGGGCTGCCAGGGCGCACACGAACATACTGGTGCAGGTGCCAAGGGCAGCGGCCCAGATGCCCCACCGGAATACGAAGAGGAACAGAAATTCCAGAGCGGCGCTCAGTACGGACATAACGATATTTAAAGCCATGCTGCTGCGGACCCGGCCGCAGATTTTTAAGTAGTTGTCCATGGCGAATACGATGGTGGTAAATGGAGAGCACAAACAGTATACCCGCAGATACTGAACGGCCAGCTCCGCTAGTTCTCCCTCAGCTCCCATAAGGCCGATTAAGGCAGGAGCGGACAGAAAAATGGCCAGGCCTAAAATGAATCCCGCTGCTACAATCATGAGGCAGTCACTGGTAAAAATGTTGTTGGCCTCCCCTTCCTTCTTTTCGCCGAGACGGACGGAAATCGGAACGGCGGAGCCGACGCCGATTAAGTCGGCCAGCGAGAAGTTGATGATGACCAGGGGCATGGCCAGGTTCAGGGCGGCAAAGGCGTTCCCGGACAGAATCCGCCCCACCAGCATTCCGTCGATGGTCTGATAGAGGGCGGAAGCCAGCATTCCGATGGAACCGGGAATTGCCGCCGTAAAGAACAGCTTTGTAGGCGGTGTTTTTGAGAATAGTTCCTTGTAATTCATAAGTCAATAACCTCCAAGTTTGATATCTGACGATTAACGGACAAATTCAGCCAAAAGCTCCGAAGCGCGTTCTACGGATATTTTGCTGGTGTTGATGCAGAGGTCGTAGGACTGCTTATCTCCCCAGACCTTTCCTGTGTAGAGACCGTAATACTCCGAGCGGTTCTTGTCAATTTTGCGGATGTTGGAGAGGATTTCGCGGTCCGTCATTTTCTCATCCGAGCCCGTCCGTTTGCGGCAGCGCTCCAGCTTTGTCTCCATGTCTCCGTAGACAAAAATCCGCAGGGGATTCATTTCCCTGAGGATATCGTCGGCGCAGCGGCCTACGATGACGCAGTCGGATTTCTCAGCCATTTCCCGGATGATGGCAGACTGCTCCCGGAAAATAGAAAGATTTAAACCCCAGGGGGAGTTCTGCATGTAGTGAAAGCTTCTTCCAATGTGGAGGGGGAAGGAAAACAGGGGCTTTTTCTCAGCCATTTTCTTTACATACTGTTCCGAAAGCTCTGTTCGTCTGGAAATTTCGGAAATGATTTCCTGGTCATAATAGGCGATTCCAAGTCTCTGGGACAGTCTCAGACCCAGCTCGCGTCCGCCGCTTCCAAACTCCCGTCCAATGGTAATGATTCTGTTCATTCAAATACTCCTTTCTTTACGCAATAAAAAAAGCCGGACAGGTACAGACATTTCAGTCCGTGCCTTATCCAGCTTATCATTTCTGACGAATGATAGACCCTCCGTGCAAGCCCTTTCATTATAAGGGATAGATTTTATTTGTCAAGAAAATTTTAATGTTTATAAACTGCCCGTTTATAAGCTCCTTTTACAAGCTCATCAGTACCAGATGAGCCATGGCGATGATATCGTCCTCCCGGGCCCCCTGACTGCACTGAAGAATGATTTCCACATAGGAAGGTTCCATTCCCAGGGAGACAGCGATTTCCGAAATGGGATGGCTCTTTGCGCTGAGGGCCAGCATCGCCTCAATTTCCCGGACCGTCTGCTGCAGCCGTTCATCGGAATCGGAGAGGAAATCCCCATCGGATTCCATCTCTCCTTCTTCCAAAAAATCCTCCAGTTTTAAATCCCGGTCGGTCCCTCCGTTATAAAAGTCTTCGGAAAGCTCCCAATCTCCGGTTTCTTCCGTTTTCTTAAAATCAGACATTCTTGTTTCTCCTTAATCAATCTCATATTCCTTCCGGCTGGCTGCGTCACCGATGCCCCGCTCCTCCCGGTATTTGGCTACTGTGCGCCTGGAGATGGATACGCCCTGATCGTTCAGCTTTTCTGCCAGAATCCGGTCGCTGTAGGGCTTTTTCTTATCCTCTCCCCGGATGATTTCTTCCATCATATCCTGAATGCGGGAAGCGGTTAGGGCTGAGCCGGAATCTCGGGCATTTCCCACCCGGCGGGAAAAGAAATAACTCATAGGATAGACGCCCCAGGAACACTGGAGATATTTCTTGCTTACCGCCCGGCTGACAGTGGATTCGTGAATATCCAGCTGTCCCGCCAGTTCTGCCATAGTCAGGGGTACCAGATGACTGGGGCCCATGGCAAAAAATGCTTCCTGATGTTCCAAAATGGCCTTGGAAACATCCATCAGGGTCTTTCCACGCTGGGCGATGCACTGCTTGACCCACTCCGCCTGGCGGATTTTGCTGTTCAGGTAATCCTGTACTTCTTGAGTTTGAGACTCCTCTCCCAGCCGCCGGTAGTAGCTGTTGACGGCGATGGAGGGGTACATGGACTCATTCAGCAAAATGGAGAAGGTGTCCTTAAACTTTACAATAGTTACGTCCGGGATAATGTAGCGCAGCTTCTCCCGGCTGGAGAAGGAAACTCCGGGCTTGGGGTTTAAGGATTTGATAATCTGGCAGCAGCCGGCCGCCTCCCCGGTGGTCAGGCGGAATTTCCGGGCAATGGCGTTTACCTGATTCTTCGCCACCATTTCAAGCCCTTGGTTTACAATGGCCAGAAGGGCCGGGGTAGCCATCTGGCGGCGGATTAACTGGATCCGCAGACATTCTTCCAGATTCCGGGCGCAGACCCCCGCCGGGTCCAGGCTCTGAAGGGTTTCCAGCAGAAACTCTATCTTCTCCATGCTGACATGGAAGGCCTCGGCGATGTGTTCCAGGTCCTCTTCCAGATACCCCCGACTGTCCAGGCACTCCAGCATGAATTTCAAAATCTCCTGCTCCTCTTGGGTAAAGTCCCCGGTAATCAGCTGGGACCAGAGATAGTCGGTCAGCGTTTCTCCTTCATCGGTGCGGATATTCCAGCTGTCCTTAAAATCGTACTCATCATCATTGTTCTGGCGCTGATAAAGATAATAATTTTCCTCATTAAAAGAATTAAGCCACTGGCGCTGTTCGATGGATTCCGGCTGCCCCGGGGTGGCGGGGGAGACCATGTCGATCACAGGATTTTCCAGGGCCAGTTCGTTAATGTATGTATTCAGTTCCTCCGAAGTCATCTGAAGAATCTCGGCGGACTGGATCATGCGCTGGGATAAAGTCTGGCTTTGCTTCATTTCAAGTTTCAGGTCCATAAACATCCTCCTTCGTAAATATCCCCGGCTCAAGTTTCGGTCGGTATTCTCATGGATTTATTTTACCATAGTTTTACCCTTTTTTCACGGGTAAAATAGGCAGGGTGCGTTTTCCTATATTTTACTGGAAATCTTACGCAATCCATGGTACAATCCGAGGGGGTTAGAAGCAACTAACCAACAAAGAAAGAAGGAGAAATCGCCCATGGATATGAAGCAGCTGGAATTTTTTGTGACAGCCTGTGAGAGAGGCAGCCTTTCCAAGGCAGCGGAATGCCTTTATACCTCCCAGCCCAATATCAGCAAAAACATCCGCAGCCTGGAACGGGAGCTGGGCCGCCCGCTGTTAAAACGGAGCGGGACGGGAGTGCAGCCCACCGTCTACGGAAAAACAGTGCTGGAGTACGCGAGGCTGATTCTGAAGAACGCGGCGGCCATTTCCTCCATGGCGGTGCCGGAGGAAACCAACAGTCTCTGCATTTCCGCTTATCCCAGCAACATGGTGGCCCGCCTTCTGGTGGACTTTTACCGCCAGTGGGGAGAGGATTATCACATTGAGTATCAGGAGGGGGCGGTGGAGGAAATCACGGACCATGTCCACCAGGGGATTTCGGAGATTGGAATCGTCCATGTGGCATTGAAGCAAGTTCCGGTTTTCCAGCATATCCTGTCCCACAAAAAGCTGGAATTTGTTCCCCTGGACGTGAAAAAAATCTGTGTGTATGTGGGAGCCAACAATCCACTCTATCACAGGGACAGCATCGATTTTCAGGACCTGCCCCGGCTGAAATTTATGAGGGGAGTCCGGGACTTTTTCTCCATGGAGCACCATCTGGAGACGGTCAGCATGGGAGTGATTGACACCCGGAACCTGTACCATGCGGTGTACACCAACAGCGACCACCTGATTATCGACCTGCTGCTGCACACCGACGTATGCAGTCTGGGGCTGGAATTTATGCATGAGCCCTACGCCCAGTATGACATCAAGCCTCTGGCCATCCACGGCTGCGAACCCTTTCTGCAGATTGGGTATGTGCGGGATCCGGAACGGGCGTTTTCCCCTCAGGCCCAGTGGGTGGTAGAACATTTCCGGGATATGCTTTGACCAGGGGGTATAACGGAACGTTATGGATTTCCATGAAAAACTAACCTCTAGTAAGGATAGACTAACTATCGTATACTTAGATTCGTTGCGATAAACCATAAATTGGTACTGGAGGAAATATTATGAAGAAAAAATGGATTGCCGTCCTTTTGGTCAGCGCCCTTGCCGCGGCCGCTGCGGCAGGATGCGGCCAGAGCGGAGAGAGCCAGGGCGCGGACAGGCAGGGCGCCCAGGGAACAAGCGCCCAGGGGCAGCAGAGCGCCGAAGGCGGAGAGCGGGATGAGCTGGTATTTGTGAATTACCGGGATATCCGGGACTTAAATCCCCACCTGTACGCGGGGGAAATGTACGCCCAGAGTATTCTCTACGATACCCTGGTCAGCACCACGGCGGAAGGCTACGAGGGATGCCTGGCGGAGGACTGGACCATCAGTGAGGACGGACGGGTCTACACCTTCAATATCCGGGACAACGTGCTGTTCTCGGACGGCACCCCCTGTGACGCCAACGCCATTCTGGCCAACTTTAACGCCATTATCGAAAACAAGGACCGGCACACATGGCTGGAGATGATGAACCTGCTGGTGGGAGTGTCCGCTCCCGATGAGGATACCCTTGTGATTGAGCTCAGCGAGCCCTATTATCCCATGCTGACGGAGCTGAGCTGCATCCGTCCCTTTGCCATGATTTCTCCGGAGTGCATGATTGACGGCAGCACCAAGGACGGAGTGAACGGCTATATCGGAACGGGCCCATATGTGCTGACGGATTTTGTCACCGACGAATACGCGGTCTTTGAGCGAAATGAAAATTACTGGGGAGAGGCTCCGGCCATCCGCAAGATTACGGTGAAGGTGATTCCCGACAACCAGACCCGGATTATGGCCCTGGAGTCCGGAGAAATCGACCTGATTTTCGGAAAGAACATGATTGACGCCGACGCCATCAGCCAGTATCTGGACAGCGAACAGTTCACCGTAGGCCTGTCGGACCCCACCTCCACCCGCCACATTGTCTTAAACACTACCCACGAAATCCTGGGAGATTTGGCGGTGCGCCAGGCACTGCAGCACGCCACCAACCGGCAGGCTATTTCCGACGGGATTTTTTACGGCCTGGAGCAGCCGGCAGATACCTTGTACGCATCCACCATTCCCTACTGCGATGTGGAGCTGGAGCCCTACGCCTATGACGCAAAGGAAGCTGCCCGGATTTTGGACGAGGCCGGATGGGTGATGGGAAGCGACGGCATAAGGGAGAAGGACGGAGTGAAGCTGCAGCTGGACCTTCTGTACAACAGCGACAGCGTGACGGAGAAGACCATTTCCGAGTATCTCCAGAGCGAGTACCTGAAGCTGGGAATCTCCATGAACATCCACGGGGAGGAGGAGCAGTCCTACCGGGACAACATGAAGGCCGGAAACTTTGACATGGTATTTAATATCTGCTGGGGAATGCCCTACGACCCCCAGTCTTCCCTGGCGGCGATGCGTGCGCCGGTGTACGGGGACTATGCCGCCCAGCAGGGGCTGGAGGACAAGGCCCAGATTGATGAGGCCATTACCAATATCCTGACATCCACTGATGAGGTTCAGCGTCAGGAACTGTACGATTTCGTTCTCACCAGACTTCACGAGGATGCGGTGTACATCCCGCTGACCTACGAGTGCAATAAGGCCCTCTACACCTCAGAGCTTCAGGGCGTCCATTTTGGAACCGACCAGTATGACGTTCCCTTTGGGGATATGTACTTCTGATTGTTATAGAAAGGAACGCCCATGAAACGTTACGTTGTGCGGCGTCTGCTGATGGCAGTCCCTCTGTTGATTGCCATCTCGTTCGTCTGCTTTATGTTTATCAATCTGATTCCATCCAACCCGGCGGAGGTGGCGCTGCGGGTTCAGCAGATGCCTGTAATCACGGAGGAAGCCATTGCCGAGATGGAGGAGATGCTGGGGCTGGACCAGCCCTTTTTCCTGCGGTATTTCAACTGGCTGGCCGGCTGCCTGAGAGGGGATTTCGGCATCAGCTACGTCAACCCCGCCCGCACCGTGGCCGGGGAGTTGATCCGCTGCCTGCCGGCCACCCTGCAGCTGGCCGCTGCCTCCTTTGTCATCGTGCTGGTCTTGAGCATCCCCATCGGTTTTCTCTGCGCGGTTTACAAGGACGGCTGGTTTGACCGGCTGATGAGAGGAATCGTGTTTGTTTCCACCGCCATGCCTGCCTACTGGGTGGGGCTGCTTTTGATGTGGGGAATCAGCGTAAAGCTGAGGTGGCTTCCCACCAACGGAAACGGCACCATCCGCCACCTGATTCTTCCGGCTTTTACGGTGGCCCTAAGTTACATTTCCACCTACATCCGCCTGATTCGGAACAACATGCTGGAAAATATGAAGCAGGATTACGTCCTTTACGCCAATGTGCGGGGACTGCCCCAAAGGTCCATCCTGGTGAAGCATATTTTGAAAAATTCCATGCACACCTGCATTGTGGCTATGGGAATGAGCATCCCACAGCTGATTTCGGGAACCATTGTGGTGGAGAATGTGTTTTCCTGGCCAGGGCTGGGTACCCTGTGCATCAGCTCTATTTTCAACCGGGACTATCCGGTCATCCAGACCTATGTGCTCCTCATCGGTGTGCTGTTCGTGCTGTTTAACCTATTGTTCGACATTCTTCAGACGGTGTCGGACCCCAGACTGAGAAAGGAGGACTAAGCGGTGGGAAAACGCTTTTTACATAACCGGACGGCGGTAGCTACGGTGGCCTTTGTGCTGCTAATCGCCCTGGCGGGGATTTTCGCTCCTCTGATTGCGCCTAACGACCCTTACGAGACGGACATTTTAAACAAATTCGCGGAGTACGGTCCTCAGTACCCTTTGGGAACGGATCAGCTGGGACGCTGCGTCCTCTCCAGGATGATTTACGGCATACGTCCCACCCTGGGGCTGGCAATGCTGACCATGTTGGGGACCATTGCCCTGGGGGCAATTTTGGGGATTATGGCCGGATATTTCCGCGGAATTGTGGAAGAAGTTATCATGCGGGTAGTGGATGTGATGCTCTCCTTCCCCAGCCAGATTATGGTGTTTGCGGTGGTGGCCCTTCTTGGAATCAGCGTCCAGAACGTGATTATCGCCAACGTGTTTATCAAGTGGGCCTGGTACGCCCGCATGATTCGCACCGGGGTAATGCAGTACCGGGATCGGAACTTTGTCCGGTTTTCCCGCTGCGTGGGGATGCCGGAGCGGTTCATCCTGTTCAGGCATCTGCTGCCCTCCATCACCTCCGATTTGGCGGTGCTGGCTTCTCTGGATGTGGGCTGGGCCATTATCAACATTTCCACCCTGTCCTTTCTGGGGCTGGGGGTCCAGGCGCCGACGCCGGAGTGGGGGGCCATGCTCAATGAGGCCAAGGAGGTGCTGACCAGCAATCCCACCCAGATGATTGCTCCGGGGGTAGCCATTGTAGTTCTGGTATGCTGTTTTAACCTGATGGGCGACGCCCTGCGGGATGTACTGGACCCGAAGGAGGTGGAGGGATGAAGCCGGTTTTTGAACTGGAAAACCTTCAGGTGGCTCTGGGAAGCCGCCAAAAGAAAACGCTGCTGGTAAAAGGCGTGTCCTTTGAGGTTTATCCGGGAGAGTGCCTGGGAATCTTAGGACAGTCCGGCAGCGGAAAATCCATGTCCATCAGGGGTGCCATGGGACTGCTGGACCAGGGCTTTTCCGTTTCCGGCAGCGCGAAATTTAAGGGGGAGGAGCTGCTTGGAAAAAGCGGCGAGGAGCTTCGCCGGCTGCGGGGAGGAGAGGTGGGAATCGTGCTCCAGAATCCCATGACCTGCTTTGACCCGCTGTATCGGGTGGGCTATCAGATTGGGGAGACCTTTTCGGCTCATCGCAGCTGGAGCAGAGAGGAAATCCGCAGGCGCTCCCTAGAAATGCTGGAGCGGATGCGGATTCGCAGCCCCCAGGAGGTACTGGAAAAATACCCTCATCAGCTTTCCGGCGGAATGCTTCAGCGAATTATGATTGGAATCGCCACAGCCATGACTCCTCAGCTGCTGGTTGCCGACGAGCCTACCACCGCCATCGACGCCATTACCCAGTTTGAGATTCTCAATGAGTTTCTCCGGATTAAGAAGGAGCATCAGATGGCTATGATTTTTATTTCCCATGATTTAAACGCCATCTCCCGGGTGGCGGACCGGATTGTGGTCCTGAACCAGGGACAGGTGGTGGACCGTGGAGATTTTCAATATATCCTGCGCCATGCATCGGACCCCTACACCCGTCTGCTGGTGGAAAAGCGGGCCGATGTGATGAGGCGGTACTGCCAGGCGCTGGCTGGAAAGAGGTGAGAGGATGCTGGAACTGAAGAATATCTGTGTCAGCTTTCGGAGCGAACGGCAGGATAAAATATTCGGACATACCAGACAGCAAGTGCTGTTTGACGTATCCCTCCATGTTAAGAGGGGGACCTGCCTGGGGGTCCTGGGAGAGTCGGGCAGCGGAAAGTCCACCATGGGGCGGGTCCTCTGCGGACTGCTGAAGCCGGACCAGGGAGAGGCCTTTCTGGACGGGGTTTCCGTCTATGGCTCCAGGGCGGGACGGAGAAATCTGCAGAATAAGCTGAGCGTGGTCTTTCAGGACTACACCACCTCGGCAAACCCCAGATTCCGAATCCGGGACGTCATCGGAGAAGGGCTGAGGGTGCGGGAACGGAGAGAGAAGTCGCGTCTGGACCGGAAAGAGGAGGTGGCCCGGCTCCTGGAGCTGGTGGGCCTACCGGAGGAGTTTGCCGGCCGATTT
>OGYI01003362.1_pt1 | contig 10002 bp, 7 predicted proteins | sample 1576521 | NCBI WGS metagenome assembly OGYI01 (sample SAMEA3541484, study PRJEB24748) | human gut metagenome | biome: human gut; feature: human-associated habitat; material: faeces | place: China | collected 2012
GTATCTTATTTACATATTGTAATACGCAGCATACAATCCATTCTTCTCAAGCAGCTCAGCATGAGTACCGCGTTCAGCAATACCATCCTCTGTGATCACAATAATCTCATCCGCATCGCGAATGGTAGACAACCGGTGCGCGATCGTAATGGTAGTACGATTTTTTGAAAGCTCTTCCAGACTCTTCTGGATCCAACGTTCGCTTTCGTTATCCAGAGCGCTGGTGGCCTCATCCAGGATCAGGATCGGAGGATTCTTGAGGAATACACGTGCAATGGAGATTCGCTGCTTCTGTCCGCCGGAAAGGCGTGTGCCACGTTCTCCCACATAAGTATCGTATCCATCCGGCAGCTCCATGATAAAGTCATGGATGCTTGCACATTTGGCGGCTTTGATGATCTCCTCATCGGAAGCTCCGGGCTTTCCGTAGGCAATATTATCCTTGATGGTTCCATCAAAAAGATAGACATCCTGCTGTACCATACCGATCTGGCTTCGAAGGCTCTTAAGAGTCAGCCCGCGGATATCCTTTCCGTCTACAGTAATGGAACCGCCGGTCACATCATAAAATCTGGGCAGGAGAGAGCAGATCGTGGTTTTTCCGCTTCCGGAAGGTCCCACCAGGGCAATGGATTTTCCCGCCGGGATATCAATAGAGATATCGGAGAGCACAGGAGTTTCATCATCGCTGTAATGAAAAGAAACATGGTCGTAACGCACATGTCCTTTCACGTCCGTAAGCTCTGCAGCGTTGTCTGCATCCCTGATCTCGGATTCTGTTTCCATCACATCCAGGAAACGGCGGAAACCGGAAAGACCCTTCTGCATCATTTCCACAAGCTCTACCAGGATCTGGATGGGGCTGATAAAGATTCCGATATACAGTGCATACATGGCAAGATCTGCAGTCTGCATTTCACCCTGAGCGATCAGATAGCCGCCGTAAACAAGAGTTACCAGGTACATCATGCCCTGGAAGAAAAGATTGGAACTCATGAAGCTTCCCATGCAGTGATAATTATCTCTTTTGGAAACAAGGAACGCCTCATTGCTTTTCTTAAATTTGGCACGCTCGATGTCCTCGTTTGCGAAGGACTGCACCACGCGGATTCCGGAAAGCGTATCCTGAAGACTGGCATTTACATCTCCGATCTTACGACGGTTTTCCATGAAGGTTTCCTGCATTTTTGCATTCTGGCGGAAGGAAAACACAAACATCACAATCACCAGGAGGATCAGCGGCAGTGCAAGTTTTTTGTTGATAAAGAACAGGAAGATAAAAGCACCGACGATCTTTACCAGGGAGATAAAAAGATTCTCTGGACCATGATGTGCAAACTCGGAAATGTCAAAAAGGTCACTGACCAGCTTACTCATCATCTGACCGGAATTATTCCTGCTGTAATAGGAAAAAGACAGCTCCTGGTAATGGTCAAAAAGCTCCCGGCGCATATCACGTTCCATCTTTGCACCCATCATATGTCCCTGATAGGTTACATAATATTTGCAGAGACTCTGCACGATGTACATAACAAAAAGAGAAGCTGCGATCACAGGGAGGGCATGAAGAATAATATCCTTATCCTGTGTAAAGAGAGTTTTTGTCATAGTACGAAGAATCTGGGGATAGGCAAGATCTACCAGACTGATAACGGCTGCACAGATCAGGTCAATAAAAAAGACCGCTTTGTACGGGCCGTAGTAGTGGATGAATTTCTTGATGGTATTCATCGGAAAAAGTACCTCCGTTTTTATGAAATGTATAGTGTTGTCTGAGCAAAAAACATTGCTGCCGGACATTCTATGTTCATCTTATCATAAGTAAGAATAAAGTCAAGATAAGTGAATTTCAGGTCTGTTTCGTTTCTGCATACTTTCTGAGAATAGGAACTATATGGCTGCTGTTCACAGGAAATATTCCGCGAGGGATTGTTGGCAACGGAGAGGATAGTGATATGAGGAGATATCTTTTTTGGAAAAAATCAAATTACTCCTTGACACAGAAGAACAAAACCCGTATAGTGTATTTCAGATTTGGTGTGTAACTGATAAGCAGGCATTAACCAGTCATAAATGTTATTATTTTTATTTGACGTTTATGGGGGTTGGTGTCTTTTTTTGTTGCCCACTTAAAAGACTCCCGCTCCAAAACGTCGAAAGAAAAGGAGAGAGAACATGAAAGACAAGATTTTCGGAGTTTTGCAGCGAGTGGGACGTTCCTTTATGCTTCCCATAGCAATCCTTCCTGTGGCAGGCCTGCTTCTTGGATTCGGCAGTTCCTTCACAAATGAAACAACCATTGCAACCTACGGACTTCAGAAGCTTTTGGGAGACGGAACGATTTTACATGCACTCCTGATCATTATGAATAAAGTCGGAAGCGCGGTATTTGATAACCTGCCGCTGATCTTTGCAGTAGGTGTGGCCATCGGTATGGCAAAAAAAGAGAAAGAGGTAGCAGCTCTTTCTGCACTGATTGCTTACTTCGTTATGAATGTAGCCATCAATGGTATGCTGGTAGTAAATGGTAAGATCACAGCAGACGGACAGATCGCAAAAAGCGTTCTGGAAGGTACTGTAACATCTGTCTGCGGTATTCAGTCCTTACAGATGGGTGTGTTTGGCGGTATTATCGTCGGCCTTGGTGTTGCGGCTCTGCACAACCGTTTTCATAAGATCGTGCTTCCGAACGCACTTTCCTTCTTCGGTGGTTCCAGATTTGTGCCCATCATTTCCACCATTGTGTATATGTTTGTTGGAATCCTGATGTATTTCGTATGGCCGGCAGTCCAGAACGGTATTTATGCTCTGGGCGGTCTTGTAACAGGCAGCGGTTATGTCGGAACTCTGATCTTTGGTATTATCAAACGTGCGCTGATCCCCTTCGGACTTCATCACGTATTTTATATGCCATTCTGGCAGACAGCCGTTGGAGGGACCATGGAGGTTGCAGGTCAGATGGTACAGGGCGGACAGAACATCTTTTTCGCCCAGCTTGCAGATTCCGCAAATGTAGCGCATTTCAGTGCTGATGCAACAAGATATTTTTCCGGAGAGTTCATTTTCATGATCTTCGGTCTTCCGGGAGCTGCTCTTGCCATGTACCGCTGTGCAAAGCCTGAGAAGAAAAAAGCAGCAGGCGGACTTCTTCTTTCCGCAGCCCTTGCATGTATGCTTACAGGAATCACAGAGCCACTGGAGTTCTCCTTCCTGTTTGTAGCTCCTGCATTGTTTGCAGTACAGGTTGTTCTTGCAGGCGCGGCTTATATGATCGCACATATGCTGAACATTGCAGTAGGACTTACCTTCTCCGGCGGTTTCCTTGATCTGTTCCTGTTCGGAATCCTTCAGGGAAATGAAAAGACAAGCTGGCTCAGGATTATCCCGGTTGGTATCATTTACTTTATTCTCTACTATGTGATCTTCACCTTCCTGATCAAAAAGTTTAACTTCAAGACTCCGGGACGTGAGGATGACGACACAGAAACAAAGCTTTATACAAAAGCAGATGTAAACGCAAGAAAAGAAGCCGGTAAAGCCGGTGAAGCAGCAGGAAGCACATCCGCAGACCCGGTAAGCGAAGCCATCACAGCCGGCCTTGGAGGAAAGAAAAACATCAGTGATGTGGACTGCTGTGCAACAAGACTCCGTATCACCGTCCATGATGCAGCAAGAGTCAACGACGATATTCTGAAAACAACAGGTTCCAGAGGAATCGTGAAAAAAGGCCAGGGTGTCCAGATCATCTACGGTCCGCAGGTAACTGTGATCAAATCCAAGCTGGAGGATTATCTGGAGACAGCGCCGAATGAATATTTTGAAGGTGCAAATGAAACAGAAACAGACAATACGGAAAATCAGGCTCAGTCTGATACAGAGCGCATAGCAGAAAGTACAGGTGAGGCTGTTCAGAACACAGCTCCGACATCCGAAGCCAACACGCAGCCGGAGAAAAAGGTCCTCAGAACAGCTATCGTCTACAGCCCGGCAACCGGTATCGCAGCAGACCTTTCCACAGCGCCGGATGAAGGCTTCGCAGAAGGAATGATGGGAGAGGGTGCTGTAGTCACACCGAAGGATCCGGTGATCTGTGCTCCGGAAGACGGCGAGGTAGAGTTTATTTTTGACACAAAGCATGCTATCGGATTCCAGACAGATACAGATCTTCCAATGCTCCTTCATATCGGAATTGACACTGTAAAGCTGGAAGGTAAAGGCTTCGAGATTCTGGTAGAGCAGGGACAGCATGTGAAAAAGGGTGAGCCGCTGATGCGGATCGACATCCCGTATCTCACAGAAAACGCTCCGTCCTTATGTTCTCCGATCCTTTGCACAGAGATCGAGGATAATCAGAGAGTACGCCTTCTTGCCAATGGAGAGATCAAGGCAGGAGAGCCGCTGTTCGCAGTAGAGACTGTGGAAGAATAAGAAATTTTTCAGCAATAATATAGATGATTGGTTTTGTGAAAAGCGCGCCTAATGCCCGGGCGCGCTTTTCCTGTGGCAAAGAAAACAACTGTCTGTCAGAAGGTCTTTACACAAAAGAAAGATTCTGTTACGATAAAGAAAATCAACGCTGCAGACAAAAATGCCGACTGAAAATTCGGGGCAGACGGTGGTGGAATGTGGAAAAGCAGCAGGATATATAAAAATGGTGGGGAAAAAGATGTACAGAGTGAGCAAGGTATTGAACAATAACGGCATCATTGCCATAGATATGGAAGAAAACCAGGAATATGTGCTTCTGGGAAAAGGTGTGGGATTTGGAAAGAAGGTCAGCCAGCGTTTTGAGGCTCCGGCAGACTGTACCCTTTACAGGCTGGCTCAGGAGACAGAACGTGGCTCAGCAAAAGAACTGGCAAAGAGCGTAGCACCGGAATTTCTGGAGATCGCAGATGAGATATTGAGAGAAGCTGAGAAGACCTTTGGGGATACCATAGACAGAAGGATCCTGTTTTCCCTTGCTGATCATATTTCCTTTGCGGTGGGACGTATCCGGAATCATGAGCAGATCAGCAATCCTCTGACCGATGATATCAAGGTGCTTTTTTACAGCGAATTCAAGGTGGCGGAGGTACTGAAGAAGATCCTGAAGGAGCGGATGGATATTGAGATCGACGAGCATGAGGTGGGATATGTGGCACTTCATATTCACTCAGCACTTGGAGATGAGAAGGTGTCTGTTGCCATGCAGACAGCAAGAACGGTGCGGGAATGCATCGCCATGATCGAGATGGCCACAGGAAGAAAGATCGATGTGATCTCCCTGTCCTACAACCGTATGATGAACCATATCAAATATATGGTAGCCCGTGTCTCCACAGGGGAGACACTGAAGCTGGATATGAATGAATATATAGAAGAAAAATATCCGGAATCTTACAGGATCGCAGAGGATGTCTGCGAGAGCCTGGGCAAAAGCCTTGGGAAAAAGCTGGATCCTATCGAGATCGGTTATCTTGCCATGCATATCGAGCGTACGGTGGAGCAATAAATGCAAAAAATGTAAATTGCTGATTACTGGTCAATCGCGTTCATGGTCATACAGCAATGGGGAAGGCGAATAACTGATCCGGTACAGATATTTATACAATAAATTCAATAGCTTTTTTGACAGCAGTACTCATGGCAGTGCTGCTGTTTGTGACTAAGCAGACCTCTCTCTGAGGGAGCGGCTCCTTAAGCTGAAAGGCAAAAACCTTACCGTCATTGATCACTTCCCGGGCAAGGGGTTCCGGGTAAAAGCCGATTCCTAGATTGTGGACAACCATGGGAAGGACCTGGTCTGTAGTTGCGGCCTCGATATCAGGATGAAAAGAAACACGGTTTTCCATAAAGTAATTCATATACATTTCTCTGGTGCTGGTCCCTTCCGCAAGACCTACAAAGGGCAGATCCTGAAGCTCATGGATGCTGATAGGGGCAGTGGTCAGATCCTTATATTTGCTTCCGCATACAAGGATCTCCCGGTAACGCAGGAGACTTTTTTTCTGTAAAGGCTTGCGGATGGAGATCGGAGTGGTGACAATAGCGAAATCTACCGCATAATTCTTCAGTGCCTGTACAGCCTGTGGAGTGGAATGGTTGAAGAGGCGCAGGCGAACATGGGGATATTGCTCGCGGAACAGCTCCAGCTTTTCCAGAAGGATCAGACGCAGGGCATTTTCGCTGGCACCGATGGAAACCAGACCATGTTCCAGCTCTCCGTTCTGGCGGATCTCCTCCTCACCGATGGACAGCTGCTCAAATGCCAGGGCAACGTGTTCATAAAGCTGGCGTCCCTCCGGGGTAAGTGCGATTCCCTTGTTGGATCGGAGAAAGAGAGTACATTTCAGCTCCTGCTCCAGGTTGTTCATACAGCGGGTGATATTTGGCTGGTTGTTGTGAAGAGCCCGTGCTGCCTTGGTGAAACTCTTATACTGGGCTACATAATAAAAGATCCGGTAGTAGTCGTAAGTGATCATGTATAGTCTCCATCCTGTGATATGATTTTAATATGTTTACGATATTAATAATACTTTTTACATTTGCTTCTGAGCAAACTATAATACACCCGAGGAAAAAAATCAATGACAGGAGTGATTTAGAGTGGTTTCAGGAGGCAGAAAGCTGCAGAACGCAGACCGGCAGATGTCAGAAGCTTTTATAACAAGTGCATTTCTGGCAATGTCCGGCGGATTTCAGGATGCCTACACATACTTTACAAGAGATGAGGTGTTTTCCAACGCCCAGACAGGCAATGTGGTTCTGATGAGCCATAATTTTATGACAGGACAGTGGGGAGACGGTTTAAGGTATCTGTTCCCTATTTTAGCTTTTGCCATTGGTGTTGTAGCGGCGGAGCGAATCCAGAACACCTTTAAATATGCAAAAAAACTTCACTGGAGGCAGATGATCCTGCTGATCGAGATCCTGATCCTTTTTGTGGTGGGATTTATGCCGGGAGAATTGGATATGCTGGCAACCGCACTGGTATCCTTTTCCTGCGCCATGCAGGTACAGACCTTCCGGAAGGTAGGCGGTTATTCCTATGCAAGTACTATGTGCATCGGAAATTTACGAAGCGGCACGGCGGCATTGTCCGTGTATTGTCGTGAAAAACGTCCGGAACAGCTGAAGCAGGCTCTTTATTATTTCGGGATAATTTTCTTTTTTGCCATTGGAGCCGGTGGCGGAGGAAATCTGTCCATGAGGCTGGGAATTCCGGCAATCTGGGTATCGGATGTTTTGCTTCTGATCAGCTTTATTCTGATGTTTTCCAGTAAACATAGAGATTAGAAAGGGTGAGGAATTGTGGAAAACAGCACATTATTCCCAAGAGAGGAAAAGGCGGAGCTTTTATTTGAAAAGATCCTGAAGGATCCGGAGGCGTGCAGACGGCTGACGGAGACCTTCTATGAATCCATGGATGCGGATACAGACATAGAATGCGGATATCTTCCTCCGGAAAAATTCGCCTATGCATTGCTGGACGCATATAAAAACCGTGATCTGACTGCTCTCCTTATGGCGATCTGCCAGAACAGTATGTTTGATCTTCTGCGAAATTCTTTTCTGGCACCGTTCAGGTTCAATGCAGATGGACAGGAGAATCCGGTATTTCTCACAGATGAAAAAGGAAATTTTCTGCGGGAAAAGGGAATCCATGTAAGTGACAGGGATTACGACCGATTTCGCAGGATATACAGGGAGAAACCTGGTGTAAAGATGTATCTGGCATATGGCTACCGGAAGCGACATGCCTATGATGAAGCTACCATGGAAGTAGAAGAGTACAAAATGGGCGAACATATCGGTGTGCTGCTGGTGTATGAGCTTCCGAACAGCGTAAAGGAAAAAGAAACGGAGGCACAGGCCTATGCGGCTGTATGGGATATCATGATGGCAATTCAGAAGAAGCTTCCAAGAGCTTTTGTGTATTATGGGCAGGATTCTGTGGAGGATGGTGGAAAACGTTATGATGGACTGGGCGTTTTTCTCCCCATCCATAAATTTGCGGACCGCCTGGAAAAAATGATCGGAATCGCTGATGAGATCGTAATGAAATAGAGTGTGCAAAAAAGGACTGCTTTTGTATTGCTCCGGTTATCAGAAGGATAGCTGATGGCCGGAAGCTACAGAAAGCAGTCCTTTTTGTATGCCCATCAGGTGCAGTAGCGGAACATTTTGTCCGTAAGGATCCTGGCGAAAATAAGGCCCAGGGGAAGAGCAACGATGATCAAGATCGCAGCTGCAAACCAGGAGGCGGAAACATTCAGGGACATGATCCCCAGATTGTAGATTGCCCGGTAGAGATAAAGTCCGGGAACCATGATCACAATGGATGGTACGGTAATGGAAATCCTGGGATATCCCACTTTTGTTTTGATGAGGGAGGCCAGAAGTCCGGCTGTCAGTGCTCCGAAAAAAGCCGCGGCAGCAGGTGGGAAACCGGCAAGATCAACAAGCTCCAGACGCAAAGTGTTGGACAGTGCGCCGATGAAGGCGGCAGCTGCGGCTAGCCGCACAGGACTGTTGAACATGACTGAAAAGCCGAATACCCCGCAGAAGCTTGCCAGAAGCCGGAACAGGATCCTCTGAGCTGCCGAAAGCTCCAGAGGCAGGAAATCCACAGGCTTCAGATGAAGAAGCAGTGCCATCAGCCAGGCAGAGACAGCAGCCACCATTACAACAATAATGGCGTAGGCCAGTCGTTCCAGACCGGAACGCATATCCAGCTTGGCAAGGTCGATCCCGCTTGTGATAAACGGAAAGCCCGGAATGATAAACAGCATGGAACAGATGTACCCGGCCTCATGCTGGACGGAAATGTGGAACAGAAGCTCTGCCAGCTTCAGGAAGCCTGCATATACAAGACAGGCGGAGGAAACAGAAACTGCAATGCACATAAACAGAGTAAAATGATGCTTGCCAAGCTTGCAGCGGATGGCGTTTCCGATGCCTGCGCCTGCAAAAGCCAGGATCATTTCCAGCGGGCCACCGCCCAGAAGAAAAGTAAATGCACTACAGGCCAGTGCAGAAGCCAGTCCCAGGGCTGCAGGGGAATAAAGCCCGTGGATCCGCTCGATCTCATCTAACTGACTGTGCAGTGCTTCACCGCTCATATGGATACCCTCCACAGGAAAATCACTGACAAAATGTTCCAGCCTGTTCAGTCTGGAAGTATTTACGCCGGTGGTAGTCAGACTAAGTGCATGGGAAAAACTGCTCTCACCGTCAAAGCAGGTGTAGCTTATAGACATTAGTCCGATATCTGCGGAGCAGGTGATGCCAAGTGCTTCTGACAATGTATTCATGGAACTCCGTACCCGCCAGGCACCGGTCCCACAGGAGAGAAGCATCATGCCTGTACGGCCGATCAGGGAAGCTTTTTCGGAAAGAGAAGCCTCGGTGATGGGCTGGCTGTTCCTGGCGCTTACGTAGTTGTGCCAGGGGATTTCCATATGATTACGTTTGATCGGAATATCTGACACAGAAATCACTTCTTTCTATATATTAAAATTATATGGTTGTTATTATAAATATATATAATAACTATAATCAGATATATTGTAGCCATTATTCTGAAAAAGTCAAGTGTAGATGAAATAAAATCTGACAGTACTAAAACGTCACTGTTAAAGATTTATCATTTTTTTGCGGAAAATGAATTTTTTTGGTTGCTTTTACGTACAATTTATGTATAATTGTGGATAGGGATGTTGGAATGACCAATTCCTATGGCAGGATGACAAAAACCTGCAGCAGTAGGTGGCTATCATAATTACTATTAAAGAAGAGAGGTAAATGTTAAGATGGCAAAAATCGATTTAACAAAGTATGGTATTACCGGAACAACTGAGATCGTGTACAATCCTTCTTATGATGTATTATTCGAGGAAGAGACCAAATCTGAGCTTGAGGGCTTTGAGGTTGGTCGGGTCAGCGAGCTTGGTGCTGTCAATGTAATGACAGGTATCTACACAGGACGTTCTCCTAAAGATAAATATATCGTTATGGATG
>OGYI01003372.1_pt1 | contig 9980 bp, 6 predicted proteins | sample 1576521 | NCBI WGS metagenome assembly OGYI01 (sample SAMEA3541484, study PRJEB24748) | human gut metagenome | biome: human gut; feature: human-associated habitat; material: faeces | place: China | collected 2012
AGCTTGGCGCCCAGCGGGTGATCCTTCTTCAGGAACAGGTAGTACTTGATCCACGCGCCCAGCTGGTGGCGGTTGTCGGCCTGGGGCAGCCAGGTCTTGTAGTCCGTGACCTGGTAGCGCGTGCCGCCGTCCGGCGAGGACTTCACGAAGAAGGCCATGATCACGCGGACGATGCAGTTGATGAACAGCACGAAGCCCAGGAACACATGAACTCCGCGGGCTATGCCCATGAAGCCGCCCCAGAACGGGAAGTGGATGCTGAAGCCCGTGATGATCAGGAGGATCATCGCAACAAGGTTGATCCAGTGCGTGATGACGAAGGGCATCGGATGCGCTTCGCGGTAATGTGCCAAGTGCGCCATGTTACTTCACCCCCCAAGGGCTCGTGACGGTCTCGAAGCTCTTGCCCGTCGCCGGCTCGGTGATGTGCACCGCGCAGGCCGTGCAGGGGTCGAAGCTGTGCACCGTGCGCAGCGCGTTGATCGGCTTCTCGATGTCGCCCACCGGGTTGCCGATAAGCGCCTGCTCCATCGGGCCGTGCTCGCCGCTCTCGTTGATGGGAGCGAGGTTCCACGTCGTCGGGATGATGATCTGATAACCCTCGATCTTGCCGTCCTTGATGCTCTCGGAGTGGTAGAGCGCGCCGCGCGGAGCCTCCCAGAAGCCCGTGCCGGCGCCGGTGATGGTGGACGGCTCGCGGAAGTACTCGCTGTCGCCGCTCTTCAGCGCCTCGATGAGCTCGGCAACCCAGTCCTTCATGAGGCCGGCGATGTAGAGCGTCTCGATCTGGCGAACGGCGGTGCGGCCGAGCGTCGACTGCGCGACCCCGATCTGCCCGGGAGCGCCGAGCGCTTCCAGAAGGCCGTCAACCTGCTCGACCACGAACGGCACGTTGCGCTTGTACGCGGCCAAGACGCGGGAAAGCCCGCCAGCCTCGTAAGGCTTGCCGTCGTAGGCGGGGCACTTGACCCACGTGTAGCGGTCCTCGACGTTGTACTCGGTGTACTCCGGCTCGGTGACGAAGTACGGCGACGTGTACGTGGCATCGCCCTTGTACCAGGAGCGGCCCATGTACTCGGTGATGAGATTCTCCTACACGTCGGAGAGGTTGAGCTTGTCGTCGATGACGCCCATGGGCAGGTAGCGGTTCGCCATCTGCTCGGTGTAGCTGGCGTAGTCGCCCGGGCCCTCGAACACGCCCCAAGCCACATAGCGGCCGCAGCCCTTTCCCCAGTTCAACGCATCGATGTAGTACGGCGCGATAGCAAGGGTGTCGGGGATCATGGTCGACTCGACCCAGTCGTAAATCTCATCGGCAAGGGCTTTCAACTCGTCAAGCTTCTGATCGGTGGGCACGAAGGCCGTGCCGCCCGGTACCAGCGTCATGACGTGCGGCATCTTTCCGCCGATGATAGCGGAGATCTGCGAAGCCTTGGCCTGCATCGTCAGCGCCTCAAGGTAGTGAGCCGTGCAGATGAGGTCGAGCTCGGGCGGCAGCTGGTAAGCCGTGCCGTCCTCCGCGTCGAACCAGTTGCCGGAGAAGATGGACAGCTGGCCGTTGTCGGCGAAATTCGCCAGACGCTCCTTGAGCGCGACGAAGTCGCTGTTCATGGAGGTGCCTGCAGCCTGAGCAAGGTCGTAAGCGTCCGCCGGATCGGCCTTGAGGGCGTTCAGCGGGTTCACGTAGTCGAGGGCAGCCAGGTTGTAGAACCACAGGATATGGCTGTGCAGGAACTGCGCGCCTTCCAGCAGGTTGCGGATGATGCGCGCGTTGTTCGAGATCTTGATGCCGTAGGCTTTTTCGGCCGCGATAGCGGACGAGTGGGCGTGGGACACCGGGCACACGCCGCAGATGCGCTGCACGATCTGGGCAGCATCCTCGGGCGTGCGGTTCTCGACGACCATCTCCATGCCGCGGAAGCAGCCGCCGGACACCCAGGCATCGGAAACCTTGCCGTTGGTCACTTCCATCTCGACGCGGAGATGGCCTTCGATACGGGTAATCGGGTCGATGACTGAACGAGTCATAAGGGCTTACCTCCCTTCTTTTTTGTCGTCGTTGTTAAGGTCGGCCTCGTCGTACTTGCCGATGGACTTGTCGGGATGCTTCGCGTCCCAGCCGCGCACCTTCTCGAAGTCGGCGCCGCCGTCCATGCGGCCGGTGATCTTCATGCCGAAACCGTGCACCACGAGGGCCGCGGCAAGAATGCCGGTGATGCCGAGCGCGATAGTGCCGGGCTGAACCATCCAGTCGCCGATGCGCAGGTCGCGATGACGCTTGTAGAACGGGGTGTTGACCTCGACCCAGTTATGGCCGGGATCGTTCGGGTTGGCCTCGCAGCATCCGATGCAGGGAGCGCCGGACTGCACGCACCAGCTGCGACGGTTGTTCCACATGGTCACGCCGCAGTTCGCCTTCGTCTGAGGTCCGCGGCAGCCAAGCGGGTACAGGCAGTATCCCTTGGCCTCTTCCTCGGAGCCGAACTTGTACACGAACTCGCCGTTCTCGAAGTGGCCGCGGCGCTCGCAGTTGTCGTGGATCGTCTGGTCGAAGATGCCGGCAGGCTTGTCCTCGCTGTTGAGCGCGGGAAGCTTCTCAAGGAAGATCACGTCCGCCAGCACGGCCACGAGCCACTCGGGGTTGGCCGGGCAACCGGGAACGTTCACAACCGGCGTGTTGATGCCGGCCTTCTTCAGGAACGCCTGCACGCCGAGCGCACCCGCCTGGTTGGGATGAGCGCCCATCCAGCCGCCGTTGACCGCGCAGGAACCCAGCGCGACTACGGCGTTGGCTTTCTCGGCAGCCTCGATCAGATGCTCCGTACCGGGCTTGTCGGCGACGCGCAGAGCCTGGCCTCCCCAGCCTTCCAGCACAGCTCCCTCGTACACGAGGATGTAATTGCCGGCCTCGATCGTCTGCTCCTTGGCCTCCTCCATCGACCAGCCGGCTGCCGCCGACAGGGTCTCGGAGTAGTTGAGCGAGATCATGTCCAGCACGATCGAAGCCGCATCCGGCGTCTCGACCTGCGCAAACGACTCGGTACAACCCGTGCACGACGCGCCCTCGATCCAGATAACCGGATACAGCTTGCCCTTCGTTGCGCCGATCACAGATTTCTCGAGGGCCTGCGCCACGCGCGGCGCAGCGAGCTCGGACAATCCGGCCGCGACCGCAACGGCGCCGCAGAGCTTCATGAAGCTGCGGCGGCTGACGCCGCGCGCGGAAAGCATGTTCTGAAACTCTGAAACTGTGGCCTCTGTTTCCATGTGCACACCTCCTCAGGTGCTCTCGTCTTCCAATGCTTGCTGATTCAGTATTTTCCACGACTCCAGAATTAAAACGCACAGCGAGGGCGCGAGCGCAACGTTTGACCCGCAAGTGGCTGAAAAATGTTACGCATCAACATCCACGTAACATGAGTTATACACTTGATTAGCTACTTTATGCATTTTCATGCAGGGGGATACTTTTTTCGCCCCTCTCTATGCATACCGCTAACAGGTGAGAACTCCCGTTGGTTTCTCGTTCACCGCCGTTCATCTTGTCGTGAAGACGGGTATGATAGCACAAGCACGAATAACCGAGAACCCCGATAGAAGGATTGGACCCATGGCTTCAACCGAACCCGTATTCGCCTACCTCGGCCCTGCCGGAACCTACACCGACGAAGCCGCGCGCGCGTTCGCAGCCCGCCTCGGCATCGACGAGCCAAACCTGTTCGAGTGCGCCTCGTTCGACGAAGTGTTCGACTGCGTCGATCGCGGCAAATGCGAGTTCGGCGTGGTGGCGAAGGAGAACTCGCTCGAAGGGTCCGTCACGGCCACGCTGGACAACTTCTCCTTCAAAAGCTCGGCCACCATCCTCGGCGAAGAGGTCATCGACATCCACCATTGCCTTGTCATGCACCCCGACGCGAAGATCGAGGACGTTGCCACGGTGGCCTCGCACGCCCAGGGGCTCGCGCAGTGCCGGCGCTTCCTGGCCGAGCGGCTGCCGGGGCGCGCGACGATCACCACGTCGTCCACCGCCGAGAGCGCGCGCATGGCCGCCGAGGACGTGCACGTGGCCGGCATCGCGAACGCCTTCGCGGCCGAGCTGCACGGCGCGCGCGTGGCCGAGCGCGACATCGAGGACCATTTCGGCAACCAGACGCTGTTCGCCCTCATCGGCCGCCAGGGCCACCCCGCCGTGTTCCGCGGCGAGCGCTACAAGACCTCGCTCGCGCTGTTCCTGCAGGTGAACCGCGCCGGCACGCTCAACATGATACTGTCGGAGTTCGCCTACGCGGGCATCGACCTGTCCATGATCCAGTCGCGTCCCACCAAGCAGCAGCTGGGCGACTACATGTTCTTCATCGAGTTCGAGGAGAGCGCGAACGCCCTGGCCGTGCAGACCGCCTTGAACTGCCTGAGGCTGAAGCTGCGCGAGGTGAAGGTGCTCGGCAGCTACCCCGTGGATTAAGGGCGCTAGAGCGCCAGGATGCCCAGGTGCTCCAGCAGGATCTTCGTGCCGATGAGGACGAGGACGACGCCTCCGGCGATGGCGGCGGCTTTCTCGTAGCGCGCGCCGAAGCGATGGCCCACGGCCACGCCCACGAGAGCCAGCACGAACGTGGTGGCGCCGATGAGCCCCACGGACAGGGCTATGTCCACGCGCAGGAACGCGAACGTGATGCCCACGGCGAGCGCGTCGATGCTCGTGGCAATGGCGAGCATGACGAGCTCCCGCAAGTCGAGCCTGCCGTCGGCAGGGCAGGACAGCTCATCGTCGTCCTCATGGAAGGCGTCCCACAGCATCTTGCCGCCGATGAGCGCCAGCAGGCCGAAGGCAATCCAGTGGTCCACCGGCGTGATGTAACGCTCGAACTGCGTCCCCAGCGCCCAGCCGAGGAGCGGCATAAGTCCCTGGAAACCGCCGAAGAACAGCGCGATGACCAGCGCCTGGCGCATGTCCAGGCGCTTCATGCACAGGCCCTTGCACACCGATACGGCGAAGGCATCCATCGACAGCCCCACCGCGATCAAGAACAGCTCCGCGAATCCCATGGTCGTATTCCTCTCGTCTTCTCCGCGATCCCCCTGGCCGCGCCGCAGCGCCGATCCGGGCTGCAGGCAAAAAAACACCGGCGCGTGCGCACCGGCTGCAGAAGCGAGCGGTGCGGCGTCGAGCGCCACACCGCGAGTCTTGTCGTTTCAGGTTGCGCCAGCTTCGAGAAGAAGCAGCATGTTGACGCAGCCGCACCCTTCGGCGCCGACTACTCCCCCACGGGATTCGGATATTCTAGCACAGGTTTCCGCCGCCAAGACGGGAAACGCCATGCCACAGCCTCCGTTTTCGTCCGCTTCCCTGATCAGGCGCAATATGCTCTATCACCTGCTCAGGAGCTTGCCGCTACGTGGACGAGAACAGAGGCCATGGCAAACACCGGCCCCGTGGCGCCCAGTCGACGCGGACCATAGCCGCCCCGCCCCCTAAGCGAAGAGCAGGTCGCCCTCCCGGCGGAAGAAGCCCTCGGAAACCAGGTCGGCAACGATGCCGCCGAACACGTCCGCATCCACGCAGGGGCGGCCGGCAGCCTGCTCGAAGGCGTCCAGGCGCTCGGCCAGCTCCGGCACGGCGATGCCCGGAGCAGCCAGCACGATGCGCACGAGCTCGGCGCGCTTCTGCCGTCGCGACCCCTCGAAGGCCGACTGGCGCGTATGGTGGGCGCTGCGCCGCGACGGGTTCGCCACCTGCGTCTTCAGATGCGCGCCGTAGTCCAAAAGCGCGTAATACCATGCCCGGGCGCCCTCCTCGGGGCACGTGTCCGCCACGAGGGGAGCCAGCTCCCGATCCCTCACGCCCTCGCGGTTCGGGAACAGCTCGTGCAGGAACACCGTGCGCACGTTCGTCTCGATGTACACGGAGGGGCGGTTGTAGGCGAACGCCATAACGCCCGCCGCCGTGGCCGGACCGATGCCCGGAAGCGTTTCCAGCTCCTCAGCCGTGTCGGGCAGCAGCCCTCCCCGCTCGGCCGAACACGTCTCGGCCGCCCGCTTGAGCGCGAGCGCGCGGCGATTGTACCCCAGCCCCTGCCACTGCGCCAGCACGTCGGCCGTGCCTGCGGCCGCCAGGGAGTCGATGGTGGGAAACAGCGACAGGAAGCGCGTCCAGTGCTTCTCGACGCGAGCCACCTGAGTCTGCTGCAGCATGACCTCGCTCACCAGCACGGCGTACGGGTCGTCGATGTAACGCCAGGGCAGGTCGCGATGCAGCCGAGCGCCCTCGCGGCGCACAAGCTCCACGAACTCGTCGCGCCCGAGCGCCTCGGACGGCCACGCAACCGAGCCGGAACCCGCTATGCGCACGATTCGCACGCGCTCGCGTCGTCGGCTTCGGGAGCTTCCGCGGCAATGCGCGGCGTGGGCGCGGCGCATTGCGCAGCGCAGCGGACGGCGGCCGGAACCGCGTCTGAGTCCTTCGCCTTCGCCATAGCGGCTTCCACCACCGGATGCGACGCCCCCTGCTCGATGAGGTCCTTGAGCGTGATAGCGCCGAAGTAGGCGTTCAGCAGCCGATCGGCTCCCTGCCACAGCTTGTTGTAGGCGCAGTCCTTCTGTTTGTCGCAGTAAGCGGGATCCATCACGCACAGCGAGATGCTCACCGGCCCCTGAACCGCCTCGAGCACTTCCAGCAGGGTCACGGCGGCCGGATCGCAGTTGAGCGCGAGCCCGCCGCGAGCTCCGCGTACCGTCTTGATGAGCCCGCCCTTCACCAGGTCGTGCTGGATGCTGCGCGCGAAGGCGTAGGGAATGTCCTCCTGCTCGGCGATGTCGGACACCGAAACATAGGCCTCCCCGCTCTTGTAGGCGGCCCTCAGTATCCGGCAAGCATAGTCGCAGCGGCGCGTGACGTCCATCAGTTCCCCTCTTCCCTGTCGAGCAGGTCTTCCAGATGCTCCAGCTCGCGCCTGAAGTCGCTGACGACCGCCTCCTCGAGTGCGCGGTACTCGTCGGAATCGAGCGGCTGGTAGGCCGCCAGCTTGTCGTACAGGTTGTCCGCCGTCACCGGCAGGTAGCGGCGCGCGACGAGGCTGGCCTTGTAAGCCTCCTCGATGGCCTCGCGGGCGGCCATGTACATGTCGTAGCGCGGCATCTGCGCCGAATAGCGCACAAGCGATGCACGGTCGATGCCGCGCAGGGACGGATGCTCGCGGGCTATCTCCATCCAGATGTCGTCGCGCTCGGACACCGTGGGAAAGTCGATGTCGATCACCGACAGCGGCTCCAGGAGGTCGAAGAAGAACGGGTCGATCTCCCCCGCCTCGGACGAGGAGGCCAGCACGAACACGTCGGGGTTCTCCACCGCCGAGCGGATGAGGCTGATGGCCTCGCGCGCGCCCCGCGACAGGCTGGCCATGATGAACCCGCCCAGATCGTCGCCGGCCGACTCCACCATGGGCGACATCCACAGATCCAGGTCCTCCAGCATGAGCACGCCCGCGCCCTCGAAGGCGTTGCGCGCCGCGTTGAGCTTCGGCTGGCGGTCGGCCTGCGCCATGACGCACAGCACCGGCATCCCCTGAAGGTTCTCCTCCATGTGCATGCGGATGGCCGGCAGCCCCAGCTCGCCCAGCGTGGCCGCCATGAATCGGTTCGCGTCCTCGCGCGCCGGAGAACGGAACAGCAGCGCGTCGGAGGCCGGCATGCGGTCCAAGCCGTGGCGCGCGTTCAGCAGCTCCACCAGCTCTTGGAAGCGCTCGTCGTGCTGCATGCCCACCCCGAAGTCGCGCATGAGCTTCACGGTCTCGTCGTAGCCCACGAGCTCGCGATACGTTATGTTCTCGAGGGACGACACCACCGCATGAGCGTCGGCATCGTCGCCGCATGCCTGGATGGCCTCGGCGAGCGACTTCTGCACCTCGGAGACGGACGGAGCCTTTTCGCCCTCCTCGCCGCCCTCGTCCGCCGCGGCGCTCTGAGCGGCCTGCGGCGCAGCCTCGGCGACGCACGCCGAAGACGGCTCGGTGACGTGCTCCACCCGCATGAGGCGCGCGGCATCGAAGCCCAGGAAGTCCTGGGAGATCATGTCGGTCATGTCCTCCAGGTCCTCACGCGAAAGGCCGTACTCCTCCAGCTTGTCGAGCGCGAGGCTCTGCAGCTGCTCGGCGCAAGCCGCGGCCTCGTCCGAGGACAGGTAGGGCTCGAGGCGCTCGAACGCGTATTCGGCGATGGAGCGCTCCTTGAGCTTGCAGGCCAGCTGCCAGGCCTGCTTCAGGCCCTCGAGCGCCGCTTCGTCGACGGCGGAGCCTTCGCCGTGCTGCGCGCGCTCGAACGCCGCCAGGTACAGATGCATGCCGAGGACCGCGTCGCCCGAAGCGCACGCCTGGGAAGCGAGCCGCAGGTACTCGGTCGAGGAATTGCTATGCTCGTCGTTCTGGCTGGGCGAGCTGTTCGCATCGTTCTCAAACATGGACCCAACCTCCTTTTCGATGTGATCGCACGTCGCGAGAAAATGACTATGTCCAGGTCACATTTTACCCAAGAAGAAAGCCCCCGCATAGGTCGAACCGCAAAAACCCCAAAACGTAAGCAACCCGAAGGGTATGAGCGCAAGGCTCTACCAGTCGAGGATCTCCCAGCCCTTTTCGCGCGCGGTGCGGGCGAGCGGCCGATCGGGCGACACAGCGCGGGGGTGCTCCGCGGCCGACAGCACGGCGCGGTCGGAATGATGGTCGCCGTACGCGTAGGCGAGCTCCCAGTTGCCCGTCCCGAAACGGCTGTCGCCGAAGCGGCGCACGGCGGCCAACTTCTCCTCCCCCTCCACCGGCAGGCCCTCCACCGCGCGGGTGTAGGTGCCGTCGGTGGCCACGCTCATGCGCGTGGATATCTGGTTGTCGAACGGATGGTGCTCCATGGCGCGCAGGATGATAGGCTCGAACGTGGCCGAGATGACCACCACGGTGTCCCCCGCCTCGGCGTGGGCGCGCATGGCGGCATCCGCCTCGGGCCTGAACAGCGGCGCGATGCGCTCGTCGTAGAACTCGGCGAGGAAGGCGTCCACCTCGGCGGCAGGCTTGCCCTCGAACGCCGTGAACACGAGGCCGCGCACGGCCGCCTCGTTCTGCGGCAGGCGCAGCTTGTAGGCGGCCGCCCACAGAAGGATGCGGAAGACGACTCGCTTCTTCAGCATCTTGCGACGCAGAAGGTGACTGACCAGCAGCACGGGCGAGTTGCCCGCGATGCTGGTGCCGTCGAAGTCGAACACGGCAAGGCGCGCCTTGCCTTCAGGCGCGCCTTGCATCTGCGCTGATGCGCTCTCAGTTCCCGTTGCGGGCATACGTCGCTGTTCCCATTCCCTGAGCGAGGGGGCGAAGACGCGCCCGTATGCGCTAGTCCTCCACCTCGTCAATCGTCTCGGTGAACTGAGAATTATACAACTCCGCGTAGAAACCGCCAAGCGCCAGCAGTTCCTCGTGCGTGCCCTGCTCCACGATGTCGCCGTCGCGGATGACGAGGATGAGGTCCGCGTTCTTGATGGTGGACAGGCGGTGCGCGATGACGAACGAGGTGCGCCCGGCCATGAGGTTGTCCATGGCCTTCTGGATACGCTCCTCGGTGCGCGTGTCCACCGAGCTGGTGGCCTCGTCGAGGATGAGCATGCGGCGGTCGGCCAGGATGGCGCGCGCGATGGTCAGCAGCTGGCGCTGGCCCTGGCTGATGTTGCTGGCGTCCTCGTTGATCTCGGTGTCGTAGCCCTGCGGCAGCGTCTGGATGAAGTGGTTGACGTAGGCCGCCTTCGCCGCCGCCTCCACCTCCTCGTCGGTGGCGTCCAGCTTGCCGTAGCGGATGTTGTCGCGGATGGTGCCGTGGAACAGCCACGTGTCCTGCAGCACCATGCCGAACAGGCTGCGCAGATCGTCGCGCGCGAAATCGCGGATGTCCGTGCCGCCGATCTTGATGCAGCCCGACTGCACGTCGTAGAAGCGCATGAGCAGCTT
>OGYI01003376.1_pt1 | contig 9969 bp, 9 predicted proteins | sample 1576521 | NCBI WGS metagenome assembly OGYI01 (sample SAMEA3541484, study PRJEB24748) | human gut metagenome | biome: human gut; feature: human-associated habitat; material: faeces | place: China | collected 2012
GGTTGCGATCTCTGCATCCAGAGCGGCAAATTTTTTAACATTGATCTGAGCCGCGGCGATCTTGGCTTTTAAAGCGGCGATTTCGCCGTCATCAGATCCGGCATACTCTTTCAACGCTTTTTCCGCGTCTGCAAGGGTTTTCCGCGATTTCGTCAGCTTGACTAAAGTCTCATCAGCATAGCGGGCGATCAGCGTGGAGTTAAGCAATACTGCGAAATCATCAGATCTAAGAATCATCGTCGGCGCCTTGACCTCTTTATAATAAGTTAAGCTGTCGCGCTCAATTACTACGACGGCGATCTTGCCGTTCCCTGTCTCTGTCGTTGCCGCTGGTTTCTTCTCTGCCGGTGCTACCGCGTCTTTCTTGGCACGGGTGATCCCGCTGACCTTTTTCTCTGTCGTCGGTTCTGTGGTTGCGGTGGTGTTTTTTTCATTCTTTTTCATGGTCTTTTCTCCTTTTTTTTGGTATAATAAATATAAGACAAGTATCGGGACTCTTTTGTGTCCTCTGTGCTTTATAAATTAGCACCGATTTGTGTCCTTGTCAATACTTTTTTAAAAAATGAGGTGTTTTTTTGATAAAATATAAATTTGATATTATCGACGCGCTCAACGCTGCCGGGTATTGTCGTCAAAAAATAAAGGACGGCAAACTGATTTCGCAAGGATCGCTGACACGAATTAAACGCGGCGAACCGGTTTCGATCGATACCATTGACACGATCTGCAGGTTGCTCAGTTGTCAGCCGGGCGATCTTTTGGAGTACGTCCCGGACTAACGTCCGACATTAAAACACGGCTCAAATTTTTGGTAGAGTGGTTAATAGCTACAATCGTTTGGACAAGCGGGATCGACGCCCCCGCGGGCTACCACTTGGGGATCTCCCCTTGCGGTACTTAAATACTATCATAGTGTATGCTATAATTCAAATTAATATTTATTTATAGTGTATGCTATGTTTATAACCATAAGTTTATAGTGTATGCCATACAGCACTATATTGTATATACATTGGAGGCATTTTATGACATATTATGCGAATAATCAAAAGGAGTATAGAAAAAAGCTACTACAATTTCAATTAAGATATTTTTTGAATGATAAAAACGAAGGTGAACGGCTGCAATCGTATTTAAAAAATGTTAATATGAGTTATTCTAACTATATAAAGCCACTAATTAAAGCAGATTTGGACGCAAAAGGCATTCCATACCCGGAATTGTCTGACAATATAGAATGATCTTTTTGGCTATATATAGTAGAAACACAGTCGAAAATCACTATATAAAATCGGTGTAAAGTCTTGCTATTAAAGGGATCGCGGCACTTTTAAAAGTTGAAAAACGATCCTATTTCTTCTATTTAAAGGGAAATTTGAGATCGGCGGTAACTGATGCAGCCATCAGCCCGGGGATCGGTTGTACAAAATATACAATGCTTTTTCGGAGTTGGAAAAATCGGCGTCTTTTTACCGTGTTTTTTATACTGTTTATGATATGATGCTGGAGCGGGATCGCTTGCGGTTGTAGGATCGTTGTGCAAATTGACGGGACGGATCGCGAACGCCTGGTGGATCGATGCGGCAGCGGCTGGTGTGGTTGCATCCCCGGCGATCTCAATGCTGCCTCTTGTCCTATACGGATCTATAGGCACGGCAAAAGTGGAGGGATTTGATCCGATTCTGGCGATCTGGTGTGATAATAGATATATAACACATAGCGTTATCAATCCCCCACCAACGGCGGCGGGAGCTGATGAGAGGATGGAGATCGGCGGGCGTGTGTCCTGGTGGATCGATGCGGTCGCGGCTAGTGTGCTGACTTCGGGCGGATGTATTGATGCGACCTATTAGCGGCGTGATGAGTGTCAATGATGCGGGGATAGCGGTATATTGTTGTTTTATATGATAATATTTTGCGGCTCGACACGAATCATTTATGATGAGTGATGTGTGGAAAAGTATGTGGATAACTATGCAAAGTGTAAGATTTGTATATGTTTTTTGGGTGTGGATAAATGGAGGAACCAAAAAAATAGTAAACAAATATTTACTATCACTCCGGAAGCACAAAAACATTCTGCCCTCCATCTTTCTACAATTCCCCCTAACCTACTATTTTATACAGTTTTAAAGCATCAGATCCAGCCTTTCCCCACTCTATCGCCCGAATCAAATTTATTCCCACCGTTCCCCGGCTGCATCCCCGGATCGTCTTGCAGGATCTGGCGGTATTCCCCCATTTTACCGCCGCGGCGGGCAGCAAAATAATGAGATCGCAGCCCGAATGGGGGGATGGCAAAAACTACAAGTTATCTGACAATTTCAAAAAACCATATAGCTACTTCACCTCCACACCCTCCCCAAAACACCCTCCCCCATCACACCTCTATCAGAAATCCTCCCATTTTACATACCCCTCCCCTCTCCCGCCAAACCAACCATTTTGAAAAAACAAAAAAATCGCGCCAGTAAATTTGAAGAATACACAGAAGTCATCGCGATTTGGCGATAAGGATTTTCGAAGCCAATTTTTATTCCCTGAAAAACGTATATCTTCCCTCAAATCATACTCCCCGAAAAACAGCCCAAAAACGTCGATTCCATAACGGTTTCGGCATTCTTTTTCTATCCCCACATCAGCACATTTTCATCCTACCCGCAAAATAATACGTCGCAGATAGAATTTTTCCCATCTCTCCTTCCCGCGAAATTCTCCCTCCCCTCCACTTCTCCGCAAAATCACGAAAAGCATCTACCCCAAAAGAGAAGTATTACACGTCGGGCTACCGGCAATCAGACTTGAAAGGAGGCACAAATGAGAATATCAGAAGAACAGCGCCGCAAAAACGAAGAGGTTGTCCGCGAATTTACCCGCGCCGTAGCCAATTCCGCCACCGATGCCGAACTCCGGGGGTACATCAAACGCTGCGAAAAGAACATCACCCGCAAAATGAGTACCCGCGTCACCGAAATTATGCTGGAAGTATACCGCGAAACGCTGACAGAAAGGCTCGATCATGTACAGCAATGTTGAGCAATTATTCATATGCGCTCTGGTAAACTGGTACTGTGGAACCGCCAGCCAGGAGCAAATCAATTTTCTTGACGACATCATCTTTTCGGAACAGGAAAACTGTCTGGCATCCCCAGAGGAGTAGCGACCGCCACTTTGCCGAATTTCGGGATTCCCGTTTAACAGCATTCAGACCGCCGGATTTCGCCGGGAACCCGATTCAGACGGTAATGCTTAGAGATTCTTCCTGCGACGAAAATCCTTCGCGGCATTACCGGCTGAAAAACATGAAAAATGCTATACCTTTGATAAAATATATGACATAATAAACATATGGTGAATGTCATTTCTAAAATCACAGAAAGGAGGAAAATATGTATCTTACCGTAAAACAACAAGTGAAACATCTCTCTAAGGCAGATTACAATTCTATCAAAGAATTATGCCATACGGCTAAAAATCTAACAAACGAAGCAATATATAATATTCGTCAACACTACTTTACAGAAGGGAAAATCTTGAAATACGAAACAAATTATGCTCTTTTAAAGAATAGCCCTAATTATAAAATTCTAAATTCCAACATGGCACAGCAAATACTTAGAGAAGTAGATAGTTCATTCAAATCATTCTTCGGGTTGTTAGAACTTGCCAAACGTGGAGAATATGCTTTTAAAGATTGTAAATTTCCACATTACCTTCCAAAAGACGGATATACTACACTGGTTATTGGTTTTGTAAGACTTAATGGCAATAAACTGATTTTGCCATTTTCGAATATTTTTAGAAAAACACACAAGCCCGTTAAAATTACCATTCCGCCGATATTGCTTGATAAAAAAGTCAAGGAAATTCGTATCATTCCAAAGGCTAATGCTAGGTTCTTTGAAATTCAATACGTCTACCAAATGGAACGTATTCAAAGAAATCTTAATAAAGCAAATGCACTGGCACTTGACCTTGGAATCAACAACCTCATAACGGCTGTATCAAACAAGGGCAAATCCTTTATTATTGATGGACGACGGTTGAAGTCTATTAATCAATGGTTTAATAAGGAGTATGCACATTTACAGTCAATAAAAGACAAGCAACGCCTTGGTAAAAAACCCACCATCAGACAAAAAACAATTACTCGTAACCGAAACAACAAGGTCAATGATTATATGAATAAAACTGCTCGCAAAGTAATTGATTATTGTATAACTAATGATATTGGGACTCTTATTATTGGTTACAACGAAGCTTTTCAACAAAGTCCAAATATGGGTACACGGAATAATCAGAATTTCGTTAATATTCCATACGGTCGGTTGTGTGATAAATTAGAATATCTTTGCGAATTAAATAATATTGTACTTGTGAAACAAGAAGAATCCTATACATCAAAAGCAAGTTTTTGGGATAAAGACATATTACCCGTTTATAATCGTGATAATCTCAAAAAATATTATTTTAGTGGTAATAGAATATATCGCGGACTGTATAAAACAGCAAGCGGAAAAACCCTTAACGCTGATGTTAATGGCGCATTAAATATAATGCGTAAAAGTAATGTTGTGGATATTCATATCCTATACAATAGGGGTGATGTGGACACGCCCATAAGAATAAGGATAGCCTAAATTTCAGGTTGAAATTTAAATATCAAACTTCTTAAATAGGAACAACAGTTCCTTAAAAACTTATTGTTTTAGCAATAAGTAGTTCACATATACTCTAGATCTATAGTTAAATAATTTTCAGTAAAGTGATTATAGATCTAGATGTATAAGGCGAAGCACCTCCCGAAATCTCATCTTCCCCATATCCCGCCACCTCATCCGGCGTCTCAATTCCTCCTCCCCGTTCTTCCACTCTCACCCCAAATTTTTCAAAAAATCTCATTCCCAAAAAATCCAGATTTCACAATGATTTTCACGAGCCGGAAGATCTCTTTTTTGATCTCTCTTTCTTCTCTTTCTTTCTGGTTCTCTTTCTTTCTCTTCTTTCTCTCTCCTTTTTTCTGTAAACCATCAAAATAACGATTTTCTACTTATATAAATGCGACCCGCGACATTTTCGCCAAAATCAAAATCCCTAAAAGAGAAGTATAGATTGAGGCTCTGCCTCGAATAAACACAGAAAGGATATGAAACCCATGAACTCAGAACCATATCGAACAAAAACACCGCGATTTTCTCGCGATGAACTGCACCGAACCTACTCCGGCAGACTATACGACAGCGATTTCTCTACCGGCGTCCCTACATTCCTGGCGGACATTGCTTCCAGGATTCGCGGCAGCGCCCGGTATGATTCGCTGCATTCACCTCTCACAAGCGGCGGCGGCTGGAAAACCGATTAAACACACCTCTTCGACCGGGGATTCTCGCGGTCACTTCTTACTTCCCAGAAAATCAACGAATTTCCAATATATCAAGGAGAAAATGTATGAATGAACTGAAAAAATTTAATTACCCGATTTTCGGCGATGTCCGGGTTGTCACTGATGATGATTCGGCATGGTTTGTCGGAAAAGACGTCGCAGAAGCACTTCAATTCAACAACACTCGTGCGGCAATCCTGCGTCACGTCGATCCGGAAGATCGATTTGTTCTCAAACCATCGCCCGATTTACCCTTTAAGGTCCCAAACCGCGGCATCACTATCGTCAACGAAGTTGGTCTTTACAGTATGATTTTCGGCAGCCGGTCGCTCCGCGTCAAGGATTTCAAGCGCTGGATTTATCGAGATGTTCTTCCGTCGCTGAGGAAGGGTGGCAAGGTTGTACTCTCGCCAGAAGCCTTTTTTGAGCAGTTTTACCCACATCTAACCACCGATGAACGCGCCGCCGTTACGAAAATGATGGAGTCGCTGGAAAATTCGGAAAAACTGGCGCTGGAAATGTCCGAAAAACTGAAAGCCGCGACGTCCGCCCCGAAGTTGGAAGTCAAAGCATCAAAATCCTCTTCCTGCGACGAAAAACCTGCAGTAGATCGCACCGTCATCGTGAAAATGGTTGGTCGTTACGCCCAGAATTTCAACAGAAACTACGCGTCTGCTTGGCGTTCTTATAAAGGAATGCTCATCTGCACGGCAAAAATCGACCTTGACGACAGGATGTGCAACTATATGACGGCATCCGGCAGAAGCTCTCGCCCGAAAGTTACCAGTCTCCTGCACGAAGATGAGGTTCCGAAGGCGTTACAGGTTATCGTCCGGCTCTGTAAAGAGGCTAATCTGAAAACTGCCGATATCATCAAGAAGTACGGTGCCGAAAACCTGCTTAAAGGAGGTGCTGCCGTTGAGTGAATTTGGCATTAAGATCCTGAACATCGAAGCCAGTACCGTTTTCGAACACAATAACGGTGTCCGCGAGCGATACGACTACAAGGAGGCGATGTTCGTCAACAGCCTTTTTAGTGATTACCTGCTGGCAAACGGTCTGAAAATCACGAAAGGCGGCTCGTCGCGGGATATTATCTGTCTGGAATTCAATTATGGCAGCCGCTCATACGACGAAGAAGTAAAGCATTTACTGAAATTAGCACGAAAAGCCCGTCAGGAATACCGACTGGCAAAATCTCTCGGTAATGAGGTCCCACTTGAAAAAGCTAGGTACAAGCGCAAAAAAATCGAGCAGCTAATCTCTGATGCCAGCGCCAAACGGGACAGCTTTGTGAAAAAAAGTAATGCCCTGCATCACTTTGCAGTCGCGCACCCCCGGCAGCGTTTCTTTTGTGTTGATTCCAATATCGACCGGGATCACATCCACACCGGCGCGGCGCGCCATTTTGCCAACCGAGCTTGCCTGCTGCCCCATAAATCCTGCAACCACCGCGGTCACTTCCTGTCCGGACTGGCTGACTCCTTCTGCGACAACACCATTATCTGCGCACATGGTGAGGATCACTTTTTTTTCAATGGAAAGACTGCTGCTTCCTGTGATTGCGCCGATTTGTGCAAACATTGTCTCAAACTGCCCCAGACCATCCAGCGGTTTGGCAATTTTGTCCCAGCTTGCTTTTACCTGCGCGTAGATCTGTGCGTCCGGTGGAATGATTTTAAGTTTCTCCATTTCTTTTCCTGTAATCAAATGTATTCTCCTGTCAATCAAACGGAAATCCGGCTCTCCTGCAAAATAGAGTATACATACTCCATATCCAGATGCTCCCGCAATCCCTGTGCGAGCTTGTCATACTGCTGTTCCTTAAATGCATGATAATCACCGCCAGCCTCCAGTTTCCATGACACCCTTTTTTTGTCGGCCAATGCCTGTACTATGCGCACGGCAATGTCTCCATCGTCAAAAATGCCGTGCACATAACTGCCGTATACGCCGGGTGCTTCGCTGCCTTTTTCCATGCGCTGCACCCCGTCGGTTCTGCCATCTGCCAGCTGTACCAGTGGCGTCTGATGTTCCCCGGTAGAAACCGTTGTCTTTCCCATATGAATCTCATAGCCGGAAAATTCCAATCCGGAAAGTGTGGAAAAAATACCGGTTACATTTTCAAATTTTCCACGTGTCTGCGTACGCATTTTTTCCGGCATCAGGGTCGTGTCGGTGTCGATCAGTTCCATACCACGCAAGGGTAGTGCCCCGTCGCGCTTTATGCGCTCCACGGCAATTGTATCCGGCTCATGAGAAATTGCTTCGCAATGAGCCGGATAGAGCGGTTCGCGTAGCGAATTCTCATTCTCTACCCCATGTGGGTCCGAAATGGTACGCCCCAGCATCTGATAGCCACCGCAGATCCCCCAGACCGGGATATGCACTGCCAGCTTTTTGACTGCGGTTTCCAGACCGTTCTGCCGCATCCAGCGCAGATCCCCCATCGTATTTTTGCTGCCCGGCAGAAAAATCATATCCGGCTGTCCCAGTTCCTGCACCGAAGAAACATAGCGCACGGACACACCCTCCAGCCGTTCAAACACGTTAAAATCCGTAAAATTGGAGATCCGTGGAAAACGGATCACTGCCAGATCTATCACGCCTACATCATGGTTGTCCAACTGACCGCTCAGACTGTCCTCATCCTCAATGGAAAGATGCATATATGGAACTACTCCGGCAACCTTCACACCGCCGCGTTCCTCCAGCATCTCCACTCCCGGATCAAGGATTGTCTTATCCCCGCGGAATTTATTAATAATCAGACCCTTCACACGGGCTTTTTCATCCTCTTCTAAAAGTATCAAAGTTCCCAAAAGCTGCGCAAACACGCCGCCACGGTCGATATCCCCCACCAGAAGCACCGGTGCATCGACCAGTTTTGCCAGCCCCATATTGACAATATCATCCGATTTCAGATTGATCTCTGCCGGGCTTCCCGCCCCTTCCATCACAATAATGTCTGCCTGCTTTTCCAACTCCGAAAAAGCCTCGCAGATCGTCGGAACCAGCTTTTTCTTATACGCAAAATAATCCCGCGCCCGCATATTTCCGAGCACCTCACCCTTTACGATCACCTGTGATCCGACATCATTGGTCGGTTTCAACAGGATGGGATTCATAAGCACGGAAGGCTTCACACCCGCCGCTTCCGCCTGCATGACCTGCGCGCGCCCCATCTCCAGACCGTCTTCGGTGATGTAGGAGTTGAGTGCCATATTCTGTGATTTAAACGGTGCCACGCGATATCCATCCTGCGCAAAAATACGGCAAAGTCCTGCAACGATCAGGCTTTTCCCGGCATTTGACATCGTGCCCTGCACCATGATTACTTTTGCCATGTTTGTTTCCTTCCTGCTAACCAGCAATCACAACCCTGCAATCCTTCTTGAAGCATGCAATTCCATATTTGATAAAATTACGCATTCCGTCCTGCTTCAGCTTATCGACATATGATTTTTCTTCCATCTGTTTCAAAGCTTCGGCACATGCAGCATCCAGATCTCCATTCCCGGCATATTTCAGTTCTATCACAATTCCTGTTCTGTTGTTCGGCACCTCAACAAGAATATCGCTGTAGCCGGTTCCTGACTCTGCATTTGACTTTATAAGCCAGTTTGCTTTATATCCCAAAAGCCCAAGTAAAATGCCATGGTAAAAATTTTCTTTCTTTTCCTTTGCAACTGCTGTATCACGTATGCTTATGGTATTCCAAAGATATTCTCCAAAGAGCTGCTCTATTTTTTCTGTATTTTTTTCTAAAAACGCATTGCAGAATTCTTCCAGTCTCTTACCGTCATTCGCGGACGTATCCCGGAACCATTCCCTAATTTTCTTGATAAAAAGATTTTTTATCTCTTTATTGGGAATTGCCAAACGTATCTTTCCATCCGCTGTACGCCCCTGTTTTGTCAGATATCCGGTCGTAAAAAGTACGCTCCACAGATTTCCAATGTTTTTATCAAGCTCATCATACGTAAGTTCCTGTGAAAGTTCCTTTTCAATACACTCTCCCGCGATCAGACGCTCAATTTCATCCTTGGTCTGCACATCCGCCTTATCGATCAATCTGCGGACGATCGCATTCCCACTCGAATTAGACCAGTAATCCTGTGGTTCAACCGTTTGATCATAGTTAAGTTCATCCACATAATTTATGACATCCCATGGACAGTACACATCCGCATTTCCAAAGTGATAGCCATCATACCATTCCTTTGTTTCCGGAAAATGTGAAGCCAGACCATACGACGCAAGGAGGTTTTTTACCTCATCATCTGTGAATCCAAACTGTTCATCAAATCTGGAATCCATAATAGAAAGTACTTTAAAATTATTCAATCCTGTAAATATACTTTCCTTCGATACTCGCAGACATCCCGTCAGAAATGCAAACTGTAAATAATCATTCGTCTTTAATGCCTGACCAAAAAGACCTCTGATCAGAGAAACCATTTCACGATAATATCCATTCTGATATGCTTTATCCAGAGGAACATCATACTCATCTATGATAATTACTACCTTTTTCCCGTGATGCTTATATAAAAGCTGTGACAGTTTACGGATGCTGTCTTCTA
>OGYI01003384.1_pt1 | contig 9944 bp, 14 predicted proteins | sample 1576521 | NCBI WGS metagenome assembly OGYI01 (sample SAMEA3541484, study PRJEB24748) | human gut metagenome | biome: human gut; feature: human-associated habitat; material: faeces | place: China | collected 2012
TAGAATTGGTTGAAATTGAATATTTAATTGATTCTTAATCGAGGTGTTGCCCACAAGCGACACCTCATCTTTTTGCGCAAATTTCTAATTGAAGCACGAACAAATGTTTGGTATATTAATTACATCGAAAGCAAAGTGCTTCCAATAAGCAAGCGTAAAGCATAATGCAGATTAGAAAGAGAGGGATCCAACTATGAGAAAGAAGGACCCGGATTTAATGAAAAGAATATTGGAATATGTGACGGAGTATTACCTGAATTACTCTTCAACACCATCCACAACACAGATTGCAAATGAGGTAGGAGTTGCCAGAGGTACTGCATATAAGTATCTCGTAGCCATGAATGAAAGCGGAATGCTTAAGTATCAGGATGGAGATATTGTTACCGCATCTATGGAGAAAATCGTAACAGATCGTGAGGACGTTTCTGCGCTAGGTAAGATTGCCTGTGGAGAACCTGCATTGGAAGAAGAGAATATACTGTTCAAGACATCACTTCCTACGGCAGTGTTTGGGAAAGGCCCTTTTTATATTTTGTATGCGAAGGGCGATTCTATGGTGGATGCAGGAATTGAAGAAGGAGATATTTTGGTAATTCGTAAGAATGCAACGCCACATATTGGAGACATTATTGTTGCGTTAGATGAAAATAACGAGAACACCTTGAAGTGCTATGGCGGTATAGATGGAGAAACCGGAAAGGCAGTATTGGAATATCAGAACAAAGCTGTATATGGTGATAAAGTAATTCTTGTAAATGAACTGATTTGTCAGGGTGTTCTAAGTCATATCATTAAGGAACGATAATCCGTCAGGGAGGCGATTATATTTGAAGACATATAATGTGACTTGTCCGATTTGCGGTCATTTGAACCGTAATCTGATATTGGAAGAAACAGATGGTTGGATGGAATGTGAGAAATGTAAGCAGCTCACCAGATCCATTCAAAAAGAAAAGATGGTTAAGATACCGGTATTTTCTATGCGCAGCACCGAACACGAGGCGATGGTTGCATGCTTGGCAAAATAATTCAGCGGAGGGAGAAAAGGATGGATAGAATATTTGTGGACGTAGAATGTAGCTGCTATGCAGATGGTTCTGTTCGTCCGATGAAGGTTACGTGGCCTGATGGCAGGACCTGGAAGATTACCAGGACACTTCATACAAGCGTATCCGTTGATGATGAGTTTGAAGGAATTCGCTACACGGTATTAATCGGTAGTGCGGAGAAAAATATATACCGAATCGGATCACGTTGGTATGTGCAACCGATTCATATGGAGGTGGACTCTTCTTGATGAAATGTATTCCTAACAGAGAGCTTGACGAGCTTGGAGAAGGGTTGGTCCGCACCTATCTCTCAAAGACCAAGATGATTGGTACCGCAAGATGCGTGGATATTGAGGGACTGGCCAATTCTCTCGGATTAACAGTAACTTATGAACAGTTTGCAGAAACAGATTATGATAAGATTGGATTTCTTGCAGACGGAAAGACACCCTTACTAATATGGAGAAACAGAAAGATTGTTCCTTTTACTTTCCCTTATGGGATGATTATTCTGGATCGAAGTTTATGTAAGGAAACAGAAAGCGGAAAACGCCGCTTTACAATTGCCCATGAGGTAGCTCATTTTATTCTTGACCGACATAATCCGGCACCACAGTTTCATAGAAACTTTGATGCACAGAGAGAGTATTCGGAACAGGAATTAAGAGCTCAGTTTAATATGACTGAAAGCCAGGCAGACAAGCTGGCAGCCTCATTATTGATGCCGTTCTTCCTTGTGGAAAGAGCGCTTAAAGATATTAACAATGGAAACAAGATACGAATTTTTGGAGATAATGTGATTTCTCCGGATGAACGTATCATATTAAATAAAATGGCAGCACAGATAGGAGTTTCATTCACAGCACTTCTGATCAGACTCAGACAATTTTGTATGTTGGATTACCATTCACTTGGTGAGTATATTGAGACAACGCTTGGAATGGAGGTTCGATGCTAATGAATGAATATGGCTCCAAATATCAGGTGCCATCTCCGGAGATTGCCAGAAGACTGCAGCTCTCCAGAGAAGAAGCAGAAAAGGTAAAGACCAGAGAAATGTGATGCCTGTTCTGTGGTTTTCTGGTAAGGATAATTCCTGAAAACCAGACGGATGTGGTATTTGTATATTGCAGAAAATGCAAATTCGATGGTCCGTTATCGCCGGCTTATTTCCGACGAATGAAGCATTATCGTCAGTACGCACTGGAATTCCAGAAAAGACGAATGAACAGATAAAAACTTAATACAAAATAACAATACGACTTTTAATCGAGCAAGCGGAGCCGGTCTATAGATCGCGACTGCCAAGCGCCGTACGAAGCCAGATATTGGGTAATGGGATAACCATATCCTGTTATCTATGATATCTGAACTTCTGCGGCGCTTTTTTAGTGCATAAAGCTAGTCTCCAAGTGAAAACAATGCGACAGCTTGCTGGCAAAATTGTTTTCACTTGAGAGACGTTAACAGAAATGAGGAAGTAGGGCAATAGCCCGGATTCCGAATTTATGTAGTGTGATGAAAGCTCTGTGAGCGGAATCACACGTGCTTTATGCAATATATGTTGCTCATTAAAATGCTTCGTACTGCGTTAGGAGTCCTTACCTGGCAAACGCTTGGGAAAGGACTTTTATGAAAACAACTTATTTAGTGAAGAAGAACCCAGAGAAGCCTACAGGAAACGATAATTGGATCATTATGAATGGAAAGGAATTTAAAGCCTTTAGAGAATCTGAAGAGGGAAAAAGACGAAGCAACAATTTCATCAAACTTTGTACTGAATACGATGAAGAGTGCATTGTCATGGAATGCGATTTGGAAAAGCTGAAAAAGTGGAAAGCAGAATTGAATCATGCTGCATATGTTCAGAAGGTGAATCAAGTGGCTGGATTTACTGTCATTTCGTATCATCAGTTTGATACGGATGATGAAGATGTGAACGGCGAGGAGTCAATCAAAGATGCATCAGAAAGTATTGAAGATACAATCATTAACAAAATGGAGACAAAGAGACTTGTAGAACTGGTAGGCCAATTAAGTAAGGAAGACCAAGAATTGATTTATTGTTTTTACCTCACAGAGACACCGATGAAGGAAACAGTTTACGCGAAGAAAAGGGGAATTCCGACAAGTACTCTGAATGATAGAAAGGCACGTGCTATTGCAAGATTAAAAAAATTGTATTTTTCTTAAAGTTTTTTCGGATTTTAGTCAAAAAAGTCAGCAATGAAAAGTAGAAGGGTAATTCTAAAAGAAAAGAAGAAGGAGAATACAATTATGGTGAATAAGATGAAAACAAGATTAGATTCCAAAGAATGGAGTCGCATTGATGAGGAACGCGTAGGGTATTATTTTCAGGATTTAGGATTTAAGACAGTCGGTGAGATTGCAGGGCTTCGCATGTTTGAACTTTTTAACATGAATCGTGTAGATAATATACGAGCATGGGAAATAATTCGAAGTTTATATTCTTATTTGAATAAGAATCATGATGCAGACAATGCGCTTGAGTATGGAATGATGGACCAGTATTTCCCGTTTAAAGAATGGAGAAAGGCACATAAACCAAAGAATGCAAAGGTTGTAGACCTGGTAATGGCATTTGATATGAATGAAAAAGCATTACATAGATTGTTTGGAGAAATCTCCAGGGCTTTTTACAAGTCGGATGAGTATAGCATTCGCTATTACAGATATGGAAGTATTGAGGATATGAAAGACGCGAATCCAGATTACAGGGAGGTGGCTACTGATGAGTAATAGTAATGCGATACATGAACAAAAAGTTCCGATTTGGAACAAGTACACATTATCAATTGAAGAGGCTGCGGATTATTTTGGAATCGGTCAGAAGAAAATTCGAAAAATCGTAGATGAAAATCCAACAGCGGAATTTGTTTTAAAAAATGGAGCATTTACAAAGATCAAACGAGAAAAATTTGAAATGTTTTTGGACCAGACGAGTTGCATTTAGGAAGGAGAGAGCATTTATGAGTACCAGAAGAAGAGACCATAAAAATCGAGTTTTAAGACCACGCGAGAGTCAATGTAAGGATGGAAGATATCGATATACCTACTACTTGAACGGAAAACAGAAATCATTTTACAGCTGGAAACTGGAACCGACAGACAAAATGCCTGCTGGAGCAAGACCTGGTCTTTCTCTGAGAGAAAAGGTTGCGGAATTACAACGACAGGAGATGTTATTTGGAAATTATATATCCGGAGATTATACAGTACTTGATTTGGTTGAACGTTATGTTGCACAGAAACAGGGCGTGCAGGAATCCACGAAAGAAGGCTATAAGACCACAATCAGTATACTGAAAAGAGATATATTTGGAAAGCGAAAAATTAAAGATGTAAAAATATCTGATGCAAAGATGTGGATTATAGGATTACAGAATAGTGGAAAAGGTTACAGTTACATCCAAAGTATACGAGGTTTGGTGAAACAGGCATTTCAGATGGCAGTAGACGATGATTTGTTGCTAAAGAATCCATTTAATTTTATGCTGCAGGATGTGATAAAAAATGATTCCCAGAAAAGAATTTCAGTCACACCAGAACAGCAAGAGCGTTTTCTGGAATTCATTAAGACGGACCAAATTTACAACAAGTATTATGACGCAGTGTACATTTTATTTCATACGGGACTTCGTATATCAGAATTCTGTGGATTGACGTTGGCAGATATCGATATGAAAGATAGAATCATACATGTGAATCATCAGCTGTTGCGATTATCGGATATGAGATATATGGTCACACAAACAAAGACGGGTTGTGGAGTCAGGGATCTTCCGATGACGCAGGGAGTGTATGAATGTTTTGAACGTATATTGAAAAAAAGAAGACGCCCAAAAGTAGAGCCGATGATTGATAAGAAAGCAGGATTCTTGTTCATGGATAAAAATGGAATGCCTAAGGTGGCAGGACATTGGCAGAAGAATTTTCAAAATATGGTAAAGAAATATAATCGCACACATACAGTGCAGTTACCAGAGATTACACCGCATGTGTGCAGACATACCTATTGTACCAATATGGCCAGAGCAGGGATGAATCCGAAGTCACTGCAGTATCTAATGGGGCACTCGGAAGTGGCGACGACCATGGACGTGTATACGCATTTTGGATATGAGGAGGCGAAAAAGGAAGTAGGGAAGATGAGTGGGAAAGATTTATAGTATTCAAAAAAGAAGTTTATGTGCAAAAGGTCTTAGTGTAAGAATAATAATATGTTATACTATCATCTATAGTAACGTATTTGAGCAATATGAGGAGCGTGTTATTTATGTGTAGAACTCATGCTTTCCAATTCGAGCTCAATAATATTTATTATTATGTGGATCAAAAGATAATATTGCTGAAGATTTTTGAGGGAATTCAAATGGCAAAAATTAGATACTTGAACTCAGAATATGAAAGTATTGTTGATATTAAAGGGATTTCGGAAGTGCCTATATTTGAAACCTCAATATCGATTAAGCTATTGGGCGGTGAAAAAGGATGATTTTAGATTTTTTTGATGGAAAATTGGATGGAGATTCTTGGGAAGACTTGTGTCAATCGTGTTACCGAATTAGATACCAGAATCAACATTATACAGAAATTCCGGCTGTGCAAGGTGGAGATGGTGGTATAGAAGGTTTTACGCGAAATGGCATTGTGAATCAGTGCTATTGTCCAGAACGTGATTATTCTGATAATGAATTGTATGAAAAACAAAGAGACAAGATGACAAAGGATATAAACAAGCTCTTAGAGCCAAAGTATAAAACTAGATTGGTAGAATTAGGGGTGCCAGTTATACATGAATGGCATTTTGTTATTCCATTATACAAAGATTCAAGAATAATAAAGCATGCAGAAACAAAAAGACAAGAAGTTTTAGCAAAAAAGAAAGCGGATCCGGCTCAGTATGATTATATTGCAGAGGATTTTGACATTATTATCAAACAGGCTGAAGATTTTAAGTTTGAAATTACAAGAATCATACGCGACTCTTTGACAAATACAAAGTTAAATTTGGCAGTGAGAGAAGTAAAAGTAATTAATTGGGAACAGTGTGAATCTGATAAGGCAAATAATATTAAAAGAAAAGTTTCTGCAGTAATGAATGTTGAAGAAGACGATGAAGATCTTAATGAAATTGTAGACACATACATAAAGGCATACATTAAAGGAATAGAAATATTAAGAATCCTTAGGGTTTCTTATCCTGAAATATATGAAGAAGTTTATGCGTTAGAACAGGCGTATAAGAATCAGGTATCCATAAGGACAATGATGAATACAGACAAAAGTATGAATTCAACAATCTTTTTTGAAATATTAGATGATTTTGAAAAACAGTTAAAAGAAACATGCACATATTTTACTCAAGCATCTATACTTGAATTGAAAATTGATATTATTAGTATGTGGCTGGCAGATTGTTCTATGAAGTTTAGAAAGTAGGAGATTATATGGAGAATTTAATATTGACCAACGAAATAGTCTTTGACTCTAAACCAGATGCAGTTCCATATAATTATCGAATAAGCTATAAAATAGCACAGATTTGTTTGATTATTTCTAAAAGTTGTAACTCGAGATCAGGATGTTCATTAGTTAAATTGCATATCATAGCGAGTGCACTGAATACAAAAGAATGTATGAAAGACTTGGAAGATTTTGTGAATGATAAAATGACATTTATGCTTGTGAGATTTGATCCGGCGATCAATAGAGCAATTAAATACGCTATGGCGGATGGATTAGTTATTCAATTAAAAAATGGAATGTTCAAGCTTTCTGAAAAAGGGAAAAAACTTATAAAGCAGATTGATAAAGAAGAGGTATTAGAAAAAGAAAAACAGTTTTTGAAAGAATTGGGAACAAAGTTGACCAATGATAAAATTGAAAGTTTAATGTCTCTTTGGAGGTATAAAAATGCTGAGAATTGATAGAGTTAGAGTAGAAATACAAACAGAAGAAGGATTATATGGAATAGATGAAAGATTCACAACAGGATTGAATTTTTTGGCAAGTGATAATAATACATGTGGAAAAAGTTCCATTTTGGCTGCGTTATATTACTGCCTTGGTTTTGAGGAAATCATTGGTGGTAGGGGTGAAAAAGTATTAACATCAGTTTATAAAACGTTTATTGAAATTGGAAATAAAACACTTGCAGTTTTAGAATCAAAAGTATATTTGCAAATTTCAAATGGAAAAGAGATTGTTACGTTATACCGAGCGGCTAAAATGGAAAACAGAGATTCGAGATTGATTACTGTTTATTATTCTGAAATGGACAAGATTGCAGACGCTGCATTGATAGAAGATAAGTATGTTCATATGCCAAATTCAGCAATTAATACTCAAGGATTTCATAGATTTTTAGAAAAGTTTTTACATTTGCAATTGCCAGTAGTTCCTGCTACAGATGGGAATCAAAGAAAACTGTATTTACAAATGATTTTTTCATGTATGTTTATAGAACAGAAACATGGGTGGTCTGATATTTTTTCTGGAATGCCAATGTTGGGTATTAAGGAAGCAAAAAAACGTGTAATAGAATTTGTAATGAAATTGGATACATTGAATACAGAAAAAAAGAAGGATTCATTAAATACAGAAGAAAGCAGAATTAAGGGTGAATGGACTTTATGCATTAAAGAAATTATAAATGCAGTGGGAAGAGAAACTTGTGATATCATTGGATTGCCAATGAAACCATGTATATTGACCAATATTGATTTGTTGGGAATTCATGTGTTGAAAAATACACAAAATGTAAAAGTTTGCATCGAAGACTTGAAACAAGAATATGAAGAGATTGATAGAATTAAGCCGAAAGTAGTTGATAATTTTGAAGAAATTCAAAAAGAGCTAGAGGCTACAGAGAAAAGTATTATCGAATATGAAGAAGATATTAAATGGCTTCGTGAACATCTTCAACAAGAAAAAGCTGCCATTCGAGTACTCGATGATAATTTAGAAATTATTGAAAATGATTTAAGAAACAATAAGGATGCAGCAAGACTAAGAGAATTGGGTTCTGAATTAGATTGTTTTGTATCTAAAGATTTGTGTCCAGTATGTCATCAACCGATAAAAGACTCGTTAATTCCTACGTTAGGAGGAATAGAAATAATGAGTATTGATGAGAATATTCGACATTTAGAAGCACAGAAGATTATGCTTGCATATGCAAAAGAAAGTCATAGACATAATCGAGATGATATGGATCAAAAGATTCAAAAGCTACAAGGAACCATTTTTACTCTTAGAAGATTGGCAAAAACTTTAAGAAGCGATTTATATGCAGTAGATGATAATCTTTCAGAGTCGTTAGTGTATAAGAAAATCGAATTACAATCGAAAATAGAGCGATTGGAGGATTTGTTGAGATTTGTTGACGATAAAATTGAAACATTAAAATCTCTTGCCAACGATTGGAAAACGTATTTGGAAGAAAAGGGAAAGGTTCCAAAAAATAAATTTACGGATGATGACGTAAAGAAAATTGAATTATTACAGAATAGATTTGTCGATAATTTGCGAACATATGGCTATAAAAGTGTTATGAATATGAAAGACATAATTATTTCAGATGAAACGTATTTACCAGTTATTGAGAAATTTGATATGAAATTTGATTCATCCGCAAGCGATAATATACGTGGTATTTGGGCGTATACAGTAGCTTTGATGCAAGTATCTATGGAAAAAGAAGGAAATCATCCAACCGTGCTGATTTTTGATGAACCAATTCAACACAGTATTATTCCGAATGATATGGGGGAATTTTTCGAGAGTATTTTAAGGTTGGGGAATGATTCACAGACTATCATGGGTATTACTGTTAAGGATACTGACACACAAAAAATAATAGAAAAATTGGAAAAAGGAACATATAATTTAATAAAAGTTAAAAATAAAGCATTCCAAAAACTGGATGGGTAATACGAAAAAATAAACAGTATAGCAAACAAGCCTCTTTCATGGTATATTAACAATATGCTATGGCAGAGGCTTCTCCTGTTTAAAGGAGGAATTTTAGATGATAGATGGAAGAAGAGATCACAAGAATCGACTTTTAAGAGAGGGAGAGAGCCAATGCAAAGATGGTAGATACCGTTACACATACTATGTAAATGGGAAACAGAAATCATTTTATAGTTGGAAACTGGAACCAACAGACAAGCTTCCGTTTGGAAAGCGAGATTGTGTCGCACTTCGAGAACAGATTGAGCAACTGCAAAGGAATCAGTTACTGTTTGGAAGATATTCTGAAAGCAGTTATACGGTTTTAGATTTGGTAGAACGTTATGTCGGTATGAAAACCGGTGTACGTAAATCAACTCGTGCTGGATATAAGACAGTAGTGAACATTTTGAAAAAGGAAGCGTTCGGAAGTCGTAAAATAAGTGATATCCGTATCTCAGATGCGAAGCTGTGGCTGATTCAGATGCAGAAGAATGGACGTGGTTACAGTTCTATTCATACAATTCGTGGAGTGCTTCGCCCGGCTTTTCAAATGGCTGTGGATGATGATGTATTACTGAAGAATCCGTTTGAATTTCAGCTTTCAACAATCATTATTAACGATTCCATTCGCAGGGAGGCAATTACAAAAAAGCAGGAAAGAATGTTTCTGAAGTTTGTAAAAGATGATCCGCATTTTTCAAAGTATTACGAAGGTATTTACATCTTATTTAAAACTGGAATGAGAATTTCAGAATTCTGTGGTTTGACGATTCATGACATAGATATGGAAGAACGAACCATAGATATCAATCATCAATTGCAGCGACTTTCTGATATGGAGTATGTCATTGAGACGACAACGACGGCGCCATGGCTTCCTTCAATGCGGCGGACAACCGCCGGATCCTCTTT
>OGYI01003386.1_pt1 | contig 9942 bp, 8 predicted proteins | sample 1576521 | NCBI WGS metagenome assembly OGYI01 (sample SAMEA3541484, study PRJEB24748) | human gut metagenome | biome: human gut; feature: human-associated habitat; material: faeces | place: China | collected 2012
AAATCGCTGGTGCTTTTCTGGTTCTCTTTTGGCACGCAAAAGAGAACTTAGCCCCGCGAAAAAGCGCTCTGACCCCGCGCCACCGGCGCGAGAGCAAACTTTATCTTCACTTTATTTTATATCACGAGGTATCACAATGGAACTTTTTCTGGATGTACTGAGCGAAACTCTGGTGGACACCGCCAAGATGCTCCCCTTCCTGTTTTTAGCCTATCTCTTTATTGAATATGTCGAGACCCGCCACGGTGAGCGCATCGAGACCCTGCTGGCGGGCGGCGGCCGCTGGGGCGCGGTGCCGGGCGCGGTGCTGGGCTGTGTGCCGCAGTGCGGCTTCTCGGCCATCGCCTCCAACTTCTACGCCTCCCGCGTCATCACGCTGGGTACGCTGATGGCCGTCTATCTCTCCACCAGCGACGAGGCTATCCCCCTGCTGGTGTCCATGCCCGCCTACTGGGATAAGCTGATCCTGCTGTTGGTCATCAAAGTCGTGTACGCTGTCTTTGTGGGCTTTCTGCTGGACTTCGTCCTCCGCAAGGCTCTGCCCCGCAGCCTGCGCGGCGGTTACACCGGCCACGCCGACGAGGTGGACTGCCACGAGGAGCACAGCGACGAAGAGGGCCACCCCCAGCCTATCTGGAAGGCCGCGCTCCGCCACACCCTCGAGATCTTTGTCTTTATCTTCGTGTTCAGCCTCGTGTTCGGCCTCATCGTCGAGGGCGTCGGCGAGGATGTCTTCGCCTCGGTGCTGGGCCGGATGGGCTTCTTCCAGCCGGTGGTGGCCGCACTGGTGGGCCTTGTCCCCAACTGTGCCGCCAGCGTCCTGATGACCCAGCTCTACGTCGAGGGCGCACTCCGCTTCTCGAGCCTCGTGGCCGGTCTCTGCACCGGCGCGGGCGTGGGCCTCGCCGTGCTGTGGCGGGCGAATCCCTCCTGGAAGCAGAACCTCTTCATCACCGGCCTGACCTGGGCCTGCGGCGCCGCTGTGGGCGTGGGCATCCAAATCGTGGTGGCATTTATCGCCTGAGTATTTGCAAAACACCTGCACCTTTTCTTCGGAGAAGCGTGCAGGTGCTTTTTATTTTGGAGACAAAGCCTCCATTTTGTGATATACTCAGCTTATATACAGATATAAGGAGAACACCATGCAATATAAAATTCTCGCAAGCGATTACGACAACACCCTCGTCCCCTTCGGGGAGAGCCAGCCCCGTCCGGCCATGGTCAAGGCCGTGAAGAAGCTTCAGGCCGCCGGGGGAAAATTCGTGCTCAGCACAGGCCGGGCCTGGTCTGCCATCAACCGGAAAGGCCAGCTGGGCGGCATCCGGTTCGACTATGCCATCACCTGCAACGGTGCCTGCGTCGTGGACATGAACGGTGCCATCGTGGCAGAGCACCCCATGACCAGTGAAGAGATGTACGCGCTGGTGGATTTCTGTGAGGACTACAACTACCCCCTGCAATTTGACTTCAAGGATGCATCCTACGCTTACTGCGAGTATGGCATCCTCCACAAGTACTACGAGCAGATGAACAGCGTCGGTCTGGACTGCATGGATGGCGAAGACCAGGACCGCCACCTCATCGATATGCCTCACGCGGCGTTCTGCATCTTCCCCGAGGGGGCGCTGGAGCGGTTCAACGAAAAGTACGGCCACCTCGGCCTTCACTTCGTGCAGGCGGGCGGCCAGCTGCCCGACGGCTCCCACTTCTATGACATCGTGCGGGGCGGGATCGACAAGGGCGCGGGCCTCGCAGACCTCTGCGAAAAGATGGGCCTCTCCCTCGCCGAGGCCGTGGCGGCAGGCGACTCCGCCAACGATGTCGGGATGCTGAAAGCAGCCGGCCTCGGCTGCTGCATGTCCAACGGCACCGACGAAGCCAAAGCCGCCGCTGACCGCGTCATCGGCGATGTGCGGGAGGACGGGCTTGCTGCCCTTATTGAAGAGCTGTGGTTCGACGGCCCGAAGGCGGAGCCCTCCGACCGCAGCTTCGGCTCTGCATGGGAGACGATGGAACGATGAGCTTCGCACCCGTTTACTCTGAAAACAGCCGCGCCCTCATCCTCGGCACATGGCCCAGCCCCAAAAGCCGGGAGATGGCCTTCTACTACGGCCACCCGCAGAACCGTTTCTGGCCCATGATGGCAGCCCTCACCGGCGAGCCTGTCCCCGCCCGGGAGGACATCGAGGCCAAAAAGGGCATCATCCTCCGCCACGGCCTCGCCCTGTGGGACACGCTGGAAAGCTGCACCATCACCGGCGCGTCGGACGCCTCTATCCGGGACGTGGTGCCGAACGACATTGCATCTCTTTTGGCAAAAGCGCCCATTGAGGCAGTGTTCTGCAACGGGGCCACCGCCCACCGCATTTATACCAAATATCTGCTGCCGGTCTCCGGCATCCCGGCGGTCAAGCTGCCCAGCACCAGCCCCGCCAACGCCGCCTGCCGCCCCGAAACCCTGCGCGAGGTCTGGGGCGAGGCCCTCAAAGATTATATAACCGTTTCCAACCTGTAAATTATTCATGAAACACTTGCGTTTTGTGGATAAAAGGATTTATTATGGAAGAGTGCAAGGGGCGGTGCGCCCCTTCGGGAAAGGAGAAAATGCATGAGCAAAGTTATCCGCACCCAAAAGCCCAGCGTCCTGCCGTGGTATGCGGCGGCGCTGGTGTTCGCGGTGCTGTGCGCGGCGCTGCCAGCATATAAGCTGTGGGCGCTGCTGCTAGCGCTGGGCGGCGCAGCCGTGATGTTCGGCGCGGCAAAGAAGGTCTGCCCGCCCCGGGTGGTGGAGCATGAAGTGCCTTTCCACACCGGCAGCGGCGATGTGGACGAGATGCTGGCCGACATCCAGCAGAAGCTGGATGCCCTCCACGCGCTGAACGAGGCCCTGCCCGACCCGGAGCTTTCCGCCGCCATGACCCGGATGGAAAAGGCAGGCCGCTCCATCGTGGAGACGGTGGAGGCCAGCCCCGCCAAGGCAAAGCAGGTACGCCGCTTTGCGAACTACTATCTGCCCGACGCAGTGAACGTACTGGAGCAGTACGCAAAGCTGGCCCGCCAGGGCGTGCGGGGCGAAAATGCCGCTTCGATTCGGGCAGAGGTGGAGCGGAACGCGGCTTCCATCGCCACTGCATTCGAAAACCAGCTGGATGCACTGTATGCCGCTGAAAGCATGGACCTCTCGGCGGATCTGACGGTATTGCAGAATATGCTCAAAGGGCAAGGGCTCGGTTGAGACCAAACCTCTCCGTCATCGCTGCGCGATGCCACCTCCCCTATCGAGGGGAGGCTTTGGCATTCCGGAAAGCTTGCCCTCTTCGCCAGAGGCTCCCCTACTAGGGGGAGCTGTCTGCGAAGCAGACTGAGAGGTTGTACAGAGCAGAGCCTTTGTTTATAAATGCATCGTTTTATTGGAAAGGAAGGAATCTCTCATGGCTGATAATACGTTCAATTTTGACTTAGACACACCCGCTGTCCCCACCCTGACCCTCGACCCGGTGGAAGCACCTGCCGCCGAGGAAAAGCAGCCCGAACCCGCTGCGGCCCCCGAGGCCGAACAGGTCAAGCTCAGCCCCGAGGAGCAGGCGATGGTGGACGCCTTCGCTCAGAAGATCGACATCACCAACAGCCAGCAGGTGCTGCAGTACGGCTCCGCCTGCCAGAAGAAGATCGGCGACTTCTCCGAGACGGCACTTTCCAAAGTGTCCACCAAAGACCTTGGCGAGGTGGGCGGCATGATCACCGACCTTATCGGGGAGCTGAAGAACTTTGACGCCGCCGAAGAGGAAAAGGGCATCCTCGGCTTCTTCAAGAAAAAGGGCAGCCAGCTCGACAACATGAAGACCAAGTACAGCAAAGCGGAAACGAACGTCGAGACCATCCAGTCCGCCCTCGAAAAGCATCAGGTGCAGCTGCTCAAGGATATTGCGATGCTGGACAAGATGTACGAGCTGAACATGGCCTATTTCAAAGAGCTGAGCATGTATATCCTCGCGGGCAAGAAGAAGCTGGCCGACTTCCGCGCCCACGAGCTGCAGCAGGCGATGGACAAGGCAAAGGCTTCCGGCCTGCCTGAGGACGCACAGGCCGCACGCGATCTGGCCGACCAGTGCGAGCGCTTTGAGAAAAAGCTCTACGACCTTGAGCTGACCCGCACCATCAGCCTGCAGATGGGTCCTCAGATCCGGCTTTTGCAGAACAACAACTCCATGATGGCCGAGAAGATACAGTCCACCATCGTCAACACCATCCCCCTGTGGAAGAACCAGATGGTGCTGGCACTGGGTCTGGCCCACAGCCAGCAGGCCATGCAGGCCGAGCGTGCCGTCACCGACATGACCAACGAGCTGCTGAAAAAGAACGCCGACGCCCTCAAGATGGGTACCATCGAGACGGCCAGGGAGTCCCAGCGCGGTGTCGTGGACATCGAGACCCTGCAGCAGACCAACAAGAGCCTCATCGAGACGCTGGACGAGCTGAACAAGATCCAGAGCGAGGGCCGCGCAAAGCGTGCCGCCGCCGAGCAGGAGCTCACCCGCATCGAAGACGAGCTGAAACAGAAGATGATGGAGATCCGGAGCTGAAATGGCAAACGCAGATTTTTCCAGACAACAGAATCGACCCACCGGCGGCTTTGACGCTTCCAGCTATCGCGCCGCAGCGCCCGCCGAGGAGGAAGTGCGGCTGACGCCCTTCCAGCAGAAGCTGGCAGGCCTCGAAAAGGCCCTGCCCGCCGCGCTGGGCAAGCAGGCCGCGGCCGTGACGCTTTGCATCGTGGTGATGCTGGCCTGCTTTTTCGGCTTTGGCGGGGCGAAGCTCCGGGCAAAATACGACACGGTGAAGAACGGGTTCACCACCGGCGTGGCCGCAGACAGCGGCTATGCCCTGAATGAGGAGTTGACCACACGGCTCAACACGGCCGCCAACATCATCACCACCGCGTCCAACACACTGGGTGCAGCCAGCACCGAATTGCAGACGGCACAGGCTGCGCTGGACTCTTTTTCCGCCTGCCTCGGGGCGGTGCAGTCCGATGGCAGGATCCACGCACCGGACTCTCTGAGTGTTTACACCGGCGGCAGGATGCATATGCTCTACCAGTCGAACGAGACGCTTGGCACAGCCATCGGCCAGCTCTACGCAAAGCTGCAGGAGCAGGCCGCAGACCCCATGAAGATGGGCGCGGTGCAGGGGCAGTACAGCCAGTTCAACGGTGCGCAGACCATCATCAGCAACCTGCATTATAACGACGCCGTCCAGGGCTACCAGAAAGACGTCGGCGGCTTCCCGGCCAGCGTGCTGGGCAAGCTGTTCGGCATACAGGAGGTGGAACTTTTCGCATGAAGACGATGAAAACATTCTCCCGCCGCATTGCGGCACTGCTTCTTGTCGTGACCGTCGGCATCACGGCGCTGGCCCCGGCGGCTTCGGCCTCCAGCATCCAGCTGCCCAGCCTGCCGAAAGATCAATGCGTGGTGGACGACGCCGGTGTGCTGAGCGACAGCACCACCTCGGAGCTCAAGACCCTCAACGCGCAGCTCTCTTCCAGCTGCGACGGCGCACAGATCGGCGTGCTGACCGTGGACTACACCGGCAGCGCCACCACCGAGGACTACGCCATGGCGGCCATCAATGCTTGGGGCATCGGCAGTTCCGGCAAGAGCAACGGCGTGCTCATCCTGCTGGTGATGCAGTCGGACCAGTACGCCGACGGCGACTACTATCTGACCTACGGCGACGGCTTCCGCAGCACCCTGCTGGCCGACCAGGCAAGCACCCTCGTGCAGACCATGGAGGACGATTTCGCCGCCAAGAAGTACGATGCCGCCGTCCTCACCTGCGCCACCAATGTGGCAAACACCATCGCAGAGGTGTACGGGGTCACTCTGAGCGGCGGGACCATCTATTCCGACGGCTCTGACACCCAGACCACCCGGCCCTCTGTCGAGCCTGTCCCGCCCCAGAAGCACTACTCCATCTGGGAAAGCTTTATCGGCGGCATTTTCTCCATGCTTGCTTATATCGTCCTGTTTATCGCAGTTTTCTTTATCTTTATCACCCCTCTCGGCCACTCCTTCGGCTGGTTCTGGGGACCGTTTGGCTGGTTCGGCGCACGGCGTTGGCACAGAGGCCCGCGCCCTCCCCGCGGCCCTTACGATGACTTCGGCCCCGGCGGTGGTTTCTATGGCGGCCCTCGCGGCCCGAGAGGCCCCCGTGGGCCTCGTCCTCCCCGCGGCGGCGGCTTCGGTGGCTTTGGCGGTATGGGCGGCGGCTCCGGTTTTGGCGGAGCCGGGCGCGGCGGCGGCAGCTTTGGCGGCATGGGCGGCGGCAGCAGCCACGGCGGCGGAGCCGGACGCGGACGCTGATATTATGACAAAAGGGAAGCCCCATCTGACGGTGGGGCTTCCCTTTTGTCTATTTGTTATTTGATGCAGCTCGAGCAGGGGCTGTAGCCTGCGGCCACGGCCTCATCATAGCTGGAGAAGAGGATCTGGTTCTTCTCCGCCGGGAGATTCGGGCAGCTGGGCAGATGGAACTTTTTGCTGTTCACGTTGCCGATGTAGGCCTGCTGGGCCGTGCTGGACGCTGCCGGGTCGGTGGGGTTCAGCTCAGCATCGGTGGCGAAGTGTTCCGTTGCCACCGTGTAGTTCTGGCCGTCACTGGAAACGGTGATCGTCCCCAGCAGGTCGGTGCGGTAGACGTCCACACCGGCGTCCCGCAGGATGCTCAGGGTCTCCTCGTGGGGGTGGCCGTACTTGTTGTTGACCCCGCAGGAGATGATGCCCATTTCGGGCAGGACAGCGTTCAGGAAGACGTAGCTGGTGGAGGTGCTGGAGCCGTGGTGGCCCACCTGTAAGACATCCACCTTGAGGTTCGCGCCGCTGTTCACGAGGTCGCGCTCGGCGTCGGCCTCCATATCACCGGTGAGCAGGAAGCTCGTCGCGCCGTAGTCGATGCGCAGGACGATGGAGGTATCGTTGGTGTCATCGTACTGCGCCACAGGGCCAAGCATGGTCACAGTGGCGCTGCCCAGCGCCCACTGGGTGCCTGCGGCAGGGACTTCAACCTGTAGATTCTGCTGCTGGGTGTACTTGACGAAATCCTTGAAGCACTTGGTGGAGGCTTCCGTCACGGGGCTGTAAACGTGGCAGGCCGGGAAATAGGCCAGCGCAGCGGCCAGACCGCCCACATGGTCTTCGTGAGCATGGGAGCAGAAGACATACTCCAGCTGCTCGACCCCCTGACTCTGCAAGTAGGAGACCACCAGACTGCCGTCATCCACATTGCCGCCGTCGTAGAGCATGAACTGTCCGTCGCACTCCACCAGCACGCTCAGCGCCTGCCCCACGTCGATGAAGTGCATCTGGAAGGCGGCGTCCTGCCCGTCGGAAGGCGTCGTTCCGGTCTGAGAAGCTGCCGGGTTCGGCATGACGCCGCCGCTGCCTCCCGGGACGATGGAAGAGGTATCACAGCCCACGAGGCCCAGCGCAAGGGCTGCGGCCAGTGCCAGCGCAGCGAGGCGGCTCATGAGCGTTTGAGCGGTCACTTTTTCTTTTTTGAAGTTTTCCACGATGTATTCTCTTTCTGTTGATTGCTTTTCGGTTTATGCGCAGGAGCCGAGTGGGGCGCAAAACGTGCGCCGGGGCTGGGCTGACGGCCTGCCGGGCTGCGGCCCGCCGGGGCGGCGGAGCGGCTCTGCGGCTTGCCGCCCTTGCCTCTGGGCCGGACGGTGTAGGTGCCGTCGCCGTGGATAGTCACATCGGCGGCCTCGGCTCTGCGGGCCGAGCGCTGGACCGCAATGCGGCCCTCGGCGGGAACCAGCAGGGGGATGAGGTCTTCGCGGTGGGTCATTTTCAGCGCCTTGATGACCTTTTCGGCGTTGCGGGGCTCATAATACTGGAGCAGGGCGCGCTGAAGCGCCTTGCCCTCAGCGGTCTTTTCCACAAACACCGGCTTCAAGGTGTAGGGGTCGAGGCCGGTGTAGAACATACAGGTGCTCACGGTGCCGGGCGTGGGATAAAAATCCTGCACCTGCTCGGGGCGCATATGGTTCTTGTAGAGGTATTCGGCCAGATAGACGGCATCCTTGAGGGTGCTGCCCGGGTGGCTGGACATGAGGTACGGCACGAGGTACTGCTTTTTGCCCGCCTTCCTGCTCAGCTCGTAGAACTTATCCTTGAACTTGTTGAAGGTCTCGATGGGCGGCTTGCCCATGTAGGCGAGGGTGTTGGGGGCGCAGTGCTCCGGCGCGACTTTCAGCTGGCCGGAAACGTGGTACTCCACCAGCTCCTTAAAGAAAGTGTCATCGGGGTCGGCCATCAGGTAATCAAAGCGGATGCCGCTGCGGATGAACACCTTCTTGACGCCGGGCAGCTCCCGGACGCGGCGGAGGATTTTCAGGTAATCGCTGTGGTCCACGATCATGTGGGAACAGGTGGTGGGGGCGAGGCAGTGCTTGCCGCCGTTGCACATCCCCCGCAGCATCTGCTCGCGGCAGGATGGGAAACGGAAGTTGGCGGTGGGGCCGCCGATGTCGTGGATGTAGCCCTTGAAATCCGGCTCGTGGGTCATCCGCTCTGCTTCGGCCACGATGCTGTCGGCGCTGCGGCTGGTGACGCGTCGGCCCTGATGCAGCTGGATGGCGCAGAAATTGCAGCCGCCGAAGCAGCCGCGGTTCTGGATGATGGAGAACTGCACCTCCCGGATGGCAGGCACACCGCCCATGGCCTCGTAGATGGGGTGGCAGCGGCGGGTATAAGGCAGGGCGTAGACCTTATCCAGCTCCCAGCGGACGAGGGGCTTTGCGGGGATGTTCTGCACGAGGTACTTCTCGCTCTGCTTCTGGACGATGATATTGCCGCTGACGACGTCCTGATTGTCCATCTGGATGCGGCAGTCATCGCCGCCGTCAAGACCTCCATCCAGAGCTTGCGGGACGGCTGGAATCTGCTGGTATTCCCGGAGGGGACACGGGTCAAAGAGCCCGGCAGCGTGGATGTCAAAGGCGGCGTAGGCATGATGGCCATTCGCTCCGGCGTGCCGCTGGTGCCGGTGTTCATCGGCCGGGACAAGCGCCTGTTTCACCGGGTGTCCATCATCATCGGAAAGCCCTACGACCCGGTATATACCGGCCGGAAGGGAACGGCGGAGGATTATCAGTCCAACGCCGAGGAGATCATGCGTCGGGCCTATGCGCTGGGGGGAATCCAATGGCAGAGGTAAGAGTAGCCAAAAGCGCCGGTTTCTGTTACGGCGTGGAGCGGGCTGTGAAGCTGGCGGAGGAGACAGCCCGTGAAAAGGGCGGCTGCGCCATGCTGGGCAGCATCATCCACAACGTCCATGTGGTGGCAGAGCTGGAGGCGCTGGGGGCCAGACAGGTGGACTCCGTGGAGGAGGTCCGCCCCGGCGAGACGGTGATCATCCGCTCCCACGGGGAGCGCAAGGAGGTCTTTGACCGTCTGGAGCAACTGGGATCGGTGTGTGTCAACGCCACCTGTCCTAACGTACTGCGGATCCAGCAGCTGGTGGCGCAGGCCGACCGGGAGGGGCGTATCCCCCTTATCATTGGGGAGCCTCGGCATCCGGAGGTCATGGGTGTAGCCAGCTGGTCGGATCGCAGCGTCATATTCCCGGGGCCGGAGGAGCTTGAAAAATGGCTCCTGCAGAAGCCTTCCCGGCAGTCTCTGTCCCTGACGGCGGTGGCTCAGACCACCTGCATCCGAACAATTTGGGAAACTTCCAAAGAAATTTTAAAAAAACTGTGTACAAACGCAAAAATCTTTGATACAATATGTAGCGCTACGCATAGGCGTCAGTTGGAGGCAGCCGAATTGGCAGCTCAGGCTGACGTAATGGTCGTGGTCGGAGATCGTAAAAGTGCCAACACGAAGCATTTAGCGGAGATCTGCCGTAAGGCTTGCCCTGTCGTGTATCAGATCGAAC
>OGYI01003389.1_pt1 | contig 9935 bp, 12 predicted proteins | sample 1576521 | NCBI WGS metagenome assembly OGYI01 (sample SAMEA3541484, study PRJEB24748) | human gut metagenome | biome: human gut; feature: human-associated habitat; material: faeces | place: China | collected 2012
TTATACCATAATAGGAATGTGAATTAAAATAGTTTGTTATTTAAAGTGGATTATATTAGTTCCTATTAAGTCATTAAATGACTTATCTACATATAAAAAATGAAAGCGAGGTACTTTGAATATTCTCGTGCGGCTTGTTGATTCGAAATTCAACCTGTGATAAAGTTTCATCGTTTATGATTTCGGGACGCTCGGGTGCACCTAAATATCCAGAATTACCATATACAACATGGTCGTCTTTACGAATCAATTTTGAGGTTTCAGAATTTTGTTCTTTGTAGACTTTGGTGCAGCAATCAGGCTCGCATCCACAATCGTTCCACTATTGTTGTTCATTAAAATCTATGTGCATAAAAGTACGCATAGCATAACTGTCATAAATGGAATCCTCGATTCCTTCATCAGACAGATTGAACCAAATCTGCATAAGATACATGCGAAGCATGACGGAGTTTTTCTCTAACATCGAGCTGGGCGTCGATACATTCAAAACAATCAACGGCAACGAGTTCACTGTCACCAGCGTGGATGATAAGCATATCAACATCTCCATCCCCGGAAACGCTACAGTAAATAAGCTCACCCTTAGTCTCGACGAGGTCAGGAAGATGCTGGAGTCTGGGCAGAAGTTCGATAAGATAAAGGACGTTACCACATTCTTCGGAAAGTCATACGACCGTCAGAAGGTCATTGAGCAGAATAAGAAGAACGCTGTCCGTCATGCTTATTTCAGAGAATACCTTGCATTGCAGCGGCTGGCATATATGTTCCGCTTCGATGCAAGAAATGGTGATTTGAAGGAGGCATAGCGTATGCCATTTACAATTGTCCGTCAGGACATAACAAAAATGAAAGTTGACGCAATCGTTAATGCAGCAAACACAGAACTATTGATGGGAGGCGGAGTCTGCGGAGCAATCTTTAATGCCGCAGGTGCAAAGGAACTTCAAGAGGCTTGCGACAAGAAATCACCTATCAAAACGGGAGATGCAGTCATCACTCCCGGTTTTAAGCTGCCTGCGAAATTTGTGATTCACGCTGCCGGTCCTGTTTATAACCACAATAATAAGGGGAAGTCCGCTGCACTTTTGTCATCTGCCTATATAAATTCATTACGGCTGGCAGTTGAAAACAAATGTGAAAGCATAGCCTTTCCGCTTATCTCAAGCGGAATTTATGGATACCCGAAAGATGAGGCTTTGCAGGTCGCAACAACAGCTATCACGAAATTTATCGGAGAAAACGACATCGATGTGTATTTAGCCGTGTTCGATAAAACGGCATTTCAGGTCTCTGAGGAATTGATGGGCGAAGTAGCCAGCTACATAGACGAGCATTATATAGATGCACACGACTTCAGACGCAGAAAGCTGCTTGATGTAGAAAAAGAATCTATTTTAGAAGCGAATGCACCAGTCTTTGGTGCTATGTCTGATGCAATGGAATCGGCGGAGTCCCTTGAGGAATTAGTTGATAATCTTGATGAGCCTTTTTCTGATACACTGTTAAAACTCATTGATGCAAAAGGAAAGACAGATGTTGAGGTCTATAAGAAAGCGAATATCGACCGCAAGCTATTCTCAAAGATACGCTCTATCAAAGGGTACACGCCCAAGAAACCGACAATAATAGTACTCGCCATTGCCCTGGAGCTTTCCCTTGATGAAACAGACGATTTGCTTGAACGTGCGGGCTACGCTCTCTCATGCAAGCAAGTTTGATGTCATTGTGGAATATTTCATAGTCAGCGGAAAATATAACATCTTTGATATCAACGAGGTGTTATTTAAATATGACCGGCCCCTTTTAGGCGGCTGATTTGTCGCTTTCAAAGCGACCATAAGACCTCCTGCTTTCGATATACTTATATCATCAAAGAGAAACAGGAGGTACTTCACCATGAAAAAGAATTTTACAGAACTCGTATTCATCCTTGATAAGAGCGGCTCCATGTCCGGCTTAGAAAATGACACCATCGGCGGTTTCAATTCCATGCTTGAGAAGCAGAAAGCTGTAGATGGTGAATGCCGCATCACTACGGTACTGTTCGACAACTCCTATACGCTACTACACGACCGCATTGATATTCATGCCGTCAGTCCGATGACAAATACAGAATACTTTGTAGGTGGCTCCACAGCACTTCTGGATGCAATCGGTCTCACAATCAACAAGCTGGTCAGTGTACAGAGGAATACAGCCGAGGACTACCGTGCGGATAAAGTGATGTTTGTCATCATCACAGATGGCGAGGAAAATTCCAGTCGGGAATACTCTGCCGATAAGGTTCGCAGCATGATTGAACATGAAAAGGAAAAATACGGCTGGGAGTTTATTTTTCTCGGAGCAAATATTGATGCAGTGCAGACCGCACAGCGTTTCGGCATAGATGCGGATCGTGCCGTGGATTATATTCCCGATGCAAAGGGAACACAGCTGAACTTTGAAGCTATGGCAGAAACGGTAGCTTGTTACCGCATGACCGGAGCGGTTCCCGCTGAACCGATGGAAGAAATCAGAAAAGACATGAAGAAACGAGGTGGTCGCAAATGATGGGAGCAATAGTCGGTGACATCGTAGGCTCTGTCTATGAGTGGCACAATATAAAAACAAAGGATTTCCCCTTATTCCGTGATGACTGTTTCTTTACGGATGATACCGTGATGACCTGTGCGGTTGCGGAGGCGGTTATGAACGGTGGCGAACGGGACGACTTTATTGACGCCATGAAGAAGTACGGTAGAATGTACCCGGATGCCGGATACGGTGGCAGATTCGGCTCATGGATTTTTTCTGATAATCGAGAGCCGTATAACAGCTACGGCAACGGCTCGGCGATGCGTGTTTCTCCGTGTGCATGGATAATGGATTGCGGATTCTGTGCGAGAACCGGAATGTGGCCTTCTAACGGTAGAGCCAGAGTGCAGCTATCTGCCGAAGTCACACATAACCACCCGGAAGGCGTAAAAGGTGCAATGGCGACAGCAGATGCAATTCGGAATGCGATCTCTCTCGGCGGTGACAGCGACACGCTGGCGGCAATCACGGGCAGCATCGCAGAGGCGGCTTATGGTATCCCTGACTGGATTAAGGACAAGGCATATTCCTATTTGGATGAGCCATTGAAGGATGTCCTGCGGAGATGGAAGAAGTTCATTTCCAAAGACTGATTGTAATCTTTTTATTTTCCATCAATATTTTTATTTTGACTTCGGAGCGGGTTCAAACGGGTGCAGCCGCTACTCCCTCTAAACCAAAACATAAAAAAGAAGGCTTTCGGCAGAACATCAAAATCTACTGAAAGCCTTTATTTTAGCCACTTTTCTACACTCCCGTGCGGCAGGCATTGTATCAAGATGCGATTTTACATATCTATCTAAAAGCCGCATAGAACCTTGTCATACGAAAGGCGAAGGGGGAACGGAAATGCTCCTATCTGCCTCGCCAAAAAAAGAAATGTGAAACGGGGGGCGAAGCAATGAACCGTCCAAGCGGCTTGAAAGCAAATCGACCGTTGCTTTTTCTTCCTGCCGCGAAAACAGCCGTGTGGGCTTGCTTTTATTCGGATATTCGTATACAATGTATTGTATTGAGTATTATCCATGCGGAGGTGCGGTATGAACGGGATCAAAGGCTATATCTCCATTCGGGAGGCGTCCTACCGTTGGGGCGTATCGGAGCGACGGGTCAATCAGTATTGTGCCGAGGGGCGGATCCCCGGCACATCCCGGTTCGGGCGTTCATGGGCGATCCCGGAAAACGCGGAAAAGCCATCTGACCCGCGCTTCAAGGGGCAGCACCGCGATTCCGGCAGGACAAGCACCTGACAGACACCCGGCTACATTGGAAGCATCCGCAAAAAGGAAGTGAACGCTATGACCTGCGACGAAACCTTATACCGCCAATATCTGAGCGGCGACGATGCGGGGCTGGAGGCCCTGATGAAAAAATACGGCGACCCCCTGACCCTGTATATCGACGGCTATCTGCACGACGTTCACGAGTCCGAAGAGCTGATGCTGGACGTTTTCGCCTATCTGTTCACGAAAAAGCCCCGCATCCGGGATGGCGGCCTCAAGGCGTATCTGTATAAGGCGGTGCGGCACATGGCACTGCGCCATAAGAGCAGGCGGAAGCCCCTGTTCAGCCTCGATGCACTGACCGACGAGCCGGAGGGACGGCTGCTGGCGGAGGAGGTTATACAGACTGAGGAGCGAAACCGCGTCCTGCACTTCTGCATGGGCGAAATGAACCCGGACTACCGTGAGGTTCTATATCTGACGTATTTCGAGGATATGAGCTACGCACAGGCGGCGGAAGTCACGGGAAAAACGGTGAAGCAGATCACCAACATGGTGTATCGCGGAAAGGAAAGCCTGCGAAGGCTGCTGGAACGGGAGGGGATCACAAATGCGGAGTCATGAGGAACGGGTCACGGAGACCAAGCGGCGCATCGCTAAAATTGAACAGGAGAAACGGCTGCGGCACAATATGGTCACCATGGCTTCCGCTGTGGCTGCGTGCCTTGTGCTGCTCATTGGCGCATCCTTCGCCATGCCCGGCATTGCCGCAAGCATCCAGGCAGGCGACTATGCGGACTTTGAAACGGCGGCCAGTATGTACGGCGGCGGTGCGGCTTTGGGATACATTGTTATCGGGCTGCTGGCCTTTCTTCTCGGCGTGTGCGTGACCGTTCTGTGCTTCCGGCTGCGGCAGATGAGCCGTGAGGACGGGCAGGACCAGGAAAGCGAGGATGCACATGGAGCTGATTGAGAACCTGCTACAACTGCTGGTCACGTTCGTGGGCGTGCTGCTTTCGGGTATCTCCTACCGGAAAAGCCGCAGGCAGGCGTATTTTCTGCTGCTGTGCTTCTATGGCTGCTTTGCCCTCGGTGTGCTCTACTGGACGCTGTACCTTCTGCTGTTCGATACCACGCCGCGGGTCTTTTATGTGTCGGAGTTCGGCTGGGTGGCCAGCGTAATTTTCCTGCACATTTTGCAGGCCACGCTCTCCCCTCCGGAGGAACGCACCTTCCGTTGCCGCAGGACATGGCTCGCACCTGCGTTCGGCCTTCCGCTGCTGGCGTTCTACTGCACCTACGGGGACATTCTCTCCAACCTGATCTGGTGCGGCATGATGATTGAGCTATCCTACTGTGCCATACGGGGGCTTTCTTATGCAGACACCCAGACGGGTGCGGTGCGGAATATGCGGTGGTTTCACATCGGCATGCTGTGTTTTGTGTACGCAGAATACCTGCTGTGGACGGCGGGCTGCTTTTGGCCGGATACCTCACCGGCCAGCCCAACCTTCTGGTGCGATCTGCTGCTGACGTTTGCGATTCTGGGGCTGTTGCCCGCCACGAGAAGGGCGGTGGAAGCATGACCTATATTGAAAACATCTTCCTCTGCATGGTATCTCCCCTGCTGGTGGCCGCCCTGTGCATGGGCAGACGGCAGCTCCGCTTCTTCCTGTTCTGCATTGCCGGGATGGGGGTGTGTCTGCTCTCGGCCTATATCAACACCTTCCTCGCGGCGGTGTGTCAGGCGGATGCCCTTGCCGCCACGGCGGAGATCGCGCCGGTGGTGGAGGAAACGATGAAGCTGCTGCCGCTGGTGTTCTATCTTCTGGTGTTCGAGCCGGAGGGAGATAAAATCAAGGCTGCCGCAATAACAGTCACTCTCGCTTTCGCCACCTTTGAAAACGTGTGCTATCTCATTCAGAACGGCGCAGACCGCTTCTCCTTTATCTTCTTCCGTGGCTTCGGCACGGGAGCCATGCACGTCCTCTGCGGCCTAATCGTAGGCGGCGGACTTGCGTATGCGTGGCGGCGGACGTGGCTGAAGATCGCAGGCACCTGCGGGCTGCTGGGCGCGGCCATCACCCTCCATGCCATATACAATCTGCTCATCGCCTACGGCGGTGCGGCGCAGTACATCGCCTACGCCCTGCCGGTGCTGCTGGTGGCGGCGGGAAGATGGTCTGCTTTCCGCTTATCGCGGAGGAAATAACCGAATATCTACTCCCTGAGAGCTGCCTTTTGGCGGCTCTCAAATTTTTTTGAAAAATTTTGCGTTTTGGGTGAGAGTTTTTTCGATTTTTTGTACCTATATAAGTGAAGGGGTTTTTAAGCCGCATTTCAAAAAATCCAGAGAGGAGGTTCAAGCGGAATGTACGATACCGTAAGGCGGGTCGCACTCGTCAAGCAGCGGATGCGGGAAAACACCCGCCGAAGGCAGCGGCGCGAGGCAATCAGCCTCTCCGCAGTGTGTATGCTGCTGTGCGCGGCGCTGATGCAGACGGCAGGCACGGTCGTCGGGCCGGGACAGACCGCCGCATGGGGCGCGTTCGGCGCGATGCTGCTGCGGGAGGACGCAGGCGGCTATGTGCTGGTAGGCGTTGTCTGCTTTGCAGCGGCGGTGGTCATCACCGTGCTGTGCTTCCGGCTCAGAAACAGAGAAAATCAGAAAAAAGACGGGGCGGACAAGCCCACTCGACACGAACAGGAGGAGGAAAACCAATGAAAAAACGAATACTCAGTATCTTGCTCTGCCTTTGCATGGCGGCGTGTATGCTCCCCACCGTGGCGTTTGCGGCGGATACAGGAAAGGCGATACAGCTTGGCACAGACGCACTAAGTAAAAAGGTAAACACAGCGACCGCACCGACCGTATATTTCGGGCAAGACCATGGAAACAATCCCGGTGCATGGCGTGTAATCGGCTATGACGGGAACGATGTTACCAGCGCACAGGGGGATATGACCCTGCTTGCGGCAGGCACTATGGGAGAAGCTGCGTTTGACAGCGTTAATTATAGCAGCGAATATGCACCGAGTGAGTTGAAAACCGCAATAGACGCGCTTGAAGCAAAGCTGACGACAGAAGAAAATGCTGCCGTAAAGAAACGGACGCTTGCAAGCGGAAGCTACAACGGAGAGAATACCGACTGTGTAGCAGGAGCGCAGGTGGATAACGCTGTATTCTGGCCGCTTTCCATAGCGGAAGCGCATGCGGTAAATCAGGATCTGCGAATTGTGAATAAAGAACATACAAATTGGGCGATGTACCATTGGTGGCTGCGCTCCCCATGCAAATTATCTTCCAGTGCTGCCGTTGTGCATGGTAACGGTGAAGTCCTCGACGATGGCATGTACCATACTTCCGATGAGTTTGGTGTTCGTCCCGCTTTTAACCTAAATCTGAACGCTGTCCTCTTCGCATCTGCCGCCGTGGGCGGAAAGCCCGACGGAGGGCTGACCCCGATTTCCGAATACACCGGAAACGAGTGGAAATTGACGCTTTTAGATAATAGCCGCAATTTTGCCGTAACGGAAAAAACCGTCAGTGGCGACACAATCACATTTTCCTACTCCAACGCACAGACAGGAACAAATGAATACATTTCCGTTGTTATCAAGGATAACGGCGAAATCACCCATTACGGACGCATTTTGCATCTGGGTGGTACAACAGGCGGTGCAAGCGGAACGGCAAGCCTTACGCTTCCTGCGGGTATAACATTAGACAATGATACAAAGCTGTATGTATTCAACGAACAGTATAACGGCGATAAAAAGACCGACTATGCCAGTGATTTCACAGACATTGCGCTGACGGTGGAAAAGCAGCCTGACGAGCAGTTTACCCTCGCCTCAGGTGGCAGATACTATTTTGACCTTTCGGCAATGGACATTCCCGGCACAGCAAACAGCGGAAACTCATTTGGAGCGGTTTCTCTGCCGGATACGTCGCTGCACTATGTTCCCTTTATTTATGCCGGAACGATAGAAGCCTACAAGCTCACGTCTGCGATGGCGACCACCGAGGAATATGCACAGCAGAACAAATACGCCCACAGCCTGTTTGTGGCGGACTATGTCGTAACGAATGATGTAAGCTGGGATACCCTGAATACCGCAAATCTGATTTTCGGCAAAGATTATGCCAGCGGCGGCGTGGACTATACCCTGCGCGCACCGTCTGTGGGAAGTAACTTTATAGGTTTGGGCAATTCCGAACGCGGCGTGCCCCAAAGCAACGAATGGGACACGATGCTGAATAAGAACAGCGGATATATCCAAAACTGGAATAAAATATATTTGTGGGGACAGGATACTGTTTCTGGCAACGCGTCGTACCGGGCGCGCCGCGGGTACTCTTCGGCCCGCTACTGGTACAGCAACAATGCTACGCACTCCTACCCGTTCGTCGGTTTCCGCCCCGTCCTTGAAGTCCTGAACGCTGACACACTGGGCTCTGACGGGCTGAAGGCCGTTACCCTTGACCTTGGCGGCGGCAAGCTGGGCGGCAGCACGGATACTATTCAAATCATTGTGAAAAACGGCAGCAAGTTTACCGCGCCTGCGTCCGACGGCCTGATCCGCCCGGACGGAAATACAGGCCGCTACTTTAAGTGGCTTGGCAGCGACGGAAACCTGTACGCCCCCGGTGAAAGCGTTCCGGAGGTCGTAACCACGCTGACGGCACAGTGGACAGTCAACCAGTACACGATTACCTATAATCTGGCCGGCGGCACTGCGGAGGGCAATCCCAGCACCTACACCATCGAGACGAAGGCTTTCACCCTCAAGAATCCTACCAAATCCGGCTATACCTTCACCGGCTGGAGCGGCACGGGGCTTGACGGCGAGAACAATATGACCGTCACCATCCCAACGGGCAGCACTGGCAACCGAATCTATACGGCACACTGGCGTTATAATGGCAGCGGCCATTCTTACAGCTACTACACCATCAAGGCAACTGCCGGGGTTGGCGGCTCCATTTCTCCCTCCGGCAATGTCAGCGTCCGTGAGGGCAGAGATCGGACCTTCACCATCACCCCGGATAAGGGTTATGCCATCTCCAACGTCAAGATCGACGGCAAGAGCATCGGCGCGGTGAAGTCCTACACCTTTGAGAATGTCCGCAGAACCCATACCATCGAGGTCATCTTTACGAAAGCCAACGGCAACCCCCAGACCGGTGTGTTTGTGGATGTAGCCACCGGCAGCTATTATGAGGACGCTGTGGATTGGGCAGTGGAGAACGGCATTACCAAGGGAACCGATGATTCCCATTTCTCCCCGGACGGCATCTGCACCCGTGCGCAGGCCGTGACCTTCCTGTGGCGCACCGCTGGAAGCCCCAAACCCGAAACCCGCGCCATGCCCTTCACCGACGTTCCTGTGGGCAGCTACTACTACGATGCTGTGCTGTGGGCGGTGGAGAATGGCATCACCAAGGGCACCAGCGACACCACATTCAGCCCCAACATGACTTGCTCCCGCGCCCAGATCGTCGCGTTCCTGTGGCGTTCCGAGAAGTCCCCGGCAACGGGTACCGCCAATCCCTTTGCCGATGTGAAGTCCACCGCCTACTATGCTGATGCGGTACTGTGGGCGGTCAAGGAGAACATCACCAAGGGAACCACCAGCACGACATTCAGCCCCAATGCGGATTGCACCAGAGCGCAGATCGTGACCTTCCTCTGGCGCTGCAAGAAGTGACCGGCTGACATACGGCTAAACATCAAAGCCGCTGGCATGACCCCATAAGCGAACATCGGACAGCGCAGCGGACGGGCATCTCGCCCCAAAGCTGCGCTGTTCTCTTTTCGCTATTCCCGGCAGAACGCCTTCCGGCACCTCTGCGCCTCAGCCATCAGCGACTCCCGCGGACGAAGTTATTCCCTCGGTGGACAGGCAGGCAGAGTTGGCGGAAGCCAGAGCGAAGAATCCCGACACCGGCCACCGTAGCGGATATCATGGACCGCTGGCGGGAGTACCTGGAGCACACGGTCAATTTCAAGACGAGGAAGAAGTCCTACAAGAGCAAAAAGGTCATCCATAATCCGGAAAGTGAGTGACTGATCTTTGAGAATACCCATGAGGCCATCATCGACCAGGAAACCTTTGACAATGTGCAGCGCG
>OGYI01003392.1_pt1 | contig 9933 bp, 7 predicted proteins | sample 1576521 | NCBI WGS metagenome assembly OGYI01 (sample SAMEA3541484, study PRJEB24748) | human gut metagenome | biome: human gut; feature: human-associated habitat; material: faeces | place: China | collected 2012
GTTCATTTCGCTGTTGCTTTTGTTCTCAGCAGCAACTCGTTTATCTTATCACAGTCGCTTGCGTTTGTCAACAACTTTTTTAAATTTTTTTATTTTTCTTTTTCAGTCATTTTGACTTAAAAAGAAAAACCATCATCTGGAATAAAAAGCGGAGAAAGAGGGATTTGAACCCTCGCGCCGGTTGCCCGACCTACACCCTTAGCAGGGGCGCCTCTTCGGCCTCTTGAGTATTTCTCCGAATTCATAATTCCATATGAGTTGTCCGATTCATTTCTGTTTCAGACGCATTGACAATTATACTGGATAATATTTTATTTGTCAACTATAATTTTATCAAAATTTTGCAGTTTTTTTCAGCAGTTTTTCAAACCCTCTTTTTCGGCTTGTCTTTCATCTGTTTTCAGCCTGATATCTCCTTATTCTGCATATTCCTTCACAGCAGTTTCATACAGATTGTTTCCCTGACTGTCAATCACAACAATCACCGGAAAATCCTCTACCTCCAGCTTTCTGATTGCCTCTGTGCCTAAATCCTCATAAGCTACTACCTGGGATGATTTGATTCTCTGGGACAGCAGAGCTCCTGCTCCTCCTACTGCTGCAAAATACACACAGCCATTGCGCACAATAGCCTCCTGAACGGCTTTTGTACGCTTTCCCTTACCAATCATAGCCCCCAGACCTAAATCCAGCAGAGCCGGCGTATACTTATCCATACGGCTGGCTGTGGTAGGACCTGCTGAACCAATGGGACGCCCCTCTCTTGCCGGAGACGGTCCCATATAATATATTACGTTTCCCTCTAACTCAACAGGAAGAGGCTTCCCTTCGTCCAATGCTTCCTGCATTCTTTTATGAGCTGCATCCCGCGCAGTATAGATGGTTCCTGTGAGATATACGTAATCTCCTGCCTTCAGGCTTTTTCTGTCTTCCGGAGATACCGGTGCGCTGATTCTTCGATTCATATGATTCTTCCTCTCTTTCCCGGTTTCCTAAATTACCCTGTGCGCATGTCTGTTTACATGACAGCAGATATTCACTGCAACGGGGAGACCTGCAATGTGGGTTGGGTATGTTTCAATATTTACGGCAAAGGCCGTTACAGTTCCTCCCAGTCCTCCCGGTCCGATTCCCAGTCTGTTGATTTTTTCCAGCATTTCCTTTTCCAGCTCCCGGACATAAGGAACCGGAGACTCTTCCTTCAGATTTCTTGTCAGGGCATGCTTTGCCATCAGAGCGCATTTTTCAAACGTGCCTCCGATTCCCACACCGATCACCATAGGAGGACAGGCATTGGGACCTGCATCCTTTACAGCCGTTAAAATAGCCTCCTTTACCCCTTCAATACCATCTGCCGGCTTCAGCATGAATACACGGCTCATATTCTCACTTCCAAATCCCTTGGGCGCCAGGGTAATTTCTACCTGATCTCCTTCTGTAATCTCATAATGAATCACAGCCGGGGTATTATCCTTTGTGTTTTCCCGGTAAATCGGATCCTTTACCACAGATTTTCGGAGAAAACCATTCACATATCCGTTTCTGACTCCCTCATGAATGGCTTCTGTCAGACTTCCACCTTCAAAATGAACATCCTGTCCTGCCTTTACAAAAACCACAGCCATTCCAGTGTCCTGGCAGATAGGAATCATCTCATCTCCTGCAATCTGAAGATTTTCCTGAAGCTGATTGAGAATCTGACGGCCAAGGGGAGATTTTTCAGTCTCTGCTGCACAACCCAGGCACTCCTTCATATCTTCTGACAAAAAATGATTCGCTTCTATGCACATTTCCTCAATGGCTTTGGAAATAACACTGGTTTCAATGGTCCTTAACATATATTTTTCCTCCGAAATTCCCCTTTATGATTTCTTGCAGCTTCTGCTCACAAATCTGCTTCTATCAGAAAGAGGGCGCCGCAAAACAGATTTCTCAACCATATTTTGCGATACCCCCTTTTCATGCGTGTCTGGCCGTCTCAGAAAGTCAGCCGTACATCAAAATTTATGATTCTGTTTCTGTGCTGTCTTCCTCCGGCTCTTCCTCCAGATGAAGCTCCTCAATGCCGTCTCCCTCTGATTTCTTTCCGTCATCTCTTACCTTTGCAATACTGGCGACACGGATATCAGAATCCTGATCCACATTCATCAGCTTTACACCGGAGGTATTTCTTCCGATTACGGAAATATCGTCTACAGAAATCCGGATTACAACACCTTCTGTTGTAATCATCATAATATCATGATCATCATGAACCAGCTTGGCACCGATCAGATCTCCTGTTTTCTCCGTGATACGATAGCAGAGCACACCCTTTCCGCCCCTGTTCTGAGCCGTAAACTCCTCAATAGGAGTCCGCTTGCCCATTCCGTAGGCAGAAACAACCAGAAGACTTTCTCCCTGCGTATGCATCTGCATGGCAACAATCTGATCGCCCTCATTCAGCTTCATACCGATCACGCCCATGGATACACGTCCTGTTACGCGGACATCTGTTTCATGGAAACGAATACACTGGCCCTTTTGTGTTACCATGAAAATATCCTTGGTATCGTCCGTTACCTTTACCTCGATCAGCTCGTCATTTTCACGCAGCACAATAGCCTGAAGTCCGTTTTTGCGGACATTTCCGTATTCCTTTAACGGGGTCTTCTTTACCATTCCGTCCTTGGTTGCCATAAACAGATAATCAGACTCCTGGTATTCCTTCATAGGAATAATAGCCGTAATCTTTTCACCCGGCTGCAGCTGAATCAGATTCACAATCGCCGTTCCTCTGGCTGTGCGGCTTCCTTCCGGAATTGCATAAGCCTTCAGACGGTATACACGTCCCTTATTGGTAAAGAACATGATATAATTATGAGTCTTTGTCAGAATCAGATCCTCAATATAGTCCTCATCAATGGTCTGCATTCCCTTGATTCCCTTGCCGCCCCTGTTCTGGCTCTTAAAGTTATCTACGCTCATTCGCTTAATGTAGCCTAACTTTGTCATTGCCACAATGGTATTCTCATTGGGGATCAGATCCTCCATGGACATATCAAATTCGTCAAATCCGATTGATGTTTTTCTGTCATCTCCGTACTTTCCGGAAATCACTGTGATCTCTTCTTTAATTACACCCAGAAGCTTCTTCTCATCTGCCAGAATTGCCTTTAACTCGCTGATCTTTTCCATCAGCTCCTGATATTCATTCTCCAGCTTCTCCCGTTCCAGACCTGTCAAAGCCCGCAGACGCATGTCTACGATTGCCTGGGCCTGAGCATCGCTCAGACCGAACCGCTCGATCAACTGAAGCTTTGCAGACTGTACATTGTCCGATCCGCGGATAATCCGGATAACCTCATCAATATGATCCAGAGCGATCAGCAGGCCTTCCAAAATATGCGCCCGCTCCTCTGCCTTATTCAGATCATATCTGGTTCTTCTTGTAACAACCTCTTCCTGATGCTTCAGATAATATTTCAGCATATCCAGAAGATTGAGGATCTTCGGCTCATTATTTACAAGGGCAAGCATAATCACGCCAAAGGTATCCTGAAGCTGAGTATGCTTTAACAGCTGGTTCAGAACCACATTGGCATTTACGTCACGGCGCAGCTCAATTACAATCCGCATACCCTGGCGATCCGATTCATCTCTCAGATCCGTAATGCCCTCCACCCGCTTCTCCTTTACCAGATCCGCAATTTTTTCGATCAGACGGGCCTTGTTTACCAGATAAGGCAGCTCTGTCACAATAATTCTGCTCTTTCCGTTGGGAAGGGTTTCAATATCAGACACAGCCCGCACACGGATTTTGCCGCGGCCTGTTCTGTATGCCTCGTCAATACCGGCTTTGCCGAGAATCGTTGCTCCTGTGGGGAAATCCGGTCCCTTTACAATGTCCAGAATCTCCTCCATTGTGGTTTCACGATCTTCCTCAATCCGGTTATCGATGATCTTTACCACAGCGCTGATAACCTCCCGCAGGTTGTGGGGAGGAATATTGGTTGCCATACCAACGGCAATTCCGGTGGTTCCATTGACCAGAAGGTTGGGGAAACGGGAAGGAAGAACCGTCGGCTCCTTCTCTGTCTCATCAAAGTTCGGAATAAAATCCACGGTATCCTTGTTAATGTCTGCAAGCATTTCCATGGAAATCTTACTTAATCTCGCCTCTGTATAACGCATGGCTGCAGCGCCGTCTCCGTCTACAGAACCGAAGTTTCCATGACCGTCCACCAGCGGATACCGGGTAGACCATTCCTGTGCCATGTTAACCAGGGCTCCGTAAATAGAGCTGTCTCCATGAGGATGATATTTACCCATGGTATCGCCAACGATACGGGCACACTTACGGTGAGGCTTATCCGGTCCGTTGTTCAGCTCGATCATAGAATACAGAACTCGTCTCTGAACCGGCTTTAAGCCATCGCGCACATCAGGAAGCGCCCGGGCGGCAATTACGCTCATGGCATAATCGATATATGATTTTTCCATGGTGGATTTCAAATCAATATCATGAACTTTATCAAAAATATTTGGTTCCATAATTATCTCCTTACAATCAGATGTCCAGATTCTGTACGTATTTTGCGTTGGCCTCAATAAATTCACGCCGCGGCTCTACCTGATCCCCCATCAGGGTTGTAAAGGTCAGATCCAGCTCTGAAGCCACATCATCATTCATATTTACGCGAAGCAGAATCCGGCGCTCCGGATCCATGGTTGTCTCCCAGAGCTGCTCTGCATCCATTTCGCCCAGACCCTTGTACCGCTGGATTTTATTGTTGGTATCACGTCCTACCTCTTTCAGAATCTGGTTCAGCTCCTCATCGCTGTAGGCATACCAGATTTTTTTATTTTTCTCCAGCTTATATAAAGGCGGCTGCGCCAGATATACATGCCCCTGACGGATCAGCTCCGGCATAAACCGGTATAAAAAGGTCAGCATCAGGGTACTGATATGAGCGCCGTCCACATCCGCATCTGTCATAATAATAATCTTATGATAGCGGAGCTTGGAAATATCGAAATCCTCATGAATTCCTGTTCCAAATGCCGTGATCATGGCTTTGATCTCAGCATTGGCATAAATTTTGTCCAGTCTCGCCTTCTCCACGTTAAGAATCTTTCCGCGAAGAGGAAGAATCGCCTGGGTATCTCTGAAGCGGGCAGTCTTTGCAGAACCGCCTGCAGAGTCTCCCTCTACGATAAAGATCTCGCACTTTTCCGGATCCTTGTTGGAGCAGTCTGCCAGCTTTCCGGGCAGAGCCATTCCTTCCAGAGCCGTCTTTCTTCTTGTCAGATCCCGGGCCTTTCTTGCTGCCGCTCTCGCTCTCTGGGCAAGAACAGATTTCTCACAGATGGTTTTTGCTGCAGTAGGATTCTGCTCCAGGAAATAAGTCAGCTGCTCGCTTACCACTCCGTCAACAGCTCCTCTTGCCTCGCTGGTACCCAGCTTCTGCTTGGTCTGTCCCTCAAACTGGGGATCCTCGATCTTGACACTGATAATACAGGTCAGTCCCTCACGGATATCCTCTCCGCTTAAATTGGGCTCGCTGTCCTTTAAAAGCTTATTTTTCCGGGCATAGTCGTTGATCGTTTTTGTCAGAGCATTTTTCAGACCAGCCAGATGCGTTCCTCCCTCCGGAGTATTTACGTTGTTTACAAAGCTGTAAATACTTTCCGTATAGGAATCATTGTGCTGCATGGCAACCTCTACAAAAACTCCGTCCTTTGTTCCTTCACAGTAAATCACATCACTGTAAAGGGGTACCTTGCCCTTATTCAGGTAAGTAACAAATTCCTGAATTCCGCCTTCGTAATGGAATACTTTTTCCCGCTTTTCCTCCCGATCGTCCTTCAGTAAAATCCGAAGGCCCTTGGTCAGGAATGCCGTTTCCTGAAGACGGATTCTTAAAATCTCAAAATCGTAAACAGTCTCTTCAAAAATCTCCGGATCCGGCAGGAAATGAACCTCCGTACCGTGCTGATCGATCGGACAGGTTCCCACAACCTTCAGCGGATACATTACCTTACCCCGCTCATATCTCTGCTGGTAGATCTTGCCGTCCTGATAAACGCGAACCTCCAGCCAGGTGGACAGAGCATTTACAACAGATGCTCCTACGCCATGAAGACCGCCGGATACCTTATATCCCCCGCCGCCAAATTTTCCTCCGGCATGCAGAATCGTAAAGACGACCTCAACTGCCGGAATTCCAGCCTTTTTCTGAACCCCTACCGGAATGCCCCGTCCGTCATCTACAACAGTAATGGAATTATCCCGGTTAATGGTTACCTGAATATTATGGCAATATCCGGCCAGTGCCTCATCCACCGCATTGTCTACAATCTCGTATACCAGGTGATGAAGACCTGTCGAAGAAGTGCTGCCTATATACATGCCAGGCCGTTTCCGGACTGCCTCAAGACCTTCCAGAATCTGAATCTGGTCTGCTCCGTATTCTGCACTCATATTGATTCCTCCTAGATTTATGTTTACTTCTAATTTTCTCTTGTCACAGTTCCATCCACCACCTGAAACAGTCTGTCGATCCGGAAGCGGTTGCTGACAAAGTCCTCCACGCCCGTACAGGTAATCATGGTCTGAATATGATGAATTGCTGATAACAGCTGATTTTGCCGGTGTCCGTCCAGCTCGGACAATACATCGTCCAGAAGCAGGATGGGATAATCCCGCACCAGCTTTTTCACCAGCTCGATCTCTGCCAGCTTCAGGGAAAGGGCAGCCGTTCTCTGCTGTCCCTGGGAACCGAATCTCCGGATATCGATTTCATCCAGAAAAAATCCGATATCATCCCTGTGCGGCCCGGTGAGAGTTGTTTTCTGCTTCCTGTCCTGAGCACGGCTTTTTTTCAGCTCCGCCTCCAGCTGATCGGCAGAGGCATTGGGATCATACACAATTCTGAGATTTTCCTTCCCGCCGGAAAGAGTCCTGTGAATTTCACAGATCATATCATTCAGCTGATCGATGAACTCCTCCCGAAGCCGGATCACCTCTTTCCCGTACTGAACCAGCTGTATATCCCACACATCCAGAGTCTCCTCGTACTCCGGATGAAAAGCCAGCTCCTTTAACAGCCGGTTTCTCTGCATCAGAACCCGGTTGTAAGAAGTAAGGGAATGAACATACAGCTTATTTAGTTGACATAACTCAAGATCGATGAACCGTCTCCGCTCCGCAGGACCGTTTTTTATAAGATTCAAGTCCTCCGGTGAAAAAAACACCACATTGACAATTCCAAACAGCTCGCTGGCCTTTCGTATGGGAATCCCGTTTATCGCGATTCCCTTGGCCTTGTTTTTCTTCAGATGCATATCGATCCGATACGGTACGTCATTTTTCCGGATATTCAGTTTAATATGGGATTCATCCTCGTGAAAATGAATCAGTTCCCGATCTTTACTGCCCCTGTGAGATTTGGTGGTGCAGCATACATATACAGCTTCCAGAATATTTGTTTTACCCTGGGCATTATTTCCGTACAGAATATTGGTTCCGGGATCAAATTCCATATGTAATTCCCGGTAGTTCCGGTAATTTTTCAGTTCAATTGACTCAATGATCATAATGTTATCCGGATCGTCTCTCCCTGAAAGAGTACTTCATCTCCGTCACGGAGCTTTTTCCCCCGCTGGTATTCCACCTGGCCGTTTACCTTTACCAGGCCTTCCTCGATCGCATACTTGGCATCTACGCCGGACTCTACCAGTCCGGCTGCCTTCAGTGCCTGGCCAAGCTTAATATATTCATCTCTTAATTTAATAATTTCCATTTTTTTCTCCTGTTTTCAGCCTTCATTGATAAAGTTTACCGGAAGGATCAGATAAATATAGGTTCCCTCCTCGTCCTTGATAAAGCAGGGGGATTTGGGATTCATCATATACAGCTCCACTTCCTCGTCATCGATCACCCGAAGAGCATCCAGAAGGAATTTCGGGTTAAATGCGATCATAATGTCCTTTCCTGCTTTATAGGCAGACACATCGGCATTCATGGATCCGATGGTTGATCTCACCTTCAGGTTTACATTGCTGTCCTCTACATTCAAAATGATCGGTTTTCTGTCGCTGTCCCGGATCAGAATCATGGATCGATCAATACTGTCCATAAATTCCCGTTTATTTACCTTAACCCGTGTTTCATAATCACTGGAAAGCATGTGATCGATCTTGAAGTACTCTCCATCGATCAGTCTGGACACCACCATGGTATCATCAAACTCAAATAAGATATGATTTTTGCTGAAAAAGATCTGAACCTCTTTTTCATTATCACCGCTTAAAATTTTACTGATCTCAGACAGGGTTTTTCCGGGAACGATCACCTTGTGGCTTTCATAGCTTTCCTTTAAAGCAATATTGCGGATGGAAATCCGATGTCCGTCCAGAGAAACCACCTTTAAAATATTTTCCTTTACCTCTAACAGCTCGCCAGCCATCATCTTGTTGCTGTCGTTTGGTGAAATAGAAAAGATCGTCTGTCTGATCGCTTCCTTTAAGGTAAACTGGGACAGAGTAATGGACTGATCCCGTTCAATATAAGGCAGATAGGAAAATTCCTCTCCATCTCTTCCGGGAATATTAAACAGGGCGCTTTCACACTGAATCGTTGTATTAAATTTATTATCAGAAGTAATGATTACCGGTGCTTCTCCATCCGGCAGTTTACGGATGATTTCATAAAACAGTTTTGCATCAAGAGCAATTTTACCCCGTTCCAGAATGGATCCCTCTACTCTTGTTTCAATTCCAAGTTCCATATCATTGCCTGTCAGCTTGATCTGGTCTGCATCTGCATCGATCAGAATACATTCCAGGATTGACATGGTTGTCTTAGCTGGGATCGCCTTGGATACAATGCTGATACCGTTTAATAATGCGCTTTTCTGAAACTGGAGCTTCATGTTGATAACTTCCTTTCTGTCTGTTGGTGGTGCTTTATAAAGCAATATATAATTAAATTTCGTCGTAATCGTAGTAGGGGCTGTGGGTATGTGTAAAAGCCGTTTTTCCCTTGAAGATCAAGGCTTCAGGTCCGTTTATAAGTATGTTGATAACTCTTGGGAAGTCTGGGTAATTCTGATGGATTATCCACAGGGGAGATTTCCGGCGAGGTTTACATAAAAACGGAGATCGATCTGTTCCACAGGGTATCCACAGTTTATACACTGGTTATCCACAGAAAAATGTGCATAACTACTAATTATTGTGGATTAATCTTCTTTTTAAGTATATCTATTGTGTTTTGCAGGGTCGGATTGCCTTCCAGGTCAGCCGTAATTTTATCAATTCCATGAAGAATTGTCGTGTGATCCCGGCCTCCTAACGACTTTCCGATATTCTGAAGTCCCGTATCCGTCATGTTGCGGCAGAGATACATGGCAATCTGCCGGGGATATACGATTTCCTTGTTCCGGCGCTGAGAAACAATATCCAGCGGAGTCAGGTTAAAGTGATCGGCAACTACTTCGATAATAAATTCAGGAGTAACCTCTTTCTTATCACCCGGAGCAATAATATCCTTTAAGGCTTTTTCTGCCAGTGCAATGTTGATTTCCCGGTTCTTTTCCAGCTTGGACAGAGCGACGATTTTCGTAAGAGCTCCCTCCAGCTCACGGATATTGGACTTGATATTGGTAGCGATGTATTTGATTACCTCGTTATCAATATTATATCCTTCCATCTCCTCTTTTTTACGGAGAATGGCCATACGGGTTTCGTAATCCGGGGACTGGATATCCACAGTCAGGCCCCATTCAAAACGGGAGCGGAGCCGTTCTTCCAGAGTTTCAATCTCCTTGGGCGGTTTATCAGATGAAATAATAATCTGTTTTTTCGCCTCGTGAAGGGCGTTAAACGTATGGAAGAATTCCTCCTGCGTACTTTCCTTACCGATAATAAACTGAATATCATCGATCAGCA